>ENA-UOOH01002964-UOOH01002964.1-fermentation-metagenome-genome-assembly--contig:-NODE-2964-length-13665-cov-3.660838_pt1 | contig 13665 bp, 11 predicted proteins | sample MGYA00245778_ERZ724025 | MGnify/ENA primary metagenome ERZ724025 (study PRJEB28704, sample SAMN03018313) | fermentation metagenome | biome: anthropogenic terrestrial biome; feature: soil; material... | reverse complement strand
CCAGGCCTATCCCGATTAACAAGCCCCGCGCCCCTACCAGCGGAAGCCTCCGCAGGAAGGCGATCACGCCAGCCAAGGTTGGGTTATCTATCCCTTGCAGGAAGCCCAAACCTAAGATCAGGAAAATTAAGGCGAATACCGCGAAGCTGATGCTCAGCGGGGACCAGCCCCGCAGCCGAAAGAGCTTAAACGCGGCGCCTGCCATTACCAGGGCCAGAAGCCCCAGCAGGCTCGTCTCCAGCGGCCGGATGATGCCTCCGATCCAGCGCAGGTATTGGTCATTCTCGACGCCCAGGATCAAACCGCCGGCCAGGCTGGCCCCAAAGGAACCCAGCAGCACCAAACTGTAAATGATCCCCTTTTGTGAGCTGCCGATCTTGCGCAGGTGGGTCAGCATCAGTAAGACCATGGCCGCCAAAAGCCCGGCCGCCCCAAGGATGATCACCCAGCGTAAAACGACCCCCAGGTAAGGTCCGAGCTGCCACTGAAATATCACCGCCAGGATCACAAAAGCAGCGGACACTCCGGCAAGGGCAGGGGCCAGCCAGCGTTTCATGGCAGCACCCCGGTCAATTTAAGCACCGCGGCTGCCAATAGCCCCAGCGCGATCAGCATGCGCAGCAGATCTTGTGCATCCACAGCGGCCTTAGCCCCGGCACTCTCCGCGAGCGTGGTCTGCAGGGCGTCCTCCCCCAGGGAGAACATATCCGCGGCCAGGAATGCGGCTGCTTGTCCGCTGAGGCTGGAGGAGGAACTGATGCTGATCACGCGCTCCTGCGATGCCAGATCCAGCGCGAGCAAACCCGCGGAGCTGGTATGGCCAGCCAGGATGATGGCTTCATTGTCCGCGTTTCGCAGCTCAGGCAGAAAACCGGCGAGGCCCGCCCAGGGCGAAGGCCCGCTCCAACCAGCCATCTCCGGCCGGAAAAGCTCCGATGCGATCGCTTGTTCGTAGAAACCCTGGGTGACCATTTGGCTGATGAGCGCCAGGCCGGCATCGCCAGCCAAACTTTGGGCTGCATGGTCGTTAAACAGCGCGCGCCGGGCAGCCAGGCCCTGCATGGCCAGGCCGCTGTCACCGGCCAAATCCGGGTAAGCACCGGTAAAACCATTTCCTAAGTAAAAGTTGAGGCGGGTGCCGCGCTCGGCGGCCTGGTGCATCAGCGTATCAGCCGCCAGGGCGGCTTCGGGCATACGCGGGGCTGCAGTTCGGGACTTCCGGCGGGTTATAAACGTGAACAGGTATGCCAGGGCCGCCAGTAAAAACAGGCCTCCGGCCAGAGCGTCAGTCTGGTTGATCTGCCACATCAAAACACCCGCTTGGGTCTTCGTAAAGCACCGGATGAGCCCCAGCCGCATTGAAATCAAAGTGCCCAAAAAGCACGATTCTCATGCCAAAAAGTATAGCATAGCGCTCAAGCTTAGCTGTTTTTTAGGATATGAAAGCGCCCGCGAATCGCGGGCGCTTGGGATCTAAAACGAAGGCTTTACTGGTGGATGCCCATGCCTCCGGCAGCCTCAGCGGCCTCCATGATCACCTCCGAGAGTGTGGGGTGGGCATGGATGTTGGCGGCCACTTCGTGCACCGTGAGCTCATTCGCCTGGGCCAGCGTGAGCTCCGGCAAGAGCTCGGATGCTTCCGGACCAACGATCGAGGCGCCTAAAATCTCGCCGTATTTCGCATCGGTGATTACTTTGGCATAGCCTGCGTACTCGTTCAAGCCAAGTGCCTTGCCGTTTGCCTGGAAGAGGAACTTACCTACCTTGATCTCCTGCCCGGTTTCCCGCGCCTGAGCCTCGGTATAGCCAAACGAGGCGATTTGCGGGCTGCTGTAGGTGGCCCGGGGGATCATGCGATAGTCGATAGGCTTGGTTTCCTCACCCGCGATCGCTGCCGCGCATACCAGGCCCATAGCCGAAGCAGTATGCGCCAGGAGTAATTTCCCGGTCACATCGCCGATGGCCCAGAGGCCTTTGACATTCGTTGCCATACGGTCGTCAACCTGAACGAAACCGCGGCGGTCCATCTCCACACCCAGTTCTTCCAGGCCCAGATCCTTGGAATTCGGCCTGAAGCCGACGGCAACCAGGGTGATATCGGCCGCGAGTTTTTCCTCCCCGCCTTCGCCCTCCAGCAGCACTTCGGTGCCGGTTTCGGTCTTGGTAACGCTCTTTACCTTGCTGCCCGCGTGCACTTTCACACCGCGCTTGGCAAAAGCCTTCTGCAGCTCGTTGGCCGCTTCGTCATCTTCCGTGGGCATGAGGTGGGGCAGCATTTCAACGATGTGCACTTCCACGCCGTATGCGCTCCACACGGTGGCAAACTCACAGCCAATCGCGCCGCCGCCAATGATTACCGCGCTGGCCGGCAGATTTTCAAGCATGATCGCCTGGCTGTACTCCAGCACTTTCTCGCCATCCGGTTCCATGCCGGGAATGATCATCGGTTGGGCGCCCGTAGCCAGGATGACGTCCGCGGCTTCCACTTCCTCTGTGCCGCCATCGTTCAGTTCCACGCTCAGCTTGCCGGGAGCGGTGAACTTGGCCGAGCCCATGATCACTTCGATGTTGTTCTTGCGCATCAGGAAACCGATGCCTTTAACCAGGCGTTGGCTCACCTGGCGGCTGCGTTTGAAGGCCGCGCCAAAGTCCACACTCAAACCCTCCGCGCTGATGCCGTATTCAGCGGCGTGTTTTTGCATCAGGTTAACCAGTTCAGCATTGCGTAAGAGCGCCTTGGATGGAATACAGCCCACGTTCAGGCACACACCGCCCATCCATTTTTTCTCAATGATGGCCACTTTCTTGCCTAATTGGGATGCCCGAATGGCTGCCACATACCCCCCCGGCCCGGCGCCAATCACTACCACATCAAATTGCTTCATGCACGACCTCCGCGTTTTCTTTTTATTATAGGACGAAAAATTTGCTTTGCTGCTTAAGAATATGCACAAATGCGGATATATACACAAAGGAGAGCAGCAATGCTGCTCTCCCAGGCAAATCGGACGCGTTAATTTCTAACGGCTGATCGTTATCACGGTGCCATTGCTGTCACCGTCCGGGTCAGTGTTTGCCGCCGGGTCATATGTGAATCCGGCAGCGCTCAGGTTGGTCACGCTGAAAGTCACGGAATACAAATTGGTCTTAAGCGAGGCTGTACTCAGGCTGCATGCACCGCTTGTATCCGTAACACACGTGGCCGCCGCAGTATAGGCGCCGCTCCAGGCCGCGCTGACGGTCGCGCCGCTTACTGGGTTTCCGCCGCCATCCTTAACCTGCACCTTCACGGTTGCCGTCCAGCGATTGCGCACCAGCGCGTAGGACCCATCCAGGTCTGCTACAGAGAGTGTGCCGCCGCTTGGCGGTTCCACCGGCGTACCTCCCAAAAAGTCCAGCGCAGCCTTGGCCTGTACCAGGCCATAGCCATAGGCGTTATCCTTGCCCGCAACGCCCAGGTCCTCAGCTGTTGCCGTGAGGGCTGCCCGGATCTCAGCATTGGTCTTTGTTGGCGCCGCGCCCCAAACCAGGGCTGCTACCGCGCTGACATGCGGGGTAGCCACGGAGGTGCCATCATAGTATTCATAATTGCTGATCGGCTGAATCAGCTCTGAATACAGGGAGGCTACGGACCCCATTTTGTTGGCCGCCAGGTAGCTGCCATCTTCCATGCTCATACTCACAGCCACGATCGCGGAAGTGTTGCCGGTCCCCAGAGTGCCCAGGAAGTTGCCCGGCTCGTTGTTGTAGATTACTGCTGCCGCCCCGCCGCTGGTCTCAACGTTCTTAACCTTGTCATAGAAGGAGACGGTTCCGCGTTGGCAAAGTACCACTTTGCCCGCCCAGGCGCCGGTGGTATCGCAGATGCCGCCGTCCACCAACGCACCGGATGCCGCACCACGCGCTGAGAATTCAACGTGGTTCACACTGTAATCCACGCCATCCACCGCAAAGGTGTTGTAATCCAAATATGGAACTGTGCTCAGTACTGCAACCCCGGGGGCGGCCAGTTCAACCTGGTTATTTTGCTGAGAAAAATCGGCAACCACTTTGTTTTCATCGATTGCCGCCACAGAAACCACCGATGAATATGAAGCCGGGTAGGAGTACGCGGTATTCCCGTCGTTCCCTGCCGCCGCGATACTCAGAACGCCCTGAGCATACAGCGAGTCGAAGCCGCGCTGTTCAGTCCGGCTGCTGGTGGTACCGCCCAGGCTCATACTGATGATATTGGCACCCGCAGACGCGCAACGGTTAGCTGCGTCCAGAAGCGTAGAGGCGTACGCCCAGGAACCATCATTGCCAAAAACGCGGACGATGTAAAGATTTACGGTGCCTGGTGTTACGCCAATAACGCCCAGGCTGTTGTTCACCGCGGCGATAGTACCGGCAACATGGGTGCCGTGGCCTAAGCCATCTTCAAGGTATCCGCCGCTGATGGTGGTGTACCCGCCGACCACGCTGGTAGCCTGCAGGTCTTCATGCGCCTGGTACATGCCGCTATCGATGATGCAAACCAAACGATTGGAGCCGGTTGGAGCACCAGCATCTACAACCTGATCGCGGTTCAAATCCCAGATATCGCGGGCCTGTACCATGTCCACGCCGTAAGGCACAACCTGGGTTGGCAAGCTCATGGCTTTTTCCGACTTCAGGATGCTGATCGGATAGCGCGGCGCATCTTCTTCGATGTACACCAAATTGGGGTTATTACGCAAACCGTTAAGCGCTTGGGCAGGCACCGATATCGCGATCGTATTCAAAGAATCAAATTCATAATGCAGTTCGCCTCCCGCGCGCATCACGGCATCCAGCGCCTGCCCTTTTTGGCCAGGCACGAATTCAACCATCAGTCTTAACTTGGCATTTGGCGCTTGAGCTGCCGCGGGCACAGCCGACATCAGGCCCAACAATAGAACAAGAGTGAGTACGAAACTTAGGTAACGACCAAAACTTTTCATGAGTGCTCCTGTGTGAAGATGGGAATTTCATATTAAGACGAAAAAATGCGGGAAAGGATACGCTGTTTCGTTGAATTATGTAAGTTTGCGAATTGGAGAATTAAATTATTCGAAGATGAAGCGCAGGTCAGTAGCGATCAGGTAAGCGTAGCTGCCTTCCGGGAATTTCCAGCTGAGTTGATAGTTCCTCGGGAGCTGCAATCCATTCTGGGGAACATAGTCCGATACGGTCAGAGTCCATGGGGTTGGTTCCCATCGCCCGGCCCGCTTCGTTTCCTGCCCATCCTGGCTGAAAAAACCGCTCAGCAAACCGTCCGCGTTGAATTCGAAAACCCCGCTTACCTTCAGCGCGCCATCGCTCAAACTCGCCCGCAAGTGCTGGGGGTCGATGGCCTCCCAGACGATCCTGCCCGAAAGCGCTGCCTGGGGCAGCCAGATGCTATCGGCCAGCCAACCCACCAACTGTGATCTGGAGGCGGATAATCCTGACTCGCCCCCGGTTTGAAAGTAGCGCCCTAAAACTTCCTTTTTCTCGCCATTCAAAGCCCGGTAAGCCTCCAGGGTCTCAAAGGTGGCCAATGCCAGATTGCCCTGGCCATAGGCAAAACGAAGCGGCTGATCTGCCCAGAGATCCTGCTGCCATTCCAGCTTGATGTAAGGGCGGCTGAATGCGGGGGTGTATTCCACCTGGCCAAATTGCATCTGGAGATGCTTGGCCATCGGCCGGTCCAAATAACCAATCTGCCGGTAAAAAACCCGCAGAGGCTCAGGCAATGTGGCTAAAAGTGCTTCGCTGAGGACTGCCTGACTCTCCGGGGTCTGCAGCACTTGCTCATAGACCTGACGCAAGTAATCGCCTTCCAATTTCGAAGGCAGCAGGTTGGAAGCCAGCGCCAGGCTGGCTGCCAGAATCGTAAAAAGCAGGATGCTGCTGATGATGGAACGGATGAAACGCATGCAAAGCCTTCCGCTCTGCCTTGGGGCAGAACTTGTGCAAAAAGAGCATGCAAGTTCCAAGCCAAACACTGCCTGGGGGCTTGCCTTAGCGGGGCTTAGTTCAGCTTACAGGCTTCCGGGCAATCATGAAAAAGCGCTCTTCAGTCCCGGCTACCGCGCCAGTCCCGGAGAGTTCTTCACGCAGGTTCAGCAAGCGTTCAAAATCCGCTTCCACGGAAAAACCGGCGAATTCCCAGGGAGCCGCCTTGGCAAAATAAACCAGGGCGCCAAGGTCGTAGAAAAGGATCTTTCCGCGGCAACTCGCGCTATCCAAAACTTCCAGGCCTGCCACGCGGGCTGCTTCCAGGGCATGCGTCAGGTCGTGATCGGGATATTCAGACTGGTAGAAACCGCGCAGCTTCTGCACCAGGTCGGCATCGTTGTATCCGCCCACTTGCTGGGTAATGAAGCTCCCGCCGGGTATAAGCACCCGGTTTACCTCAGTCAGATCGTAGGATTCATGGCGGTTGATCACGAGGTCAAAAGAGCCGCTGGGGAAATTGAGCTGGTCGCTTTCATCCACTGGCATTACCGTAATGCCCAGCGGAGCCAGGCTGCGGTAACACAGCTCCAGGTTAGGCGGATAAGCCTCCGTCACGGAGCACAAACGGGGCTCATGCCCCAGGCTCAGTAAAAACTCGCCCCCGCCGGTCCCCATATCCAGGAGGCGGGTATTTGCGCCCAGATGCTCAAGCACGATTTGCCGGTAGTTCCAGGGTTCCTGTTCTGAATGCCAGCGGCCCTCCAAATACGAGAAGTCCCAGCCTTCAAAGCCTTGAGCTTCCTCACTGATTAACCACGCCCTGAGCTCTTCCGGGCTGTAGTTCAGCTCCCGCAGGGCAATCCTGGAAAGTTTCGGCTTCGGTCTAGAAGATGTTGCTGCCAAGCCCGTGCTCGTGGCGCCAATCCGGCGCGAAGCCTACCCGGCTCCAATACTCATGCAGTTTGCGCACCAAGCCATCCTCGTATTCAAAAAAGGAAACAGCACGGTAAAGCCCTTCGGCCTTGGTGTTCCTGGCGTTGATGATGCTGATGACGCTCCCCTCGCATGCCAGCAGGCGTTCGATCTCTACATGCCAGGCGCCCCCAAAATCCTGATACACGCGTGCCAGTTCCTGGGGGTCGAATTTCTCGTTGCTGTTATGCCAGTAGATTGTGGCGTTGGGATTGAAGTATTGCGGCAGGCGCTGGTAGAGCTGCATGTTGATGTCCTGCCAGTAGTCCAGAACGTTCTGCTTGAAATCCATCGCGCTTCCTCCTTGCCGCGTTCTCAGTAATTACAGGTCTTTTGGATTATTTTACCCAGCAAATGAATGCCTGTCTCAAACTGGACAAGCTTCGCGGGGATGTCCCCCGCTTAATTCGGTTCATACCACTCAGGATCACGCAAAGAAATCGTGCTTTTTAATATCAATCAAGTCCTGCCCAGCAAATCTGAAACGGACCAGCCAGGGCATTTTTTCCTTGATCGCCAGGAAATCATCCGCGTTAAATTCCGGCTCAAAATACCGGATCAGGACGCTCATCGCCGTACCATGCGAACCGATCACAACGCTTTTGCCAGGGTATACCTGCAGCAAACGCCGCATCACCCCCAGGCCGCGCGTTTGGACACCCAGCAAGCTTTCTTCCCGCCCCTCCCGGCCTTCAAAATTAGCCCAGAGCCTGCGAACCATGCCCTCCACATCAGGCGTCCAGCCATTGTTTTCCCGCTCGCGTAGGTCCGGGTGCAGATGCACCGCCATGTCCCGGCTCGCTGCCAGCGGCTCAACAGTAAGCCTGGCACGCAGGTAAGGACTGGACCAGGCTGCGTCCAAATCGATATCCTGGAAATAGGCCCGAATCAAGACCCGATCCGCCATTCCCTTGGCGGTAAGGCCGCGATTGAGCTCGTCATGGTTGCCCGTGTCCGACTGGCAATGGCGCAGATAATATAGGCTGGTGGTATTGCCGGCCATCCCGCCTTTAGAGCCCTTGGTCCTCAACAAACTTGTAAAAAGCTTTTTCTTCCGCCTGGTCAGCAGCTGAGATCGTGCCCACGGGTGCCGCGTAAACCATGAATTCTTCCTGTCCATCCAATTCAAAAAGCTTGTCGCAGAATTCCTGGTCGTAGGCAGCAATGGCACAGGTTCCCAGGCCCAGGGCAGCGCAAGCCAGGTAGAGGTTCTGGGCCACATGCCCCGCATCGATCAGGACCACCCGGTGCGCGCTGATCCCATAACGCCACTCTGCCCGGTAGGCCACGCAGCTCCAGTAAAAGATCACATCCGCCTTGGCTGCCCAGCTTTGCCCGCTTAGGCTGGCGCTGATGGTACCTTTAGGCTCTTCCACCGGCCCCAGGAATTCCAGCTGATGCCCCATCGGCAGATAATGATACAAACCTGCCTCCAGGCCTTCTACCCGGTTGACGACCAGGTAAGTTTCAAACGCGTGCCGGCCGCCCCCCGAAGGCACCGTGCGTAAGGTAGCGTAAGATTTCCCGCGGATATCCCGGATGCCCTGGCTGGCCCAGAGCAGGAAGGAAAGATTCAGGAGGGAAATGCCGCCCTGACTGTAATAGCGCGAACTTTTGCGCTGGCGCATCAGGGTATAGGCGTCCTTGGGCATGCTCAGGCTTTCGAAGTCCCGCGGCAGGTCAATGGGGGCTTGCCCCGGGCGCATGGGCGCCTTCACCAGAGGCGGCTGCGGGCGCTTGAGGTTTTGGTCGGACTCATAGGCCTTGTAAACCTCGTCGCTATAGTAACGCCAGGCTTTCATGAATTGGCGTCCATTTTGGGTATACGCCTTTTGTTCTTCAGGATCCAGCATCGTTCACCTCCGGAGTATTGATGTGGGTTAATCTTAATCGCAGGACTGCCGCTTGTGTCATTCTTGGTCAGCCAAGCGCCGCTTGGAGGATTTCCGGCAGCTCGTCCACCTTTAGATTCTCCTGCCTAAGGGGTATGAGGTTGCGGACGAATCTAAAACCAGAGCGCGCGAGCGCTTCCAGGCTCTCATTGCCCTCCGGTTTTTCCTGATGCAGCGCCATCTGGCTCAACGCTCTCACCAGGCCCTCCTCGAAGGCCCGGGCACCCGGCACTGCTTCCCCTTCCCAGGCGTAACCCTGCTCCCTGAGCAAGCCGAGGTCCAACCAGGTTTCAGGACTGCCAGCCCGTATTTGGGATGCAATCTGCTCCCGATGCAGTTCAAGACAGAAGTGCAAAACCTCGTGCAATAGGCTGCCCCTCCGAATCTGTGTAGCGATCACGGTCAGCGCACCGCGCTCGCGCACCTGGTCCATCAGTTGCCAGGCTTGCAGGGGGTTTTGAAGAAACCGAAGGTCCAGACCGCGTGGTTTACCGCTTAAAAACCCCGCGATCAGGCTTTGCTCTGCCTGCAGAGCAACCTGAGTACCTTCGGTGTTCAGGTCAAGGTATGTCTCCACCGCTCTCAGCGCAGCTCTCACGGCAGGAATGGCCCCGAGTTCGGCCAGCCGCCGCGGAAGCGCTTCAACCCACGCCAGGAATTCAGTATCGCGCCAACTGCCGTGGGCATTAATCGCCGCCTCGCTGGCCAGATAGGCTTCCATGTCGATGCCGGCAAGGTCCTCGGCGCAGAAATAAGCCGCTGCGCTCAAGGCGGATGCTCCCGGCCACCAGGGGTTGAGCTCCGAAAGGCCGGTTCGTGTCTGGTGGAAGTACGCCGCTAAACCTTCGGTTCCTGGCGAACCCTTAACACCTAGGATCGCCGGGACCAAAGCGGGGACTGGCTGCCACAATTCGTAGCCGGCAAGGTGGAGCCCCAGCCAATTAAGCCAAACGCGCCGCTGGGCATCCCGCGGCGCGTTTGTGATCGAAAAAAGTGGTTCCTGCTTAGTCGGTTTCATTTGGGTAGTACTTTGCCATCGCGGCAGTTAAGCCGAGTTTGTTAAAGTCATACCACATTTGAATCTGGTTTTCGTCATAAAGGCCTAAAGCACGCAGCATCTCGCGGCCAAATTCCACCGGGCTCTGCCCATTGGCAGTAACAATGAGCCCATCCCGGACCGCGTCCTGGTTCTTGTAATTTTTGGCGTTGTTGTAGGCATCACCCGCGGCTTCCTGCAGGGATCGCAGGAAATTGCTGGTGTGATTTACCAGGTTCAGAAAACCGTGCATGCCCAGGAAGACAGTGGCATCGCAGATTGCGCCAACCGGCACTTTGAGCCGCAGCGCCTTGGCCACCAGCTCTGCAACCGGGGCGGTCTCAGGCCGGCGCCATGTATTCCCGCCAATTAGAACCAATCCGCTGAATGTTTCCGGTACAGTATCCAGGGTGTAATCGGCCTTAACCGTAAAACCGCCGATCGAACGCGGGTATTCGCTCATCACGCCTACAGTCTTTACCTCATGCGTTTGGCCGGCACCTTCTTCAGCGTCATTCAGATTGGCCGCCAGGTAAGCGCCTTCCCAATCGGCAAACTGGTCAACAAGTACGAAGAGTATCGTTTTCTTATCCATTCTTACCTCCATTCAAACCGCCCAATAAAAGCGGATTAGACAGTTGTAAACTTAGTACAACCATCAACCATTTTATACCACATTTCCTGGCATGGATTCCAAGCTCTGTATTCAGCACAATCGTGCAGCCCGCTTGCCCTTCCTTGAGGGGGCGATTAAACTAAGTTTGCCGCTGAACCGGAATAATGCGGCCCTCGGAGGATGCATGCCCAAGATCTTGTACCTGTTGGATGGCCACGCCATCGCCTACCGCACCTATTTCGCCCTCACTTCGGGCGGTTCCACCCGCTGGGCAACCAGCAGCGGCGAGCCGACCGCCGGCGTTTACGGTTTCGCGGCCATGCTCCTGCGCATTCTGGAACAAGAAGAACCGGATTATCTGGCCGTTGCCTTCGATACCGGCCGCACATTCCGGCATGATCTCTACGAACCATATAAAGGCACGCGCGCCAAAATGCCCGACGACCTGCGGGCCCAGCTTAACCGCATGCGCGAGCTGGTGGATGCTTTCAACATCCCCCGCCTGGAACTTGAGAACTACGAGGCCGACGACGTGATTGGCAGCCTTGCCATTTGGGCCGCGGAAAAAGAGGGCCTGGGGGTCAAGATCGTCACTGGCGACCGCGACCTCCTGCAGTTGGTGACCGACCGCATCGTGGTGGCCTTGCCCAGCAAAACCGGCAACAGCAACGATGATTACTTCCCCGAAGATGTCAAAAAGCGCATGGGCGTGATGCCGGACCAGGTGGTGGATTACAAAGCCCTGGTGGGCGATGTATCCGATAATATCCCCGGGGTACGCGGCATTGGCGATAAAACCGCGATCAGCCTCATCGAGACCTACCAAAACCTGGATAACGTCTACGCCCACCTGGACCAGATCACCGGGCGGGCCGGCAAAGCCCTGAGCGAAGGGCGCGATATGGCCTACCTCAGCCAGGACCTTGCCCGCATCCGCACTGATTTGGACGTCAAGCTGGACCTGGACCAGGCACGCAGCGTCTGTTTCCAGCCGGAGGCGGTGGAAGAGCTCTTCCGCACCCTGGAGTTCCGTACCCTCACGCAGCGTTTGCAGGCACTGGTAAAGCGCTTGCAGCCCAACCTGGGCGACCGGCCGGTTCAGTCCTCGCTTTTCGCGGAGGCCGCGGAAATTAGCGCCCCGCCGGCGCTCATCGTCCCTCCTGAAGGTAGCGGCAGCTTTGAAACCGTCATCGTGGACGACCCGCAGAAACTCAAAGCCGCGATTCAGGAGATCGGGCAGCCTGCCCTTTTGGCCTTCGATACCGAGACAACCAGCGTGGACCCGCTTCAGGCCGACCTGGTGGGCATCTCCCTGGCGGCTATGCCGGATAAAGGCTATTACTTCCCGGTGGCTCACCGCGAAGGCCAGAACCTCGATCTCAAGCAAGTGCAGAGCAGCCTGGGCCCCCTATTCGGGGACCCCAAAATCAAAAAAGCTGCCCATAACGCCAAGTTTGATTTACTGGTCCTGCGCCAACATGGTATGGATGTGGACCCCATCTCCTTCGATTCGATGATCGCCGAATGGCTTTGCAATCCAGACTCGCGCATGCTGGGTTTGAAGTCTCTGGCCTGGATCAAACTCAACGAAGAAATGACCCGTATCGAAGACCTGATCGGCACCGGGAAGAACCAAAAATCCATGGACCAGGTAACTATCGCGGCAGTAGCCCCTTATGCCGCCGCCGACGCGGTAATGACCCTGCGCCTTACCGGTCCGCTGCAGGAATCACTGCAGGAACACAACGCGGGAAAACTTTTCGCGGACCTGGAAATGCGCCTGATCCCGGTACTGGCAAAAATGGAAGAAAATGGCATCCTCCTGGATGAGACCCTTTTTGAGGTTTTTGGCAAGGAGCTGGAGGAGCACATCGCCAAGCTGGAAACCCAAATTTTCCATTTGGCCGGGGAAGAGTTCAACATTGGCTCGCCCAGCCAGCTGGCCGATATCCTCTACAAAAAGCTCAACCTGGTCCCGCCCGGCGGGTCGCGCAAAACTTCCACCGGCAAATTGAGCACCGCCGCCGGTGTGCTGGAGGAAATGCGCAGGGACAACCCCATTGTGGACCTGATTTTGCAATACCGTGAGCTGACCAAGCTCAAGAGCACATATGTGGACGCCCTGCCCCTGCAGGTGAACCCGCGCGATGGCCGGGTGCATACTTCCTTTAACCAGGTGGGAACAGTCACGGGACGGATTGCCAGCCAGAACCCCAACCTGCAAAACATACCTACACGCACCGAGATCGGCCGGCGTGTGCGCCAGGGCTTCATCGCTCCGCCAGGCAGCCGCCTGCTGGCTGTGGATTACAGCCAGGTTGAGCTGCGCATCATGGCCCACATCGCCCAGGACAAAGCGATGATGGAAGCCTTCCATAAAGGCCAGGACATCCACGCGACGACCGCCGCTGCGATCTTTGACGTGCCACTAGAACAGGTAAGCAAAGCCCAGCGCCGGCATGCCAAAGCGATCAACTTTGGCCTGATTTACGGCATGAGCCCCTTCGGCCTGACCCGCACAACGGACCTCACCCTGGCGGAAGCCGAGAATTTTGTAGCGGAATACTTTAAGGAATTCCCCGGCGTGAAAGCCTGGCTGGACCGCACCCGCGTGGAGGCCGCCCAGCAAGGCTACGTTGAGACCCTGCTTGGCCGCCGGCGTTACTTCCCCAACCTGAAGGCCGGTACCAATTACATGATGCGTCAGCGCGAAGAGCGGGAAGCGATAAACGCCCCTATCCAGGGCACCGCTGCCGACATCATGAAGCTGGCGATGCTGGCCCTGCCGCCGGCTTTGGAAAAGGCCGGATTGAAAGCCAAAATGCTGCTCCAGGTGCACGATGAACTGATCTTCGAGGTACCGGAAGACGAGGTGGCTGCAACCATCCCTTTGGTACGCCAAGCCATGGAAGGCGCTTATCAACTCTCGGTGCCGCTGTTAACAGAGGCCCGGGTTGGCCAAAACTGGGGCGAACTGGAGACGGTGGACGAGGGCTTCATTCCTCCGGCAGAGATGGTGGATTAGCTCGCCCAAAGCCCGGGCAGGCTGGAAAATCAAACCCAATTATTCCCGGGGCGTGGGGAATAACTCGGGTATAATCCACGCACGTTTTCGGAGAGATGCCAGAGCGGTTGAATGGGACGGTCTCGAAAACCGTTGAGGTCCTCGTGGCCTCCGTGGGTTCGAATCCCACTCTCTCCGCCTTTTT
>ENA-UOOH01002963-UOOH01002963.1-fermentation-metagenome-genome-assembly--contig:-NODE-2963-length-13675-cov-6.388913_pt1 | contig 13675 bp, 10 predicted proteins | sample MGYA00245778_ERZ724025 | MGnify/ENA primary metagenome ERZ724025 (study PRJEB28704, sample SAMN03018313) | fermentation metagenome | biome: anthropogenic terrestrial biome; feature: soil; material... | reverse complement strand
CAACAACTCGCGGTGAATATGCCCCTGCTCCTTGCACACACCGCCCGTCAAACCACCCGAGTTGGGTTTCAGTGAGGCTGTCTCTTCCTGGGATTGTCGAACTGAGATTTAGCAAGGAGGGTTAAGTCGTAACAAGGTATCTGTAGGGGAACCTGCAGATGGATCACCTCCTACGTAATATACGTAAAATTGCAAGGAAAGGCAATCGTTGTCTTCCTGACCGATTCCAGGTAGGACTATAAGCACCAAAAATGCATCGAGCGTCATTGTCAGTCTATTTTGTATTGATATATCTCTTCAAGAGCGATCGCTCTTCGATTTTCTCAGGGAACAGATCGTTTCTTTTTCCAACCTGACATATTGAACGAGCGCAGCCGACGCACCGTATCGTTCTCGTCGAATTCCGGATCTCGCCCTGACAGCTTCGCTGCCGGCCGTGACGGCAAGTATCTTTAACCCGCCTCTCCAAGGCGATGATATGCAGACGCGCATGGGGACGAACTACGAGGTGGCGAGAGATTACTTCGACGCCCTCGAGGCCGGGGACATGAAAAAGCTGGCCTCTATATTCGCCGATGGCATCATCTGGCATCAGCCGGGTTCTGGCAGCCTGTCCGGCACCTATCGTGGATCGGACAAGGTATTCTTGCTGCTGAAGCAGTTCATGGACAAGAGCAGCGGGAGCTTCAAGATCGATGAGGTGAGAGCGATCATGGAGAACGGCGATCTCGTCTCGGCCGTGCTGCATTTCTCGGCCAAGCGGCAGGGGGCGAGCATGTCGATGCCCGGGATCGACGTCATGCGCATCGAGAGCGGCAGGATCGCCGAGATGTGGCTTTTCTCCTCCGATCAGGAAGCGGAAGACCGCTTCTGGAGCAAGTGAACGACGGATCGGACGTTCGTCCGCCAATAAGCGGGGTAATCGGGGCGTCCGCTCGATCGAGCGGAGCCAGCTATCATGTGCGCGCAGCCTCTTCGGCCTCAGCCATATGGCCGTCCCACATCGTTTTTGAAAGACCGTCGTCGTCCGCCCCCAAGCTGCCGCCGTGAAACATCGACCTTAGCTTGGTACTTAAGAAAGGATAAAATATGTACCTGATATATGGGCGGTTCCCATGGAGACGATGAAATACATTTTCGTCACTGGTGGGGTTATTTCTGGCCTTGGTAAAGGCATCACTGCATCATCCATCGGCCGTCTGCTGAAGTCTCGCGGCCTCAAAGTGACAGCGGTGAAGATCGACCCTTACCTGAACATCGATGCCGGCACCATGAACCCGTTCGAGCATGGAGAGGTCTTCGTGCTGGAGGACGGAGCGGAGGCCGATCTTGATCTCGGTAACTATGAGAGGTATCTCGACATCAACCTGAAGAAGGACCACAATATCACCACAGGAAAGGTGTACCGCGCCGTCATCGAGAAGGAGCGGGCCGGCGAGTATCTCGGAAAGACGGTCCAGATCATCCCTCACATCACCAACGAGATCAAGCACCGCATCAAGAGCGTCGCCGAGGCCTCGGGAGCCGATGTCTGCATCGTGGAGCTTGGGGGCACGGTCGGTGACATCGAATCGATGCCGTTCCTCGAAGCGGTCCGCCAGATGAACAGCGAGATGGGCAAGGGGCGGAACTGCCTGTTCGTGCATACCACCCTGGTGCCGGTCATGGGCACCGTGGGCGAGCCAAAGACCAAGCCGACCCAGCACTCAGTGAAGGAGCTGCGCTCCATAGGCATACAGCCCGATATCATCGTGGCGCGGTCGACCAAGCCGCTGGAGTACGCGATAAGGCGGAAGATATCCTTGTTCTGCGACGTGGCATTGGAGGCCGTTGTCTCCACCCCCGATGCGAAGTCGATCTACGAGGTGCCGATCATACTGGAGGAGCAGGGACTGACCGACTACATACTGGGCCGGCTGGGCATCGACGCCCCGGAGAAGGACCTGGTGGAATGGCGGGAGTTCCTCGATCGCATCCTTTACTCCCACGAGTCGGTGACCGTCGCCGTGGTGGGCAAGTATACGGACCTCGCGGACGCCTACCTGTCCCATCTGGAGGCGTTCCATCACGCCGGGGCTGAGCTCAAGACTCGGGTGGACATTCGATACTTTGACTCCGAACTGATAGAGAAGAACGGGATCCCAAATGAGCTGGCGTGCTGCAACGGCATCCTGATACCGGGAGGGTTCGGTTCGCGAGGCATCGAGGGAAAGATCCAGACGGCGCGGTTCGCCAGGGAGAAGGGCATTCCATTCCTCGGCGTATGCCTCGGCTTCCAGATCGCCACCATAGAGATCGCCCGCAACATCCTTGGCCTGGCCGGCGCCAACAGCACGGAGATCGCGCCGGACTGCCGCAGCCCGGTGATCGACATCCTGCCGGAGCAGAAGGGCGTCATGACCAAGGGCGGCACCATGCGGCTAGGCTCGCAAAAGGTATTGGTGAAGGAAGGTTCGATCGCTCATAGGTTGTATGGAACGACGGAGATCATGGAACGGCATCGCCACCGCTACGAGGTCAATCCGGAGTTCATCACCGAGCTCGAGGGAGCGGGCTGGACGTTCACCGGCAGGTCCGATGACGGGGTCAAGATGGAGATGGGCGAACTGAAGGGGCATCCGTTCTACGTGGCATCTCAGTTCCACCCCGAGTTCAAGTCGAGGCCGCAGCGGCCGTCCCCCCTGCACCTTGGTCTGGTGAAGGCCGCCTTGGAGAGCAAGAAGGCGATGGAGAACCATCGCGCAGGGTTCTGAGCAAACACCTTTCCCCCGCGGGGGGAGGCGTTAGGCCGACAATATCTCGGGGGTGGCCTACCCTAACCAATGAAGTTTTTGACAAGAGAGAGGGAACGTAATGTGCTACCCATGTATCCCATGCCCTGCATTATGATTATCATCATCATCAATTGATTCTGTTAGGGCAGTATTATACACTAGCATGCAAATGCTGTACTGTCCACTGCCCGCCCTCAATATCGCAGGTGAGTGGACGAATATGGGAGGGGAATAAGTGGCTAGTGAAATGACACCAACACGTAGAGCACTCTCTGCGATTCTGGGAGGAAGAGTGGACTATGTTCCACCTGCCAATCCTCTGGCGCAGACGACCTATGAGCTAATGAAGTTCGCGAACGCTGAGTGGCCAAAGGCTCACTTTGACTCGAAGATGATGGCCGACCTCGCGGCGGCCCCTTTCGAAGTATGCGGCATCGAAGCCGCCAGGCCCCAGTTCGATATCTCTCTCGAGGCAGAGGTACTCGGCTGCAAGCTGGACTGGAACAAGCCGGACAGGCCCCCCGTCACGGCTCCGGCATATTCCGACCCCAAGGACATCAGCTGGCCCGACAACCTGGAGGAAGCAGGTAGGATTCCGCATGTGTTGGGTGCGATCGATATATTGCACAGGAGATACGACGGAGGGCTCCCGATTCTACCGGTCTATACCGCTCCGTTCACGGTCGCCGGGCATATCGCTGGGGTGGAGAACTTGGTCATGATGACAGTGACCGACCCTGAAAAAGCGCATGCATTCATCAGCGCAGCCTGCGACTTCTGCATCGAGTATGGAAAGCTTCAGGCTTCGTATGGCGCACACGCCCTCTTCCCGGCCGATCCTTCAGCGTCGGGCGACCTGATCTCGGGAGAGACGTACAAAGAATTCGTTCTGCCGTACCATAAGAGGATGGCCGCGGAGATAAGCATCCCACAGATTCTTCACATCTGCGGTAACACCAGCGAACTGCTACCATATGTCCGCGAGAGCAATCTGGACTGCTTCTCCTTCGATAACGTGCCGGTGTGGTATGTGCGCAAGGCGCTGGGCAACCGCATGTCCATCCTGGGAAGCCTGGATGTCATTGACCTCATGCCCAATGGAACTCCCGAGCAGGTGTACGCTCGGACGGTGGAATGCATCCGACAGGGTACGGACATCGTAGGCTCGTCCTGCGATGTATCCTACGGCACATCGCTGGACAACCTGAAGGCATATGTGAGAGCATGCAAGGAGACGCCCATACCCGACTATGATGACATCGAATCCATGGTTCGGGAGATTGGCGCAGGCAAGGCAAGGCTGATGAAGGCCGAGAGCCTGGGGGGTGGTCAGTAATGGTTAGGCACATGGACTTATTGGTGGAGGAGCTGCTGGAGTTCCGGGCGAGAGACCCCACACGCTACAAGCGTCTCATACAGGAGGGTATGCTCACCGAACTAGGTTTCGAGATCGAGTCCAAGGCCGCCAAGGTGGCCACGGTGGATGAGATCAAGGCCAAGTACCGTCCTCGGGATGTTGCGTATGCTTCGATAGCTGACGCGGTCATCGCCGGCAATCGGGCCAAGGTAGAGGAACTGGTCACGGCCTCCATAAGCAAGGGCAAGGACCCTCTGGACATTGTCACCAACGCGCTCATGCCTGGTATCCAGACCCAGTGCGAACTCTATGATCGCGGGGACGCATTCGTGCCCGAGATCCTGATGTCCAACGCGGCCATGCAGGTCGGCATCAAAATCGCCCAGGAGAAACTGGGAGACGTGCCGACGAAGGGTAAGATTGCATCGTTCGTCGCTGAGGGCGACCTGCACGATATCGGAAAGAACATCGTGGTCGCCATCCTGAGGGCGAATGGCTTCGACGTTCTGGACCTGGGTAGAGACGTGTCGGCCGATACCGTCGTGGCCGCGGCCAAGGAGAAGGGCCTGCAGATGATCAATGGGTCCACTCTGATGAGCACCACCAAGGCCGGGCTGAAGAAGACGGCGGAGACGCTGGAGGAGGAAGGGCTTAAGGTCCCGATCGCCTGCGGCGGCGCCGCGGTGTCAAGGAGCTACGTGGAAACATTCAACAACTCCATCTACGGGAGGTCCCCGTTAGATGCTGTGAAAATCGCCACGGGGGTCTGCTCGGGCAAGGACTGGGAGGAAACGCGAAAGGCGCTACGTTAGGGGCGAAACCTCTTCCTTTCTATTTTTATTGATGGCATGTACGCGCTGGGCATCGATGTTGGGGGCTCTTTCACCGATGGAGTTCTTATGGAACTGCCCGGAAGGGCTGTTCTCAAGGTGGCCAAGGTGCCAACCGATCCGGACGATCTCGCGGCCAGCGTTCTGAAATGCTTCTATGCTCTGGCCATCTCTGCTCCATCATTATTGTCGCGTTTCTGCGTATCGACGACCCTTGCCACCAATGCAATGGTCGAAGGGACGAAGAAGGACGTATGTGCGATCTGCATCGGACTTAGGCCGAAGCAATCTATCGAGTACGCCAACGAGGTGGTGACGATTGATGGGGGCCACGACGCATCCGGCAATGAGGTCCATCCATTGGACCTGTCGAAGCTGACCTCGGCCATGGCCCGCGTGAATAGTAATTCCTTTGCCATATCTGCCAGGTTTGGGGTCAGGAATCCGGAGCACGAGGTCATGACCTCGAACGAGGTGCTTAATGTCCGTCCAAGCGCCACGGTGGTCCGTGGGAGCGAGCTGGTAGGGTCCCTAGGAATGGAGGAAAGGCTGTTCCTGGCGGCTAAGAACGCTGAGCTAGCACATGTCATGAGTGGGCTGATAAGGGCGATCGGCTCGGTGACCAAGGTCCCCGCTTCCTCAACATATATTCTCAAGGGCGATGGGAGCCTGGTCTCGACCGAGGAGGCAGCCTTGAAGCCGATAATGACAGTCCTCTCAGGACCGGCGGCAAGCGCCATCGGCGGGAGTGTGCTCACCGGGTCAAGGAACGCCCTGGTGATCGACGTGGGCGGCACCACGACCGACATCTCGCTCATACATGATGGGCGTGTCCGATTAGCTCAGAATGGGGCGGCGGTCGGTAGCTCCCGGTTGAGGGTTCCCGCGGTCGATATCACCACCATCTCCTTGGGTGGGAATACTGAGATTTTCTTCGATGACGGACGGCCGAAGCTGGGCCATAGGGCGGTCCGACCCCTGTGCCTTGCTCCTGATGCACCTCGTCTGATGAAGGACCGCTCCTTCCTGTTCCCGGTGAGCGGCAAGGTGTATGGCATCACGCCGACCGACCTATTCCGTGCCAAGGGTCGCAGCGAGTATGGGGACAAGGGGATCGCGACCGCTGCGTTGGCAGCGCTGGCTCAGGCATGCGATCTCTCGACCGACGAACTGTTCGGAACGTTGGAGGAAATGATTCGTTCCCGTCTGCTTCGGTCGCTGTCCACCGCTCTGACGGAGGTAATGCTCTCCGAGGGCGGAGATGCAGATACACTGCTGAGGGGTGGCCCTCATCTCCGAACAGTGCTGAGGGTCGGAGTCCCCATCGTAGGCATAGGCGCGCCGGTCCGGCCGTTCCTCGACCTGCTTGAGGGAAGGATGGAGTGCGAGATGATAGTCCCTGAGCATCATGAGGTGGGCAATGCCGTGGGAGTGGTATGCACCGGAGTCTTCGGACGGAGGGAGGTGGTGGTCAGATGCGAACCTCGCATGGTGCAGGGGGAGCAGGTGATGACATACAATGTTACGACATCATGCGGCCAGAGAACATTCCCTGATTGCGAGGAAGCCGTGAAGTTCGCGGCTGCCATCGGAACTTCCGAGCTTCGCGATTATATGGAACGCAGCCGCGTGAGGAAATATCAAACGAAGGTGTATGTCAGGGACATTACATATCAGGAATACGGCGTCCGTAAGGTGGCCGAGACAGTGGTGACCGTGACCGTGGAGGAGCGATGAACCAGGCCATATCGATCGATATCGGGACCAGCGGGATAAGGGGACAGCTCTTGGATTTGGATCGAAAGAAGGTCATGCGGACTTGCTTGATCTCCCGCAACCCACTCCCGGGGGCCAACATCATGGACCATCTGGACTTCGCCATGGAGCGGGGGCCGGGATTGGCGCATGATATATTAGTGGGGGCCATCCGAAAGCTCATCAGGGCGCTGGCCGCCGACAGGCTCGAGCGCATCGCGGTATGCGGCAACCCCATACAGCTCTCGCTGTTCGAAGGCATCGAGATACGGGACCTGGCGTTCGCTGGAGAGAACAAGCTGAGATCACAGGACATAGTGACGCCGGACCGCAGCGGTCACGTCGTCAACGGGGACGACATAGGCATAGGAAAGAGCGTGGATGTCATCATCCCTCCCGCCATCCGGCATGAGATTGGCGCGGATGCGCTAGCTATGATGTACAAATCTGGTTTCCTGGATGATGACATGTGCATGGTCACCGATTATGGGACCAATGCCGAGATGGCCCTTAAGGTCGGCGACGAGGTCTTCACCGGTTCGGCGGCCGCGGGGCCTGCGATCGAGGGGCAATCGATCAATGCTGGCATGCTCGCCTCGCCCGGAGCGATAAGCGATCTCATGCAGACCTCTGAGGGCTGGCGGACGATGGTGCTGGATGAGCGGCTTGAGGTGCAGGAAGGAGCGCTTATCAGCCTCAGGGGCAATACAATGAAACTCAAGGGACGCCGTGCTGCGGGAATCACCGGTACGGGAGTTATAGCGCTCATGTACGCTGGACTGGCCTCGGAGCGTATAGCCCCGCCTCGCATTACCGGCGGGGACATCATGCTCGACCGCGGCATCAGATTCACCGGCGCAGACTTAATAGAGGCGGGGAAGGCCATTGGAGCGATCCGGGCCGGGCACCTGGCCCTTATTGGCCAGGCAGGCATGGATCCGTCTATGTTGGACACCATGTACATGGCCGGAGCCAGTGGAACGTATGTCGATGCAGCCAAGGCCTGGTCGGTTGGCATGGTGCCAGCGTCCGCAAGGAGAATAGTGCAGATAGGGAACACCTCGTTGGAGCTGGCAAAGGACCTGGCCCTTGACCCAGGACTGATGGACCACCTGAACGGAATAAGGGAGCGTCTGCTCGCCCACCACGTCATGTTTGCCTCCTCGCCGACCTTCAGCAACATCTATGTTCAGGAACTGGCCTACTGGACCGAGGGGATGTCCTGGGAGCGTTATCTCCAGAACCTGGACCTCATGGGCATACGCGCCCCATCGACCCGGGGTACAGCTCCGAACATCGACAGGCAGAGGAAGACGGACATATGGGAAATTGGCGAATCGCTCAAAACAATCGATCCTGAGGTCCGCCTGAGCGGTTCCTGGGACTGCAACCAATGTCGCGTTTGCGTCCGGACCTGCCCGGAAGGCGCACTGTCACTAATCGATAGTAGGTTCATCATCGATACGGGCAGGTGCTTGGGCACCGCGTGCAGGCGGTGTGAGGAGGTCTGCCCCAAACATACCCTCTCTTTCGCCAGCATGGAGCTGGAACGAGGCTAGTGTTTTCCTATGTCGTCCACCTAACCGAAATAGTTCCAGCCATGCCAGCAATTGTCCGGCCAGCGAATAGCTATGTTTATATCAACGAAGTAGCTTGAGAGGTTGATAACCATGGCCGATGACGATTACCTATCATTGCTGGGGAGGGCGAAGGAGAAGCTTCCCGAAACAATCGAGAAGCACGAGAGGTTCGTCGTTCCTGAGCCCGATGTGCTCCAGGAGGGAAAGACCACCGTGGTCCGCAACTTCGGGGCCATCATCGACGCGTTGCGCAGGGAGCCAGAGCACCTGCTCCATTACCTCCTCAGGGAGCTAGGCACTCCTGGACAGATCGAGGGGCAGAGGCTCGTGCTCAAGGCCAAGATCTCTCCGGCGCAGCTCAACGACCGCATCACCAATTACACCGAGACCTTCGTACTGTGCTCTGAATGCGGAAGACCTGACACGCACATCAACAAGGAGGGCCGCACGCTCGTCCTCGAGTGCGAGGCCTGTGGCGCGCATCGCCCGGTCAGGGTGCGCCGCGCCGCCCGCACCGATGAGAAGGAAGGTCTCAAGGAGGGCGGGGTCTATGAGGTCATGGTGGAGGACGTCGGCCGCAAGGGCGACGGAGTGGCCAAGCTGGACAAGTACATCATCTATGTCCCCGGCGCCGCCAAGGGTGTGGTGGTCAAGGTACGGATCCAGAAGATATCTGGGAACGTGGCCTTCTCCGTCATAGACAACTCCTGAAACCCCTTCGGGCCTCACGGCCCGTATCGTTCTGACCTGTTCCGGGACGCGACCGCGACATTGCGGCGGCCTGGGCCGAATACACCTAGCCCGGCAGGTTCGACCTTTTTTATGCCAGCATGCCCCAGGGGGCAAGAAAAGGTTTAAGAATGTTCTCAGCATCTTGAGGCCCGAGCGGAGGTGGCCCAGCCTGGCAAGGCGCAGGATTGCTAATCCTGTGTCCGCAAGGACTCGGGGGTTCAAATCCCCCCCTTCGCGCCATTTTACTATACAATAAGCCGATTTTTCAGTCGATCAGCTAAATTCATACGAGTATCCTCAGCCTGCTATCGCCCCCTGACCCCAAGCTCATCCATAGGGGTTGGTGAATATGTTAGGGGGGAGGCGAGAGCATGAGGGCGAACATTATGAAACGTCGACAGTGACCGCGCCGCGGCAACAATCGTGGTCTATCATCCCTTGGGCCCGCGTCTTAATGATCGCGGGACACCGCAACCGAGCGGGCTCAAACCCCAGCAGCCGTCAGGCGCTGGCCTCAAGCGGTCGCTCTCCTCACCGGCCTCCGCCGATATAGGATGCTCGCCACCAAGGCCACCACGACTCCCACCGCGCCGGCGAGCGCCACCGCGACAATGATCGGTTCAGCGCCCTGATTGACGGCGATGCCCACGAGGGCCCATACGATCACCGCCCCGTAGGCCACATCCCTCCGGCTGTATGCATTGAGCGCCGCGATGAGAAATGCCACTATGATGATCGCAATGGCCCATATCTCCGGAGCGATGCCGAAGCCGTCCCAGTTGAGCGAGACAAGCGTGGCCGCCACGTTTGCGATGGTGGCGATCGTTATCCAGCCGAGGTACACGCTGAATGGCAGGTGGACGGCCAGCCTCTCCGCCGGTTCGACACGTCGCACCCCGATGCCCAGGCGGAGGTATATCGCTATGAGCGTCGCCAGGAGGAGGAACATGATGATGACCGAGACGACCAGAATCTCGTACTGCCATGCGAACAGCCACAGTATGTTGAACGCGCTGCTCATAACGAACAGCCATCCTATGCGATCGCGCGATGCCCCAGGCCGCGAGCGGACCACTGCCTGATATATGACGAACACGGCCAGAAGGATGTATATGACCCCCCATATGGAGAAGGTATATCCAGCCGGCGTCACGAGCGTGGGATTCGCGTCCGAGACCTCGGCGGTGAGCTTTCCGCCGATGATGGTTGTACTTCCCGCCAGCCCATTGACCGCTACCATCAGGACATAGGCGACCACATTCGCCAATGGCAGCAGCCTGGTGTTGTTAGACCTCATAGGGGAGCCTAATAATACTTTGAGCAGGCGGTATTTAATTGAAACACTCTCGCGGCCCTGTAAGGCGTTCGAGGGCAGTGTGTCTCGTTACCGCGGTCGGCAACCGTTCAAAAGTAGCGTCCGGGCTCGATTTCCTATCTATTTTTCCATATCCCGAGCACAATGTTAAAAATATAGCATTATGTACCGCTGCCGATGAGCCAAAACACTTCGTTGAGCCTGAGCCCCCTGGTCTCATTCCTGAAGAAGTCTCCCAGGGAGTTCACCAAGGCGGACATCATCAGCTTCATAGAGGAGAACGGCATCGAGATGATCAACTTCCGCTACCCCGCCAGCGACGGGCGGCTGAAGACCCTCAACTTCGTTCTTACCGATCGGGACTATCTCGAGCAGATCCTCTCCTCCGGCGAGAGGGTGGACGGCTCCAACATCTTCCCCCAGTTTATTCATTCAGGCTCCAGCGACCTCTACGTGGTCCCGCGCTTCAGGACCGCGTTCGTGGACCCCTTCAGCGAGATCCCCACGCTGTGCTTCCTATGTTCCTACTATGACAAGGACGGAAGGCCGGCCGACATCTCCCCCGAGGAGGTCCTGAAGAAGGCCAGTGCCTCGTTCACCAAGGTGACGGGTATGACCTTCCAGGCCATGGGCGAGCTCGAGTTCTATGTCATCGGCGAAAAGGACGATCTGTTCGCGGCGGAGGACCAGCGCGGCTATCACGAATCAGCTCCGTTCACCAAGTTCGAGAAGTTCCGCACCGACTGCATGCTCGCGATCGCCAGGGCGGGCGGGCACATCAAGTACGGTCATTCCGAGGTGGGTAACTTCACCCTCGGCGACAAGATCTACGAGCAGAACGAGATCGAGTTCATGGTCACCGATGTGGAGCAGGCGGCAGACGAGCTGGTCATCGCCAAGTGGATCATACGCAACATGGCCCATCTCTACGGTCTCGACGTGACCTTTGCTCCGAAGATCACCGACGGCAAGGCAGGCAGCGGCATGCACATCCACACCCGCATCGTGAAGGGCGGCGTGAACCAGTACGTGGAGGATGGCCGCCTGAGCGATGCTGCCAAGACCGCCATCGCCGGCTTCATGACCTGCGCGTCCTCGCTGACGGCCTTCGGGAACACCAACCCCACTTCCTACTTCCGCCTGGTCCCGCATCAGGAAGCGCCCACCTCCATCTGCTGGGGGGACCGCAACCGCTCTGTCCTGGTGAGGGTGCCGCTCGGATGGACCCACCGTACGGACATGGTGGCCGACGCCAACCCCCTGGAGCGGCCGGCCGACCTTGACATGTCGCAGAAGCAGACCGTAGAGTTCCGCTGCCCGGACGGCTCGGCCGACGTGTATCTGCTGCTGGCCGGCATGACGGTGGCCGCCCGTCATGGGTTCGAGATGGACAATGCGCTGGCCATCGCTGGCAAGACCTACGTCGATGTGAACATCCACCATGCGGAGCATCGCGAGAAGTTGATGTCCCTGGCCCAGCTTCCCGCATCCTGCTGCGAGTCGGCAAGCGAACTGGAGGCCCACCGGGATATCTATGAGAAGTATGGCGTGTTCGACGCGTCCATGATCGATGCCGTGGTCCGGCGCCTGAATGCCTTCGACGATCGGTCGATCCGGGAAGAGATCAAGCAGGACGCGGAGATGGGCTCCCAGATAGTGAAGCAATATCTCCACTGCGGATGAACGGCGAGGCCGTTCCAAACCCCATCTGCGCGGTCCAGGATGCCACTGGCCGGGCCCCGGCATTCTGCCGCGCAGCTGCCCGCCCCTCCGTCGAGGTCGGCGGAAAGCGGGCGTTACGATCTGATTGACGAAAAGAAGGGTGCTGTAAGGTCGTCCCGCCCCCCGCGCAGAACGACTTGGCGGGCTACATCCTTCATATATTAGCAAAAATCGAGCATTTAGGACTTATAGTAGTTTGCGGTTCTTTGTTCGGGTATTGCCATTAGCAAAAGGTACACTATTCAGAACATCGTCGCGTCGGCCGCCTTGGGCCGGGAGCTTGACCTAACGTACCTCGTCACGTCCATGGAAGGGGCCGAATACGACCCAGCGGTCTTTCCTGGCCTCGTGTACCGGGTAAAGGACCCCAAGGCCGCGTCGCTGCTGTTCAGGAGCGGCAAGCTGGTATGCACCGGCGCCAAGAACCGTGACCAGGTCGTCAAGGCGGTGGAGCTGGTGGTGGACGCCATCCGTAAGGCTGGAGTTCCGGTGAAGGACTATCCGCAGATCACCGTACAGAACATCGTGGCCTCGGCCGATCTGGGCAGCCCGGTCAACCTGTCCTCGACCGTGATCTCCCTCGGCCTCGAAAAGGTGGAGTACGAGCCGGAGGTGTTCCCCGGCCTGGTGTACCGCCTCGACCAGCCCAAGGTGGTCATGCTGCTGTTCGGATCCGGCAGGCTCGTTTGCACCGGAGCCAAGAAGCCGATCGATGTCGAGAAGGCGATCGATCACATCGAGGCCGAGCTTCGCGCGTCCGACCTGTTGCGCTGATCACGCATCGACTCTCAGCGAATCGGCAGCCCGCCGAACGGAGGTGCCCCTCCGCACGGCATATTCATGACGAAAAAAGGTAAAGGGGGGGTCTGAGGACCCCCTTATTTCTTCTTGGCCCTGCTGAACAGCAACGCCACTGCGACCACTGCCACCAGGCCCAGGCCGATCCCTATCGGCAACGCCAGGGAGCCAAGGTCCAGCGGTCCGCTGACCTCCGTGTTGCTGTCGCCGTCGCTACCGGCACCGCCCGCGCCGGGCGGAACATAGAGGTAGATGTCCACCCGGTTGTTGGTCTGCTCCATGAAGTACATCGCCGACGACACGTTGCCGTCCGCCGCCTGGAGGACCGCTTCCATCGAATCGGCCGCCTGGGGAGCAGAGCCGCTCAGGGACAGCATGTTCTCTATCCCTCCGGCTATGGTCACGGACATCCGGTCGGTGTGCACCCCTATCACATTGCCAGGCAGCTGATCGGGGAGCGGGATCTCCCAGTCCCCCATCTTCAGCTTGCTCGACGATGTATTGAAGTCCACATCGCGGTAGGCGGTCAGGTCATAGATCGCTCCGTCGTCCCGACCCAACACCCAGTACTCCGCTAGGATGGCGGATGGCAGCGCATCAAGCAGTTCGGACTGCGTCGTGGTGTCGTCCGACGCCGCGCGCACCACAACGTCCCCGCCCCTGGCCAGACTGGCTATCAGGCTGCGGTTCCCTGCCTGGTCGAGGCTTCCACCATTGACGACGATCGTGGAAGAGATGTTGGTCCCGCCCACCCGCGCCGCCTCGATCGATGCATCGCCAGTCTCATCGGCGGTCATCATCTCGGAGTTGAT
>ENA-UOOH01002961-UOOH01002961.1-fermentation-metagenome-genome-assembly--contig:-NODE-2961-length-13677-cov-3.843268_pt1 | contig 13677 bp, 9 predicted proteins | sample MGYA00245778_ERZ724025 | MGnify/ENA primary metagenome ERZ724025 (study PRJEB28704, sample SAMN03018313) | fermentation metagenome | biome: anthropogenic terrestrial biome; feature: soil; material... | reverse complement strand
TCACGGGGAAATCTCGCTCTCTCGCATGCCTAGCCGTGTCAAAGTCGGGCAGAGGTGCAAACGCATTTCAATTATGAAAGGGCCGTTTTCGCCAGCATCCCAGTGTTTTCGCCCAGTTGAAGGGCGCTGGCCGTTGGCACGGTCGATGCTGAAGAGAACGAGTGCGAAGTGCAGTGAGCAGGGTTGGAGCTGGTCCCCCCCCCGCCGCTTCAGCAGCCGCTGCACTTCGCTCTTTTTTTGTGCGCCGGGAGCCATCATGCCCGCTTGCAGGTCGAGCAAGGGCGGCGCGCTCATCTTGCTCGTCGATGACGACGACTGCTTCCGCCGGGCCCTGGCGATAGCGCTCAGGCTCGAAGGTCACCAGGTCGCCGAAGCGGGCAACTCGGCGCAGGCACAAGCCCTCGTCGAGGGCCAGACCTTCAAGCTCGCCCTTGTCGACCTGCTGCTCGGCTCCGAGCGTGGCGAGCCTGTGCTCGAGCACATCGCCCAGCGCTGCCCGAGCACGGTTCTCGTGTCGATGACCGGCCGGCCGGACCTTGTGCCCAGGCTGCCGGCGGGGCTCTCCACTATCCACGTCGAGAAGCCGCTCGTCGTCGCCGACGTCGTCGCGCTCGTAGCTGCGTGCGGCCCGGCGAAGTAGCCTTTTCGAGGTGCGGGTTCAGGCTTGCTCAGCGGGCTCCCGCGCGAGCCTGCGCCGCCGTCTCGGTGGCCTGCGCGCGCGATAGGGACAAAGGGCGCCGAAGCGAGGCTGAGACGGGTCTTTCTGGCCCCAGCGGCTCTCCGCCTGAGCGCCCTTGAGCAAAGCCCCGAACCTCGGGCGCAGGCGTGCTCGCAATCGACGCGAACGAGCTCGCGCCTTGTCGCCGGGAACGATTCGGACGCGCCGACGGAGGGCCGCGGTCTGGTGAGGCCGACGCGACGCCTCTTGGGCGCCATGCTTCCCGAAGGCTCGTGTGGGCCGGCGGCGAATCGCTCGTGAGCGCAAGAGCCGACCAGGCGATCGATGCTCCTTGTTGGGAGGCGACGCTCCTGAAGTCTTCATGGCCGCCCACCAGCCGGCCGGACGCAGAGCGCTTCGATGACCCCTCGGTGACACGCCCTCCCTACTCTTTTCATGGATAAGCCTCCGGCGCTGCGTGCCCGGTGTGATCAGACGACAGGGGAGAGAGATGGCGCTGCTGCTGACATCGGTCTTCAAGCCGTATGCGGTCGACGATGACTTTGGCCGCAAAGAAAACGTGATGGAGCTCTTCCACAATCAGGTCACCCGCGAACAGGGTGTCTTCAGCCTGCGCATGAACCACCCGTCGGCCGGGCTGCACCTCATCGCCGAGAACCTGCGGACGCCGACGATGGTGCTCGACTTTCCGTCGATGTCGGAGTTCGAGCGCGAGCTCACCAAGGGCTACGACACGGTGGGGATCAGCTTCATCGTCCCCAACTTCAAGAAGGCGCAGCACATGGCGCGCCGGGTGCGCGAGCTCGCGCCGCGAACGCGCATCGTGCTCGGCGGGCACGGCACGATGATCCCCGAGGTCGAGCGGCTCATCCCCTGCGACGCGGTCTGCCGCGGCGAGGGCGTCGGCTTCATGCGCCGCCTGTTCGGCGAGCCGGACGAGGCACCGATTCGCCATCCGAAGGTCGAGTCGGCTTTCAATCGCCACTTCTTGGGCGCCCCGACCGGCGGCACCTCGGCGATGCTCATGCCGGGCAACGGCTGCCCGAACGGCTGCGACTTTTGCTGCACGACGCATTTTTTCAAGCGCCAGTACATCCCGTACCTGCGCACCGGGCGCGAGGTCTTCGACGCCTGCTGCGGGCTCGAGGCGTCGATGGGCGCCAATGAGTTCTTCGTCCTCGACGAGAACTTCCTCAAGTACCGCGAGCGCACCCTCGAGCTGCTCTCGCTGATGGAGCAGCACGGCAAGCAGTGGAGCTTCGGCCTGTTCAGCTCGGCCGAGTCCATCAACCAGTACGGCATCGAGCTGCTGCAGCGGCTGGGCATCTTCTTCCTGTGGATCGGCGTCGAGTCCAAGCGCCACGTCTACGCCAAGAACAAGGGCGTCGACATGAAGGCGCTCATCCAGAAGCTGCGCTCGCACGGCATCGTCGTGCTGGCGAGCGGCATCCTCTTCCTTGAGCACCACACCAGGGAAAACATCGACGAGGACATCGACTACTTGGTCGGCATGGAGGCCGACTTCGTGCAGTTCATGCAGCTCGGGCCGCTCCCGGGGACCGCGCTCTACGAGCGCATCGAGCAGAGCGGCCGGCTGCGGCGTGAGGTGCCGTACGAGGAGTGGCACGGCCAGCACCGCATCTGGTTCGAGCACCCCGCCTTCACCGCGGAAGAGAGCGAGAGGTGGCTGCGCGAGGCTTTCCGGCGCGACTACCTGGTCAACGGTCCGTCGATGCTGCGGATGGCCGAGACCTACCTGGCCGGCTATCAGCGGCTCGCGGGCGCGACCGACGCTTACCTCGTCGGCCGCCGAGAGCTCCTGCGGCGCCGGCTCGTCAATCATTGGCCTTCGATACCTGTCATCGCCGCGCTCGCGCGCACCGCGCGGGCCCGCCAGCGAGCTCGCGATCTCGGCGACAGACTCGTGCGGCTGCTCGGGCCGATGGACGCAGCGACCAAGGCGAAGACCGCCTTGGTCGGCGCGACCGCGCTCAAGGAGAGCATTCGTCTCGCCACCGTCGGCAGCGTGCGCCAGCCGCCGACCCGCTGGACGCCCTATCGCCTCGAGCCGGTCCCGCTCGCCACGCAGGTGCGCAGCTTCGTCGAGCTCAACCTGGTGCAGAAGCCTGCGCTCTATGCGAAGAGCGCGGCGGCCTCGGGCTTGGAGCTCTTCGGCGCGATGCTCCGCGGTTTTTGACGGTCGAGAGTCGAGGTCGACGGCCCTCCGGAATGAATCCAAGCGATCGGTTGCAGGTTGGTAGGTAGGGGCGCATAGCGATGCGCCCGTCGAGGAACCGGACAGATGTGCGGCCGATCCCGGCGGCCGGCTTGAAGGCTGGCCCTGCGGAAAGAACCTGGCTTTCCGCTCCCAACTCAAGACTCAGGCGGCTCCCGACTCCTACGCCTGCTGCGCCGGCTTGGCCTTCGCCCGGCGCAGCGGAATCCAGTCGTCGGGCAGCCAGCCCTTGAGCCAGAGCGTGCCCAAGTAGACCGCGGCGAAGGCGATTCCGCAGAGGGCGAGCGTGAAGAAGCGCGGCACCCTGAACACGCTCAGCCCGAGCCAGCCCGCCGGCACCGCGACCATCGTGGCGAAGCCCTGTCGCGTCAGGTCGCGCAGCGGCAGCACCCGCGTCAGGCTCGCCCGGAACAGCGTCGCGGTTCGCGCCAACATCGCCAGGCGGGCGAGAAACTCGGCGGCGATCCAGCCGCCCATCGCGCCGATGGGCCCGAAGAGCTTCAGGCCGCCGAGCACCAGCCCGACGGTCAGCGCGAGCTTGACCACCGAGAGCGCGAGCAGGAAGCGGTTCTGCGCCCGCGCGCGCATCACGCCGTCGAGCGGCAGGGCCGAAAAGGCGATGGAGAGCAGCGAGAGCCGGAAGATCGGCACGGCGCCGACGTACTGCTCGGTGAAGACGAAGACGATGAGCTCGCGCGCGCAGATGAAGAGCACCGCGGCCGCCGGCACGAAGACGAACGCGAGCCGCGAGACCGCCTCGTGGAACAGCGCGAGCCCGCGCTGGTGGTCGTCGCGGTGCTCCTTCTCGCCGAGGCCTATCTGCAAGACTTCGGAGACTGGGGTGTAGAGGATCTCGACGATGGGGAGCTGGAAGCAGCCGACCGCATAGACCGCGAAGGCCGCCGCCGAGACCGCCGCGCCGACCGCGTACTGGTGGAACTGCTGCTGCGGGATGATGAGCAGGAAGGCCGCCCCGAGCGGCAGCGCGTAGGCGAGCTGCCGGCGAAAGTCCGGCCACGAGACGCGCAGGCCGAGCTCGCCGACGAGCGCTATCCAGCAGAGCACGGCTCTGAGCCCCAGCGCGGCAGCCATGCCGGCGAACAGCCCCTCGACCGAATGGGTGAGCGAGGCGCCGACCAGCATCGCCACCCCGCGCCCGACCTCGGTGGCGACGCGCACGACGGCCGCCCGGCCCATCCGGTCCATGCTCGTGAGCGCGGCCTCGAAGGGCCCGCCCACGATCCAGAAGAAGGTAAAGAGCGCGACCAGGCGCAGGTTGGCCGTCAGCTCCGGGTTCTCGAAGTGCGCGGCGACGAGCGGGCGTCCGACGAGCAGCAGGCCGCCGGCGAGCGCGGCGCTGGCGAGCGCCCACAGCAGGGTCTGGGCGACGAAGTGGGCGCGCCGTTCGGGCTCGCGCGGCACGAAGTAGTAGAGGCTCGCCGCGGCCCCCATCGGCACGACGAGCGCCAGGGTGCTCGCGAGCAGCCACCCTTGCTTGAAGGTGCCGTAGGCCGAGGGCAGCAGCACCCGCGCGAGCACCGCCGGGACGACGAAGGTGAGCCCGGCCGACAGCAGCCGCGCTGCCATCAGCGGCCGGGCCCGCCTGAGGATCGATTGCGCCACGATTGCCGCTTGCCCTCCAGGCGAGCCGGTAGGACCGGCCAGGCTTCGTTTCGCGACGGGCCCGCCAGGCGGCTCGCCAACAGGCACCGCGGGTGAGCGGGCACAGCCTCCCGAGCCCCCGTCGACACAGCGCCGGGCCGAGTTTTCCGGCGGGCGCTGCTCCCTCGCTCGTCTCCAACCTAGCGACCGACGCGCACGGGGGCGAAGCGCCCACGCAAGTCGCCTGTCGCCGCCGAGCACGCTCGCGCGCTTTGCCCCCTCGCGTCTGCTCGGGATCGGTTTCCCTTGAAAAAGCCGCTGATTGCACGGCTGCCTCTCAGAGGTAGGTCGGCGGGCCTTGTCGCGCGCGCTTCGCGCGGGTGCCTTGTGACACCGCGCGCCGGTGCGCACCTCTAACCCCAAAGGTACTGGCACAAACCGGCTCTCGGTCGGCGAGAGGTGGCTTGCCCTTCATGCGCATCGCACTGCTGATGAACCTCGCGCCTCGCAAGCTTGGCTCGTTCGAGGGCTGGCTCGTCGAGTTCTGCCGAGAGGCGCGCAGGCGCGGCCACACCCTCGACGTGCTGGGCAAGCGCCCCGTGCACCCGGAGTTTGCGCGCTCGCTCGGCGAGATGGGCGTGGAGTGGGACGAGATCGACGAGCTCGAGCTCGACCCGGTCGAGGCGCTCGCCCGGTTGCGCGGCTACGACGTCCTCCACCTCAACATGTTCGCCCCGCGCAGCTTCGTCGCGCTGCTCGCCTATGCGGCCTGGCCGGCGCGGGTGCTCTTCGTCGACAGGACCGGCGGCCAGCCGGTCGGCCTTGGTCCGCAGCCCGGTGCGCTGCGCGCCCTGCTGAGCAAGACGGCCGACCGGCTCACCATGGTGCGGGTCAACGCGCTCGCCGGCGTCTCCGACTTCGTGCGCGACCGCAACCGCGCGCGCTTCAGCCTCGACGAGCGCCGCGCCCGCACCATCTACAACGGGGTCGACACCCGGCGCTTCAGCCCCGGGCCCGCGCGTCAGGCCGCCCCGGCGCTCGTGCTCACCATCGCGCACCTCATCCCGGAGAAGGGCGTCGACCACCTGCTGCACGCCTTCGCGCAGATGCGCCACCGCGAGGCGCGCCTGCGCATCGCGGGCGACGGGCCCCAGGCCTCGCACCTCGCCCAGCTCGCCGCTGAGCTGGGCCTGGAGGGCCGGGTCGACCTCGTGGGCCTGACCAACGACGTGCCCGCGCTGCTCAAGGAGGCCGACATCTACGTCCACCCGACGCTCGCCGAGGCCTTCGGGCTGGCCATCGCCGAGGCGATGGCGACCGGGCTGCCGGTGGTCGCCTCGCGCCTGGGCGGCATCCCCGAGCTCGTCGAGGACGGGGTGAGCGGCCTGCTCGTCGAGCCGCGCGACTCCAAGGCCATCGCGCGGGCCATCGACCTGCTGCTCGACGTCCCCGAGCTGAGGATGCGCCTGGGGCGCAATGCCCGCACCCGCGCCGTCGAGCGCTTCGATGTCCGCGGCTGCGCGCGTGCCCACCTGCTGTGGTGCGAGGAGCACCACCGGCGGCGCGGGCCGCTCGCGGCCCTGTTCGCCTCGCGCCCGGCGGGCGGGGAGGCCGGGCCTTGAACCAAGGTGTCGAGGGGTCTTTCGCGCGATGACCGGTCAAGACAGGTGTCGGAGAAGTCTCCTCGCGCTCGGCCCGCCCCCGTTCGCCTCGAGCGTAGGCCGAGCTTGCGAGGCCGAAGTCGACAGGCTCTTCGACTCCGCTCCCGCCGCTCGCGCGTCGGCAGCTCCGCTCAGGGTGAGCGGAACCCGACGGAGTCGAAGAAGGCTCTTGGAGAGGTCCCGCCACGGCTCTCGGAGTCGAGCCGCGGGTTCGGGCGGCGGGGAGGAGGGCAGATGAGCGGGCGTGCTGGTAAGCGCGTTCGTCGGGCGGGCCGGGCCGCGGTGGTGCTGCTGGTGACTGGGCTGCTTGCCTGTAGCGGCTCGCCGCGCAAGCCCGAGCGGCTCGCGGCGGGTGACTACGGGTATGCCAGGGACTACCTTGCCTGGTTCATCGAGAGGCGAATGGAGCTCGAGGGGCTGACCGGCCTGAGCATCGCCCTCGTCGACGATCAGGAGATCGTCTGGGCGCGCGGGTTCGGCTGGGCCGACGAGCAGGCGGGCCGACCGGTCACCGGGCGCACGCTGTTTCGCATCGGGTCGATCACCAAGCTGTTCACCGCGGTCGCCGTCATGCAGCTCGTCGAGCGCGGCGAGGTCGAGCTCGACGCTCCGCTCGCGCGCTATCTGCCCGACTTCTCCATCGGGTCGCGCTTCCCGCAGACCGGGCCGATCACCGTCCGCCAGATCCTGACGCACCACGCGGGCCTGCCGAGCAACTACCTCGAACGCCTGCTCGCCCGCGATCCGCCGCCGATGGCGGCGATCGTCGAGTCCCTGCGCTCCGAGCAGCTCGCCTTTCCGCCCGGCCAGCTCTGGGCGTACTCGAACGTCGGCTTCGAGCTGCTCGGCGTGCTCGTCGAGCGCGTCTCGGGTCTTCCCTACGCCGAGTACGTCGAGAGCCACATCTTCGAGCCGCTCGGGATGCGCGAGGCGAGCTTCGAGCAGGACTTCGCCCGGCTGCCCGGGCTCTCCAGGGGCTATCGGGACCACCAGGCGCGGGAGCTCTACGCGCTGCGCGCGCTCGCGGCCGGAGGGCTCAACGCCGGGGCCGAGGAGCTCGCGCGGTTCGTGCAGATGCTCTTCGCCGACGGCGCGGGGCGCGGCGGGCGGCTGCTGCAGCCCGAGACGCTCGCGGCGATGCTCGAGCGCCAGAACGCCCTCAACCCCTTCGACCTCGACCTCGCGGTGGGCCTTGCCTTCAACCTCGGCTCGTCCCGGCTCGCCTACGCCGGACCCTGCGCCTCGCACACCGGCGGCATCGTCTACTTTCGCAGCATCCTGATCGCCCTGCCCGAGAGGCGGCTCGGGGTCGTGGTGCTCGCCAACTCGAACGACGGCGACAAGCGCGACGCGCTCGGCGCGATCGCCACCAAGGCGCTCCAGCTCGCGGTCGAGGCCAAGCTCGGCATCCCGCCACCCGAGCCGCGCGACGAGTCGGTCCCCGCGGTCGAGGTGCCCTTGAGCGAGCAGCGCGAGCTGGTCGGGCCGTGGGCGACGGCGATCGGCGCGATGCACATCGAGCCGGACGGCGCAGGGCTCGTCGCTCGGGTGCTGGGCCGGCCGCTCGAGCTGGTGCGCCACCCGGACGCGACCTGGTCGGTGCGCTACCGGCTGCTCGGGCTCGTCCCGATAGCCCCTTCGATGCTGGGCGAGCTGCGCCTGGGCTTCCCGCAAATCGAGGGCCGGCGCGTGCTGGCCGCCCGTCTGAAGGGCCACTGGATGCTCGCCGGCTCGCCCGTGGCGCCCTATCGCATCAGCCCGGCCTGGCGCGAGCGGCTCGGGCGCTACGAGATCGCCAACCTCGCCGACGGCGAGCTCGCGCTGCTCGAGGAGATCGTGCTCGAGGAGCGCGACGGGCTGCTGCTCTTGAAGGCGCGCCAGACGCCCTATCCCGACCTGCCGCTCTCCCCCTCGGTGCTCAGGCCGCTGTCGGACGAGCGGGCAGTGGTCGAGGGGCTGAGCGGGGTCGCGCAGATCAGCGGGCTCGTGCTCGACGCGAACGGCGACGGGGGGCTCAGGCTGGCCGGATATCGCCTGCGCCGGGTGGCCGAGCCGAGGTAGCGCGAGGAGCGGGCTTAGGGGCCCGAGGAGGCATCCAGCACGCAGGAGGGCTGCCTAACTTCTAAATCATGGAGCCGATCAGGCCAGGCCCAGCGCACGGGGGCGAGTCGCCCGCCCGCTTCCTCATTGCGCGCCAACGACTTCTCAGGTTCAGCCTGGCCCGTGGGCAGAGGAGGTGGCCGAAGCGCGTTGGTGCGCGCAGCTTGCTCGGGCCCAGGAGGCTGGGGCGCGCGCTGTTAGAGCACCAAGTAGTGGCGCAAAGAAAATGCCCAAGTGAGCGCTCAGGTCCGGTGGAACGTGGCCAGGTCGCGGATATAACCTTGCATTCATTCTTGATTTCCTTCGGGTGCGTCCGTTTCGGGGAGGATGCCCATGGCGACGAGCTCAAATCGTGACGGCGCCAACGCCGGCCTCGACGCGCTGCTCGCCGAGCTCGAATCGCCTGACGACGGGGTGCGCGCCGATGCGCTCCGAGCCCTCGCCCGTCTGGGCCCGGAGGCCGAGCCGGCCATCCCGCGGTTGGAAGCGATGCTCGCGGAGCTGAGCAGGCCCGGCGAGAGCCCCTCGCGCGTCTCCAGGCTGTCGTGGGAGACGGTCGAGACCCTGGCGGCCATCGGCGAGAAGGCGCTGCCGGTGCTCGAGAGCCTGGCGCTGCGCTCCGACCTGGACACCGCCGAGCGCGCGGTGCTCGCCGTCGGTGCCCTGGCCCCCGAGGTGCTCGAGAGCGCGGTGCCGTGGCTGGTCAAGGTCGTCAACCACCGGCGCGGCGAGGCGGGCCTTCTCGACGGGGCGAACGTGCGCGAATCGGCCGCCAAGGTCCTCGGGCGGGTCGGGCACCTCGCCGCGGCTCCGCTCGTCGCGCTGATTCAACGCGGCGGGGGCAAGGTCTGCATCGAGGTCGCGCTCGCGCTCGGGGCCGTCGGCGAGGCGGGCGCGCCCGCGGTCCCCTGGCTGGTCGGGCTGCTGCGACGCACCGAGGAGCGCGAGAGCTGGAAGCTGCTTCGGGTCTTCGGGCAAATCGGCCCACGGGCGCGCGAGGCGGTGCCGCTTCTCATCGAGCACCTCGAGGTGCGCTGGCCCGACGTGCACCGACAGATGGCCGCGGAGGCGCTGGGTCGAATCGGCCCCGGAGCCGCCGCAGCCGTGCCGGCGCTCACCGCCATTCTCGCTGGGCAACAAGCCGGGGCCTCGGTCGCCGGCGAGGCCGCGAGCGCGCTCGGACGCATCGGACCCGCGGCGCGCGAGGCGCTCCCGGCGCTCGAGGCATGCCTCGAGCACCCCGATCCCTACGTGCGCAGCAAGGCCCAAGCGGCTCTCGAGCTGATGTTGGGGCCCGCGGGGCGGTGAGGCTCTTGGCGGGCCGCGCCCCGGTGGCCGCAGGGGCTGCGAGGCTTCGCGGCCCGCGGTGAAGGTCCGGGGCCGCGGTTGCGTTTTCGCACGTCGCGGGCGAGGTTGGGGAGCGCTCGCGTTCCCTTCTAGTTTGTCGGAAGCTCGGCCAAATACCTGCTCAAGGGGTCAAGAGATGAAGCGTTCGACAAGGCAGACTATCGTCGCGCTCGCGGCGACAGCGCTCGCGCTGTGCGCCTGCAAGAGCAAAGGCGTCGACATGAGCCGCGGGGGCACCGAGCTCGCCTACGAGCTGAAAGGCGGCAAGACGGGTGAAGCGGCCCTCGGCGAGGCGCGCAAGCTCGCCTTGGCGCGACTGCAGGCGCTCAAAGTGCCCGCCAAAGCGATCATCGACGGGGAGCGCCTGCGCGTGCAGATCCCCAAGTCGGTGGAGGCCGCGTCGATAGAAAGGGCCAAGACCGCGCTCGGGCTGGTCGGTCGCTTCGAGGTGCGCGAGGTCGACGATGGAGCGAGCCTGCGCGTCCTCGGTCCGGACCTCCCCGAGGATTGCGGCGCGCGCATCGTGCAGGACAACTGGACCGATCACACCGGCGCAAACCGCGGCGCCTTCACCGTGGTCTCGGCCTCGGCGCAGGTCGCCCGCAAGGTGCTCGAGACCGCGGGCTTCAAGCCGGGCGAGACGGACCTTCTTGTCGAGCGCCCGCTCGACCCGACCCAGGTGCGCCTGTATGTCGTGCGCGCCGCCGCGCTCGCCAACGACCTGGTCAAGTCGGTCGGCACGCCGCGTGACGCGTACCTGCCGCCGGAGGTCGCGGTGGCCTTCAACGAGTCGGGCACCAAGGCCTACGAGGAGCTGACCCGCAAGAGCCTCGGGCGAAAGATCGCCTTCGTCGTCGACGACGAGATCCTCGAGACCGCGGCGGTGCTCGCGCCCGTGTCGGTGGGCAAGGCCTCCATCTCGCAGCCGTGGACCGGGACCAAGGAGCAACAGCGGCGTCAGGCCGAGGTGTATGCGGCGGCCATCCGGTTCGGTCCGATGCCGGCGAGGCTCGAGCTCGTCGAGGAGCGCGAGGTGGGGGGGCGGTAGGCGGCGGTCGACTCTCGAGAGTCGAGAGTCGACGGCGCGGGCGATCGTGGCGGCCGGCACGAAGGCCGGGAATCCCCTGGGCTGGTGCGCTACGCCGCCGCGATACGAAGGCTCGGAGCGCCAGCCTTCGTGCGCCTTCGTGCCTGCGGTCCGGTGGAGCGCCACACCGCAACAGGCCGGAACGAAGGCCGGCCCTCCGAAATCGCGCGCGGCGCAAGGTACAGCCCGGGCAAGCTCGAGCTGTCGATCTCGCCTCTCGACCGTCGCTCCGCTCTACCGCGGATTGGGCCCGCTGGCCGTCGGATTTTCGGGATACGCACACCACTCGGTGAACGACCCCTCGTAGACCCGGACCTTGGGGAAGCCGAGGAAGAAGCGCAGCACGAGGAACAGCAGCGTGGCCTCGCGCGCGGTTCCGCCGGTGCAGAGGATGGTCTTTCCCTGCGTCAGGTTGTGCCGGTAGGAGATCTCCCGCAGCTCGGCCTCCGGGCGCAGCAGGCGCGGGTTGTCGTCGGCCATCAGGCTGCGCCACGGCAGCGAGACTGCGCCGGGGATGTGTCCGGGCTTGGGCCACGGGCCTTTGCCCTCGTAGAGCGCGGGCATCCGGGCGTCGAAGACCACGCGCTCTTCGAGGTCCTTCAGGCGGCGGAACTCGTCGTAGTTGACCGAGAAGTCGTCGCGCTCACGAGCCTTGACGCGGGTGTGCTTGTAGACGGGTAGCTCCTGTACCAGGCGCCGGCTCTCGGACTTCCACTTTTCGAGGCCGCCGTCGACGAGCAGCACGGCTTGGTGCCCAAAGCGCGCGAGCGCGTAGGCGACCATCGCCTGCTCGAGGCCGTCGCCCCAGCCCTTCGCTGCGCCCTGGCCGGTGTAGACGGCCACCGGCCTGTCAAGCTTGAGGCCGGCGCGGTGCAGCAGCTCGGTGGCGACCTTGTCGGAGACGAACAGCGACGGGATGCCGTGGTGGGGGGCGTTGAAGGTATTCGGGTTGAGGTAGACCGCGCCGGGCAGGTGCTCCTGGATGTAGTCGTGAACGTCGGGCTGGCAGTCGACGAGGCTCAGGTCCTTGTCGCTCAGGTGGGTCTGGAGCCAGTCGGTCGATACCCACTTCACCTCTCCCTCTCCGCGCGGGCGCGTCATCTCGTCTGCCATCTTCGAGCCCTCCTTCGGGTCCGGCGTAGTCAGGGCCCGAAGATAGGGACGGGCGCTTCGGAGGTCGCTTCCCCACGCCGGGGAGGTGGCTCGTCCCGGTTGACCGCACCTGAACGTCATCCTGAAGGCCGGTGCGGTCACGCTTTGGCTTTTTCGGGCTCGCGTTCGCCCGAAGCAGGTCAGAAGCCAATAGGGAATCGGGCGTGCCGGCATCTCGCCGGCCGCCGGCAAAGCAGCAGGTTGGCCGGGTCTCGCCGCGGGTTGGGCAGCGCTCGCCTAGGAAGCCGGCGTTTGCGGTCGCAGATCCAACAGGCCGGAGCGCGCGGGCCACCCTGGCCTTGCGGTCGGGTCAGGGAGCGGCGTTTGCTCGCCGCCCATGAACGAGGTTCGCGTCCGATCCTGGGCGGAGCTGAACGAGGAGCTCTTCCGCGATTCGTGGAACGAGCCGCTCGGGCGCTACCGCTCCCCGTTCGCCTTCCGCGGGACGACGAGTGTCGCGCACCGGCTCGAGACCTCGCTTTTTCGGCTCGGCGGCGGCGATCACCGCCGCGTCGAGATCCCGCTGCTGCGCAGCTTCCGCAAGTACGCCTTCCGCGGCGGGCCGCACATCGACTCGATCTGGTACTGGCTCTCGCTCGCCCAGCACCACGGCCTGCCGACACGGGTCCTCGACTGGAGCTGGTCGCCATACGTCGCGCTCCACTTCGCCACCTTCGATCTCGAGCGCCATGCCGACGACGGCGCGATCTGGTGCGTCGATTTCGGCGAGGCGCACCGCCTCTTGCCGCCGCGTCTGCGCCGCAAGCTGGGGCAGGAGGACGCCACCGCTTTCACCGTCGAGATGCTGCAGGACGTCGCGCCCTCGCTGCGCGAGCTCGAGAGACTGTCGCGTCAGGAGTTCGTGGTCTTCTTCGAGCCGCCCTCGCTCGATGAGCGCATCGTCAATCAGTTCGCGCTCTTCTCGGTGCTCTCCAACCCCGAGCGCGCCTTCGACGAGTGGCTTGCCGGGCGGCCCGCGCTCTACCGGCGGCTCGTCATCCCCTCCGGGCTCAAGCCCGAAGTGCGCGACAAGCTCGACCAGGCCAACATCACCGAGCGGGTTCTCTTTCCGGGACTCGATGGCCTGAGCGCCTGGCTCAGGCGCCATTACAGCCCTGCGCCCGCCAAGCGACGCGGCCGGAGGGCGCGCGGGCGCTGACCGAGGGCGAGAGCTCGGACTTGCGAAGGTCTGCACGGCAGGCACGAAAGACTCGGAGAGGCGTCGCGAACCCGCCTCGAGCTCGCGCCGCCCCCGCTATCTCTTCTTGAAGTACTCCACGCTCTGGCGAATCGGCGCCGCGTCGGGGGCCTTTGGCTCGAGCGCCAGGTACTTCTCGTAGGCCTCGACCGCCCCCGAGGGGTCGCCGTTCTCGGCCCTCGCCGTCCCGAGGAAGCGCCAGCCCTGGGCGTTTTTTGGCTCTTCCTTGAGGTGCTTCTCGAGCAGCTTGACGGCCTTGGCCGGCTTGCCGTCGCGCATCAGCTCGATGGCCTCCTCGACCTTCGTCAGCCGCTCGACGCGGTCGTAGCGCTCGTAGGCCCAGGCGTCGTCTTCGGTGCGCCCGCCCACGGTCTGCCGCGGGGGCAGCGGTACTCGATAGAGTCCGTCGGGGCCGGCGTTGGGCGGCGGCTCGGGGCCGGTCACCTTGTCGTAGTGAGCGGCGAGCGCTCCGGCGACCTGCTGTGCCTCGGCGTGCTTGGGGCAGGTCTTGAGAAACCGCTCGTAGGTGAGCGCGCCGAGATCCGCGTCCGAGGCGGCGAAATAGCAGTCGCCGAGCGCCTTGAGCGCCGCGCAGTCGGAGGGGTTCTCGGTGGT
>ENA-UOOH01002960-UOOH01002960.1-fermentation-metagenome-genome-assembly--contig:-NODE-2960-length-13684-cov-5.767114_pt1 | contig 13684 bp, 10 predicted proteins | sample MGYA00245778_ERZ724025 | MGnify/ENA primary metagenome ERZ724025 (study PRJEB28704, sample SAMN03018313) | fermentation metagenome | biome: anthropogenic terrestrial biome; feature: soil; material... | reverse complement strand
TAATTTTTACACCCTCATGGTTGAGAAGCCATTTTTTTTTCCAAAGCCCCCCGCCATATCCTGTTAAGCTTCCATCTTTTCCAACAACCCTATGACAGGGTATTATTATACTTATTTTATTTCTATGATTTGCTCCCCCTACTGCTCTAACTGCTTTTTCATTTCCAACAGCTGCCGCTATATCCTTATAAGAGCAAACCTTACCATAAGGAATCTTTTGAAGCTCATTCCATACCTTTTCCTGAAATTTTGTTCCATGAACTTTTACTTTAACTGTAAACTCTTTTCTTGTTCCTTTAAAGTATTCATCAATTTCTTCTACACATTTTTTAAGTACTTCAGGCACAGCTTCAAAACTATCCTTTGTGATTTCTTCTTCTATAAAGTCAAGAGCTAAAATATATTCTTCATCACTAATAATTTCGACATTCCCTATAGGAGATTTATAATAGGCTTTATATAACTTTTCCATATGTCACACCTCACAATTTTGTGAACTATCCCCACTTATAGAAGTAGCGGCCTCCTGATCCAACTATTTTACCATTGTTTAATATAATAATTTTATCATATCTGGATAATATTTTGTAATCTATTTTATGAGTTTTTGCGCATATATTGAATATACTAAGGAATAGGAATCGCCATAATGCAAAACCATTAACCCCATCCAAATAACCCTATAAAAAAATCGGGGTTGTTGCAAAATTTCATGATTATGAAAAACTATTTTGCAACAGCCCTAACTTTTTACTGTTTCATCAATTTATTTTTTTCATACTGGTTTTTCCAAGCATGAAGCCCTAATGATACACCTATTACTCCATAAACTACAAACACCCTAAAGTACTCGCCAATTTGAGCATTTCCAAATAAATTCTTTCCTGCCATAGGAGATACAATAAACATAGTATGAAAAAGTATAGTTCCTATTATGGCCTGTTTATTATCTGCATTAGTAACAGTAGCGCCTCCAATTAATAGAGAAGCAATTGCAAACATACCAACCTGTTCATGGCTTCCGTATGTATTTAAAGTGCCAATGTTTTGGAGAAAAATAAGCTGGCCCCAAGCTGCTAAAACTGTAGAAATAATTATGGCATTAACTCTTACCTTATCAACGTTTATCCCTGATACTCCAGCAATATGCATATTCTGTCCCACTGCTTTAAAATTCTGTCCAAGCTTTGTGCTGCAAATAAAATTATTGAAAAAGCACAAAGCTAAAATTAAAAGCATTGTAGCTATAGGAACATTAATCTTATTTAACATAAACTCATAATTATAAATTACAGCAAAGCATCCTCCAGCTATTATGAAAAGCAATGAAACAAAAAGATTCTTCTTTTCTCTTTTTTTAATATACTTCCATAAATAATAAACCATAAAGCCAAAACAAATTATTGCAAGTGTAATAGATAGCGGCAGTTTAATTAAGTTATCGAGAGAATATTTTATACTTCCTGAAAGATCAATGGTATTTTTAATACCTACTCCTGAGCTTAAAACTATAACGGGATCCTTCATTGGAATTATAGTTCCAATAAGCAAAAGAAATATAAGCTGATATATTCCATTTGCGAAGAATCCAAATATCATACTTGCAATCATTTCCTGACCCTTTGTTTTATTTAAAAGCTTTCCTGTAATGTATCCAAGCAATATTGCAAGGGGAGTAGAAAGAAGTATGCAAAGAAGAAATCCTAAAATGCCCTTTATCTGCCAGTGAGCCACTGCAATAATAGCTGCCTGAGCTGCCATAGCACCAATTACAATTCCAAAGTTAAGCCCCATACCTGCAATTACAGGGATTATTAATGATAAAACTAAAAAGGAATTTCGTGCAATCCTTGCCACCAATTCATTTAAAATAAAATATGCTGACTGCCCTGAAAGTATTATCTCAATTATGCAGAGAACTATAAATAAAATAGTCACCATGTTATCAAAAAGAATTTTATTGATTTTTGCTGCCATTTCACTCTTTTTATTAACGCTTATTTTAGTTTTACTCACATTCTTCACCTCCACCTGCTTTAGTAAGAGCATACAGTATTATCCCATTGCTTACTATTATTCTTACTATCTCCGAAAGGTCTCCTTCCTTTACAATTTCATTTGTGATAGGAAGAGCCATGACTAAAAGTCCCTGAAAAAGAAACGTCCCAACAAGAACATGAGAAATTTTCGCATCATTTGTTGATGCACCACCAATTAAAATTGAAGCTACAGCTGGAAAGCCCATCATCATAGGGGATTGATAAAGCTGGTAAAATCCATAACTTTGAGCATAAACAATAATCCCTACTGCTCCTAAAACTGTGGATAAAATAATACCTCTTAACCTGCATTTATCCACATTAATACCAGATGCTTCGGCAAACTTTGGATTATCCCCTGCTGCCTTCATAGTTACTCCGGATTTACTTCTTAAAAAAATCCACATAAACAAGCAATTTATGAATAGAAAAAGAATTAAACCAGTTGGTATTTCAACCTCTCCAATTTTAAAATTCATAAAATTGTTTAATACCTTAGCATATCTTTCACTTAAAGAGATGGTAACCCTTACTCCCTTTCCTATAGGCCATTTTATTGCAGGGCTGTTAAATGGAATAAGGAGCCACCCAATACACATTAAAGATACTGCTGAAAAGCCCATATATGTCCCAACCATCATCTCTGAACCTTTAACCTTATTAATTAAAAGTCCATAACCATAGCCTATAGCTGCTGCAAGGGGAATTGAAATCGCAACAGCTGTAAAAAAACCTGTAAACCCATTTAAATTAAACTCTATACTATAAAGTCCTCCTACAAGCCCGCAAATAATGCCAATTGGAATTCCAAAATTCAATCCTGTTCCAGATATAATCCCTGGGACCATTGCAAGAACAAGTATTCCATACATCCCTGTCCTCATAATTGTTTCAGAAAGAAGCATGGAAATGGGAAGTTTAATAACTACAGCCAATATGCAAAGTGCAATAAAAAATAAAATTATTATAATCCTGGCAATTCCAAGTCTATTCAATAATTTATTAAATTTTTTCATCACAGCTCCTCCTTCTGAATTTTATGGTAATGTCCCGCCATCATAAGTCCAAAATCAGCATCACTATCATCAGGCTTTAATATCCCCTCAATTTTTCCTTTTGAAATAATTACAATTCTGTCTGAAATTGCTCTAAGCTCTGAAAGCTCACTGGATGTCATAACTATTGTCATTCCCTGCTCCTTATTTAACTTTACAAGAAGATCTAATATAAGCTTTTTTGCTCCAATATCAATCCCACGGGTAGGCTCTGAAACAAAGAGTATCTCAGGCTTTAGTGTAAGTGCTCTTGCTATACAAATCTTCTGCTGGTTTCCCCCACTTAATTGTCTTACCTTCTGCTGTGGTCCCCTGCACCTTATATCAAGCTCATTAATCATTTTTAAAGCATGCTTTCTTATGTTTTTACTATCCATTTGTGTAAAGAACCCAATTTTTTTTAGATATTCATTTTTAATCTGCATTGATGAAATAACAATATTTAATTCCATAGATTTATCAAGAAGAAGTCCTACGCCTCTTCTATCTTCAGATACAAAGGCAAGTCCGCTTTTTAGTGCCTCTGAAGTATTATTTAATTTAAATGCCTTCCCTTTAAAAAGAACTTCACCTTTAGATTCATAAAGCCCCATTATTCCATTTGCTATTCCAATCTTGCCCTGCCCTGCAAGCCCTCCTATTCCCAGTATTTCTCCTCTTTTAATATTAAGGCTTACATCCTTTACCTCTTCTCCTGGCATTAAAACTTTAAGATTTTTAATCTCCATTATGGTTTCCTTTTGCTCCTCATTTTCAGCACTTTCATTTTTATTAACAAGCCTTTCAATTTTTCTTCCTACCATAAGCTCTGCAAGCTCAACTACATTTGTTTCCCCCCTTTTTTTATTTGCTACCATTTCTCCATCCCTAAGTACTGTAATACTGTCTGCAGCCATCATAACCTCATCAAGTCTATGGGTTATAAATATAATGCCTATCCCTTCTTCTGCAAGTTTTTTCATACAATCAATAAGATGTTCTGCCTCACTTTCAGTTAAAACTGCTGTAGGCTCATCAAAAACTAAAAGCTTTATATTTGACTTGTCAATTTCTCTTGCTATCTCAATAAACTGCATATATCCTACAGGCAAACCTTCAACCATTGCCCACTCATCTATAGTCATGCCCACCTTATCCAGGGACTTTCTCGAATCAGCCCCCATAGCTTTCATATCAAGAGTTTTTACCTTCTCACCCATTATCTTACTCAAAAAATTATTTTTGGTTTTTTCCCTATTAAGCTTTATATTTTCTGTAATAGTAAAGCTGGGAAGAAGCATAAATTCCTGATGAACCATGCCTATTCCAAGATTCATAGCATCCTTTGGGCATTTAATTTCAGTTTTCTTTCCGTTAAAGTAAATTTCACCTTTAAATCCACCTGTAGAATGTATCACAGGCATACCAAATAATATGTTCATAAGGGTCGATTTGCCTGCTCCATTTTCACCTACTATTGCGTGTATTTCTCCGGGCTTTACATTAATATTTATTCCTTTTAAAACTTTGTTCCCAAAATACTCCTTTTCAATGTCTTTCATCTCAAGAATACTTTCAGACATTAAATTCCCCCCTCGCTTTTAATAAGACTTATGGGTCAATAATTTAATTCTTAAATAAGTCAACAAGAAGTGTTTAGCACCTCTTGCTGACTTATTTATTTCACTCACTAATTCCTAAAATTTAAAATGTTACATAATCACAAAGTATCATATATAAGTTATCAAAAGTTTTTCCTGTTTGTTCATTTGTATAATTTGTCATCTTAATTTCTTTACCCTTTGCTATATCTGTAAAAATCTCTTTAATCTTTGCGCTGTCATTTTTGCCATTGGTTTTGCCCTCAAGATAATCCTTTGCATACTCAACTCCGCCTTCAACGAACATCATATTTACAGGAACAGGCCATGTAGAAAATCTTCCTTTTCCATTCCCTTCAGCAACTTTTTTGCTTATTTGATCTAATATATAATCAACATCACCTTTTTTATCCTCTGGTATTTCAATTCCAAGTGCTCCTGGATATCCATGATATGGTGAAGGACAGCATTGCTGAGGGAATATTCCGCCCTGTTCTAATGTTGACTTTATAAGAGGCTCCTGCATAGAACAGTTTGTACTAAAAAGAGCGGTGTCCTTTCCATATTCTTTTATTTTCATTGGAACATCCTGGAGAATAAACTGCTGTGCTCCATTTGTCCCTGCATCACTTGTTGGATCAGGTGCATTGGCATCAACAAACTTAATGCCGTTTTTCTCGCACTGCTCTTTAAATATGTCCCTTCTCATAGCAAGAAGTTGATAAGACATATGCCTTGGGAAAGAATAATGGACAAAAGTTTTTGCTCCCATTTTCTTTGCTTGAGCTATAATTGTAGTTCCCATTCCAAGCTCATCTGCCTGAAATACAAGGTCTGCCTTTGAAGCTATCATATCTGGGTCCTCTCCAGGAACTCCTGCAATTATAAACATATCTGGTCTTGTTTCACGAACCTTATCAATGGCTGCTGAGGCACCTGGAACTGCCTGTACCATGACAATTGCCTTTACATCAGGGTCAGAGGCTAAGCTAAGCATATTTGCAATGGTAGTTTCCTGTTCTTTCATAAAGCTGTCAGGATAGGTCTGCAGTACTATCATATCTCCATATTTTTTCTTCACGTTTTCAGCTGCCCTATATTCTTCCTCCCCTTGAGATACTGTCCCTGTCATAACACCTATCTTAAACTTTACCTTTTCTTCAGTTTTATTTTTCTTTTCACAAGCTGCAAAACTTGATGCCATTACAGCTACAAGTAATATTGAAAGTATTTTTTTAAACATGAATTCACCCCTCAAACTAATTTTTATTTTCTATATATGTATGTACAGTTTTTTATATTTATAACTTAAGTTTTATTTACAAAAAAAGCTGTGCAAACTTAAAGTTTACACAACTTTTTAAAATTATTTTAAATTATTTTCGTGGAATAACGTTACCACCGCTGCTTTCATACTTCTGAATTATAGCATCTATTTTTTTAACATTTAGCATTGCATTTATATCATATTTTTCATTCAAAAAAATCAGTTAATTTAGTTCAACATTTTTTTCTCCATCTGTAAAAAATATATCTCCAAAGCCTGTAACATCAATATAATCTGACTTTAATCCGTAAAAGATTAAACCAGCTTTGCCTTGTATAAAATATAGGTAATTCCCCTCTCCGATTTTTACTCTTTCATTCCAATCAAGCTTAACCTTATACATATTTCCACCATCAAAGCTGTCAAAATAGTATAAATAACCATCATCTATAATAAAGTCACAAGCCTTTTCAACAATTACTTTTTTATTTTTCCCACTCAAATCAGCTCTTACTATTTTGCATGAATCATATGAAATCCATTCTGTATAAAAAATATAATTTTTGTCTATTATAAACCTTCCCATATCATAATCTGGGCCATAATTAATAACAGCATCACTTATCTTCTCGTTTTGCCCATTTAAAATATTGCTCCTATATAAACAAAAATCTTCATTATTTATATAGTAAACAAAATCTCCTTTAACATCCACTAAAGGATAAATACATCCACTTTTTATTTTGTACTTGTCCCCACTATCCACATCCGTTTTGTATATTCCCTTTTCATTCCAATATATTATATATTTATCCTGAAGTTTTGCTTTAAAATAATCATCCTTGTATAAATTATTTAAGTAATTTTCTCCTCCTTCAGCTTTGCCATTTAATAACTTTTTAACTTTAGTACCGTCCCAAAAATACAAATTATTATTTAATACAAAAATATCTTTATATGGAGATTCTATTCCCAAACTTGTGAGCTTTTCTTTTTTATTATTGGATAAGTTTATCCTATATAAACAATTAAAATCATCTGCATTGGCATAGTATATAAAACCCTCATTTAATATAATTGAATTAAGTAAAACCTTATCCTCTGAGAGTTTATATCTTTGCTTTCCGTCCCGCGTTACCTTATAAATCATATTATCCTTTGGATTCACATAGTATATTAATTTCCCATCAATAAAATAAAAATCAGGATATATAAAGCCTTTTGTGCTTTCATTTATACTTTTGCCTTTATATATAAACGAAAGCATTCCTGCTCCTTGCCCTTCCCTGCTTAAAGCAAAAGTTAAAACAGCACAAAAAAACATAACTATAAATATTAAAAGTATTATGTACCTTTTCTTATTTAATAAAACCTTCATAAAAAACACCACCTGTTATTTATTTCCATAAGGTGATACAATTTTACCATACATTTCCACAGCATTTCAATCATAAAAAAAGTTTACAAAAAGGCTAAAAACACCTTTTTGTAAACTTTTTATACATATTCCATCCTTCTATTTTTAAAGCAAACTATTTTAAAGTTACATCCTTCAGCAATTTCTTTTGCTGCTTTAAAAGCATTTTTGTGAAAATGAAGGGGCTTTATGCTCCTTCATTTAAAAATCTATACTGTGACATATAAAGGTCGTAGTAAAGTCCCTTATATTTCATAAGCTCACTATGAGTTCCAGCCTCAATGATTTTACCATTATCAACCACCATTATTCTATCTGCATCCCTTATGGTTGAAAGCCTGTGAGCAATTACAAAGGAAGTTCTTCCTTTTAATATTTTCTTTAATCCAATTTGAACAAGCCTTTCAGTATTTGTATCAATGTTTGAAGTTGCTTCATCAAGGATTAAAATTCTTGGATTTGCAAGAAGGGCTCTTGCAAAGGATATAAGCTGCCTTTCTCCTACAGAAAGCCTTGAACCTCTTTCATTTACCTCCGTGTCATACCCATTTTCAAGCTTCATTATAAATTCATGGGCATTTACTGCTTTTGCAGCTTCCATAACTTCTTCATCTGTAGCATCAAGCTTTCCATACCTTATATTTTCCATTATAGTTGCAGAAAAAAGGAATGTATCCTGAAGCATTATTCCCATCTGCGATCTTAAGGATTCAATGTCCACATCATGTACATTTCTTCCATCAATTAAAATTTCACCGCTGTCAGGGTCATAAAATCTGCTTATAAGGTTTACTATTGTAGTTTTACCAGCTCCTGTTGGTCCAACTAAAGCTACAGTTTCACCATGTTTTACTTTAAAGTTTACATTATCTAAAACTACCGTCCCGTCCTCATATCCAAAAGTTACATCTTTAAACTCAACGTTTCCCTTTATTTGCGGCATTTTTACTGCTCCATTTATATTTACGATTTCAGGATTTATATCCATTATCTCAAATATTCTTTCAGCTGCAGCAAAGTTTGTTATAAGAGTGTTGTAAAAATTAGTTATATTCATTATTGGTCTCCAAAACATTTCCACATATCCCGTAAAAGCCACAAGAGTTCCTACAGAAATTTCACCATAATCTACAAATTTAGAACCATAATAGTAAACAACTACAGTTCCAATTCCCCATGAAAGCTCAACTAAAGGCCAGAAAAGGTCATTGAGCTTTACTGCATTTACAAAAGAATCCATAAGTTCTACAATAAAAGATTTAAAACTTTTTTCCTTTTTTTCTTCAGAAGAAAAAGACTGAACTGTCCTTACTCCTGAAAAATCCTCATGAATAAATCCATTTAAATTTGACCTCTTTTTTCTATAAATCTGCCATCTTTTCCTGCTTACAATTTCTATAGCTGAAAGAGAAAAAGCAAGAAGAGGTAAAATTATAATTGCAGATAATGCAAGCTTATAATTCATTGTAAACATTATTACAGTAACACATATTAATGTTAAAAGCTCAGGGATAAAGCTTGTAACGCTGTTTGTAAAAAGGTCTTGAAGGGCATTTACATCTCCCATTACTCTTGCAAGAATTTTACCTACAGGACGGCTGTCAAAAAAGCCAAAGGACAACTTTTGAATATGGGTATAAAGTTCATTTCTTATAGTAACAAGGATCTTATTTGTAACCCCTGACATAAGCATAATTCTCTTTTTTGAAGCAATCATAGATAAAAGGTTAAATAAAATCATTAGCGCACCAATGATTAAGAGCCCGTTTATATTTTTATTTTTTATATATTTGTCAATAGCTATTTTAAGGAGATAAGGGTTTAAAAGGCTCACGGCCATAACAAGAAGCATAAGGACTGTAACTCCTAATACCTGCCATTTATATGGTTTTAAATAAGCAAATAGTCTTTTGCTAATTTCAGACTTTGATTTGCTTTTAAGCTCCTCATCCTGTCCTATTGCATTTTTAGCCATTATACCACCTCGCTTTCGATGTCTTCAAAGTCTTTAAACTGCTGACAATATATTTCATAATATTTACCTTTTTTCTTAAGAAGCTCTTCATGATTCCCTCTTTCAGCAATACTGCCATCCTGTAGAAATATTATTTCATCAGCATTTTTAACCGCAGAAATTCTGTGTGCAATTATAAAAGTTGTAGCCTTTTTATCTCTGCTGTATATATTTTTAAGAAGGCTGTATTCTGTTTCCATATCAAGAGCTGATGTAGAATCATCAAGAATCAGCACATCAGCATCCTTTATGAGAGCTCTTGCAATGGATATTCTTTGCTTTTGACCGCCAGAAAGGCCTATTCCCCTCTCACCTATTATAGAATCATAACCATCACTTAACTCCTCAATAAAATCATCAGCACAAGCTTCACTGCAGGCTTTTTTTACCTCTTCAAAGCTTGCATCCTCTTTTCCAAGCTTTACATTTTCAGCAACAGTATCTGAAAAAAGAAATGTATCTTGAGACACAGTAGCTATTCTTTTTCTAAGATCATTTAATTTTAAAGTTTTTACATCATGCCCGTTAACCAAAATTTTACCTTCCGTAACATCATAAAATCTTCCTATAAGGTTTATTAAACTTGATTTCCCTGAGCCTGTAGCTCCCATTATGGCTACAGTTGTCCCTGGCTTTACATCAATATTAATATTTTTAAGCACATATTCTTCATTATATTTAAAACTTACATTATCAAAAACAATGTGGCCATCAATTTTTTCAAGGCTTATAGGATTATCACAATCCTTTATTTCTGGAACTGTATCAAATATTTTACTAATCTTTTTAGCTGAAGCCTTAGCTTGCCCCATCATATTTGTAAGCCAGCCTATCATCCTCATAGGCCATATCATCATCCACAAATACGAGTTAAACGCAACTAAAGTCCCAACAGACATGTTCCCCTTTATTACCGATATTCCTCCTATTGTAACCATCATAACTACTGAAGAGTTACTTAAAAACTCAATTAAAGGAAAATATTTTGCAACTATCTTATTTTGCTTCATGTTAAGTTTATAGTTTTTCTTGTTCATATCAAGGAACTTAAGAATTTCATATTTTTCTCTTGCAAAAGCCTTAACAAGTCTTACTCCTGCTATATTTTCCTGTGCTGTAGTATTCATTAAGGCCGCTTGATCGCTTATTTTCTCATAATTATCATCTATTTCATCCTCAAGCTTTGTTGCACACCAAGCAATAAAGGGCATTGGTATAAGGCATACAATTGATAGCTTAAAGTTAATCTTGAACAATATGGGTATTGTTATTACAAAATAAATTGTATTTTCTATAAAGAGTGAAAGTCCAAAAGCTGCAACTCTCCATATATTCTCCACGTCCTCAGTCATTCTTGACATAAGCTCACCTGTATTCATGCCGTCAAAATAACTGTATGGCAGAGTTTGAATATGATTAAAAAGATCTACTTTTATATCCCTATTAACCTTTGTAGAATAATAATCAAAAGTAAATTCTTTTATATAGCCAAGCACCGCCCTTGAAATTGCAATAATAAGGATACTATATAAAATCTTTGACATTAGTTCCTTTTGTCCGCCAATTATAACCTTATCAATCATATCTTTTATTAAAACTGGGTTTTTAAGGTCAAGCCAAATACTAATTATCAAGGCAATTGTAGCTAAAATAATATACCATTTATACCGCCATATATACTTAAACGTCCGCATTCTCCTATCCCCTCCCAAAATCAAATAAGTCATTTATTACATATTTTTAGACTTTTTTGAACGCATTAAATCAATTAAAATTAATTTATGTGTAAAAAAAAGACTGTAGTTATCCCACAGTCTCATAGTTGCATAGATGTATAGATTTTTTTAAATTTAAATTGACTGTTGTATCAATTTAAAATAAGTTCTATGCAATATAAAAAACCATGGGATGATAACCCCATGGTTTGTAAATCCTTATTTAAATTAAACCTTAAATAAACTTACATACCAAGGTAGGGTTATCCAAAATGGGCATAATAATTCCATTAAAATTTGCATTACCTGCATTGCCACTTATTATTATTCTAATTCTCATAATTCCTACCTCCTTTAAAAAATTAATATTACGTTATTAGTTTACTTTATTATTCCATAAGTGTCAACAACTTTTTTTAATGGATATTTCAATTGGTAATTTAGATTTAATACACCGCTGCGATAAGAAAAATATATTCCATTCACTTGCCCGTTTGCAAGGAAGCTCTAAGAATTAAAATGCCAGATAATCGGTAGGGAACGGTCTTGACCGTTCCGCCACCCTAGATTCCGCTCGTCCATCAATGGAACGGTCAAGACGCTCCCTACAATTTCATTCTATATACTTTTCTTATATCCGCTGTAATTGTTCATTAATGATTTTAAGTTACAAATTATAGTTAAATAGACAATATGCTAATATTTTAGCAGGATAAAGAGGTTTAATATTGAATAATAACATAATAAATTGTATAGGAGAGGAATAAAATGTACATGCAGCCAAGAAATGTGAAATTCAGCATAGTAAATAAGGACATAAAAGAAGTTTATTTTAAAAGCCCCTGTCCCTGTGGAATAGAAAAAGTTGATAGGGCAAAAGCTTTTTTATATGAAGCTCAAAATCCAAAAGGGGGAATTGTTTTTGTCCATGGTACTGGAGATAAAAATTTTAATCCCCTTAGGTTTTATCCTGAAAAGTTTAAAGAGGAGGGGTATACAACTATAATGCCTGTACTTCCCTATCATTTTGATAGAACCCCTGAAGGAGAAAAAAGCGGTTCAAGACTTTTAAAGGGGGACGCAGATGAAATAGGAAAGCACTTTGAGCAATGCGTTACAGATATACTTACCTGCATTGACTATTTACAAAGTATTGGCATTTATAGTATAAATATTGTTGGAATAAGTTTTGGAGGAATGATTGCTGCAATTGCCGCTGCACTTGATAAAAGGATTAGCAAAGCTGCACTTATAGTAACGGGAGGAGACTTTCAGTACATAACCTGGGAAAGCATTGCAACAAAGGTACTTAGAATATCCTATGAAGATGGCTCCTCCTGCAATAGAGAAAAATGTATAATGGCCCATCTTCCTTTTGATAATTATGCTGAAAATTTTAATTCTATTGATGCGCTTAATGATATGCCCCCCTGCTTTAGATATGACCCCAGCATATTTGCAAGGCATATTCCAAGAGAAAACGTAATAATGTTTACTGCAAAATTTGATTTTTTTATTCCCAAAAAATCCTCCAATGACCTATGGGAAAAGCTCAATAAACCCAAAAGATACAATCTTTTATCCGGCCATTTGACTTCTCATTTACTTTACAAACGTTTTATTTTAAAAAAGATAATGAAGTTTTTTGACAGTTAGTGCCAGGCACATGGCATGTGGCAAGTTGGAAAAAACATAACTACTTATGTGTTTTAATGAACAATTTACTTTGATAGTCCATGGGGCTGTTGCACTAAATAATTAGTGCAACAGCCCCATGGACTTTCTGATATTAGTAATAATTTGTATTTTTAAAACATTGTATATTATACTTACATAGATTTTATAATACGCTCTTACTATCCTTGTTATGTTTGACATAATATGTATATTGTAGTTCCTTATTTGTAGCTTTTATGTTAGAATTTAGTAGAATAAAACAAAATCTAAATTTGTAATTTGCGAGGTGATCGCATGAAAAAAAATTTTTACTTAGTCTTTGGAGTTATTATTATAATTAGTTTTAAAACAATAATTCCATATGTTACACTTGAACACAGCAATATAGGAGGAGAAACTATTACTTCTATAAGATTAAATAGTTATTATAATAAATTACCTATTGATTATGATGTAACGAAATTACCCAATTATCCAAACAGTTTACCTGTTGATCCTAATATAACAAAACTACCCAATTATCCAAATGGTCTACCTGTTGATCCTAATATAACAAAGCTACCCAATTATCCAAACGGTCTACCTGTATCTCCAGAGGATAGTGATAATAGCTACAATGCAAGAAGAAAGTAGATTTATAGATTAGCAGGTTCGGCAAAGGTGCCAGCCGCATGACATGTCAGACTGTGTGACAATTATTTTTCATAAATTTTTCTAATTATAACTTGCAAAATCCATGCTTTGACGAGTTGAAACCTTAATTTAAAGCTATAAGTCTAATGTAAGGTGACTATTTTGCAAAATGAATCCTGCATAAAAAGGTGCTTTTTTTAAGTCGCACAGCCTGATGTGGCGAGTTAGAAAAGATATAATTACTTATTTGAATATAAGTTTTATTTTGCATCGCAGCAGTAAAAAAA
>ENA-UOOH01002956-UOOH01002956.1-fermentation-metagenome-genome-assembly--contig:-NODE-2956-length-13694-cov-68.369529_pt1 | contig 13694 bp, 11 predicted proteins | sample MGYA00245778_ERZ724025 | MGnify/ENA primary metagenome ERZ724025 (study PRJEB28704, sample SAMN03018313) | fermentation metagenome | biome: anthropogenic terrestrial biome; feature: soil... | reverse complement strand
AAATCACGGATCCATTTATCGACATTAATATTGGTGATACGGTTAAGCATGGTACTGACATAGGCATTGGGAGGGCATTCCTGCAGCGAATTTTGTGCAATAGCTTGCTGGGGGATTAACGAAAAAATCAATACAAACACTACAAGCACGAGAAAAAGCCTGGTGTTTTTCATCAATTCCTTTGTTGTTTCATTGGTTGGCAAGTTTAGAGCTTGCCATGCGCATAGAATGTGGGGATGAAGATGGTTGCCTGACCCTTGAGCCAGCTTTGCATCGCTTCTTCCTTGATCTCCAAAATGCGTTCAATGGGCGCCATACCACCGAGGTCGTAAGCGATCATATCCCACTCAGCTTCGAAAGCATCCAGCGATGGCTGGCGCCATTCACCGGCGAGCAGCCCTAAATGGACGCCCTGTAGACCGGCTTCCCGGAACATCCAGCCCAGTTTTCTACCCATGGTCAGATTGACACCCTGGAAAGATAAGGAATGATTTTGCATGTTACCGATATTTTGAAATAATTCCGGATAATCTATGCGCGATTGATAATCTGGTTCGGCGGCGGCGATCACGTATCCACCAGGCTTGGTGACACGTTTCATTTCCTTGATGACTTCCTGTGGGTTTTTGAGCCACAGAAGAAAGTAATGACAAAAGGTAAAATCGAAACTTCCATTCTTGAAAGGCAGTCTGAATCCATCTGCATTGACCATCGGGTTATCTGGTGAGTTGCTCATTGAAAATTCGCAGCGCTGCAGGTCGATATCCACCCCGAATGGTCTTAAGCCCTGGTATTCGAAATCAGGAAAAAGAGCGCCGGTTCCTGATCCAACTTCAAGTACGGTCTGACCTGGAGCTGCCTTAAGTTTGTCAAAAATAAAACGGCGCAGGTTCTTGGTCCATCGGGCTTGCATTAGATAACGGTTATGCCAATCAGCAGTTTTCATTAAGTCTCCTTTGGTGTTTTTTACGATTTTACGATAAGTTCTTGCCAATCATTGTTAATCAGGCTTCCCGACACGTTATTTGGGAAATCTTGCCTTGTGACGGAGCCGTCAGGCCAAACAGTGTAATAAATTGGTATATGCTCGCTTACTTCCGGACTAAAAAGTTTTACTATTTGTTTTTGGGATGACAATGATGGGAAAGGAAGATCATTTTCGATAGGGATTCCCTGGTTGGTCATCTGCTGACTCAGGTATGCCGCCTGGTCATTGGCATCCAGCTCCGCTGCATAAAAACTAAGCGCATTAGCGCCAGAATTCATCAATTCAAGAGCCCAGGAATAGAGATCAGATTGGCGATGAACTGGAAAACGCACGCAGGTAAACAGATCTTCGGCAAAGATAGGCTTCAATAGCTTTGCATCCTGCTCAATCTGGGGATCAAATTCGATGATCAGGTGGTCCAGCCCGCTGTCAAGCAGAGAATCCAGGTAAGCTGGATCCTGATAAAGACGGGGAGAAGCTGAAAGAAGTCCCGAAACCATACCGAGTTCTTCGGTATATCTGAGCAGTTCAACCAGGTCGTCCCGCAACGTAGGTTCACCTCCCATGAAGATGACCTGGGGAATACCTGCATCGAAAGTCTTTTTTATTAGTGTTTTCCATTGGTCTTTTGAAAGTTCATGGTCGTCAAAGCTTTCCTGTACCTGCCAACGTTTTGTCAGGCAGAAGTTGACCCGTAAGGGCAGGTCAGAAGGGGTTTCGGTGCTAACAGTGTCGAAACCAGTATTTGTCAGTGTGGGTGCCTGATCAGGGTTGCTCCCGATGCTGCGAATCTCCTGTTCAAAACGTTCCAGATCGGCTTTTAAGGCGTTTTCTTCAACTTTGTAACGCTTAAGAGAGTATGAGAGAATTTCGTCATCCGTTTTCCCCTGCATTTTCAACCAGGCAAAATAGGTGGCTGTAGGGTTGAGTCGAAGAACAGACATCGCGTTTACGATCAGGACGCCAGTCTCATCGGGTAGAACTCGCAAATGCAAGCGATATTGAAGGGGATCCTCTTCAGGTGTATGGTAGGTATAAAAGCCAAGTGGTGTTGGCTGGAATTGAGCCGGTGTTGCGCGTAGTGTTTGGGGCATGGCTATCTCCTGCTGATCACTAAATCACGATAGATTGGTTCTGGCGTTTGTTGATCCCTGGCAAGCGGGCAGCCTCCGCCACATTCCTGCAAGAAATCACAATAATTACATTCGGATGGTATGTCCTGACGGTTGCGTAAACTCAGGCAAAGTGGGTGATTCCAGATTTCGTTCCAGTCATCGGTAAGGATGTTTCCAACAGCCTGGTAGTACGATTGACACGGAATCACATTTCCGTCTGGTTCAACACACATGTTGTAATATGCAGCAGTACAGCCCTTAATGCCTAAATCGAGCATGAGAGGATCGAAATGGCAATATTGGGTTGGGGTATACCAGATCAGACACTGGTGATTAAGGTTGGTCTTTTTGATTGCCAGCGATAACAAGCCTGGCAACTCAACTTCTTTCAGACCTGTATCGACGGTCTTCCCCTTGCCGGAATAGATCAAAGCGTTCAATCCGACCGTGGGAACACTTTCCTGCGCAAGGAATTCCAACGTTTCGCGCAAATGACCGGCATTGTTATTCAGCAGGGTTGTATTAGTCATCATATACAGCTTGCTTTTGACAACATTTCGCAGACCAGCTATGGTCTTTTCCCAGGCTCCACTGCGGCGCACCATTTGGTCATGAATCTTTGCATCATGTGACTCAAGCGTGATCTGAACATGATCAAGTCCAGCTTCCACAAGGCGATCGAGGAAGGACTGGTCAGCAAGGCGAATGCCGTTGGTGTTTATCCCTGTTACCATACCTTTTTGATCAGCATAAGCCACAAGTTCAGGCAGGTCCTCCCGCAAGGTTGGTTCTCCTCCGGTGAAAACGACATGAGGAATGCCAATATCCCAGAGTTTATCGATCACCGATTTCCACTCTCGGGTCGAAAGCTCAGGGTGGTTCCGGGCACGAGCGTTATAGCAATGGGCACAGTCGTTATTACAACGGTACGTTATCGCCAGGTCCATACGGTATGGCGCGCTTAATTTTGCTGAAAATGGCATGTTGGTCGAGAGCCCAAGATCACAAATCGGGCAAACCGGATTGTTTTCATCGATCAGTGCCTCTATTTTTGCGACTGTGGCATCAAAATCGGCAGTTAAAGCTGCTTCATCTACATCAAACTTATCCAGCATTATCTCGATGGATTCCTGTTTTTTTACTTTATTAAGGTGAAGGTAAGCCATCGCTAAAGCGCTCTGATTCAAATAAATGATCTTTGATGCATTGATCACAAGCAAGCCGGAAAGATCTTCATCAACGCGAAGGTGCAGCCTGGATCTCTGATTTTCGTCAGAAATATCGAATTTATAAATCCCAGGTTCCGGCAATCTTAGCAAAGTATTATTCATTTAGTATGACCTGTTTAGCGACCGCCGCCAGCACACGCACAGGCGCAACCCGCGCAGGCACAAGCGCAAGCACAGGAAGTACCGCCACCGCCTCCGCGGAAACCACTGGAACCGCTGCTGGGTCGGCTGACCGGGATCGGGTTGGTGCGGTTGGTTACGGCGCTGGTGAAACCTGTCAGATCACCGACGACACCGGCAGAAAATGCGGTAGCCCCGTTGATGATAGAGGCTGCAAAATCAGAGCCAGGAATATGCGGCATAGAGATTGAAGGTTTTGAACCGCCGCCACCTCCCACCGAAACACCAGGGCTTGCTGTTACACCAGCAGAGGGGGCAGCTGCAAAACCGGGGTTATAGAGTGGCCACCAATAGGGAACAAACACGGGAGAGTTGACAAAAGTCTGTTGGGTCCGGTTGTTGAACTGGTCATCCAACATGGTCCACTCAAGAGTGTGATCATATTGTGCGCTTTTGATTTCAGGAGTCTCAGCACCTTCAACCGCCAGCCAGGCACGCCGAACGATGTCTTTGTAGTAAGCTTTGGTTTCCTCAGTGCTGAACCCTTTCATCTTTTCCTGGACCTTATCGACCAGTTCGATCAGCATAGCCTGAAGCGAGCGGCGCTGTTTGTCTTTGCCAGTCTCAGAAAATGCTTTGATGAATTGGATCTCGTAATCATATAATCCCTCAGGCAAGGGTTCATTTGCCTGAATGGAAAGGGGTTCCTTTTCCACTACCTTAATGGCTTCTTTTTTCAACAAGCCGAAAAGGACCATCGTGAGTATCTTATCCAGTGGTTCTTCAAGCAGGATTCCTGCTTCAACGGCTGTCAAACCGCGCCGGATGCCTTTGCCATCCACGGCTAATTTTGGAGGGAAATATTGTAATTTCCGGGAAGCGCTTTGTTGTTGTTGTGATTTTCTGGCAAAAATGCCGATCCCGATAACACCGGCGATGACCAGAATACAGGGAATGCTGCTGAGTAAGCCAGAGATAATTCCGCCGATATTGTTGCCGCTGCTGCCGCCAGAAGGTCCAGGTTCTTGATAAGTTTCAGGGGCAGAAATAGCGCCAGCAGGCACAGCGCTGGCTGGGAAAGCCGCACCAAATTCGTATTCTGTGTGAACATCAGCATTGTTTGTGAACCAGGAATAGTAAACACGATTATCCTGGGTGAGGGAAGCTTCACTGATGTCCTCGCCAGGCCATCTTTTGGGTACGTAATATACACCATCCTGCGAGCCCACTGCAGGCGGAAGGACGATAGTCATGCGATATTCCGTGTTTTGAGAGCGGTCAAATTCCGAGTCGAAAAAATTTGGCGTGAATTGAAAATTGACATAATTGTCGTGATCTGGTTGGTCATACGGAAACAAGATATCCGTAATCCCTGGAACTGTGGCAATCACAGTACCCTGAGCACCGGGTTGGATCGCCAGGTTTTTCAGCGCCAATTCTGCCCCATTGACATAAGCCGAATCATTGACTTCGGGCATAGGTTGTCCATCGATGGTTGCTTCGATACTGCGCAGGTCGTAATTGGCGTAAGGTAATGCCAGATCGATGAAATCAATCGGACTGGCAGAAGGGTCATTTTGAAAGACCATGTAATAGCGCAAGGTAACACTGCCATCTGCTTCGATGTAGGCTTCCACCTCATAAGTAGGTAATGTGAAGCGATAGGTTTGAGCGTGAGATGGTGTGGCAGGCAAAAACGCTACAAATAAAAGCAGTAAGCCTAACGCTACCAGAAGCAAGCGTTTGTCAAGTCTCGTTGTTACCATTTAGGCTCCTCGGTAAGTTGGTAGGTGGTCCCACAATTTGGACAAGTCACAACTGGCGCGCCATTGATCATCTTGATGTCATCAGGAGTAAGTGGTGCGCCACAGGAGAGACATTTCATCGTATCCATCTGAACTTTCCCGGGCAGATCCAGGTTGACGTTATAGACTGTGTCACCAGATTTTTTGGCTTTTGCAGCCAACCGGACACCTGCAAAAATCAGGGCAAAACCGATTAATAACCCGATTATACCGATGACCAGCCACGAAGGGCTTCCATCAGGGCTGAATGACCCCAAGATAAAAAGGAACGATAAAATGATCGCAATAGCTGCCAGTACATAGGAAATGATACTGCCTGTTTTCATGTTAAACTCCTTCCAGAAATATCTCTGTATAATATTATCTCAGGAAAACCGATGAAACCGTAGATAATATAGTCCTATTGATGATAACATTAAACAAATGTATGACCATTTTTCCTCGTTAAAATTGAAGAGTAGACTATTATGAAAAAAGAAGATGTTCCAGAAATTGTTGTATCCCGTTTGCCCTTATATGTGCAAACCCTCAATCATCTTTTGAAAGAGGGTAAAAGTGTTGTTTCTTCAGCGGAATTGGGAGAGAGGCTCAAGACGACCTCGTCCCAGATAAGACGAGATTTATCTTACTTCGGCGGTTTTGGCAAGCAAGGTACCGGGTATGACATCATCACGCTGATGGAATCCCTTCGGAAAATATTAAATTTGAACCAAACTTGGCAGGTTGCGTTGGTTGGGGTTGGTCATGTTGGGCAAGCGCTCATAAATTACGACGGCTTTAACCGTAAAGGTTTTGAGATCATCATGGCCTTCGACGAGTCGCCAAAAGTGATAGGGAAAAAATTTGGAAACCTGGTTGTCAAAAGTATTAATGAATTAGAGGAAGAACTAAAGATAAAACCGGTAGATATTGGCGCTATCAGCGTTCCTGCCGAAAACGCACAGGAGGTCTGTGACCGTTTGATCAATAACGGAGTTCGGGCAATCCTGAACTATGCACCTGTCTCTCTTAAAGTCCCTGAAGGCATACAGTTAGCTACTGTCGATCCGGTTTTGAAATTACAAAAGATGACCTATTATTTAAAATAAGAGTCGAGCATTCCTTTATCTGAAATCCTATTTACAAAATGTGTATGCTTGACTCTCGAAAACCTTTAAATGCTGGTCTGTGCTGATATGCAATACAATTTGATTATCGTTCTATTCGAGGACCTGGAAAACTGAAAAGGGATCTGAGAAAGCTTACCAATCAGCAATTTTAGATTTATGTCATTAAGTGATTCGAATCCCCACACCTTTTTCTTGTTTTGCGGAATGAGTGGGATCTGATTTAAATACGACAGTTCACTTAGAAAGCGTTTTTGAAGGATTGGGAATAGAAAAACTCCTGAGCCGATGATGCGAAAACGCTCAGGAGTTCTTTCGATTTTTCAGGGCGCTAGTAAAAATTATCTTGATTGACTTCTCTGAATGACATCCATCATTGGGAAAGCTTTTGCCAGGCCTTCAACTGTGCAGGTGACTGGGTTTTCAACGACATAAGCCGGAATTCCAAGTGCCACGGTCAGGTGTTTATCCAGCCCTTTCATGAGTGAAGTACCCCCGCAGAGAGCCACACCGCGATCGATGATATCGGAGATCAATTCCGGTGGGGTTTTTTCGAGTACACGCCTGATCAATGCGATAATTTCATCCAAAGGTGGCTGTATTGCTTCAACAATCTCATTGGTGGTCAGAGATGCGGGTTTAGGCAGCCCGGTGACTTGGTCTTGCCCCTGAATTTCCATGGTTTTTTCATCTTCAGTTGGAATAGCTGCGCCGATATTGAGCTTTAACTGTTCTGCAGTGGTCTGACCGATGACCAGTCCGTATTTCTTACGGACATAGTTGATTATGGCATCATCGATGCGAAGTCCAGCGGTGCGGCTTGTCTCGGCACTAACAATTCCAGACATAGAAACCACAGCTGCCTGGGAAGTACCGGCTCCAAGTGAGATGATCATGTTGCCAGTAGGGGTGTTGATGGGCAGGTCTATCCCAATGGCTGCTGCAAGGGGTTGCGGGACAAGGCTGACATCGCGCGCTCCTGCGCCCAGTCCAGCTTCCTGGACAGCTCTGCGTTCTACGCTGGTTACACCGTAGGGGGTCGAAATGATCAATTGAGGTCGAAAGAAAAGTGTTGGTCCTGTGACTTTGCGAATAAGCTCACGCAAGAAAATCTCAGTCAGTTCATACTCAGCGATGACCCCGTTTCTCAGAGGTCGCACTACTTCGATGGATTCGGGTACTCGCCCCAGCATGCCAAGGGCGGTCGTGCCATACTCGACAAGTTTCATTTCGTCGACCACGATTGCCACCACGGTAGGTTCCTGGATAAGGATTTGATTCCCCTCTGCAATTTGGGTATTAAATGTACCTAGATCGATTCCTAATTCTCGAGAGAGTCCCATAGTTTTCCTGTAATAGCGTGAATTAATTAGATAATTCTACCATCGATAAGTTCTAAACATTCTAATTGACCAGATCAAGGAGTAGAGAAAAACTGTAATGCATAACGCAAGCGTTCTTCCACATCGTCGGTGAAGTCTTTAGGAATGCTCTGAACTGCTGTTTGAGCTTCAATGACACTGAAGCCAAGTGCCACCAATGATTCGATAACCTCATCATCACTGCTGGATCCCTGCAGAGATTGGTAATCCCCGATTTTTGGGAACTTGCCCTGTAAGTGGATGATAATTTTTTGAGCAGTCTTTTTACCCACCCCCGGAACGCGAACAAAGTATTCCGGTTTTTCAGCCAGGACGGCATTGCGGATATTATCCATGGAAAGGTGGGAAAGAATGGCAAGTGCCAGTTTGGGTCCGATACCATCCACACCTAATAGGAGGGTGAAGATGGCTTTTTCTTCTTGGGTTGAAAAACCATAAAGCGCCAAAAGGTCCTGGCGGATGATCATGTGAATTAATAAACGTAAAGAGTCGCCAACCTGGTGTTGTGTCAACAGGTTTTTGTCGACGAACACTTCAAAACCAACACCCTGGACATCTACAGTAAGGGAATCGTTGGAGATGTAACTGATAATTCCGTTAAGTGAACTGATCATGATCGCACCTTTTTCCTATGCTGAGAATAAATCTGATAAAGCATAACACCAGTCGCAACTGAGAGGTTCAATGAGTCCAAATCACCCTCCATGGGGATCCGGATCATGGTCTGACAGAGTGCCTGGTAAGGCGTAGATAGTCCTTCACGTTCGCTACCCATGAGTAGTAGAAGCGGATCAGAATAGTTGAATTCGAAGTAATCCTGTTTGGCTTTGTCGGAGGTTCCAATTGTGCTGATGGCTAAGTTTAGGTGTAGGAAGCTCTCCAGGAGAGATAGGTTGCCTTTATAAACAGGAACAGTGAAAATTGCGCCCATGGAGGCTTTAATGGCAGCAGGGTCGTAGGGGTCGGTGGAATAATCCAATAAAATTAAGCCTTTCGCCCCGACGGCATCGCAGGTTCGCAAGACTGTGCCCAAATTTCCCGGGTTTTGGATTGCTTCCAGACCAACCCAGGTACCAGCGTCGATCCCAGAGAGAGAAGCCAGATTCCCCCATTTTTGGCGGATCACGGCGGCAATTCCCTGGGGTTTATCTTTGCGTGCCAGGCTTTCAAAGACTTCTTTACTGACTTCAATGACCTCTACTGAGGTATTTCCCTTTAAGCTTTCCACTAAATGACGGCCATATTCACTGATCAGCAATTCATCGCAATAAACCAACTGTCTGATGTCTGCGTTGGAATCAACTGCTTGGCCAACCACACGCAGACCTTCTGCCAGGAAGGTTTGCGTTGCTGTTCGCTCCTTGGGGTCAGCCAATTTGCGGATGGATTTGATGTGGGGGTTGCTGGTGCTGGTAATCATTGATCTTCCATCAAGCGCTGCATCTGGAGATAACCCAAATGGCAGATAGCGATTGCCAGGGCGTCGGCAGCATCATCTGGTTTGGGGATATCTTCGAGATGGAGAGTAATTTTTACCATTTCCTGGACTTGCTTTTTATCCGCGTTCCCGTATGAAGTCACGGCTTGTTTGACTGCATTAGGTGTATATTCTGCCATAGGTAGATTATGCTGAGCCAGGCAGAGGGTAATAACACCGCGGGCTTCACTGACTGCCATGGCGGTTTTCTGGTTTTTCTGGAAAAACAACTTCTCAACAGCACTATAGTCGGGTTGATATTGCTCGATCAGTTCAGTCAGTTCACGGTAAAGATAAATCAAACGGCTGGAGGTATCACCTTCAGCCGTTGAGTTGATTACGCCGTGAGTGATCAGTTCTGGTTCGTTCTGTGCATTGAGCGATATCAGTCCAAATCCGGTGATGGCGATTCCAGGGTCAATCCCCAAAACGATCATTACTCTTCTAATGCTTCAAGGTGTTCGTCACCGAACTTAAGATTTGTAAAGACGTTCTGGACGTCGTCATTTTCTTCAAGACTGTTGATCACCTTGAGGATTGAAACAGTATCGTTGAAGTCTAATTCGACTTCCTGGTTCGGGATCATACGCAGACCGGCATCTTCGATTGGGAGCTTGGCAGTTACGAGACTGTCGTGGATATCTTTGAAAGTTTCGGCACCGCCTACGATCTCAATATATCCATCTTCCTCGGTGACATCATCTGCACCTGCTTCGAGGGCAGCTTCAAAAGCCTTGTCAAAATTTTTACCATTGGATTTGACAGAAAAAACGGCTTTTCGTTCAAATTGCCACATGACCGAACCATTACTGGCAAGGTCGCCCCCGCCTCTGGAAAGGATGTGACGCAAGTCGGCTACAGTGCGGTTTCGGTTTTCGGTGACACATTCAATGATTGCTGCTGTACCTTTGCCAAGATAACCTTCGTAAGTGATTTCTTCAAGTTCAGCGGCGTCTTTGTCTTCACCTGTGCCGCGTTTGATAGCGCGTTCGATGCTGTCTTTGGGCATGTTGCTTGATTTGGCACGATCGATAGCCAACTCCAGGTTAACGTTCATGGTGGGGTCGCCTCCACCACGTCGGGCGGCGAGAGCAATTTCGCGGGCGAGGCGCGTAAATACAGCACCTTTCTTTGCATCAGCTGCGCCTTTTTTGCGCTTAATTGTGGACCAGTGTGAATGTCCGGACATACGAATTCTCCTTCGAGGTAAAGTACCAGTGTATAGTTACAAAATTGTACCATTAATGGCTGCCAGCGACCAATTTATACTGCACTAGACACGTAAAACCCGGTTTCGTATAGTCAAAAAAAATTATAAGAAGAAAATTAAAGATCTGAAAGAAAAAAGTGAGTCCCCTCAAAAAGAGGGGACTCAAATCTAAATATGGATTATTTTGTCTAGGTTGATGCTAGTTCTTTGCTGGAATAGGCAGGTCGCGGATCATCAATGGCAAGAACTGCATGTTGAAGGGTCGGACACGAAGCTGAACCGGTATGCTGATCTTGGGGTCGGGTTCGTTGGCAACATTAAGCATGCCAAAGTAATCGCCCCAGGTCAGACCAGTAGCATCAAAGGTCAGAGTCACGTCAATTGAACCACCATCAGGAAGAACAACGTCAGCCATCGGGTCAACAGTCAGCCAGAGGATGTCCCCACCTGTGCCGCCACCAGTGGTTCCCTTGCCACGAACCATCCAGTTTCCAGCGAAGCCGAAACTATCAATCATCCCCCATTCGGTATCTGGAGGAAGAGTGGGAACTGTCGGTACGCCAGCATCCCACCAGCCAGCCCATGAACGCTGCTGAGAAGCAGTCATGTCAATTGAGGCAGGGAAGTAAGAGGAACCGGGTACAGTCATTGCAATCACACCGATCAAGACATCACCAGGACCTTCGAAGGTCACAGGCTCAGGGAGATCATAGTAGTTCCAAGTTGTGATGTTTTCGGCAGTTACGTCGAACTGGTACAGTAGCTCAGAACCAACAGCGGGATCCGAATTTCCGCCCACATTTTGGTAAATGACGATGCGGAATTCATCACCAACCTGCATGCCACCGTTGGCCTCGAATGAAATTTGGACCTGTTCGAGAGTAAATGGGAATTGATCAGCTGCTGGAGTGAAGCGGTTCAGGAACATAAACTCAAGTGTGCCGCCAATACCGATGGCATCTTCTGCAGTACCGTCATCCACAACTAACTCAACATCTGCCATCTTATTTAGGGCAAAGGGTACAGGACCGCCACCGTCTTTTTCAAAGATCTCGAAGACAGTTTCCCTGGCACCAATGTTTGTGAATGTCAGAATCTGCTGAGCCATCTGGTCGGGATAGAGTTCCTGATAGAAGGCTTCCGGTGTGTAGGTCAGGCAGGGAGCATCCAAACGGAGGTAGATATCATCGAGAACTACTTCTGCATCCCAACCCAGAACCACACCAGAGATCATTTGAGAGACATATCCGTCGTAAACGACTTCGACATCATAGGTGCCATTGATCAAGGCGTAGCTGAAATATCCATTCGCATCAGTAAGAGTTGAATGGACAAGTTCGCCATTCAGGTAGAAGTTGATTGTTGCTTCTCCTACTAAGGATGGGTTAATATCGCATTTTTCGTAGGCATAGACAGTACCCTTGATGTTGCCATAATTTAGCGGACGGATCACATGCATGGTAACGGGGATGGCAGGGACTTCGTAAGGAGTGTCTGTCTTGATAATTAGTTCGGCAAAGTAGTCGCCCGGCTGTTCGATACCGTTCACGTTGAATTCAATTTCAACGGGGAAGGTTTGACCCTCTGGAACGATGCCTTCGGTTGGAGTTTCGGTCAGCCAAGGTACAGGCCCACCGCTGCCACCGCCAGCATAGGCTGCGATGGATAAACAATCAGACTCGTTATCGCCAGTGAAAGGACCAACCAGGGTAGAAGCACCAGTAGTGATATCGATAGCACGGAGTTGACCGTTGCCTCCACTGCCGTAAGCCGCCCAGTAGAGGATTTTGTTTACTTCGTCATAGTCCATGCCTTGGGCATAGCCAGCAGCAAAACCAAGAGCGCCGACATCGATCACCTCACCAGTATCTGGATTGATGCTGAAAAGATGGTCGGTACTGATATCAACTGTATAGAGCAAGCCATTGTCAGGGACATAGGCGAGGTCAATACCGCAAGCGATGCTGGTATTGACGATTACTTCGACAGCTCCAGTTTCGGGGTCGAGTGTGAAAATATTAGTAGAGCTACTACAATTCGAGGTGGTTCCATAGAAGAAGCCTTCAGCTCCAGCAATACCCTCTACGCCTTCACCACCCGGAATCGTAAGATTCATGAGCGTCGTCGCAACACCGGTTTCAGTATTGATGGAATGGAGGACGTTTGTGTCAGTGATTGCATAGATCTGGGTGAAATCATCGCCAAGGAAGTCACCAGCGTAGTAGGTTACTGTCGTGCCGACAGGCTCCCAGGTTCCAGGAACTGTAACATCGGGGATGCGATAGAGTTTGTCGGTAGAGCGAACTTCGATAACATAAGCCATCGGGCCGCCCGTAAGGTTAAGGAACGAGCTATTGGCTGAATTTAGTTCAATCGCTGAACCGGCAAGGCTGGCGGATTTGTCGACACCTGAATCGAGCGCGGTACTACCTTCAAGTTCTCCCTCAAAAGGAGGAATACTGTAAGGCTGGAAACCGACGTTTTTCTCGCTGATATTAAAGGCAGCGTCGAGGTAACCAATGTTCGCAAGGTCAAGTGTAGTCACCTCAGGGTCGTCGAACAAGGGGATGGTTCTTTCAAGCGCCAGAGGATCAGCAACAATCAAACCAGCGCCGATCTGCCAGTCTTTCTGAACGATTTGATCGAGTACAACAGTTACTGGTTCAGTAACGGTTTCATATTGCGGTAGTGAAGCAGTGAAATCAATGGTATTTGTTTCAAATACTGGCTGGAAGAGCCAGTACATGCCATCAGCAACATCGCTTTCGGGGTGTTCTGTTGTCATTGCCAATGCATTTGCACTTTGGACAGTGGCGCCATATAGTTTAGTATCTACAAGCATTTTATCGTAGACATAACCAGCTACAACACCACCTGGTTGAGCAACACACTCGACACCGACTACATAAGGCTCACTGTATGAAAGCGTGACGTCATCGATGTACCAGCCAGGATATTGACCGCTGCTATCTGTGCGCAAGTAGAAACGAAGTTGGAATCCAGCAACCGCGTAAGACGGATCAAGAACGATTTCCTTATACTTCCAAGGGATAATATCGCCGAACTTCTGGAACACGGTTGTCCAGGTAGCACCGCCATCATTACTTACTTCAACGGCTCCCCAGTCGTAGCTGTTGCTTTCAGAATCCATCCAATGCCAGAAGCCCAAGACAATGGAATTTCCAGCATATGCGGAGAGGTCGATAACCGGTGAGGTCAGGCGGCTGCGTTCGTAGTTTTTGTAGTTGCCGGTTAGGTTGGT
>ENA-UOOH01002954-UOOH01002954.1-fermentation-metagenome-genome-assembly--contig:-NODE-2954-length-13704-cov-4.118690_pt1 | contig 13704 bp, 9 predicted proteins | sample MGYA00245778_ERZ724025 | MGnify/ENA primary metagenome ERZ724025 (study PRJEB28704, sample SAMN03018313) | fermentation metagenome | biome: anthropogenic terrestrial biome; feature: soil; material... | reverse complement strand
CATGCTGGCAGCCTGCGGCCCAAAGCCGGCAAGCCTGCCAACCCCCACGCCGCTGCAGCCCAGCCCTAGCCCACAGCCGAGCCCCACCGCTACGGCGACCATCCCGCCAAGGCCAACTGCCACGCCTCTGCCTACCATGGAAGCCGCGGCTACGCTGGTGGCTGAGGCCCAGCCCACCCTGGAAGCCGTTGCCACCCAGGCATCTGGTATCGATTTCAGCGGATTCATTAAAAGTGCCGCCATCAAACTGGCGGTGGATGAGCTCAATCAATATGCGGCCGGGCGCTTCAATTGCGAGGAGGCATCCTGGACCCACGACGCCATCGCGCTCACCTGCCTTCTGCCGAATGCGGCAGACAGCACAACCCACCTGGGCCTGCATTTTATGGTCATCGAGAACCTGAGCAAAGTATCTCTGGAAGACCAGCGCCTGGCCAATCTGCTGAACGAGCAAACCACGCTCAGCTTCACAACAGGCACCGTCAACAGCCCCCGGGCATATCGTTCTGTCAGCACTCTGGCCTTGCTGCGCCAGGTAGCCGATGGCAGCCTGGGCACGGCAGCCGCCTGGGGCCGCGAAGCCGGCTTTACTGAAGTTACCCGTTAGATTAAACCGTCTTTAAGCAGCCAGGGCCGCTTTCACGGCCCTGGTTGTCATTTATGCACAGGATCATTGCGGATTGGTACGGAAGACCTCATCCCAAAACCAGGTTGAGACGCCAAAGCGCTGGTTATGGGTTTTGAAGTGGTGCGCCATGTGGTGGCGGCGCAGCTTCTCGAAGTATCGGCCTTTGAATGAAAAGTGATGCAAGGCATAGTGCGTGAGGTCGTAAATCAGATAACCCAGGATAAACCCGGCAAACACGCCCGGCACCCAGGCGCTTTGGCCCATCAGCCGCCCGATCACCAGGCTAAACAGCAGGTAAAACAGCCCGGCCAAAGGCAAACTGACCACCGGAGGCATCACCAGGCGGGTTTTCACCCGCGGTTCAGCATGGTGCACCCCGTGCATCAAGAATAGGAAGCGCTGCATGCGCTCGGAGGGGTTGGGCGGGGAGAAGTGGAAAACAAAACGGTGCAGCAGGTATTCGGTTGGCGTCCAGATGGCAACTCCGACCAAAAACCCCGCCAGCACCTGCCATACGCTACGGGTAGCCAGAGCAGACCGGTACAGGAAGAAGGCAACGGCCGGCAGAAAGATCGCCAGCACGGCCACCGGGCTGATATGGGTAAAAAACTCCATAAAATCGGACTTGAAAAGGCGTACGCCGCGTTCGTCCCGGGCTTTGGTGTTACTGCTCATGGCTGCTCCTTGTCCTGGACTTAATTATAGACTATTCACCGGAGCACCCTGCCCCCCATGCCCATGGCATTGGCTTTTGTAAGCTTAATATAAGGATCTGCCCTGCCGATCGATACAGCAATGGCAATCCCCCTTACGCAGGATCAGTAAAAGGACAGATCTTGATCGCGAACAATTAAAAAGTTCTGGAAAAAAGCCTCGGAAGTTAAACAAAAAATGATCCTGCTCAGACTCGAACTGATAACCTAGCGGTTAACAGCCGCCCGCTCTGCCGATTGAGCTACCAGGGAAGGCAGACTCATTATTATACGAACTTGCCGGGAGGTGTCAAGGAGAGCCGCGGCTCAAACCGGCCTTTCCCTCCCCTCATTTACGTATTTTCAGTTAGTAAACCCCGAACTTTGAATGTTAAATATGTAGGCCTATCTGTTATGATTATAGACAAGTTACATGCTATGGCTATAATCATTTCACGGCCATTTATTATTCCTGCCAGCCGCATCTTGCGGGCTGGTTCACCGCGAGAGGTCCTCTATGCCTAAAATCCTGATCATCGAAGACGAAAAAGAACTCAGCCGCGTCCTGCAGGCTTACCTGACTAAGAGCAACTACCAGACCGTTTCCGCCTTCACCGGCGACGAAGGCCTGCAAGCCTGGGAGCGCGAAAAGCCGGACCTGGTGATCCTGGACCTCAACCTGCCAGGTATGGACGGCATGGACGTTGCCCGCGAGATCCGCAAGGTGGATCAAACCCCCATCATCATGGTCACCGCCCGCGTGGACGAAGTAGACCGCCTGATCGGCCTGGAAATGGGCGCGGACGACTACGTGACCAAACCCTTCTCCCCCCGCGAAGTGGTCGCCCGCGTAAAAGCGGTTTTGCGCCGCACCAACCGCGTGACCGATACCCCCAATCTGCTCACCCTGGGCAGGCTCACCATCGAAACCAGCATGCACTCCGTGCGCATCGATAACGCCAACGTGGACCTTACCCCCACCGAATTCGACATCCTTTCACAGCTGGCCTCCCAGCCCGGCCGCGTATTCACCCGCCTTCAGCTCCTGGAAGCCTCCCAGGGCATCTCCTACGAAGGTTACGAGCGCTCTGTAGACGTGCACATCAAGAACCTGCGCCAGAAGCTCAAGAGCGTGGACCCGGATACAAACTATGTTGAAACTGTGTTTGGGGTGGGCTATCGCTCAGCTAGATTCGACGAATAATTTATGCGTGCAAGACTCCAACTGGGGTTCATCTTCATCCTGATCATCGCCCTTGGAACGACTTTTATCGTTACCAAGATCTCAGCCGAGGCTGAGGTATATCATTTGGTCCAGGAAAAATTACTGCCCTCCCAAACCGCGATGATGTCCGAACTCGCGGCCTTTTACCGGGCCGCGGGCAGCTGGGATGGGGTGGATAAGGTTTTTAAGCGTGCCGATGGCTCAACCCACCGGAACTCAAGTACCGGCCGGCGTTCCTACACCCTGGTCAATACCTCGCGCGAGGTGATCTACTCTGCAGACGAGCATCTGCTGGGTTCAATATTAAGCGAAACCGCCATGCAGAAAGCTGTTCCGGTGGTGATCGACCGCAGCACCAAAGCCTACCTCCTGCCCAATTTATGGATCGAAGACCTGGGCGAGAGCCTGGTGGACGGTTTTGATAACGCGGTCAATCTTTCCGTGCTTACGGCCATCGCGGTGGCGGCGGTGGTCAGCTTGCTGCTCTCCGTGCTGATGACTGACCAGGTGATCCGCCCGATCAATATCATGATCGATGCCGCCGAACAAATCTCCCAGGGCGATATGAGCCAGCGGGTACCGGTAGATAACTACCCCCAGCTGGGTGAACTGGGCCGCACAATGAACCGCATGGCCGCCAGCCTGCAAAGCGCGGACAAACTGCGCCGCGGTTTCACTGCCGATATCGCCCATGAACTGCGCACCCCCCTGGCCGTCCAGCAGGCCAACATCGAGGCCCTCGAAGACGGGGTCTACCCCCTCACACTTGAATCGCTCAAGCCCATCAAGGAGCAGCACGAACTGCTTAAGCGCCTGGTGGAAGACCTGCGCATGCTCGCCCTGAGCGACTCCGGCGAACTCAACCTCAACAAGATTGAAACAAACTTACAGGACCTCGTGGATTCCACTATCTCGCGCTTCGAGTCCCTGATGCGCCGGCGCGGGGTTCGCATCGTCCAAAACTGGGAACACGGCATGCCCCTGCTCTGGGTGGACCCAGACCGTATCCAGCAGATTTTCCACAACCTCCTGCAGAATGCCCTGCGTTACACGCCGAATAACACCATCGTGGAGCTCACCGCCTTTGTGGATGGGCCGAATGTGATCGTAAAGGTGCGGGATAACGGCCCTGGCATCCCGCCGCAGCTCGTAGAGCAGATCTTCGACCGCTTTTTCAGGGTGGATGGCGGCCGCAAACGCGAAGGCGGCAGCACCGGTTTGGGCTTGCCCATCGCCCGCAACCTGGCCCTGGCGCATATGGGCAACCTCCGCGCCGAAAACCACCCGGACGGCGGCGCCCTCTTCATCCTTACCCTGCCCATCGCCCACCTGGACCCCGAAGAGCAGCGGCCGGTCATGCAGCCCAACCTCTTTGGCGACGATGCGGACGACTCCGACCCGATGATCGTTTAACCTTCTTTAGGCGCTGTTTAAGCGCTCAAAAAGGCCTCCTTCCAAAGCAGGATATAATCACCGCCTGGAGTAACCTGGCATGACTGAAGCACAAAACACCCCCTCACCGCGCCCAAAGCGCCGGTTTTTGGTTGTTGTGCTGGTAGTTCTGGCCGCGGCGTTGCTCATCACCGGCATCGTTCTGGCCAGCATCTGGAACCGCCCCATGGGCGTGGGCCTCGGGCTGCCAACTGCCACGCCCACTGCCATCAATACCCCCATCCCGGATCCCACCGCCACCCAGGCCGCAGCTGCCCTGCCGGCCACCCCATCCCCTTCGCCCATCCCTACGGCCACGCAGCCAAAGCCGGTCTGCGGAGACATCCCGGTGATGTACGTGCTTGTGATTGGCGCGTACGATGGCGCCCAGGACACCAAGTACCTCTACGGTCTGGCGGATGTTGTGCGTGTGGTGCGCGTGGACTTCATGAAGCCTTCAGTGCAGGTGCTCACCCTCCCGCGGGATCTTTACGTGCACTTTCCGGATATCCGCGAAGACCGCGCCGAGCGGGTGCAATGGGGTAAGCTTAACCAGGCTTACTTCTTCGGCAACCCGGGCAAAAACTACTACACCGGCGCCGGCGAAGGCCCCGGCCTCCTTGCCCGTACCATCCAGGAAAACTTTGGCCTTTCTGTGGACCACTACGGCGCCATCAATATGCTGGTCTTCACGGACCTCATTGATATCATCGGCGGTATCGACGTCTACCTGCCCAATGACGTAGATGGCCGCCCCATCGGCGAAGAATCCACCTCCCCGGAAAAGAGCCACGGCTATTTCTTTGCCGGCTGGAACCACATGAGCGGCTACGACGCCGAATCCTTCGTGCGCATCCGCGATCGGTACAGCGATATGGTCCGCAGCCAGCACCAAAGCTGGGTGATCTGCGCCATCAAAAACAAATTGGAAGAGCCAGCCGTTTGGGCCAACCTGCTCAAGATCATTCAAAGCGTGCTGGAGCGCTCGCAAACCGACTTTACCGTGGGCCAGCTTTTCGACCTGGGCACCTGCACTCTGCCCAAGCTCAAAGCCAGCGACATCCAGTTCTTCAGCCTGCCGGTGGCCACCAACAAAGAAGTGGAAACCCAGGGCATCCCCACGGATAAACTCTATCCCGCCCGGGATATGGTTGCCGAGCTGGATAACGGCAGCCCGGCCATGTCCTACGTGCTTAAGTACGACCCGGAATGGATCAAAACCTTCATTGACCAGTTCGAAGCTGGAACCTTGCAGCCTGAGCCCAGCTCAGGCGATGGCGGCTGTCCGGACTGGCCCCCGCATCCCTAATCCTCAATAATCGACGCTTAAATCCATCCCCTCGTACAGCGGGGCAACTTCCTTGTATCCGTTAAAGAGCTCGGTTGGGATGCGCCTGTCCGCTCCCAGGCGGATCTCGCTGGCCTGCGACCAGCGCGGATGATCAACCTCCGGGTTCACATTCGCGTAAAACCCGTATTCATGGCTGTTCAGCGTTTTCCAGAGCGTTGGCGGTTCTTCCGCGGTGAAACTGATCCGCGTGATCGCCTTGATGTCCTTAAACCCGTACTTCCAGGGCACCACCAGGCGGATCGGGGCGCCGTTTTGGGGGGTGAGCGGCGTTTGGTACAAGCCGGTTGCCAGGATGCTCAAGGGATGCCTGGCTTCGTCCAGGCGCAGGCCTTCAGTATAGGGCCAGGGGTAATGGGGGTTGCTTTTCTGCCCGGGCATTTCTTCCGGCCGGTAAAGCGAGGTAAAGGCCACGTAGCGTGCCCCGGGCAGGATCTCCACTTCCTCAAGCAGATCGGCCAGGGCAAAACCCTGCCAAGGCAAAACCATGGACCAAGCCTCCACGCAGCGGTGGCGGTAAATGTACTCCCGCTGTTCAAACCCGCTCGTCAGGTCGGCAATGCTCATCTTCCGCGGCGTTTTCACCAGGCCATCTATCTCCACTTCCCAGGGCGAGAGCCTCAGGTCTTGCGCCAGGTCAGTCACCCCATTCTTGGAGAACGAGAACTCATAATAGTTGATGTAATTCTCCGCGATGCTCTGGGAGGTCAGCGCGTCCACCTCCGGTTCCAAGGCATCCGGAATGACAGGCTCACCGGGCTTTGCCAGCCCCTGGCAGGCAGCCAGCGCGGCCCCCAAAGAAGCCAAACCAAGCCCGCGCAGGAATTGGCGCCGGTTCAAAAAAAGAGCTTTGGGCGTAACAGAATCTCCCAGGGGGTTGATCACTTGCATAGCGGCCTCCTCGCTTAATTAAAGCTTAGCCAAAGCTTAAAAGCAAAGCGGGCCTTCTACCGCGGGCGGTATAATGATGCCGGGAAGAAAATCAAGCCCAGCGAGAGGACCGCCTGCATGCCCAGCTTCCGTATCATGACCCTCAACCTTGGGGGAGGGGTGAAGAATTACCTCGGCACCCCGGAGACCAGCGCTGAAAAAGGAGCCCTGATCAACCAACTGGTCAGCAAGCTCAAGCCGGATTTTCTGGGTGTCCAGGAAATTGCCCAATACACCGACGAAGACGGTCAGCTCCACTCCATGGTCAGCCAAATCCAGCAAGCCGGGCACTTTCCTTCTGTTTTCTACGGCGAAACGCTCTCCATGAAACGCCATATGCAGGTGAAAAAGGACCTGATGATCAACGCCGTGTTCAACGACTGGTGGGATTGGTCCAAGGGCAACGCTGTCTTTAGCCGTTACCCCTTCTGCCGCCTGAGCGACGAGCGCTACGTGGGCCACCCGCGCAACCTGCCCCTGTTTCAGCCGCTGAGTTACGAAGGCACGCGCGATACGGACCCGCGCTACGTCATCCTGACCCGCCTGCAAACTCCGCCCTTCCCCTACGTGATGAACCTGCACCTCTCAACTTTAGTGGGCGAGCGCGGTAAAACGGTCTGGCAGGACGTGATCGATGCCGCCCGCCTCACCCGCGCGCAGCAGATCCAAAAGGTGATCGGCCTGGTGGATGAGCACGTGCTCCAAAGGGGCCTGCCCCTCATCCTGATGGGTGATTTTAACGCCCTGCCAGGCGAGTACACACTCAAACAAATGCTGGAGGAAGAGCGCGGCTTCCTGCGCCTGGTGCCCTCCAACGATGCCGCCAGCCACACCTCGGCTGGCCTGGTTGACCACATCTTCATTTCCCCCGCGGCGCGCCTTAAAAGCTATAGCTGCGAGGTCATCGACGACGACCTGGCCCACGCGGTGTCAGACCACCTGCCAGTAATAGCCGAGATCGTGCTTGAATAATCCCCCTTGTAAAGGTAAACTGCCCCAATGAATTCACCCCAATACTTTGGTACCGATGGAATCCGCGGCACCGCGGGCCTCTTCCCCATGACCCGGGATTTCGTTTATCAGCTCGGCCGCGCCGCCGCCCAGGTGCTGCGGGACCAGCATGGCCAGCCGCCCCGCCTTGTGGTGGCGCGCGATACCCGCGAGAGCGGCTTTTGGCTCAGCCAGGCCCTTTTGGCCGGCCTCCGCGCCGAGGGCGCCTATGTGCGCGACCTGGGCGTGCTGCCCACGCCGGCAGTGGCCTTCCTTACCCAAAGCCAGGCTGCCCATTCCGGCGCGGTGATCAGCGCCAGCCACAACCCAGCTGCCGAGAACGGCATCAAGTTCTTCAACGACCGCGGCATGAAACTCAGCGAAGCGCAGGAACTGGCCATCGAGGCCCGCCTGGCAGATTTACTGCAGGAAGAGACCCCCGAAATTCCCGATGAGCCGGAACATATCGCCGCGGAACTGGCCGAGGAATACATCCGCGACCTCCTGAACGAACAACCCGGCCTGGACCTCAGCGGCCTGCGCATCCTGCTGGACTGCGCCAATGGCGCCCAATATGCCGTGGCACCCATCGTTTTGCGCGAGCTGGGGGCCGATCTGGTTGTGCTCAATGCCGAACCCGACGGCCAAAACATCAACGACCATGCCGGCTCCGAAGCCATGCGCTCAGACCCGGCAGATTTCGCTGCCCGTCTCCGTGAACACCAGGCCGACCTGGGCATCGCCTTCGACGGGGATGCCGACCGCGTGATCCTGATGGACGAAAAGGGCAACCTTGTGGATGGCGACCACATGCTGGCCATGCTAGGTGCCTGGCTGCACAAGCAGGGCCGCCTTTTGGGCGATGCGCTGGTGACCACCACCATGGCCAACGGCGGCCTGAAGGTCTACGCGGAGCAGCAAGGCTACACCCTGGTGCTCACCCCCGTGGGCGATAAATACGTCACCGATGAATTGCTCAAATTGGCCCAGGCCGATGGCAGCGAAGGCAAGATGGGCGTTGGCGGTGAACAAAGCGGCCACATCATCCTCCTGGACGGCCGGCACCACACCGGCGACGGCCTGCGGACCGCCCTGGCCATCCTGGCCATCCTGCGCGAGCAGCCCGGTCAAACCCTCAGCCAGCTCACCGGCCAAATTGCCAAATTCCCGCAGCTCATCGCCTCCTGCAAGGTAGCCCAGAAAATTCCCCTGGACCAACTGCCCGATGTGCAGGCCTTTGCCCAGCAGATCCGCGACCAACTGCCCGGATTGCAAACCCTCAACATGCGTTACTCCGGCACCGAAAGTAAATTCAGGCTCATGCTGGAAGCCGATACCCGCCATAGTCCCGCCGAACTGGCCGCCCTGGCCTGGCAGATGGTAGACCAGATCCAGACAAGCACCGGCACGCCTCCGGGCGCCAAAGCCGAAGTAATGAACGTAGCTGAAGGGGGCCTCATCCCGCGCCCCTCAGCAGCGTAAAAGGAGACCGAATGCCCCAAGCCCCAGACCCTGTTTTTACCGCCCAGTTTGCCAGCCGCTTCAACAAGCTTAACCGTGCCATCCTGGCTGCGGACCAGCCCGAGGCTTGGCAGCCGGCCATCCAGTCCATGGACTCATTTCTGGACGAATGCGGCATTTGGCTGCAGGCAGGCAGGAAAAGCTTTGGCCAAAACGGCGTGGCAGCCTCGCGCATGCTCAGCCTGCTGCTCACCCTGGCCGCCACCGGCACTCAGGGCCGCTTGGAGCTCTACCAGCCCAAAAACGGCAGAACCGATCTCTTCCGCCGCCAGATCGATGAAGACTACTTGCCCCAAAGCGGGGACATGCGCCGTAAGGCCATCGCGCTGGCAAAAGCCGTTCTGACCATGCCCTGCTTTGCCCCGCTCAAGGCAGATATCCAAACCGAGATCCTGCCCCTATTGGAAAGCCTGAACGATCAGGTGGATCCGGACCGCTTCATGGCCTACAGGGTGATCCAAATTGGCAATATTTACGAGAACCTCTACCGCATGCGCCTGCGCACGGCCGATCCGCTGCTTAGCGGCACCCGCGAGACTACCGGCCTATTGCGCCAGATCTACGACCGCAAATACCTGCGCTTCGGCACCTCCGGGGTGCGCGGCCGCTGGGGTGAAGACTTTACTGAAGCCCGCGCGCGCCAGGTGGTCCAGGCCATCTGCGACTTCCTGAACGCCCGCGGCGTGCCCGCCTTTGTAGGCGCCGAGGACCTCAGCGGCAAGCGCGTGGTCATCGGGCACGACACCCGGCGCAACTCGGACCGCGTAAGCGAATGGGTCGCCGAGACCTGCCTGGCCAACGGCTTTGCCATCGATACCGGCACCCGCGACGTGCCCACCCCGGCCCTGGCCTTCTACGAAACCGAAGTGCTGCCCCCCGATGAGGTGGCCGGCCTGGTCATCGCCACTGCCAGCCACAACCCGCCGGAATGGCAGGGCATCAAGTTCAACCCGCGCCTGGGTTACCCCGCCCCCACCAACGTTACCGACTACATCGCCTTCCGCATCAACGAACTGCAGCTTGAAGATCAGGGCGGCGCAGCGGTGCCGGTGGAAGCAGCCCGCCAGCGCGGCTTGGTCCGCGGCTTTGACCCCCTGGACGATTACGTCAAATGGATTCAGGCAAACGGCAAGGGCAATGCCCGCATCCCCCTGGACTTTGACCGCATTCGCCGCTACTTCGCCGATAAACTGGTGGTGGTGGATGAAATGCACGGTGCCGGCCGCGGCTACCTCACCCGCCTCATGGGCGAGGCCGGCATCCGCTACACGGTTTTGCATGCCCAGGTGGACCCCGAACTGGGCGGCCAGGATTACGCCAACCCCGAGGAGCCCTTCAATGCCCTGCTCAAGGAAACCGTGCGCAAAACAGGTGCGCAGCTGGGCCTGGGCATGGATACCGATGCCGACCGTTTTGGCATCGTGGACAAAGGCGGCGTTTACTTCCGCCCCAACCAAATTCTGCCCATGCTGCTCTACTATCTTGGCGTGGAGCGCGGCCTCACCGGCCGGGTGATCGCCACCCAAACCGGTTCGCCCCTTCTGGAACCCATCGCCGGGATGATCCGCGACAACCAGGCCAATCAGCCGGCTAAAGGCGTGCTGCCTGGTTACATCGGCCAGCGTATCTACAAGCCCCGCGTTGGCGATATCCAGACCCGGGTCCTGAAATACGCCTTTTCAGTGCCGGTGGGCATTAAGTACATCGAAGAGATCCGCCGCACCGATGCCTCGTATAAGAACCTCAAGGAATTGCCCGCGGATTGGCGCGACCGCATTCTGATCGGCGGGGAAGAATCCAGCGGCCTCACCACGCGCGGGCACATCACCGATAAGGACGGCCCCTGGGCCAATATGCTCATCCTGGACATGCTGGCCTACTATGGCACCCGCGCCAAAAACCCCCTGCACGGCCTGCAGGCCATTTGGGAGGAGCTGGTGAGCCAGCCCGGGCTCTGGGAAAGCTTCGGCACCGCCACCGACCCCACAAGCCGCGCCGGCCGCGCCGATGTGGACGCGCCGCTGGAAGCCAAGGAAGCCTTTATTGACTCCTACCTGGATTTAGGCCAGGACGGCAAGCCTGTTAAGCTCAGCGGGCTGGAGGTAGAGTATCTGGGCGGCATCCGCTATGAACTGGTGGAGATGCAGCTGCGTGACCCCCAGGGCGACAACCGGCACTACCTGCGCGTACGCGCCAGCGGTACCGAACCCATCAACCGCATCTACATCGAGAGCTCCGTGCCGGCCACCGGCCAGCGCCTGATGAAAGACGCCCTGGCCCGCCTGGAAGCCATCACCCGCGGCGTGCTCAGGCACGCAAGCAGCGAATGGCAGCTGGCCGAGATGCTGGCCAACACCACACTCACCCCCATGCTGCTGGAAACCGTGCAGGCCTTGTTGGCCAAAAAGGGCTGGAGCCCGGACGCGCTCAAGCTGCGCATGCAAACCATGCTCACGGCGCTGGAAAAGCGCAACCGCAAAGTCCTGGGCGCCTGGCTGGAAGCCTTATAAACCCGCCCTCTGATCAATAAACTCCCCTGCAAGCCCCATCAAAAAGGGGCTTGCAATTTTTTCAAGCCCTAACTTCATCAAATCTTATTCGTCTTCAAACCATCACTCTCCTTTCTGGCCTGAGATTGTATAGTTAACAGAGATCTCGCAATGATGGACGAAAAAGCTGCAATCGCATCGATTAAAGAAGGCAAGCTTGAGGGCATGGAACTGCTCGTAAAGCGCTATCAGGACAAGGCTTTTCACGCGGCTATGATGGTCGTCAGAGACCATCACCTGGCAGAAGACATCGTACAGCAATGTTTTCTCAAGGCCTACGACAATATTCAAAACTTCAGAACTGAACTCCCTTTCGGGCCCTGGTTTTACCGCATCGTCATTAACCAGGCGATCAACACCGCGCGCGAGCAGGCGCGCCTTAGACCACTGGACCCGGAACCTGAAGAAGATGAAGGCGCCCTCGCGCGCTGGATCGTAGACCCACAGCCAATGCCCGAGGAAAGCCTGGCCCACGTGCAAACCGCGCGTGAGCTGCGCGAAGCTCTGGCCAAACTGAGCCCGGAGCATCGCGGAGTGCTGGTGATGCGCTATTACCTGCAGATGGGCGATAAAGAGATCGCCCGCCAGCAGAAACGGCCGCTAAGCACGGTGAAGTGGTGGGTGCGCAGCGCCAGGCGCAAAATGCGCGCCATCTTGGCACAGGACCCACCCCCACCGGTTGGAAAAGAAGGAGTACCCCATGAATGACACCCGCCTGAAACGGTTGTTTAATGAATTAGCCGCCGAAGACCAGGGCGCCAGGGCGCCCGAGGTCTGGCCCGCAGTCAGGTTTGCCTTGCTGGAGCGCCAAACGCAAAAACAAGGAGCAAACATGAAAACCCCCTTTCTTAAGAATGCCTGGGCTTACGCCGCGGCATTAACTTTACTGGCCTTCATCGCCTTCGGGGCATTTACCCCCCAGGGCAAGGTGCTGGCCCAAAGCATTATTCGTTTCTTCAAACCCAGCACCGCGGAGCAGGTGGTCCTGCCCACCCAGCCCCTGCCGCTTGTGGAAGCAAACGAAAACCAGCCTGTAGAGGCCATGGTGCCTATCGAATCGATTGAGCAGACCCCTGTGCATTGCAATGACCAGGATTTTCCGCGCTGTTCCCTGGAAGAGGTGCTGCCCTACCTGAGTTTCGAGCCCAAGCTGCCACAGGACCTGCCGGATGGCTTCCAGTTCGGCGGCGCCAAGGCCGAAGCTAACAGCCTTTGGGTCTATTACGAAAACCCCGGAGGCGGCCTTTACCTCTTCGAAACCCCCGTTTCCGATCGGCCGCTTACCTTTCCTGTCGGCGTCAGCGCTCAGATCCGCCCTGCCACGGTTGCCGGGATGCCCGCGGAGTATGTTGAGGGCTATTGGCAGGCAGGCACCAGCTTTGATAGCCAGGAATGGGTAGCGGATGAAAACGCTCAATATCTGGCCTGGCAGGATGCTGAACTGCAGTATCGCCTCACCAGCCTGGGCGCCAAAGTGCCCGATAGCCTCCGCCTGGGTCAGGAAGCCTTGCAGGCCATCGCCAACTCATTGAGCCCACAGCAATTCGAGGCCGCCTCCGCCGAAGCCAGCCTGAGCCCCCAGGAATTGGCCGCCAAAGCCGGCTTTGAATTCGTGGAGCCCAGGCAGCTGCCGCCCGGTTTTTCGCGGGGCAAAACCACCAACAACCCCGCATGGGGCAGCGTTTGCCAGAGCTACGAGCCGCTCGAAGGCGATGGCTGGCCGCTGATCCTGGCCGAGTGGCACGGTAACCTGCCCTCGGTGAAGCAGCTCACGCTCCAGGAGCTGGTCCAAGGCCATCAGATCCAGACCAATATCACCAACCTTCCCGTCCGCGGAGCGGATGGCGGAATGGGCACCCTCTTGGATAACGGCATTGTGGTCAACGTGGTTTGCAGCGATCTTGATGAGCGGGCCAACCAGGTGCTGATTTGGAAGCAGGGCAATCGTTCGCACGCGATCTTCTTCCCCTGGCAGGATCACCGCGGCCGTCCCTTTGCCACCCAAATGGAGGTGGTGCGCATGGCCGAGCAGATCAACGGGATGCCCATCGAAGAAGTACCCGCGCTGGACCCCTTCCGCCTGCCTTCTTTGCAGGCTGCCAGCCAGGTTTATGGCACCCCGGTAGCCTTCCCGCGGCAGCTTTTCCCAGGCTTCCACCTGCAGAACTTTGCGGTTTGGGATAACCCTGTCAATAAAATGGCCATCACCAGCTTTGTTAAGCAAGCCAACCTGGAATATGGCGGGGTCTGGCAGAAACCCGCGGAAGCTGCGGGCTTGACCAACCAGGATAACAGCGAAAAAGTAAGCGTGTGGGGGCAGGATGGCTACCTGTATTCCTATTGCCAATTGGACCCCCTCACCGGGATCAATCACTGCTCCAGCACTTTGA
>ENA-UOOH01002949-UOOH01002949.1-fermentation-metagenome-genome-assembly--contig:-NODE-2949-length-13721-cov-3.795551_pt1 | contig 13721 bp, 27 predicted proteins | sample MGYA00245778_ERZ724025 | MGnify/ENA primary metagenome ERZ724025 (study PRJEB28704, sample SAMN03018313) | fermentation metagenome | biome: anthropogenic terrestrial biome; feature: soil; material... | reverse complement strand
AACTGTTTCATAATCGACCATCGGGAGTATCTCGACATCCGGATTCTCCCGGATAAGCTTCAGCAATTTTTCAACGTTTTCTTTCTGACTCATATTCCCTCCTCTGTGGAGCTGGCGGCCCGCTCCCAGTCCCTTATTAAATTTTTATATTAATCTCACCGCGCCGCCGACGGTGGAAAATTATAGATAACTCTTACCAAATTGTTGGATAAAGGTTTGCCGGTCATAGATTGCCTCAAACTCGCGTTGTGCGTACCGCTTAAGCCTTAAGTCAAACGCCTTATCAAAATGCACTGCGTAATTGCTCGCGTTGTGCCACTCAGGACGGAGCCAGACATACAGACCATATTTCTCAGATATTCTGCGATTGGGGCCTCCAAACACATGATGCCTTTGTAATCCATCTGTACGGCCTGTTATCCAGCATTCTTTACGGTCTTGCAGTTTTATTTTCTTGTCAAAAAGGTAAGTCATCCTCGCTCCCGTCTACCGCAGGTTCGTACGCGTCACCGTGGCTATAATCAGCATTGCCATTGTGTTCCGATCGTTTTTCGCCCGTGAAATAGACTTCCTCCGCAATGACTTCGGTGGCATAATGCCTCTTGCCCTCGTTATCGTCCCATGTTCGGGTCTGGATACGGCCTACAATCGAGATCATGCTGCCTTTATCAAAATATTTGCTGATAAACTCGGCAGTTTTTTGCCACGCCTGGCAGTTGATAAAATCTGCCTGCCGCTCCTCGCCTTGTTTGGCAAATCTGCGGTTGACGGCAAGGGTAAAGCTGCATACTGCCGTATTACTTGCCGTGTACCGTAGCTCCGGCGCCTTTGTTAGCCTTCCCATCAGGATTGCCTTGTTCATGCTTATCACCCACCTTTTCAAGTTCAGCCTTAACCTTCAAATAATCCTGCATTGTCCAATACTTTGACGCCGCCTTGCCCGTCCAGCCTACTCCATGCATGGATAGGTCGATACCTTTGCGCTGCGCCAGTGTATTAAGCGCTTTTAGCATTTCGGTTGTAGGTTTTGTAAAGGCTTTATCGCTATCTGGCTTTTGTGGCGTATGTTTAGATGACGCGTATTTAGGAGGTTCTTGTTTTGATGGCTCCTCACTTTTTGCTGTATACTTTGTCCGTCCATCGCTCCAGTACACATCAGCGGCAAACCCCAAGGCTTTACATGCAACGGATATAGCGTCGGTAAGGGCCATTTTATAGCATTCATCTGATGTGTATGGGCCCTTAGTTTCATTGGCAACAAATGAGCTTCCACCTGTACCAGGGACGGCTTCTGACCATTCGCCATTCATTTTGTAATACAAGTCTATATTGCAAAATGCCGCTATTTCGCCGTTGCTACCCTGTTCCAGCCATTGTTTGGTTATAATGTATTTCCAGCCTATCCCGCAAGGGCCAAACTGCTCTGTAAGGTTTTTCAGCCGCCACATAGGATTAATATCTGACTTGCCTTTCAATCGCCCGGCATTTATGGACTTTAGGGCGTTTTCCGGGACGCTCCTGACGGCCTCATATAAATCCAGATTTGCCATGCCGTCACACTCCCTTCAGGCTTTTGTAATAGCTGCAAAATTCACACGCCGCGCAATAGTCAAGGCACTTCTTATCCTCTCCAGAGCGGACATCGATATGATCGCCGCCATTGTCTTTCATCCATTTCTCGGCCTCTTCCTTGCTGTCGAGCACTCGCATAGCGGTTTTACGGCCTTTTTTCATCACGGCGTATTTATCTCCGGAATTGTAACGTTCCTCCGGAGAGCAAATCGGCAATTCATCGTCAGGTACACTCTCAAAATCCTTTAAGCCCTCAAATTCAAGCTCAAGCCATATTTCGATTGTATTAAAATCGCTCTCGGTAAAATTAAACTTGACTACCTGGACCGGCAATTTAGGATAATCAGCTTTGACTTTTGCGTCCCGCTTGCTGTGATCTTTCACGATTGCTACAATCTCGCCGGAGTTGACCTCAAATCCGATTTTACGGAGCATATAGGCGTAGATGAGCAATTGCCGCTTCCAGTCATCATAATTGCCGTAGATGATTTTCCACACGGAACAGGTTTTGTAATCGACGATTTTCTTGTTTTCGGCGTCATACAAGTCAAATTGGCCGGACAGGGTATATTTCCCAAACGGTATTGATATGCGGGTTTCCTTGATTTCGTTGTCACCTTCCTGCTGCTTTTCTAATATCCCATGGACCGCCGTGCCGAATACCAGCCAGATCATATCAGACACGTCCTGCTTTATCTCATCTGCGTGGCGTTTTTCCAGGATGGTTTCGCGGATACCTTTTAGCAGGGATGTTACCCGATATGTTTTTGCGTCCAAAGGGAAATCAGATTTTGCGATTTCCTCAAACGCTTTTGGGAGGCCGAGCTGATTAGTGATTATCATTATTTGGCCTCCTCTATCCACTCAGGCGGGTACTCAGCTGTGCATTTACCGTTTACTCCCCATCCTGCCGTTACGCTCTCAACATCCAACTGGTTCCTACTGCCAGGGTCGTTAATTTCTACGTGGAACGACAGGTATCTCGGGATGATACCGTCTCTCGACCTGGCCCGCAGGTCATACCCCTGATTTATGAGCTCTTTTATAAGGCTGTTCGCCCGCCTGATTATTTTTTTACTATCCTTTTCCATTTGCTTTTCCTTTCCCTCAGTGATATACTGAGATTGAGTTTTTGCCTCTTTATGAGGCTTTTCTTTTTATTGCGGCCTTCCACGCCCTCCGCTTCGCCCTGCACAATCTACAACGTTTCGGGTCACTGTAGCCGCGTTTCTCATATTCGCGTCGTTGCGCCGCCGTGAAAATAAACGGCTCTCCGCAGTCCGCACAAGTGATTAAACTATCTCCCTCACCCATTTTGTGGCCTCCTATGCAACATACTTGATAAGATATTCGCTGACGATTTTACCGTAGATCTCCCGGAGCTTCGGGTCCTGGTCAATTACATCCATGTAGTTGGCCCGGTCGATTGCGCTCCTGGGGAACCCGTGCTCCAATAGCCTCCCACGGTGATTAACCAGCCTGCGCTTTAAGTCTACATGTGCGCGGGCCTCCAACAGTTTGTACGATTCTGTTCTGACTTCCTGGAATTTCCCCATGCCGATAGCTTTGGCTATCTTGTTGATCTTGTGATTGGTATCGTCGCGCCAGTTGTCGGGCTCGGCGATTACAGCGGCTTTTATAGCCTGCTGCGTTGCCTCTACCTTATCAATGCGCTGGGCTTGCTCGGTAAGCGCGTCCACTGTTTGGCGTAAAGCTTCAAGGGCGGTCAATGGTTTGTTTGCTACGTATGTTCCTGTCTTGCGGATTTGCGGCAGGATTTCATCAGCGATAAGCGTCTGGAATTTCTCTGCCACCTCATTTTTGGCTTTCATGGCCAATCTATAAAAGATATTTTCTGGAATAAAAGTATCTTTCGACACTTCTGCTGCAAATCCTAAATCTTTAAGATATTCCGTAACTCTTGCCCACCTGACAACTTCGTTGCCACTTGTGGCTACGGTCGTAAATCCTAATCCCCTTGATACATCCTCTAGATTCAAATATGCCATCCCATCCTTGCCGAGATATCCTCTTACATTTTTGATTTTGACTAAATCATTCACTTGCTTATTCTCCTTTCTTCCTTTATTTTTCGATACATCATCATACTGATCGGCTGGCTTTCCTTCGCCTTTCTCCGCGTCCTGTATTCCTTCTTGATTCTTCCAGCTACCGCCACAATAGCCAGCCAGCCGCCGCCGAAAAGGGCACAGTAACCGACGATAAATACCAGGCGCTCAAAGGGATTAAGCAACTGCCAATTCATCTTTACCGCCTCCCTTTTCTATCCTCAGATATAGGCTATAGGCAGCTTTTGCTACTCTATCCTCCCATCCATCAGTAAACTTAACCTCAACTTTTATTTCCCTTGCTTCCAATTTTGCCGCCTCCCCCTAATCCGTAAAATAATTGATTGGCACCCCGAAATAATCAGCTATTTTTTTGAGTTTATCCAGCTTCGGGGTACTGCGGCCTGTTTTCCAGTCGCAGAGCGTAGCCTGCGGGATTCCCGTATCCTTTGCGACCCGATAGGGGGTGACATTGTCCCTTGCAAGCAGCCGCTTAAATTTTTCATACAAAATATCACCTTCCTTCTGCTATTAAATTGTAATAAAATGCTTGCAATAATTCGGAAATGTGATATAATTCTTGTTGTGAGTTAAGAATTTTGTAATATAACAAACCCGATTTATTTGTGGCATTTATCACGCATTTCTTAGGTACATTTATATAGTATCACGGAAATGTTATGCTGTCAATACTTTTATTTCGGATTTGTTAGATATTTTCCGAAGAGTTAGAATCGGTTTTTAGAATCGAGCTAGGAAGTTATTTTCTGGAGAGGTGGAAGATGGTCGGTATCAGTATAATAAAAAGATAAAATATACCGTCCACATGTAAAATTTTGTGATATAATTTTTACAAAAGGAGGTACGTAGATATGAGTGAGGTTACAGTAAAACCAGTAAACAAAAAATTGCGGCCCTTGCACTGGATTTTAATCATTAGCTCCGCGCTCGTAGTTATTGCGGTTATCGTTGCGGTGTTTTACGAGCCGGCAATCCCGGAGCTCCCAGAGGAGTTTAAGCAAAATGTAAGGGATATAGTCACAGAGGGCAACGACCGATTTACGGTCCAGAACATTGAACTATTAAGGACCGGGACTATACAGATTATGCTTTACTTAGATCAGGCTCCCAATGCGAATAATTTTATATCCTTAAATGTTAAAAGTTTTATCGACAAAATTGAAAAAGCTTATAATTATGATCTGGATTTACAAATGCTTGTAGCTCAGCCGATACCGGATACCGATAAAGTTAGATACTATGGCAAGGGTACATTTTACACTTATACAGGCAAAATTGAGTATGAGGCGGCGCCCTAATACGGCCATATCGTATCCTCCGGCACCGCCCATATGTCAACTCCGCCCCGCGGATTACGTACTTTTATGGCGGCGGGTATGAGCTCGGGGCTGCGGCTCATTATCGTTTGCGCCCGTGCTACAGATCTATTACACTTTGCGCACCATGCTTTTAAATCAACGTATCCTTTTGGCATAGGCGGAGCTAACGGATGATCCCGCCGTTTAGCTTGCACCGCTTTAGCTGCCGCGAGCCTTACAGCCTTGTTATGAGCTATCTGGCAGGCGTGGCAGCGTATCTCGTTATTTGTCCGTGTAAAAAGTTTGCCACAGGCAACACACCGCATAAAAATTCCTCCAAAATATTGACAAATTAAGCTTGTCCTTATATAATTATATCATAAAATCGTTCTCTGGTGAGGGCGTGGATTGAAATACTAAATTAGTTATTATCAATGTTTTTGTCGGAGGCCACAATGCCTCCGTGGATTGAAATTTTAAAATTATTATTTACCTGTAATCAGGTAATCGCCCAAGAAAAAAGACCGGCTAACACCGGCCTTTTTTCTTGGCCCCATCTTTTAATAATATATTATAGGCAAATATAGGACGATGGATTTCATTTAATATTACTGTATGTATATTTGTGCGTTGGTCGGAGCCGCACCCCTTCGCCGCGCTATCACCCTTTCCGCGCGGGGAACGGCGCCCGTTTTACTCATCAACCTGTGCTTGTCGCGCTTCCTGCGCTATAATTTGTTTCTTCGCGGCTTCCGCCGCGGCCTTTGTTTTGTACCAGGGCGATTGGCTTATTATCGGCCCATCGCCCCATATCCCGAGAGCCAGCCTATAGCCGCCCTCACTTTTAAATATATCCAACCTATTCATTTTATAGCCTCCTCTACAAATTCAACCGTTTTCCCGTCCTCGCGGAGCCATTTAAGTTCCGCCTCCGTGGATATCAGCGGACAGGCCAGCTCCGATCCATCCGCAAATATCTGTTTTACATCATACCGGTTTTCGCTGCGTTTTGACGCGACGTATTTGTATGGATACCGTGATAACATTTTGTCGCGGGTTTTGACCTCCTGATCAATATATGCGTCCCGCTGTTTAGACGATATCCCCGGCCTTTTTGTCCACGCCGCGCTCGCGTTTGTGCGATCTAGACCTATACTTGCGTTGCAATAATCCTGTGCCATTGTCATAATATTTCCCTCCCTCTGCCGGGATTATGGCTCCCGGCGGGCCGTTAAAGTTAATCCCAGATATGCTCTTCACAGTAGGCCGACCATTCTTTTTCCATCTCCGCGATTACTTTCTGGTAATCTTCGCCCTCACGGATCTGGTTCATTGCGTGGAGCCCGCAGCCTGACTTTTTGTAATGACCAGATAAGCTCCAGTCCTCTGCTTTAACGTACGCCGCTGCCTGCGGATATTTTGCCTTTAATTCTGCCGAGCTGACGGTCGGCTTCGTCGGAGGATTTACGCCATCATTGTTTTCATCCTCCATCATTTTTTCGAATAAGTAAGCATACCTTTCCTCCGCTTCTATAGCGGCTTTAATTTCTTTTAAGCCTTCGATCGCGTCGATCTTCGCCTGACGTGCTTTTTCGATCATTTCTTTCTTTGCGGCTTTCTCTACAAAATAGTTTAAAATCTCCTGCTTCTTTGCTTTGATTTCTTCAAAATTTTCTTTTCCCTTGTTAATCTCCCACACCTTTAAGCTCTTTCCATCTTCGGACGGTTCGATGTTGCAAATCCTGATTAATTCCTTAATTTCCATTTTCTTATCCCCTTTCGTTTTTGTTATCCCTCATTTCTTAATTATATTATATATCATTTGATTTATAATGTCAATACTTTATTTTAAAATTTATATCATTTATTTTATATTTTTTCTCCACTTTTTAAAATAAAGTATGACTTATACTCAATGCCGAGCTTTTCGGCGATCTGGCTTAATTCCTCCGGCGTAAATGATTCCCGCTTTATTTTCGGCCAAAAATTCTGCGGAGATTCCCCCAGCTGCCGCGCCATCTCCGATACGCTCATATTTAATTTTAAGGCAAGCACCTTAATCTGATTTCCCGTCACATTATCACATCCTTTCTTTTTTATATTATAAATCAAATGATATAAAAAATCAATAAAAAGTTTTATAAAAGTATTGACATCATCAATCATTTAATATATAATATAAATATAAAAGTTGATAACAAGTCGAAGGGAGATAAAAGAAAATGTTAGAAAGATTACAGAAGGATTTAGAGAAAATCGGATGGGACGCAGAGATAACTGGGGATGAGAAGTTAACAAGGATAAAAATAGTAGCCGAAAGGAATTTACCTTACGGCGAATACAAAAGGAAAAAGGCCTGGGGAATCCTCCAATCAAACGGAGAATACGACGTAGAGAGCAAGACAATGCCAGTAAAGTTGACAGCCGGAGAACTGGTAGATACAAAAGAAAATCTTGAAAAGAACCTCCGGATAGCTTACACAGAAGCAGAAGGAATGGATGAAGAAAAAGCCCTGATGTACGTTTTGAAGAAATTTGCAATCGGTATCACGACAATCAGAGATTACAAAATATAATATCCAGCAAGCCGAGCGGGGGCGGCAATCCCCCGCAGATGGAGGGAAAACCATGCTAAATACTGTAAAAAGTATCAAACTACACAGAGGACATCATGCTTTGCGAATCAGGCGAATACGCCTGTACAGGGTATGCAGACGATGACAGCGGGGCATACGATATTACATTTACTCCTTGCGGCACGACATATCTGATTAAAGATATTGAGCAAATATAGCCCGCCTGATGAGGCCTGCCGGGTACAGGTCGAAACGCCGCAAGGCGTCGCGGGAACCCGCCGGCATAGGGGATGATCGCCGCCCCTTTTATCATAGATTGTTCTTTGATAATTTCAGCTAATGGTATTGATTTTAAATCGAACCCTCCCGAACCCAGAGAACCCAATTTTGGGGTTTCGCTATTAATCAGGGTTTACGCATTTCAAGTGCTTTATCTTCCAATGGTCGCATTTCAAATGCGAGCCTTATATGTTAACAAAATTTCATAGCTTTATTTTCTGTTTTTCAGGCGGTTTTGTCAACATTTTTACCTATACCTGTAGCCTTTGTTAACAAGGGGAAAAAATAAAGGGCCCTCAAAATCACTCCCGAGAGCCCTGTTTTATTAATTATTATCGATTACACCGTTATCCAGGTAGTCCTTCGCGAGATCATACCACTCCTGGAGCTTTTTCTTTATACCTTCCGGCGTGACAAACAATCGCAGCCAGGGCGGTATCAGATCATAATACAATCTTTCAAATACAGCTTCAAATTTCTCTTTACCTTCTCCGTCCGAAAATACTCTTTCTGCTTGCAGCATAAGAGCGTATGCGACGCCCCGGAGTCTTTCCCATTGTTTGGTAACTACAAGATAAACAATAAAGCCCAAAAACAGTATACCCAGTATCAATACAAACCAGTTCTCCGCTATAAATTCTTCCATAACCTCACCCTATCCTTTCTTATAATGATTTAACGATCGTCTTTACCCCTGCACTATTCTGTTTCCAGTATATTTTCTTCCCGCTTACGGAGCCGCCGACATCCACATGGGTAAACGTCGGGTAAACACCTATGCCTAAAAATCCTATTTTGTCAGCTGCCAGTGCAACCTGCAGCGGCGTCATGCCAGATATTTTAATGTCGGCCGCCTTACCGGTTAGGTGATGGCTGGTCGCTATGCCGCCGCACCGTTTGTTGTAGGCGGCAGACCTATATCCAGACGTTACCACGACAGGCTTATTGAGCGAGTCCCTGAGCTTCTGCAGCAAGTCAACAAGCTTGTAATCGATCATGATTTCCTTTGACCCATCGCGGCAGGCAAATTCAGATATTACAAAATTCTTTGCTAACCTTGTGTTCTCAGATATACTAAACATTATCATCATCATCCTCTTTCTTTAAAACTTCTTTTTCCTGTTTCTTTACCCAAAAAAGGAGCGGCTTAAGGTAATCCGCTCCCGCCTCTATCAAATTTTCAATGTTTGACGCAAATTCCCGAAAAAACAGAAACGCATATATTACCGTGGCTACAATGTTACTGATGTACGGTATGTCAAACAGCCTCATAGAGAGCCCCGCCAAGATCTGTATAACCAGGTAGGATACTATTTTAATGCTGGTTTTTGCATACATATCGCGCGAGTTCCAAGCTTTTGATTTAATTGCTTTACGGATTCCTCCAGCCTTTTTAAAAATCGCATACCACCGGGTAAACAGGTCCAGTATGACGGCGATCCAGAGAGCGGCGCACCATGCAGCAAAACTCTTTTCCGGGAACATCAGCCACGTAACTATCGCCCCTAGCAACGCTACGGCGGGTTTAACAGTGTCATATACTTTGTTAAAAAGCTCATACATATAAAAACTCCCTTCAAAATATAAAAAATATAAAGGACCGGAAGAATATCTTCCGGCCTGTATTGCCTATGCCAAATGCTTTTTAAGTGATTGCTGGATCTCATCCGTATTGAGCTGGGCATAGATCTCCGTTGTCGATGGGTTGGTGTGTCCCAAATATTTTTGTACAACGGATAGACTGGATCCGTTATTCAGTAGGTGCGTTGCCGTTGTGTGCCTCAGCAAATGCGGATATACCTTTTTCGTCAGCCCTGCCCGCTGGCCGAGCTTTTTAAACTCATTTTCTATCGCCCGTCTCCCCAGCCTGTTATACGGTTTCCGCTCCCCGACAAACAAAGCCGCCGACGTATCCTCCCGCGCGCTGAGGTACTTTTGCAGATAAATCTTTGCTTTGGCGTTGAGATATACTTTGCGCTCCTTGCTGCCCTTGCCAAATACGACGATCGCACCAGTGCTCCAATCTATATCTGATTTATTCAGCTTTTGTACCTCATCCAGCCGGGCGCCAGTGGAATAAAACACCTCCGCAAGCGCACGCTCCCGCTCCGTTTCGCAGGCGTCCCGCAGCAATTCAAGCTCTTCCATTGTCAGGGCTTTACGGATGTGTTTATCTGTCTTTGTGGCCTTAATCTTGCGCATGGGACTTTTAATGATATACTCCTCATCCTCCAACCACGTAAAAAACGACCGCAGTGTACTGATGATCGTCCCTGCTGTAGATTTTTTGATTCCTGTTTTCGCACGCGACGCGATATACATGCGGATATCCATGGCTTTGATCTGTTCAACATCTTTGTTGACCATGCCAGCAAAGCTCCGCAAGTTAAGTGTATAGTTTTTGATCGTGTTGTCGGAGCATCCGTCCAGCTTTTTGGACGCCAAAAACAGCATGATCATACCCTGCAGATTGCCTCTTACGGCCAACTCCTGACTGATCGGCTCGACGCTATACCCGTCAAACTCATCCTCCAAAACGCCGCGCAGCTCACTAATCTGTTCCGGCTGCAAAAATGCCGACGCCCGATTCAGTACCTTGATAATAATCTCGTTTTGTAACAATTTAAAACGCCTCCTATTGATTGTTCAGGAGGCATAAGATATAATAATAATGCAAGCACAGTAACCCTCCTGAACAGGGGTCTGTGTGAGGGAGCTTTCCGATTCGTGGTCGGAGGCTCCCTTTGCTATATGCAAAATTTATAGCAAAGACCTTATACATATTATACCAAACAGGCGTTCCATGTTCAAGTTTTTCCAGCACTATTGCGCACTCGGCAGAAAGTACGTCGTACCTCAACATAGCAAATCATGATCTTGCTGTAACTGGTATACAGGAGGTACGCGGCGTAGGATTTAAGCCCAAAACGTTGATATTAATTAGCAATGTTGCAGCGGGTGCTTTTGCTAATATTGGCCTTGTCGGTGTCAATGATCAGGCTTTAGCCTTAGTATCACCGTTTTACACTGAGCGCTGGCGCGCAGTACGGTCAGATACTGCCTCCGGAGGCAGCGGATATGCCTGGGGAGAGGTTGTACTGGTTGATGATGGTTTTGATATAAATTGGCACCACGAAGGCGGTACTCCTACGGGCACCGTGATTATACTTTATCTGGCACTGAGCTTTTAATCCAATCATGCCGTTATATAAAACCCTGAAAACCTTATTGCTGATGTATTGCTGATGTAAGTTGCGTTTAGCCCGCTTACAGCAAGGCCACTACCAGATACATTTAAAAAGGCACTCGGTACGGCTTGCGACATGGGCAAGGATAGTTGAGTATATCCCGTCGGGTAAGTAATCCCACCCACACGGCTAACCGATAATACAGCTTGTTGGCCTGCTGGAGAGTTGGGGGCAAATGGAAATCCGGATACATATACACTGCCAGCCATTGCAGGGTCCTTTGCCGACAGCGTTATCGCGCCCTCGACGTAACATAGCTTGCCTATGCGGATGTAGCTACCGCTGCGTACTGCGTATGTGCTGTTGCCAAATGTTGCATCTCCTCCTAGTGACGGCGTCCATGTATCCTCCTGTATCCGCAGGCCGTGCACACCGTCGGCGTCGGTCATATTATCTGCCTTATGCGCAGTAACTTCTGCAGCAAGGGCATCAAAATCCGTAACATGGTCGGCGAATCTCGTTTTTATCTGCCCAGCTGCGCCCGACAGCTTTGTATCCATCAGACTATTGTCCGGCACCTGCAAATTAACGATATCCTGCTTAAGCTGATTGACATCCTCCACCAGCTGCTGTAATATCGCAAACTCACTGACGCTTTGCACGGCGGATGGAGTGATTAAATCCCGCACCACGTTAAACTTAAATCTGGCCGTTGTCAGCCGCTCGTTTGCCGCCCCGATCAGCTGTATTGATGTCAGCACGTCACCCGGACATGCTATCTCATTTGTCCCCATAGTATAGGTAAAAGCGCCGCCCGCGCCTTTAGTCAGATTGCCCTGAACCACTGTCCCATCAGACTTTGAAAATGCTATTGTGGCGCGGAGTATTTGACTATAATCAATCTCCGTTACACCATCCGTAATGTGGATTGTCAGGCCGTAAACGTCTTTGTCGTTTTGCACCAGCTGGAAGCACAACGGAATATATCCCTGCTCCGGGATACGCACCATTATGTCAAAATTACGTGTAATCATCTAAAATCTCCTCCAAAATAAAAAGTGCTTCAGCGCTTTTCTCCCTGCTTTTCATAATCCTCTATCATGCAAAGGGATATCAATATGTTTACGGCCGATAATATCACAGCAATAATTGCCGGTCCGACGTGGAAGCCGTTTAATGTATCAGCCAGTGCCGAAGCTATAAGCGCGCCCGCGCAAAACATACAGATAAATACAACCGCCTTTATCTCTTTTATTGTCCACATAGGTATCCCTCCTTTATGACGCTATCTTGCCGAGGATGATATACGTCCCGGACAACCTCAGCAGCAGCACCCGGTCATTGACCGCCGGGCTGGTATAGCTTGCCAGCCGCTTATACTGCTTTTGGCTGGCCGCGGTTTCGCCGTCAAACTGTACCAGTGGAGCACCCTCCAACAGAGCTGTCACGGTAGCCAATTGGAAGCTGTCGCCCTGGCCGGTCGGCGCCAGAGCAAATAACCCCTCAAAATTACTCATATCTGTATCACCCTCCTACAGCTGTGGACTTGCTTGCCGCCCGTCTGCAAATCCATGCTCCAGCCCGTCTCAATGTATTTATAAGATATCCCATAGGCGGTATGCTCCACAAACAGGCAGTCTAAAAAGCTGTGGTGCGGCATAAGCGCCGTTGAAAAGTCAAATCGGCCGTATACCTGGGAGGCTTCATAGGCCTGTCGCTGCGTGTAATCGTCCAGCGTTGCCTGATCGTAGATATCATCTACCGCGTCGATATCCACAATGGTCCGTCCCCGGTTAATGGTGCTGGTCGGGGAAGTAGACAGCTCATTGGTATAGACGCTTCGGAGCGTGACTGTCTTATCAGGGTTGCTCACGTAGCGTACCCACTGATTCGGCACGCTGAATAAATCAAGTTCCTCACTCGCGCCGGGATGGATAATGCTCAGGTCGTTATTCCGGTATTCGTATTCCGGATCGCGGTTGACCGGCAGCTGGTACGGCCGCGCTACAAAATAGCCGTTTTCATCAACCCAGATGGAGGTGTAGTTGATTTCGGCCAATAGCTGATTCACCGCCTGAAGCTTCGTGGTCCCAATCTCAAACTCCTTATCAATAGATAACGTTCCGGCATGGTCGGTGATATTGATTTTCCAGATTCCTGCGCTGTTCAGAATGCTTATCACCGCGTCGGTATACTTTGTTCCAACGTCGATTTTGTACCTATCTGTAAATTTATCCTCTTTGAGTATCTGGCTGGTATCATACGCCTCGATGGACCGCTTTATTTTTTTGTTTTCGTCGGCCCGGGTCGGAGAGGACAATATGAATACGCCCATCGGCCACTCGGCCCAGCCATCATCCTCCATTTGCAGCAAAAAGGCCGGCCTCACCCGGTCATTCAGCCAGTCAATATCCTGGCCTTCCTGCTCTGTGACCTGAAAGGCGGCCGTCCGTTTTATCTCCCCAAGGCTGTTTAAAGCCACCCGCCCGGTGCTGACGGTCAACTCTCCCAGTTTGACATCCTCCTTGCTTAACAGGTCATACCTAAATTTTACGGCTCCCCGACTGCCGGACCTGCCATGCAGGCGATCTATCACCTGCTCTTTTGTATAACCATTTACCGCAAGATCTAACATGCTTTATGCCTCCACTTCCTTGTTATAATCCCTATATGTTAACTTACATCGTTATTTTACTTTTCCGGGGACTAGCCGTCCCC
>ENA-UOOH01002947-UOOH01002947.1-fermentation-metagenome-genome-assembly--contig:-NODE-2947-length-13723-cov-16.692054_pt1 | contig 13723 bp, 17 predicted proteins | sample MGYA00245778_ERZ724025 | MGnify/ENA primary metagenome ERZ724025 (study PRJEB28704, sample SAMN03018313) | fermentation metagenome | biome: anthropogenic terrestrial biome; feature: soil... | reverse complement strand
ACACGTCTGACAATTATTTCAAACAACTTTTCTCATCGCACTCGTATATGGACAACTTTCCACAAACTTTCCCGCATTTTCCCATGCCCCGTATTTTCCCCTATATACACCTATATGGACAAAAAACAGGCGAATTGATTCATAAGCAAAATTAAGCAAAACCTTTCGTCCATTTTGAGCTCAATGTATTTACGATCATCGCGATCAGTAATTTATAAGGGGGAGCGTTATGGTTGGTCTTTTTGGAATTCCAATCAATGCGGATAGTTGAAAACATCTATTCCTATTGTATATTCAAATCATATTGCAAATATTGACGATGGGAAATGACCGGATGAAGAAGAAAACTGATCTCAGTATAAAAAGCATTGCCGAAATGGTCGGGGTTTCACCAACCACTGTGTCGTTTGTATTGAACGGTAAAGCCGAGAAATTCAAAATTGCCGAAGAAACCCGTGCCAAAATCCTGAAAATCGCCTCTGAATACAATTATCAGCCCAACTTCCATGCCCGCGCAATGCTGGCGAAGAAAACATTTCTGATTGGAGTCATCGTTTACAATATCGACAGCAGTTTCATCGCGCAAATTCTGGCGGGCATCAGCCGGGAGCTCGCCGCCAACGGTTTCCATATGGTACTGGCGGAGTCGCGCCTGCAGCCGGACAAGGAAAACGAAGCTTTTGATTTCATGGCGCAGATCGGTGTTGACGGCTATATTTATGCGCCGGTAATGGACGGTAATCTGCCGCAGATTATCCATGATCCCAAACAGCTTCGTTACAAACCGCTGGTCAGTATTCTGCATCCGGTACCGGACACGCCGGGGGTATTCACGGATCATACCATCGGGGCCGAGTTAATTGCGGAGAAATTATGGAACTCCGGACACCGCAGGATCGCTTATTACGGCGAAGTATCCAAAAAGCTGAATACCCGATTTGATGAACGGTACCTTGGCATCCGCGATTTTTATGAAACCCGGGGATATCAGGTTCCGGTTTTGACGGAAGAACAGATCCTGGAATTCGTCAATGATTATACGGCCATTTTCTGCTTCAGTGACGATCTGGCCGCCCAGTTGTTCATGGTTCTGCAAAAACGCGGTATCAAGGTACCGGATAATATTTCATTGGCCGGATACAGTTTTTCCGATCCCATCCATGCCTATGTCCAGCCGCAGATCACCAGTATTATGGAATACAAGGAGGAGTTGGGCCGGGTTGCGGCGCAGCGTTTACTGGAATTAGTTCAGGATAAAGGATCTTTCCCGGAGCTTTATTCGAAACTCCGCCCTTACCTGGTGGAGGGGGATACGGTCAGAACTATAGAATGAGGATTGGTTTACGCTGGTCGATATAACTCAATCACGCTCAAGATGGCTCGACGCCAGGTTTACACAGAATGAATCGAATCCGGTGTGCAGAATCGGGAACTCAATTATTTATCACGGTGTGCGCGATTGGTGTGCGCGGAAATGAAAAAGCCCTGGCGGATTAGACCAGGGCGGGTGTGTGGGAGTGTTTCAGGAAGATATTTCGGATTGCAGACGGTTGGCGGCGACGGCGCAGTGCTTCTCGTCCTGTTCGATCAGGATGGCGCGGCGGCCGGTCCGCATGGCGGCGACCCCGGTGGTGCCGGAACCCGCGAAAGGATCGATCACCAGATTGCCGGGGGGGCGGCTGGACGTGGTGACCATGTCTTCGATCATAGCGAGGGGTTTCTGGCAATTGTGGACGCGTTCTTTGACGCCTTGAACAAGGTTCCTTCATCACCGACCCTGCGCTGTTAAGCATCCGCCTCGAAGCTACAGACGGCGAAAAAACGTTGCCTGCGGTATTTGAAGACCATAAAATCCGTTGCAGTTTCCCGGTACGGGGCGGCATGGGCTATACGGTTCGGGCGGTTTACGACAACAAACCGGTGGCGGAGTTCCCGTTTTCCACGCGGGAACATGAATCCGGAGAACCGGAAGCGCGAATTCTGGAACCGGACCTGGCAGCACTTGAAAAATTTGCAAGCCTGCCGCATGTCCGGATTGTCCGGGATGAATCGCCGGAACCGGCAAATCTGTTCAACCGCGACGATATTGAAATCAAAGAACATTTTTCCCGGCCGCTGTGGCATACGCCGGTGCTGTTCATCCTGCTGGCGGCGGTGTATCTGCTGGAGCTGATTCTCCGGCGATACTGGAAACTGATATAGGAGATTGCGTCATGAAAAAACTTTTGCTGCCGTTCCTGATCTGTACGATTCTGTCGGCCGCGGCGGGCGACTTCGAAGCCGAACGCGGCAGCCGCGTCTCCTGGGCGCGCCTGAAGTACCCGGTCAAGGGAAGCTCGCGCCACGAGTCCGATTGGGACTGGCACGCTCACCCCACCGGGGACATGCGGATGATTGACTTCATCCGCAGGAACACGACGGTCAACCTGAAAGAAGACTGGAACGTCGTAGACGTGGAGAGCCTCGACAAAATGTGCGCTTTCCCTTTTATCTTCATTCATGGGCAACGCACACAGAACATGTCGCAAGCGGGCAAACGCAACCTCCGGGAATACCTGCTCCGGGGCGGCTTTGTTTTCGTCGACGACTGCGTCTGGCAGAAAAAGGACCCGTATCAGGATGTGCTTTACCAGAGCTTTCTGAGGTTGTTCAAGGAATTGTTCCCGGAAGTCCGGATTCAGCGGGCCGACATGAAACATCCGTTGTTCCATTGCTATTTCAAAATCGATGTATTCCCGCATTGCCAAGGCAAGAACAACGGGATTTCACTGGTTACGCTGAACGAACGACTGATCGACATCATCACTTCCAGCGACATTCATTGCGGCTGGGTGACGGAGAGCTGGTTCGGCGCTCAAAAGACCCGGGAGGCCTATCGCATGGGCGTCAACATTTATGTCTATTCCATGTGCTTCTGACACGAAGGAACGTACAATCCGCCGCCTGAAATCAGTTCATGCGGAGATGCGACCCGCGGCGCAACCCGGCTTACCGGTCGCTGTCCAGTCCATGCGAATAGCGCGATGGCGCATGGCCGGTATATTTCCGGAACACCCGTGAAAAATGAAACGGATTTTCAAACCGAAAATAATCGCTGACTTCCTTGACCTTCATGTTCGGGCTGGAGCGGATCAATTGTCCGGCACGGTTGACCTTGAACTTCATGAACGCTTTCAGCGGCGGCAACCCGAATTCCTGATTGCACAGGCGCGTCAGCGAACTCCGGCTCATGGCGGTTTTCCGGCAAAGGTCGTCCAGCGACGGCGTCCGCCGCAATTCTTCCTCAAATACAGACAGTACCCGTGACAGCGATTTCCGCCCCGCCGAAGCCGCGCAGAAATCACTCCGCAAACTCTCCAGCGGATAGGCGGAGACGCATTTCCAGAACACCGTTTGAAAAAGAGCATTGCGGATATGGAAATTCTTCGGAGCGGCGGGCGTTTCGGATTCCGTCCAGAGCATCTGCTTCAACAGCCGCATGTTCTCCCGTTCCGTCTCCGGCAGCGTTGCCCGCTGCTGGCACGGCAGGGTCCCCGGCGCGAAAAACGTATGCACCGCCTCATCGGAACCCATCTTCCGGATCATGAAATGAAACGCCGTAAACGCCCCCGCCGGATCGAACAGGTCCATGTGGACCTGACCCGGCGCAATCACCAGGAAATCACCGGTTTCAAGTTCGATTTTCTGCCGTTCCAGGAAGCATTCATACCCTTCGTTTTCCGGCATGATCATCTCGTAACACCCGGCGATATGCTCCGGATACGCGGCCCGGCGAAACGGAAATACTTTCTGCATATCCAGAAACGTCACCCGGTATTCCTCCGGGTCCGGCAGGAAGCCGCGCAGCCCCGTCGCCATTTTCATATCGACATAATCAAACAGTCTTGCCATCGTTCCTCCATTTCCGCTACTATAACGGCAAGACGGCGGAATTCAATCCAGGAATGGCAAAAACAGATATGTTTTGAATTTTTCAGCCATTCTTTTTTTCGCCCGCCGCCGTATAGTATTACCAACAGGCGCGGTGTGCAATTTTCAAGACTGCACCGTGCCGGAACTCAAGGAGAAAATCATGAATTCGTATACGACGCCGTCATTCGTAAAGCGCTGTTCCGTAAACCCGGTCCTGTCCGCCGCGGACATCCCTTACGATTCAGTCCAGATCTACAACGCGGGAATCACCAGATATCAGGGCAAATACGTCATGGTGTTCCGGAACGATTACAACCGGACAGAGGCGGATTTCCGCGCCGCCCGGGACGAATCCGAAAAAAACGGGACCCCCTACCGCACCCCTATGAACGTCCGGATCAACCTGGGACTGGCAACCAGCGACGACGGGATTCACTGGGAGGTCGCGCCGAAACCCTGTTTCGCCATCGAAACGGATGAGATCGAACGCGTTTACGATCCGCGGCTGACCGTCATCGACGGGCGCTGCTACCTCTGTTTCGCCGTGGATACCCGGCACGGCGTCTGCGGCGGCATCGCCTCCACCGAAGATTTCGAACATTTCGACATCTTGAGCATGACCTCGCCCGACAACCGCAACATGGTCCTGTTCCCCGAAAAAATCAATGGGAAATTCATGCGCCTCGAACGTCCGTTCCCGGTTTACAGCCGGATTTCGCCGGAGGCCTTCGACATCTGGTCCGCCTGTTCGCCGGACTGCCGCTACTGGGGTGAAAACCGCCTGCTCCTGGGCGCCGAACAAGTGCCGTACTGCAACAGCAAAATCGGCCCCGCCGCCCCGCCCGTGAAAACCCCGAAAGGCTGGCTGACCACCATTCACGCGGTCCGCAAAGTCGATCAACCGCTCTACGCCTGGCATCCCAACTGGAAAAAAATCTACTACGGCGGGCTCATGCTCCTGGACCTTGAAGACCCGACGAAAATCATCGGCTTGTCCAAGCGCCCGTTGCTCGTGCCCGAAACGGATTACGAACTCACCGGCATGCGCGGCAGCGTCATATTCCCCGGCGGAATAATCCTCGAGGATTCCGGCGAAGTCAAGATTTATTACGGCGCGGCGGACACCGTGGAGTGCCTCGCCACCGCCGACCTGGGCGACCTGCTCGCGTTCTGCGACCCGGCCTGACGTCCCGTTCAGCATTTATCGTCAAATAAGTCCCGATATCGGATACGGTCGGGACTTTTTGATTTGAAAAAGGTCGAATACCGCAGTATATTATATGGTATAAACCGTCAGACCGCGCCTGACCGCGCCTGACCGCTGCTGTTTCGCCCGTGACCACAAACCTTACAAACATCCTTTGGATAAAGTGCTGAACGAATCATGACCATCCGAGCCGCTGTTTTGTCCGATCTCCATTACGCCGCATCTCCCAATCCGGCCATCCCGAAACGGCGCGGAGAATTAAGCGCCGTGCTGCTTCTGCGCGCGGTCCATCGCCTCAACCGCTACCACAAACCCGACATCGTCCTCGTCACCGGCGACCTGATCAACGATCCGGATACCCCGGACGCGGTCAAATTGTCGGAAGAACTCCGCGACATCCTCGCGCTGCTGAAGATGCCTTATCTCGTCATCCCCGGCAACCACGACCTGCCGCCGGATGATTTCTACCGGATTTTCCCCCGCCCGGAACGTTTTACCGACATCGGCAACGTCCGTTTCGTCTCGTTTTGCGACGACCCGGAAACGCCCGGTTACAACGCCGTCCGCCCGCCGGAAAATCTTGCCGTCATGCGCGAAGCGCGGACCGGTTGGCAGGGCCGCCTGGTTTCCGTCCAGCACGTGCCGGTCATGCCGCCGCAGTCTATCCCGTATAATTACGACAACGCCGACACGCTGCTCCGAATCTTTCACGAATGCGGGTACAGCGCCTCCGTGTCCGGCCATTTCCATGACGGCCCGGCGCCGTTGGTCCATGAGCATACGACGCTGGTCACGGCGGCGGCCATGTGCGAAACCCCTTTTCCTTATGACCTGCTGGAAATCGACGATTCCGGCAAAGTCTTCTTCAAACGCGAAACTCTGGCGTTGAATCCGGCGCTGAAGCTGAAAGACCGCCACATCCACACGCCGTTCGCCTACTGCAACGAAAACATGTCCATCCCGATGGCCAGCGCGCTGGCGGAAGCCCTCGGGCTGGCGGAGGCCGTCATCAGCGAACATTCGGCGCACCTGTACTTCGACCAGTCCAGTTACCGGGCGCAGGAATATTATTACAAAGGCTTGCCGGGGCAAACCCTGCGCCGGGTTGACGATTATTTCGCCATGTACGATGAACTGGCTCGGCCGAACAACGTCCTGAGCATGGAAATCGACTTCGACCAATGGGGCAATCCGCTCATCAACCGCGCCGCCTGGGACCGCCTCCAGTTCCGCAACGGCGCCATCCATATCCTGGGCGCCATCCGTCCGGGGGCGACCTATGAGCAGGTCCGGGATAATTTCATGTTTCAGGCGGAATCGATCCTGAAAAGCGGCGTTGACGCGCTGGTACATCCGTTCCGGATTTTCTGGTTCAACGGCGTGGAGCGCGTCCCGAAGCCGGAAGAACTCTACCAAACGCTGGCGCGAATGCTGAAACAGTACGGCGTCGCCGCCGAAATCAATTATCACATCAACGAACCCGAGCCGGAGTTCTTCCGCGCCTGCCTCGAAAACGGCGTCAAGCTCACCCTCGGCAGCGATTCCCACAACCTGTACGAAGTCGGTGAATTCTACCCGCACCTGAAACTGCTGGAAGAGATCGCCCCCGGTGCGGTCAATGACCCGGATATTTTCGCCTGACCCGAATCAAAAAAGCCGGAAGCGTCTATCTCGCCCCGGACCGGCAGGCATTGACGCTTAAGAACGTCAAAGGCTATGCGGCCGCGGTCATCGAGTTCTGAAACCGCCCTGCGTTGCAGTCCCGTTTCTCCTCCTCTGCCCGGGTAGGAGAAAATTCTCCTTTTTCCGGGAAAAACAGGGGGGGTAAAACGTTATAAGGGGTTGATTTTTTCATTTTTACGGTTATATTAGTTCTTTTCCTGCCATGAGGGCGGGAGGCAATCCCAGGAAAACTCGGAAAATGGAAAGTCAAAAAGCAAAAACCGTAGAGCAGTACCAGCAATATGTCATGCCGACATACGCACCGCAGTTGCTTCTGGTCAAAGGCCAGGGCACATGGGTATGGGACGAGACCGGTAAGAAGTATCTGGACTTCGGCGCCGGAATCAGCGTGTCCAATCTCGGACACTGTCACCCCGCAGTAGTTGATGCTATCCGACGCCAATCCGAGATATTGATCCATACATCCAATCTTTTCATGAACGAAGTGCAGCCGAAACTGGCGGAGAAGCTGGCCAAATGCGGCTACGACGCGGTTTCGTTCTTCGCCAACAGCGGCGCCGAAGCCAACGAAGGGCTGATCAAATTCGCCCGCAAATGGGGTTCGGAACAGGGCAAATACGAAATCATCGCCATGGAAGATTCCTTCCACGGGCGTACCCTCGCCACACTGGCGGCCACCGGACGTTCCAAGTACCGGAAAGGATTCGCCCCGGACATGCCCGGCTTCAAACATGTGAAGTTCGGCGATTTCGACGCGCTGAAAGCGGCCATCACGCCTCAAACCGCGGCCATCCTGTTGGAGCCGGTTCAGGGCGAAGGCGGAATCATTCCCGCGACGCAGGAATATCTGGAACAGGTCCGCGCGCTGTGCGACGAAAAAGGCGTCCTGCTTCTTTTCGACGAAGTACAGTGCGGCACCGGACGTATCGGAACCTTTTTCGCGTTTCAATCCTACGGCGTCGTGCCGGACGGGCTCTCGATGGCAAAAGCCATCGGCAACGGCTTCCCGCTCGGCGTCCTGATGGTGAAAAAACAATATGCGCAAACTCTGACCGTGGGCACCCACGCGAGCACATTCGGCGGAACTCCGCTGGCGTGCGCCGCCGGCTGCGCCGTGGTCGATACCATTATAAACGACGGACTGCTGGAGAATTGCCGTATTCAGGGCGAGTACCTGACTTCCAGGCTGCAAGCCTTGGGCAAGACATTCCCCTGCATTCAAGCAGTCCGTTCCAAGGGCCTGATGGTCGGCGTGGTGATGGATCGCCCCGCCGGTCCCCTGCTCCCGATCCTGAATGATCTCGGAATGATCGCATTGACTGCCGGTGAAACCGTTCTGCGGCTGCTGCCGCCCCTGAACGTCACCCGCGAGGAATGCGATATTGCGGTATCACTGATCGAGAAAGCCCTGAGTAAATGGCAAAGCGATAACAAATAACAGCGGAGGCCCGCTATGAAACACTTGCTGACTGTGGAAGATATTCCAAACAGTGATTTTGAATCTATTTTTAATATGGCGGCTTATCTGAAAGCCAACCGGCATTCCACCACCATCAAGCCGTTGAAAGACAAAACCATCGCCATGATCTTCGCCAAATCCTCGACCCGTACCCGGGTATCCTTCGAGGTCGGCATCAACGATCTCGGCGGCTACCCGATGTATCTGGAGGAAAAACAGATGCAGGTCGGGCGCGGCGAGAGCCAGGCGGATACCGCCAAGGTCCTCAGCCGCTACGTGGACGGCATCGTCATCCGGACCTTTCTCCACAGCGATGTGGTCGAGCTCGCCCGGAACGCCACGGTGCCGGTCATCAACGCCCTGACCAACGATTTCCATCCCTGTCAGGCCCTGGCCGATATTTTCACCGTTCTGGAGTTCAGCAAAAAACTTCAGGGCGTCAAAATGGTTTTCCTGGGCGACGGCTGTTCCAACATGGCGAATTCGCTGATGCTGGCCTGCAAAATCTGCGGGCTGGAACTGGTCATTTCCTCGCCGCCCGGCTTCGAGCCGCAGCAGGAAATCATGGACCGCGCCACGGGCCCCGGCACTATAACCTGGGAACCCGATCCGGTCAAGGCCGCCCGCAACGCCGATTATATTTACACGGACGTATGGGTCAGCATGGGTTTCGAAGAAGAAGCGGCCGAACGGCTGAAGGTATTGGCGCCTTATCAAGTCAATTCGAAGCTGGTCAAACTGGCCCGCCCGGATGTCAAGATTCTGCACTGTCTGCCCGCGCACCGCGAAGAGGAAATCACCTCCGAAGTGCTTGATTCGCCCGCGTCGATCGTATTTGAACAGGCGGAAAACCGCCTGCATGTCCAAAAAGCCATTCTCTGTTATCTTTTTGGAGCCATGCAGGTTTAACCGGCAGGTCGCCATGGACGACTACATCAACAGTTCACTATTTGCCTTCTACAAAGTCGGCCCCGGCCCATCCAGTTCTCACACGATCGGGCCGATGCTGGCGGGAGGCTTATTCCTGCAGCGCGCCGGTCAACAGACCTTTGCCGTCCCGCCGGCCGCGCTGGAAGTCCGGCTGTGCGGTTCGCTGGCGGCCACCGGAGTCGGGCACGGTACTCACCGGGCCGTCGCCGGCGGCCTGTTGCAGATGGAACCGACCACCTGCGACACGCAGCGCCTGAATACGCTGCTGAACACCGATGAAACCTATCAGGCCGATTTCGGCGCGTTCAAGGTCGACTTCAACCGCCGTTCGATTCTGTTCGACAAACAGGCCCCCTGCCCCAAATTTCAGAACACCATGATTTTCCGTCTGCTGGACGCCGCCGGGCGGACCGTCTTTGAAATGACGGTCTATTCGATCGGCGGCGGCAGCCTCGCCGTAGAGGGCGAGGAAGAACAGCCGCAGGCTGAAATCATGGTTCCGTACCGGTACCGCAATATGAACGGACTGCTGCGATTGACCGGCAAATACCAGCTTACCATCCCGCAGTTGATGATGGAAAACGAAAGAGCCGTTTCGGGACTCTCCGAGGAGGAAGTCCACTTCCGCCTGGACGAATTGGTCAACCGGATGGATGAAGCGGTTTCCCGCGGCATCGTCACCGAAGGCATCCTGCCGGGCCCGATCGGGCTGAACCGCAAGGCGCCGCTGTTTTACCGTTCCTCCCTGAAACTGGAACAGCCGCACGACCGCTTCCTGGCGCAATTGAATGCCTGGGCCATGGCGGTGGCGGAGGAAAACGCCGCCGGTAATCGGGTCGTAACCGCCCCGACCCTCGGCTCCGCCGGAGTGCTTCCGGCCGTCATCCGGATGCTGCGCGAATTTTACGATAAGGATCACACCGCCCTGCGCAACGGTCTGCTGACCGCCGCCGCGATCGGCATGATTGCCCGGCGCAACGCCAGTATCTCCGGCGCGGAAGTGGGGTGCCAAGGCGAAATTGGAGTCGCCTCGGCCATGGCGGCGGCGATGATCGCCGGAGCCCATGCCGCATCGCCCCAGATCGTGGAGCGCGCCGCCGAAATCGCGCTGGAACATCATCTCGGGCTGACCTGCGACCCGGTCTGCGGTTATGTCCAGATCCCCTGTATCGAACGCAACGCCGTCGGCGCGGTGACGGCCTACAACGCCTATATCCTGGCCTCGGTCGGCAATCCGCTGTATCACAAAGTCAGTTTCGACGAAGTCGTGGCGGCCATGCTGGAAACCGGACGCAAAATGTCGCCGGAACTCAAAGAAACGTCACGCGGCGGCCTCGCCATATGCTCTTTGTGCGAATGAGCAAAGAACCCGACATCCGCTCTTTCGCCATCGACAAGCGGAACAATTACCATAACCCGGACGTGGTGGTTCTTTTTTGCGCCCGCCAGTTGATCCGGCAATGGGATTTCCCCAATCTGGCCGCCCCGTTCTGGCGCATTTATTACAATTGCACCGAGGGGGCTTCGATTATCCGCAACGGACATGAAACCCCGCTGCAGCCCGGCCGTTTTTACCTGATTGCCCCGGATACCGAATACGGCGCCCGGCTGAAAAACCCGTTCGACCATTTCTATGTGCATTTCCAGGCGGCGCCTCCATACGCATCCTGTACCGGGCACGTGTACGCCTATGACGCCGGCGGGCGCGACCGGGAAGTCATGACCCGAATCAATGAACTCAATTACGACCTGCATGAAAACGCCCGCGCCGTTTCGCTGCTGATCCACGAATTGTGCATCCGGGCGCTGCAGCAGGTGCCGTCCGGCGACCTGCGCCAGACGTTTTCCGACCGGCGCATATTGAAAGCCATCAATTTCATCGAAAGCAATTTATCGCGCCAGATTTCCAATCAGGAGCTGGCCGCCCCGTTCGGAATGAATGTGAATTCTTTTGCCCGGCTGTTCCGCGAACGGACCGGACTTTCACCGCAAGCCTATATTGCCCAACGGCGGATTCAGGAGGCTTGCCTGCTGCTTCGCTTCACCAATCTGAGCATCGATGAGGTGGCGGAACAGACCGGATTTTGCGACCGTTATTACTTCACCCGGATCTTTTCCGGGCAGCGGCGCATATCTCCGGCGGCTTTCCGCAAATTAAATCATTGAAAAAAAGGCATTCCGGTGTTATATTAATAACAGACACTAAGGAGTACTACTATGCAGAAAATAATGATGAGCGGCAAGATTCATCGGGCTCGTCTTACTGGCTGCGAGCTGGATTATGAAGGCAGTTTGGAAATCGATCTGGACCTGCTGGATGCAGCCGGAATTTTGCCATACGAAAAAATATTGGTCGTCAACCGTGAAAATGCTTCACGGCTCGAAACTTACGCCATCCCCGGCGAACGCGGCAGCAAAGTCTTCTGCCTGAACGGCCCGGCGGCAAAACTCGGCAGCATCGGCGACTGCATCACCATCATCGCCTTTTCCCTTTTCACGACGGAAGAAGCCGTGAATCTGGCCCCGCCCGTCATTGTATTAGACGTCGACAATAACATAATTATGCGCAAAGGCACCAAAACCATATAATATTTAAGAGATTATTTATGCTGTTTTTTTTAAAGAGCAGTTGCAAAAAACTTAATCGCATATTATATTCAGGATTGAAGGGCACCTCCGGCCAGGTGGTGTCCGAATATGCGATCATGATCATCATGTGCATGCTGCTGGCGCTGGCGGTAATGGTATTCAGCCATTATTTTTCAGTGAACGGCTGGCGGATGATCACGCAAGTGGGAGTAGGGTATCCATAGCCGGATAAAAAAATAAATCTGCTTTGAACGGGAGGTCCATCATGAGGAGAGGCATGAAAAGACAGAGAGGACAGGCAATGCTGGAATATATCATCATTGTCGTTGTAGTCGCAGTATCGGCGCTGGTCGTAATGGGGGCGTTCAGTGATCGCCTTCGCACCATGGTGGCCGGAGCCACCGCCAGCCTCGGCGGAGAACCGCCGGAAATCACCAGTTCCCTGGAGGACATGCGCAATCTGACCGACGAGGGACTGACGGACTGATTTTCATTCAGCCGTTACGGTAAAAATCAAATTCCATTTGCAGAGCTGTCGCCGGCAGGGTCAAATTTTGCCCTGTCGGCGGACAACGGCGAGTACATCCAGGTACGGCCGGCTGCGTTCAAGACTGTGACAACCGGGGACAAACGGTATTCTTTGAAGCAATCAATTGATTTTGCCGGACCATCGTTTTGTTTGAGGGTTATGGGCACAAAGTTACTCAACAGCTATTCCGCAGTGTTTTTTTATACTTTTATGCTATATTATCAGGAAGATGATCAAACATATCATGCGAGGTAATATGGAAAAACATTTTTGCAACTGCCCGGTGGTCAATTGCCCGCAACATCCATCCATTCGGACGGATGCGATCCCTGCATAAAGGATAACTTACAGAAAAAGAAGATGCCCGCCTGTTTTTTCAGAGCGGTTCATGATGACGTAAGCGACGCCGTCGATTTTTCCATTGAGGGTTTTGTGAACTACTTTCACAAGCACAATAAATGTAAAGGTGATTCGCAGGAGAATCAAGATATCAAGGCCGGGGTCAATGATCCGGTAAAATACTGAACGTCCGCAGAGCCGCAGACTGGGATTTCGCGTTTTTCCGAATGTGTTCCACGCGTTGATCTGGAGCGGACGACTGTAAAAAAACTGCTATTTCCGGTTGACTTACATGGCGGACAAGCCATATGCAGAGAGAAAAATATTCTGGGTTCATGAGAATTTTAAACGAAGAAGCGCTTGAAATATTTGCCTTATTCCATTATAGTAATTGCATCGATGAAAAATAAGCATATTGTGATGAATAAAAAATTTTCAGCCAATTTATTTCTACTGTTGGGTGTGCTGGCATACTCGCTCAGCATGCTGTTGCATCCTTTATATCATCACACCGATTCAAATCCCCATGAAGTTTCTTCGGATATTTGTGTGTTTCAGGCGGAAGCCGGGCACAATACGCATATTTCCGTAGAATTTTTTTGCCCGATATGCGCCGGAGTTTTCGGTGCCATTGATATCCCCGAGCCATTGACGGTCCTCGAAACATCGGACTTTGTCAAAGACGGTAATTCGCCGTGGATATCCTATATTCCCCAATCCCCCTGTATTCCGCATTCTTCACGCGCCCCGCCCATCAATTCCTGATCTAAATTACAGTGTGTCAGTCCGGTAGAGCACTATGCGTTCTGCCGATATTATCCCCGTATATTATACGGCACGAGCGCCTCAACCGCTCCGACTGATGAATTCCGGATCATTGATGCATTGTATTTAACTCCCTCTTGAAACATTAAACTTCAAACGGACTGCCGGCTATTTTCCCATACCTGTATGTCCGCTCCTATATTCAGGAATATCATGAAAAAGAAATTGAATTTCACCCTTATTGAACTCCTGGTCGTGATCGCGATCATCGTTATCAAAAAAATATCTTAATTATTTCTTATCTCTTTGT
>ENA-UOOH01002946-UOOH01002946.1-fermentation-metagenome-genome-assembly--contig:-NODE-2946-length-13728-cov-4.892562_pt1 | contig 13728 bp, 9 predicted proteins | sample MGYA00245778_ERZ724025 | MGnify/ENA primary metagenome ERZ724025 (study PRJEB28704, sample SAMN03018313) | fermentation metagenome | biome: anthropogenic terrestrial biome; feature: soil; material... | reverse complement strand
TCGCGCAGAGGCGCTGAGGCGCAGAGGGGGGATAGAGAGTGCGGGAAATACCGGATCGTCGGAACTGTTTTCAGCAACTGCCTTGGCAAGCAAGAAACGGATCCCCCTCAATCCCCAGAATAGGTATGCGTCAGGACATCGACCCTACCCACCCAAACAACCAGGTCGAAAACGCCACCGCGACCTCTGCGGGAGGCTCTCCGGCTCCCATCCCGTTCATTCCTTCACAGCCCAACCCAGAGCCGGATCACCGCTGGGTGCGAGGATCCCAGATGAGCTCGCCGTTGTCACCCCACGCGTCGACGAGTCGGCCGGTAAAGGTCTCGACATGCCAGTCGGCAAACAGGAAGTTCGCCCTTCCACCGTGGCGGCTCTTGGTGACGTCCTCCCACTTCCCCTTCATCTTGATGGCGCCAGTCCCGGTCTTCGCGTCGAATACGACCACGGTCCGCACCGGTGCTTTCAACTCGGACATCGGCTGGTACTGTTCACCCTCACGTTCAAGCTGGGAATTGAAGCGATAGCTTTCGAAATAACCGGGATGGTTCGGATTCACAGCGGGACAGGCAAGAACATCTCTGTTTTCACCGGTATACTTCAAAATCGCTTCCTGCCAGGAGACCTGCCCGTAATTGTCGTCCTCGTGCGGCAGCAGATCGCGGTTGTCGCCGGTGTACATCTCGAGTGCCACACCGACCTGGCGCAGATTGTTGACGCAGGAGATCGCGCGCGCCTTGGTCCTGGCTCGGGAAAGCGCAGGCAAAAGCATCCCCGCAAGGATCGCGATGATCGCGATCACCACCAGCAGTTCGATTAAAGTGAACCCTGCATTCAAGGGACGATGGACGCGGCTTGAACCGCCCGACTTTCGATCTCGGGGAGATCCGGCTGACCTTCGGTTGTACATGAATCTTCCTCTGGCTTCGCTTCTCTTCTCTCTCAGAGATTCCGAGTGCTTCTTCTTGAAACGTAATCAGTCGTATAATCTTACACCTGCCATACTTTTGCCGTGGAATCCAGCTGACCGACTCTGATATCGGTGGGGTCTCTCTAGAGGTCGTCCGAAAAGAAAGCCGCTTTCCCATCCGGATCCAGAGAGCCTCCCGCAGAGGACGCAGTGGCGTTTTCGACCAGCCTATGGGGTGGGTTGGGGCAGTGCTCTAACCCCCTCCCTTGGGAATTTTGATTAGATATACCGTTTCAGCGGACCAAGGCAGTTGCAGGGATCACAGCACCCCCCAAGGTAACTTCTCCTTCCGGACCTTCGTGTCTTCGTGTCTTTCCTGTTTACCTTTCACCTTCCCTCCCCCCTTCCTGTCTCCCCCATCCGGAGAGCCTCCCCAGAGGGCGCTGTGGCGTTTTCGACCTGTCTTTGGGGATGGGTAGTTTCCATGCTCTGCACCCAACATTTTTGGGGAATTCTTTCATACCGTTTCAACAGGCCAAGGCAGTGGCCGATCACTGCTCCGATGTAGCTGCCTCCCACCCTCCCAATACCCTTCTGCGGGAGTTCTCCCCATCCGGAGCCGGAGACCTTTCGTTGAGCCCCAATGGCCTTTTCGGACGGGCTCCCGCTCAGGGCAGCAGGATGACATGGAATCGGAAAAAGCGTTGGTTTCGGCCCTTGAGGTCCATGGGGAACTCGTCGCGCCAGGTCAGGGTCTCGGTCCCGTCGCCATTGAGCACCGGTGGACCGGCCAGAGGGAGAGGCGCCTGCCCGGTCAGAAAACCAGTAGGGGTGTCCGCGGCAAAGGCAACCAGGTCACTGTCATCATGATTCACCGGCCTGCGCAGTGACAATGTGAAGTACGGTCGGCGTTGACCGCCCACCACCAGCTCCATCACCGCCAGCACGGGCTGCTGGGAATCGCTCGGATCATGCGGGTCAGTGTCCAGCGCGTACTCTACCGCGTTGACTTGATTGTCATCATCAGCGTCGGCCAACGGGTCGTCGACTCCGCCTCGCTCGATCGCCCATTGCCCATACAACTGGTGGTCATGCCCGCCGGGATTACCGTGAATCTGAGTGCTGACCCGCCAACTGTCGGAATCAGCCGGATTCGGCATCGCCCACGGTCTGCGCAACACGAGGCTGTAGCCGGCACCGTCGGCAGCGGCCGGCCACGGAGGAGAATCGCTGTAGCTGAAGGCCAGAATGGGATCATCCAGACCATAGACCACAGCCAAATGCTCCCCGCTGTTGCTCAGGCTCATCGCCTCGGGGCCGACTCCGTATTCGCCCAGCAGCGTGGCCGAAAAGCCGTAGCGCATTCGAAAGGCGGAGGCGTTGGAGACCAGAACCGCGCGCTGGCCAGGACTGAGCGCCGCTACATCACTATCCACAAACTGAAACTCAATCCCACTCACAAAGTGGAGCGGGCGTAAATCGAGGGTGGTCGTTCCGGCATTGTATAACTCCAGAAACTCAAAGTCGCCTTCTTCATAGCCTGCCGCGACTTCATCCGGCGTGACCGGTGCCGGATGATACATGATCTCCGTGATGACCAACTGGTGCCGATAGGTGTCCAGGTCCGGAGCGCCGGGAATAAATTCCACCGGCTCAGACCAATGGCTCCAACGTCCGGTCTCATCCATGTGCCGGACCCGAGCCCGATAGGTCCGCCCCGGCCTCAACTGATGGGCAGGGACGAGGACGTCCGCTTGAAAAGCGTCGCTCGGCTCCGAAGCCCAGACCGCATCCCACTCCAGGATCGGCGGGCGGCCGCCGACCAGCCCCTGGTACGGTTCCGGTTCCACCTCCGCAACGCGGTATTCCATGGCGCCGAACGTTCCAGCCCCCTGAGGATCCGAAAATGGTGAGGATCGAAACCAGAGTCCGCTGATCGGGTGACCGGGCTCGCCCGTGTACGCAAGCTTCGGGGTTTGCGGAATCTGAGGATCACTCGCGACCGAATCCATCACCTTCGCCTGTCCACCCGTCGGGACACTCCCTCCTGGCCAGTCTCCGCCAGTAAAGGCAAATTTCTTCAGGTCCTCCACATAATAGGCGAACGCTGCGAGCCCGGGACCGGTCAGGCCGTTGTAGTTCCCTGCCTCGGCAGGCGCGAGATACCAGCGTCTGCGATCGGCCATGACAAAGTCCTGGAGCGGTGCGGCCAGATGATCGATCACGGCGAATATCTGATCTTCCTGCCAGAGCAGATCGCGCAGCTCTCGCAGGGTGTTCTTGTATTCAACCTGCAGCTCCGGGTGCTCTCCACTATCCCCGCCACCGGCACCGGACCTGAAAACCGTGTTGTACACAACGTCATGCCCCTCGTTCCAGGTCGGTCCCCAAGTAGAGTCAGTGTCCCAGGGCAAGGTCCACATCCGTCCCAAAAATCCGTTCTCCGGCGTGTAGATCGGTTCGAAATACCAGGCTGCGTTTTTGTTGGCGTCAGGCCAGTAGTCGTAGTGCTTGATCGCCTCGGACAACCCGCGGTAGAGATACCAACCCTCATAATTGATATGCGCGCGCAGCCAATCCAGCGGTTGATAACCGGTCGCGTTGGCCTCGATGTTGTCGTGATCCGATCCGTCCGCGACCGCATAGGGCGCTTGATAACGCTGCTGACCCAGTCCGTCCCGCTTGGAGTTGATCAGCTTGTAGAGATTGCCCTTGGGGAGATCATGCGCCTCGAGGAAATCGGAATCGTAGTTCTCAAGCGCCCATGACAGGCCCCAGAAATCGCCACGATAGGGATCCGGCGCCTCTTCCGCGGCATCAATCACCCGGAAATGAAAGAAGAACGATTCCGGCGCAGGCACGCCGATCCGGTTGAAAAGGTTGTAATTGACCGCCTCGTTCAAGGAGTATGTAAGCGTGCCCCGGTTGCTCAAGCCCTTGCCGGTGTTCAATGCACGCCACTCCGTCGGAAATGGGTTTCCGTATTGATCCTTCGCCCGGAGATAGTGCCCCTTGTTGAACTTGAACCGCCAATTCCTTTTTCCACCGAGTTGGTACCGGCCGTTCGCACCGCGCAGCCGGAATCGGATGTTGTCATACACCACACCGTCATAGACCAGGGTTCCAGACCAATTGAAGGCGTAACGCGCCTCGTTGGACGCGGCACCAAGGAACTGCGGAATCTGATCGGCGACAGCATAGGCAACCACCTGGGTCACATCCGCGGCCCGCGCGATCAATGTATAGACCGGGAGCGTCTCCAGGATCTCCTGATTGTAATTTCCGTAGTCGGGAACTCCGTCATACACAAAATAGGCGAAATTCAGGGATGGATCGTCCGCAAACGGCGCACGCACCGTCGCACCGCGTCCGTCCTCAGCCACAATTCGATACCGAACAAGCACGCGATTCTCCTGCCCGGGAATCGTGGCGGCATAAACTCCATCGCCGGCCACACGGTCCCCATCCAGCCCAAGATCCTGCATGCTGAGACCCACCCAGTTCGTCGGTTCAGAATAGGCGGAATTTGGTGTCGGCTCCCGCTCGGGATCCTGCTGGAGTTGGTCCAATGGGATCGGGATATGCGAGGGGATATATTGCCCGGGCGCCACAACCTGGTACTCCAAGCGGACCGATCCAATACCGTCCGCGTCGCTGACGGATGCCTCGATCACCGTGGGCTCCAGAGCCCGTGGCCGGGCCGGGATCGCCGTCACCTGCTCGATCGCTGGGGAAGGATTCGAAACGAATAGACGATTGAGGGCGCCCGGGGTCGCCCCGAGCCTCAGGGGCGAAGGTTTATAGACACCTTCGAGCTCCGGAAGGACCAGCGCATCGGAACTACTGGGGCTGTCGTTCAAACCATGAATGGCGAGGAGATTGGTCCCCGGGCTGAGCAGCGGGAGCGCCCAAGAGATATCGAAATCCCTGAATTGGACCGCCTGTGCGTCCGGGTTCTGTCCTGTGGCCTCTGAATCCCATGCAGGGTTGGCCGGCGCGTTGACCGCCGCAATCTCCACCCCATTCAGGTAGGCGATAAAGCCATCATCGAATTTCATGCGGAGCCTGAGGCCGGTCAGAAGAGGCACATGAGGGATCTCAAACGGGATACGGACATAGAAAGAGGTGTATTGGTAATCCATATCCTCCTTGAGATCGGTCCGAATCAGGTCGCGATAGTCGGCGGCAGTCCGCTCGAATCCGACACCTGTGTGACCGGAGCGCCACCCGGAGGGGTCGAAGTCGATCTCACGCCAGGTAGCGTCGTCCCGAGCATGGACCGGTACCAGCGCGGAACAGGGATCGCCCGGGAGGATCCATCGATAATAATCGGCCTGCGGTAGGGTATCGGGCGGAGCCGCACGCCAGGAGCTGCCGAGGGCATTGTCCAGATCGGGGTTGACGAGCTCCATGGAGCCGCCTTCGCCGGAGGATGCGACCGGCCAGGGAAAGCCGACACCATACCGCAGCTCGTCCACAACCTCCCCGAGCCCATCGCGCAATCGCAACCGCTCGCCCTCACTCTTCAGATTCCCATCCCAGGGACCCAATACATCGATTCCAAAGACGCGCCGAATCGTGGACGGATCCTCGGCAACCACAAGGAATCCGCCCGGCTCAATCCAGGTCCCCACCGGAAATTGGAAGCTGATTCCGTCGTCAAAGGCCCATCCGCCAACCTGAACCGCCTCAGCACCGGTATTGGTCAATTCGATGAACTCGACCCGTTGGGTGTTGTCGTCCGGATTGTAGTGAACCTCGTTGATCACAACCTGCGCCCAGCTGGTATTGAGCGTCAGGAATATCGCGGCAATCGAGAGGTGAAAGGCCCTCGGCCACAATCCACGGAGGTGGCTGCTGGTTAGGTCCATGATCTTGATTGCCTTCCAGGACATCGGTCCGGAGGCGGGACACGGTGAGGCTGTTTTCGGTGGCGATGGATGCCAGCCCCCACAGGAAAATCCGCCGGTTCCCAAGGCTGCCCCCGGATCAGTGGACGGCCGCCTGCCGGCGAAGGGTGTTCGTGCTACCACAGGAGGGACATGGGTATGGGACATCCCCATTCGACTCATACCAGGCGGCTAGATCGTCCAGGCTCACCGAAAACTCCTTGTCCTCTTGCGGGCAGTACCATATGGCACCCTCAGGGAAGTCGACGTTGTTCTCCGACGATTTGACCGCCCCGAAAAAACGCGATCCGGCCCAGACACAACCCGCGATCAGGACGATCGCGATCAAGCCGTTTTTGAGGTTTTGATTCATTGAAAAAGACCTCCTGGATCACAGGCTACCAAAACTCGGGATGGGGCTTGTTATCGTTGTTCCACCGACGGCGCATCTCAGGATCGGCGGCGACCAATCGCTCCTGTTTCAAGAGCTCGACGTGGCCGTCACAGAAATTGATGTTCGAGCTGCCCATGTGCCGCTCGCTCGGCCACTCCTCGTCAGTGCCGTCGCTGGGGTCGATGGCCGTGTCCCATTTGAAGTCAGACTTCGAATCGCCCAAGGCGATCATATCCGAGGGCGCAAACACGCGCGAGACACGGACCTCACCAATGCCGACAACACCCGCATGTCCACCGAGCCCAAGGTGCGGATTCGTGAATTCCTTGACGCCCCAGTCGTTATAGCCGTAGCTGAATCCACTGGTGGGCGACAGATTGAATGGGAATCCCGGCGCGATCGCGTTGCGCCCTTCGTTCCACTTGAAATACGACTTATTCTCCATGCACCAATAGGCTTCCATCGTCTGGATGTACGGGTAGATCCGCCCTGGCCATACAATCGTGCCATCGGGAAAATGGTGCGCGGGATAGTAGTCGTGGTCCACGGTGTACATACTGAGCCCAAGCCCAAGTTGACGCAGATTGTTCATACAGGAAGTGGTTCGTGCGCGCTTCCTGGCGTTGGACAATGCGGGCAACAACATCGCCGCAAGGATGGCGATGATCGCAATCACCACAAGCAACTCGATCAGGGTGAAGCCACCCGATCGCTCCCGGCATCTCAAATGCATGCAGGACATGGGAAGTCCTCCGCTGGGTTACGCAATCTCCCGGAAAGAAAAATCTGGAGATTTAATTAAGTTGGTTTAGTTTCTCTATCTAAAACTCCCACCTTCCTGTGAGTCAAGAGCAATCTGTTCCGGAATCGTGACAGATTATTTACAGGCCACATCAGCATGCCGAATCGATTCAAACGTCCATCGGCCGAACGGTTTCAGGAGGCAGAAGGCGATACCGCCCGAGCACTCCCGAGACGCCCTGCTCTACCCGCGTGCAGACTCGCGGGTCCGCCCACTTCCGTTCCCATCGCGCCAATCGGTCTCGGGAAGGAAAAAGCGATCGATCGCCATGTAGATCAAGCCCTGCAGCCGCCTGCGAGGGGCCGGCTCACAATGCACCTCCCCGAACTTGCCCCAGAGAGCGGAATGGTTGATGCACTGACCCAAAAGGGCCGTCACTCCGGGGTGCACTCGGGGCAGGTCGCCCGTAAGAACAACGTGGTTCGCTCCCAAAATGTTGATGGCACCGGCAATCACGATGCCTGCCGCGTCGACCGTGCGCGCCAGCCAATCCGGAATCGCGGCATCGCCCGAATTCAAACACTGGACCAGGTCCGACCAGGATGGACGTGCTATACCATGCTCCATGGCAAACGTTTGAAGCAGGCCGGGCCGCGAGGCCAACGTCTCCAAACAGCCGACGCCACCGCACCCGCAGACACGCTCGTTGCCGAGGACCTGCGTATGCCCCAGCTCCCCCTTCAGCGGCAACGGCGCGGTTTGCAGCCGCCCCTGCGTGACGAAGGCGCCCCCTACCCCATCGCCGAACTCCACCAGGAAATAGTTGTCGCCACTGGTCCCACGAACCAAGTGACCCAGCGCCAGAGCACGAATCTCCTGAATCCCAAAGACCGGCACATCCCATACCGCACGCACCACCTCCATCAGCCCAAACCCCTCGGTCCAATGCAGGTTCGGAGAGTACAAGACCTCACCACTCTCCTCGTTGTAAACGCCCGGCACACTCACCAGCACCGCGGCTACGCCGGTTCCGCGCCAGGACGTCCGCACCCGCTCGAGCGCTTCCTTGAATCCCTCCAGCCCCTCAGACGTCTGAAACCGGACGGACGGCAACTCGGGCAGGTGCCCCGCCAGCGATACCAAACTGACACGGGTGACCTCGACCGTGATTTCGATCGCGACCAATTCCGGTTTGCGCGAAAGCCCCACCAGGCGTGGCGGCCGCCCCATAATCGGACCGCTCCCCGGAAGGGAAACCTGGGATTCATGAATTTCTTCCAAAATCCCAGCCGAAATGAGATCATCGACCACCTTGCCTACGGTCACCGCCGACAGCCCGGTCCCGCGCGCCAACTGAGCCCTCGATTTCGAGCGGCCGCCAAACAGAAGTCGCACGATTCGGCGCTCATTTGCCCGACGGAGATTGGAGGGCTGGACATACATGCCTAACTTATTAAGATGAACGGCGAAAACCCGTCAAGAATCCTTTCCATGCTCGGGAATCGAGCCAACCGCTGAAATCAACCGTATCGAGGAGACTTGTATGAACGCGAATCACGCTCACAGAAAGACCAATGGATCCATCCTGCCCTGCCTGCTCACGGCCCTGGCCCTGACCGGCACACTGCTGGTCGGATGCAGCTCGAAGCAGTCCGAAAAGCAGGAAGGCCAGATTACCGTCGGCTTCAGCCAAATCGGCGCCGAGAGCGGCTGGCGCACCGCCAATACCCAGTCCATTAAGTCCGAAGCCGAAAAACGGGGCGTCGATCTCCGCTTCTCGGACGCACAGGGCAAACAGGAGAACCAGATCCGCGCGATTCGTACTTTCATCCAGCAAAAAGTCGATGTGATCGCCTTCTCACCAGTCGTCGAAACCGGCTGGCAGCCGGTCCTCGAAGAGGCCAAACGCGCCGGCATCCCGGTCTTCCTGACCGACCGCGCCGTCGACGTCACCGACGATTCCCTCTATGTCTCCTTCATCGGCTCCGATTTCATCGAGGAAGGCCGTCGCGCCGGTGAATGGCTCGCCAAGAAGATGGACGGCAAGGCCAAGATCGCCGAACTGCAGGGGACGACCGGTTCCGCACCGGCGATCGACCGGAAGAAGGGCTTCGAGGCATTCATCGCCGATTACCCCGAGATGACCATCATCAAGTCCCAGAGCGGGGACTTCACCCGCGCGAAGGGTAAGGAGGTCTTCGAGGCCTTCCTGCGCTCCCCGGAAGGCTCCGAGATCAACGCGCTCTACGCGCACAACGACGACATGGCACTCGGCGCCATTCAGGCGATCGAAGAGGCGGGCAAGAAACCCGGCACAGACATCGTCATCGTCTCCATCGACGGCGTTCATGATGCCTTCCAGGCGATCCTGGACGGAAAACTCAACTGCACCGTCGAGTGCAACCCGCTCATCGGCCCACAGGTCTTCGACGCCGTCGAGAAGTACCTCGCAGGGGAAGAACTGCCCAAGCGTATTCAAATCGAAGAAGGCGTGTTCGATGAAAACATTGTCACGCAGGAAGTCCTCGACAAACGCCAATACTAAGCATCGCAAACATGCCTGACATCCACTCCGATCCATCCACCCCAACCGCGGTCCAGCCCCGGCTCCTCCTTAGAGGGACGGGGCTGGACAAACGCTTCCCCGGGGTCCACGCCCTGCAGTCCGTGGATTTCGACCTCCGACCCGGGGAGGTGCACGCGCTCATGGGCGAAAACGGCGCCGGCAAAAGCACCCTGATCAAGGTCCTGACCGGGTTCCATCGAAAGGACGCCGGCACCGTCCTGCTCGAGGACGTTCCGATCGACCCCGCCTCCCCGAAAGAGGCGGAGGCCACCGGTATCAGTACCGTCTACCAAGAGGTCAACCTCATCCCCCACCTCTCCGTCGCCGAGAACATCGGTCTCGGCCGACAACCCACCCGGTTCGGCCTGATCCAAAACCGCGCCATCAAGCAGCGGGCCCAGCAAGCCCTTGCGCGGGTCGGACTCAAAATCGATGTGTCGAACTCCATCGCCGAATGCTCGATCGCCATTCGGCAATTGGTCGCGATCGCGCGCGCCATCGATTTGGACGCCAAGGTCCTCATTCTCGATGAGCCGACCTCCAGTCTCGACGCGGGCGAAACCGCACAACTGTTCGAGGTCGTCCGCAATCTGAAGGCGGAAGGGATCGGGATCATCTTCGTCACCCACTTCCTCGACCAGGTGTACCAGATCTCCGATCGCATCACCGTGTTGCGAAATGGACGCCTCATCGGCACCTGGCCGGCCCCCGAGCTCCCGCGCATCCAGCTCATTGAGGCGATGACCGGCAACAAATTCTCCGAACAGCAGCCAAGGACCGCCTCCGTCGAAGCCGGCACACAAAGGCCGGCGGAGGAAGCCGTGATTCAGGTCAAGCGGCTCGGCCGACGGAATTCTATCGCCCCCACCAGTTTTCATATCCACGCGGGGGAAACCCTCGGGATCGCGGGACTCCTTGGATCCGGCCGCACAGAACTCGCGCGACTGGTCTTCGGCATCGATCGCGCCGATTCCGGTGAAGTCCGAATCAACGGGAAACCCATCCGTAATGGGTCGATCCCAGCTGCCATCCAGGCAAAAATGGCCTTCAGCCCGGAAGACAGAAAATTCGAGGGCATCATTCCCGAACTCTCCGTCCGGGAAAACATCATCCTCGCCCTCCAGGCCCAACTCGGTCCGCTCCGGCCGATCTCGCGCGCGGAACAGATCCGCCTCGCAGATCAATACATCCAAGCGCTCAAGATCAAAACCCCCAGCCCTGAGTTTCCGGTCCAAAACCTCAGCGGCGGCAATCAGCAAAAGGTCTTATTGGCACGCTGGCTCGTCACCCAGCCGAAGTTTCTGCTGCTGGATGAACCGACCCGCGGGATCGATGTCGGGGCTAAAGCGGAAATTGAGAACCTGACCCATCAATTGTGCCAGGAGGGGATGGCCATTCTCTTTATCAGCTCCGAGCTCGATGAGATCGTTCGCACCTCCGATCGCGTGCTCGTCCTGCGAGACAAAATGCCGATCGGTGAAGTCGCCAAAGATGAATTGACCGAACCCTTCATCATGCAAATGATCGCAAAACATGAACCGGAAGGGGCCGCGAATTAAATGGAAACCAAGACCTTCCGCTCCCGTGCGGCCACCAAAATCGTCTGGCCGGTCCTGGCCCTCGCCCTCCTCATCCTCGTCAACGTCCTGCTTGACGCTCGCTCCTTCAACAGCTTCACGGACGCGTTTCGAGAGGGTGCATTTCTCCATATCTCCTTCAAGAACGGTTACCCCTCCGGCGCGTTGATCGATATCCTGAATCACGGCAGCAAGGTGATGATCCTCGCCCTCGGGATGTCCCTGGTCATCGCCACCGGCGGTGTCGATCTCTCCGTCGGTGCCGTGATGGCCATCTCCGGTGCGACGGCGGCAGTGCTCACCGTCCGTGGGCTGCCTCCCACCGTTGTCATTCCCATCGCCCTGCTGATCTCCATGGTCTGCGGACTCTGGAACGGGATCCTCGTCGGCATGCTCAAGATTCAGCCGATCGTCGCCACCCTGATCCTGATGGTCGCAGGCCGGGGCGTCGCACAAATGATCACCGGCGCACAGATCATCACCTTCCACAGTCCCGTCATGGAGTTCATCGGCAACGGCCGGCTCGCTTGGCTACCCCTGCCCTTCCCGTTCATCCTGGTCCTGATCATGCTCTTCATCACCTGGGTAAGCACCAGGAAAACCGCCATCGGCCTGCTCGTCGAGTCCGTCGGCTCCAACCCCACCGCCAGTCGGTTCGCGGGTGTGCGCGCAACATCCGTGATCATGATGGCCTATATTTTCTCCGGGTTCTGTGCCGGCATCGCGGGATTGATCGCAGCCTCCAACATCAAGGCTGCCGACCCCACACACGCAGGCTTGCTGCTCGAAATGGATGCCATCTTCGCCGTCGTCGTCGGCGGGACCGCACTCACCGGCGGCCGCTTCTTCCTGGGCGGCGCCATCATCGGCGGTATTCTGATCCAAACCCTCACCACCACCATGTACGCACAAGACGTCAGCGCGGATGTGGCTCCCCTGCCGAAGGCCATCGTGGTCCTCATCGTCTGCCTCATCCAGTCCGAAACCTTCCGAAACAAGCTCTCCAAGACCTGGAGGAGAAAACAATCATGAAGCTGCGACTCCCCATCCGCTACGTTCCCGTTGGGGCAACGGCATTCATCATGATTCTGCTCTTCTGGATCGGTGCCGTCTCCTTCGAATACTTTGTCTCGCCCGGTGTCGTGATCGGTCTCTTCAGTGAGTACGCCTTCCTCGGTATCGCTGCGATCGGCGCCACATTCGTGATCCTCTCCGGCGGGATCGATCTATCGGTCGGCTCCGTCGTCTCCTTCACCAGCATTTTCATCGCTGCCCTCATCCACAAGCACGGCTTTCACCCGCTCGCAGCCGCCCTGCTGGCGATCTCCGTCGGAACCATCTTCGGGCTCTCCCTCGGATTCTTCATCCAGGTGTTTGATATGCCGCCTTTCATGGTCACGCTCGCGGGGATGTTCTTCATGCGGGCCCTCGGCTTCGTCGTCCATGAGCAGAGCATGAGTATCAAACACGACTTCTACACGTGGATCTCCAGGGACGCCGTCCTGGTCCTTCCCAGCGGTGACGGCATCCCTCTGCGGGCATTCCTGATGGTCGGGTGCATCCTCATCGCCATCGTCATCGCGCACCTGACCCGCTTCGGCCGCAACGTGTACGCCGTCGGCGGGGATGAGCAGAGTGCCAAGATGATGGGCCTGCCCGTCACCTCGACCAAGATTCTGATCTATGGCGCGGCCGGGTTCTGCTCCTCGCTGGCAGGCTTCGTCTTCACCCTCTATAAACAATCGGGCGATCCCGCATCCGCCGTCGGCATGGAACTCGACGCCATCGCAGCCGTCGTTATCGGCGGGACCCAGCTCACCGGCGGCGTCGGCTTCATGGCCGGAACCTTGATGGGTGTCATCATTCTCGGACTGATTCGAACCCTGATCGATTTCCACGGCAACCTCAACTCCGCTTGGACCAGCATCACGACAGGTCTCCTCTTGCTCACCTTCATCGGTCTGCAACGGGGAATCGCCCACCTTGGGGAGCGGGCCGTCAAGTCCAACGCCGCCGAAGCGGATTAGGCTACTTCCGGGCTGTCCGAAAACCCTATTGGGCCACAACAAAAGGTCGCCGGGCCGGATGAGGAGGACTCCCGCAGAGATCGCAGAGGGCGCAGAGGGGTATGGGGAGGGGGAATGCAGCTAGAGGTCGTCCGAAAAGGGGCGCTCCTTCATGCGTCTCCTCCAGGCAATGGTTGCCGACCAGTCAGATCATTGTCTGAATCGGGGTCGGGGTCGGAATCGAGGAAATCGAGGAAATCGATTCCTGTTCCGATTGGCACCTGGCCCTTATGTACCGTCGAGTTGTGTCGGCACCGCAAAAATACGGTTGCGGCACCCGGTTTCTCATGTCCGAATCCCATCCCGCGTCCTTTCGATATCGAGACCGATAGCGACCCCGACCCCGATCTTGCTTCCCCATTGACCTTTTCGGACGATCTTCAGCTACGCCGGAGCAGTTTCTGCAACTGCCTTGGTCTGCTGAAACGGAAGATCTAAAAAAACACCCCCAAAAGGTAGGGATCTGAGCATCGAACCCACCCACCCCCATGACCAGGCCGAAAACGCCACCGCGCCCTCTGCGGGAGACGTTCCGGATCCGGATGGGGAAGGACTCCCGCAGAGATCGCAGAGGGCGCAGAGGGGCT
>ENA-UOOH01002941-UOOH01002941.1-fermentation-metagenome-genome-assembly--contig:-NODE-2941-length-13751-cov-74.879527_pt1 | contig 13751 bp, 14 predicted proteins | sample MGYA00245778_ERZ724025 | MGnify/ENA primary metagenome ERZ724025 (study PRJEB28704, sample SAMN03018313) | fermentation metagenome | biome: anthropogenic terrestrial biome; feature: soil... | reverse complement strand
GATGGTCACATTTGGGAACTGGTTTTTATGGAGATGTAGTGAACTTTGGGGACGGTCTTACCACCGTCCCCAACCTCTTCTAAAGGGTGTAGGTGGGTTTAGCCCGCGACGCCAAACTCGAAGACGGTTTGGTGGTCATATTTTTCCCCTGCTCGCAGGATCGGGCTGGGAAAATCGGGGCGGTTGACAGCGTCTGGCGGGAATTGGGTTTCGAGGCACAGACCGCCAAAGCGGGGATAAGGCGAGCCCAATCTGCTTGGGATGGTCACATCGATCATATTGCCGGAATAGAACTGCACCCCGGGCATGTCCGTCCAGACCGACATCACCCTGCCGCTGTTGGGCTCAGAGAGGATCAACTTTTTGGACAATCGACCAGCATCGCTCAGGACCCAGTTATGGTCAAAGCCACCACCGCACCTGAGCTGTATATGCTCCATGAAAATTGAATCTCCGATGGCCCTGGGTTAACGAAAATCGAAAGGAGTGCCGGCAACAGGAACGTTGGCAACGGGAATGAGTTCTTCGTCGACTGCGGTGAAGTTGTCAGCATCGATGGCAATACTATGGTTGAGGATATCCGCGCAGGAGGGTCCGCCGAGGTTGAAGTAGGTATGATTGGTCAGGTTGAGGGGGGTGGCTGAGGTGGTGCTGGCGTGATAGTTAATCGTGAGCCGGTTGGCATCATCCAGGGTATAGGTGACCATGACTTGCACCTCTCCCGGGTAACCCTGGTCGCCTTCAGGGCTTAGCAGCGTGAGCGTCAGACTGGCGGAATCGGAGGAGTGCAGGGTTGAAACCTGCCACAGCCTGGTCTCAAAGCCATTGGGGCCGGAGTGGAGATTGTTGCTGCCATCGTTCTGTATGAGGGCGTATTTTTTGCCATCGAGCATGAAGCTGGCACCCTGGATGCGGTTTGCCACCCTGCCAATCAACCCTCCGAAGTACATGGGATTGGTCAAATAGAGGCTGGGGTCCTGGTAGGCAAGCACTACTTCATCCAGGTTGCCAAAACGGTCGGGGGTGCGCAGGCTGAAAATGACCCCGCCCAGATCCAGGATGCCGACAGACATCCCGTTGGCGTTGGTCAGGGTGTAGAGTGAAACATCACTCCCGTTAGCCAGACTGAGAAACGACGATTTTTGTATTCTATTCATGAAAGATATTTTAATTCAGATAACAGGCAATCGACAGGTGACTTTGGGATGACTTTTTGAATGAGGTTGGGTTATTCTGGGAGAGTCAACGGCACCATTGGGAATTGATAACCATGGAGACGCAGAAAAGGGCGGGTTTGGAACCCGCCAGTACTGAAAATTGTGTGAAGGATGATCTGTCTATTTGCCCAACAAAGCCGCCCCGGGGTTGCGCTCGAAAAATAGTCTATCGGGCGGTGTTGATAGGCATGATGATATGGCTGAAATTATCATCACCGACCGGGCGCAGCATGCCTGGTGTATGTACTGCATTGGTTTCAAGCACCACGTTGGGAGTCTTGATAACTTCCAGCGCTTCGCGTAGATAGCGAATGTTGAAGGAGATCAAGAGGGGCACACCATCCACCGAAGCATCCACCATCACCTCAGATGAGCCGGTTTGCTCGGAGCGAGCGGAGATCTCGAGCATGGAACTCTTTTGCCCTTCCACTTCAGGTTGAATGTCCAGTTTGGCGATATAGCTGCCCTCGCGTGCGATGATCTCGGTCTGTTTGCATGCCTTAAGTAATTGAGCAGTGGAGAGCACGGTACGCGTTTTGAATGAAGGAGGGATGATGGCGCTGTAGTTGGGGAAGCTGCCTTCGATCAACTGGGAAACCAGCTGGGCATCTTTCATCTGGAAAATTACCTGACCGCGACCCTGGGGGAAAGAGATGAGCACGGTTTCATCGCCGTCGGTCGCGATGCGGCTCAACTCTGAAAGGGCGCGGGCGGGGACCAGGGCTTCAAAGTTCTGGGGTACTTTTTGCGCCATCTCAGATTTGGCGATCGAGATGCGATAGCCATCCGTGGCAGCCATTTCCAGCGTATTACCATTGAAGGTCATATGAACACCGGTCAGGTTCGGGCGGGCATCGTCAGTGGAGGCGGCAAAAACAACCTGTTGGATCTGTTCCTTGAAATTTTCGATGTTGAGCGCGATAGCTTCGTCCAGGTTGGGAGTGGGCATGGGTGGAAACTCTTCGGCGCTGATACCTTTGATGTCGGTGTTCAGCGTGCCGCATTTTACATTAAGGGTCTGGGTATGTTCGTCTACTGTGAGGACAACATCTTCATTAGGCAGGTTGCTGACCATGTCCACAAAGGTGCGGGCGGGAACGGTAAGCCCACCTTCCTCTTCAACTTTAGCGCCAATCCAGGCGCTGATGCCTAATTCAAGATTGGTAGCAGAAAGGCGCAGTCGGCCATCGTCAGTTTTTATGAGGATGTTGGATAGTACAGCCAGGGTGCTGCGGGATGTGACCGCGCGTGAGACAATGCTGACACCATGGGCAAGTTGCTGTTGTTGGACGACGGCTTTCATGAGACCTCCAGAAATTATGGACTATTGTATCGGTTAAGTATACCTTTAAGCCCGCTTTTTTTCCACAAAAACGCTCGTTCAGACCGGCAATGATACAATTACCGAATTATTATCTATAATTGAGTGTTATGCAAAAACCTACCAAGTTATCTGTAAAATTACTTTTTCGTTTGTATTTTCTGTTCATTTTTGCAGCCCTGGGCATGCTGATCGCCTTTATGCCGCTTTACTATGATCAGCTTGGTTTCAGCGGAGTCCAGATCAGCACCTTGATGATCATCGGTTCGGCAGCTTTGATCCTGTTCGCACCAAGATATGGATTGCTTTATGACCGGGCAAACAATAAGCGGCTGGTCTTGATGGTCTCTATGGTGATCATGGCGCTTACCTTGAGCACGATCACCTGGATTAAGCTCTTTGTGCCTATATTGTTCTTCTGGGTGATCTTTAAAATCGTTTCGGGTCCCTTTTTCTCGACATCAGAGAATGTCTCTTATGCTGTAGCCGCCAAGTCCACTGATAAGGGCAGCTCCAGTTTTGGAGCTATCCGGCTTTGGGGTTCAATTGGGTATTCCATAGCAGCGGTTGTTGCCGGTTGGCTCTACCAGAAATTTGGGATCACAGTAAACACCATATTTTTTCTTGCCCTGACTGGTTTGAGCATAATTACTTTACTTTTGATGCCAGAATCTGTATTTGAGGAAGAGACGGAAGAGGACGATCACCAGGAGAAGCTCGGGCTTTCAGCGGTGCTCAAATTGATCGTATCCCACCGTTTTTTGTGGCTCATGGCGTTGGCACTCGCAATTTCGGATCCAACCCAGGATGGAGTGCGCTCTTTTGAGCCCATTTATATGCAGAGCCTGGGTTTAGGCGCGGTGTTTGTTGGTCTTTCCAATTCGTTGAGTGCTATCGGGGAAGTGCCATTTATGATGTACGCTGATCGGGTAATACGCAAGTTTGGTATCCGGCAAATAATTATCGCTGTTATTCTTTTCGACCTTGTCAGACGCTTACTGGTGTGGTTTTTCCCTTCAGGTCCAATGGTTTTTATTACCGCCGTGATTACATCAGCCAGTTTCACTTTTCGCCTGGTGGGTACGCTCACGCTTATTAATATCACTCTGCCAAAACGGGTCACCAGCACAGCAAATGCCTTTATCTACGTAACCATGTTTGGTATTGCCTACATGATCAGCAATGCCATCAGCGGTTTTGTGTATGACCGTTTCGGTAACCAGGATGTCTACCTGGTAGGAGCCGCATTCTGTGCGGTATCTTTGTTGCTGGCTTTGATCGCAGGCAAGTATGAACCAAAATCTGAACCAATGGGTAACCCCATGTAGTGGGAGGGGAGTATTGAGCGAACTTAACACTTTGCGACCATCCGACCCGGAGCTGGCTGAACTGCTGGCTGATTTTCCTACGCGCAGTCCTTCAGGCGAAATCCCGGTAATGGATGAGGAGGAAGTCTCGCGGGTGCTATCACTGGCTGAGATTGCCGGCATACCGGTGGTAGTGGACGGCGGTTGGGCAGTGGATGCCCTGTTAGGCTGGCAGACGCGCGAGCATTCTGACCTTGACCTGGCGATCAACCAGCAATACCTCCCCCGTTTACTCAACATTCTGCGGCGTCTGGATTACCGATACTTACCCAGGGGGGATGAGTGGCTGCACAATTTTGTCCTGGAAAACGGCGCCGGTCATCAGATCGACCTGCACAGCTTCGTACGCAACAGCAAGGGTCAGATCGTGGGCGGTGTGGAATACCCCGGCGATTCCCTTACCGGCCAGGGTAGAATTGCGGGAAAGGATGTGGCTTGCATCCAACCGGAATGGCTGGTTGATTTTCACCTCGGTTATGCCTTTGACCGCCAGGATTACCAGGATGTGACCTATATATGTAATCTTTTCAAGTTGGCTTTGCCAGCGGAATACCGTGATTATGCTGTCGATCTCTATGAAGGCAAGCAGCCTGGAACCTGGCATCTGCCGGAGCGTTTCAGCGTACGTGTAACTCAGAGCCCAGCCGATTACCTGGCGTTCACGAATATCATGGATAAGAACAGGCGCGATGGTCTCTCTTCAGAGCTTCAGGCAACCATCCTTGAATTGCTCGAGAGGTGTATAGAACCGCAGGATGTAAGTCTGGCTGATTTTCGTGGTGCCGGCTTACGCTCAGGTCTGATTTTGTTGGAAGATGAGCGCGTGATCGGCGCCTGCGAACTCATTTTTCTGCCAGCAGAAAACGGGAAAAATGCAGACGATGAAAAATGGAGTATCCGCCAGGTATCCTTTTCGAGACGGGCTGATTATTCGTCGTTGTTCTTAGTGCTGGTGGGCTCTGCCACCAAGGAAGCCCAAAGAGCAGGAGCAAACAAAGTGGAAGTAATGCCGTTGGATGACATCACCCAACCCCGACCAGCGCTCCCAGACCGTTACGATATGGGAGAGATTGGTTTTGCCAGCTTTTATGCAAAGGCTGGATTCCGACGTTTGGAGCCCTTACCAGGCAGCCGCTGGATATGGGAGGAAAAAAGTGGTCGTTGAGTCAAGCCTCATTCAAGGACCCCCTCCCACGCCTGCAAAATATGAGCACAATATTTCCAAAAAGACTCACAATCAATACCGCCTCGCAAAAAACATCTTGTTTATGCAGCTTCGTTTGTTTAATCAACCAGGCGGTATAACTAAAATATCTTAAAACGCTGAAAGGATTGCCATGTACACCATCTCAATAACACCCGAAATACAAGCCAGCGCACTCATCCTGGGTTGTATGCGCATTGACGAACTCTCCGCCACCCAACTCGATACACACCTTAAAACGGCCCTTGATCTGGGAATTAATCTTTTTGATCACGCTGACATTTACGGTGGCAACGGTGGATGTGAACAGCTGTTTGGCGATTGGCTGCGAGCCAATCCTGGCTTACGAGACCAGATGTTGATCCAGTCGAAATGCGGAATCGTTCAAGATGAAGAAGGCAATAATACCGCTTTCAATTTTTCTTACGATTACATCCTGAGATCCGTTGAGGGTTCTCTTAGCCGCTTAGGGGTTGACCATCTTGACATTCTCTTGTTGCACCGACCGGATGCCCTGTTTGAGCCCGAAGAAGTTGCTGCTGCTTTCGACGCTCTTTTCATTAGCGGTAAAGTGCGAGCGTTTGGTGTCAGCAACATGAACTCCGGTCAAATGGAACTGCTACGTTCTGCCAGTAATCACAAACTGGTTGCAGATCAAATTGAGTTTGGTCCCATGCATACCGGCATGATCGATCATGCACTGCGCATGAACACCATGCTCCCCTTCTCAGAAGATCATGATTCGGGAACGCTTGATTACTGCCGTTTGCACGAAATCGTCATCCAGGCATGGTCTCCTTTCCAGTACGGCGTTTTTGAAGGAACATATATCGATAACCCCAAATTTCCACAACTTAACCAGGTCCTTCAGGAAGTCGGGGATAAGTATGGTTTGACAAAAAATGGTGTGGTAGCAGCCTGGATTGCACGGCACCCCGCCAAAATGCAATTGATTGCCGGGACGACAAACAGCCAGCGCCTGAAAGAGGTCGCTAAAGGAATGGACTTCCCGCTTCAACGGGAGGATTGGTATCGCATCTATACAACCGAAGGGCGTGATCTACCGTAAATTCCGGCCTGTTCTCACTGTGCCATGGTGAAAAACACAACATCTGCTAAAACTTGTGTCTTATAATAGCGGAAAGAGTTTTTATATGATCAAATTCGTCTGTGATAGCACTGCTGATATACCCTCAGGGCTGATCGAGGAATATGATATTCAGATCGTTCCAACCCACCTCATTTGGGGCGAGGAAGATTTTCTCGATCGCGTTACCATCCAGCCAGAAGAGTTTTACCGAAGGGCGACGATTGACCCTGTCCCACCCACATCTGCCACTCCTACAATCGGTGAGTTCAAAACAGCATATGACACCGCGATCGCCAAAGGTGCCACGGAAATTATCTGTATGCCGATCGGCTCTAAACTCAGCTCGACCTTAAAAATCGCCCGGCTGACTGCCACGGACTATCCAGTGCCGATTCATGTTGTCGACACACTGGGAACAACCATGCTTACTGGTTGGCAGGTCCTCGCTGGGGCACGGCGTGCTGCTGAGGGGGGTTCCGTAGATGAAGTCCTGAACGTAATCGAAGAAACCAGAAAATCGGTTTTTGTACTCTTTGGACTGGATACACTTTCCTGGGTGGCACGCGGCGGTCGAATGGGCAACAGCTTTCGCTGGCTCACTAGCACGGTGCCGATTAAACCAGTCATATCCTTAAGCTCCGATAAGGGCAAGTTCGAAGCTATTGCCCTGAAACGCACTTACAAAGGTGTAAAAGAAAGTCTCCTTAATGCCTTTTTTAAACGTGTGCCGCAAATTCCCAGGTGCCGCCTGGCAATCTTGCATGGCGATGCGCTTGAGAGTGCCCTGGAATTAAAAGACCGAATCCTGGAGGTTGCACAACCGATGGAATTGTTCATCACCAGCACCGGTCCGGTGGTTGGGCTGCACACTGGTCCAAAAGCCTTGGGGCTGTGCGTTCATCCGCAGGTTTGAGCCAAGTGATAAATGTCACAAAACGAGGTGAGAGCAATCAATTCCTGTTCATACGCTTTCCTTTTGGAATTAAACTAAATAGGATAAAGTCGCTCACATTGACGAGAAGAAACGGGAGGAAGTATGATCAAAATCGTGACTGACAGTGCCAGTGATATTCCCGGGGAACTAACCAGGGAATATGGCATCATCAAGGTACCCACTCACATCATATGGGATGGAGAACAATACCTGGATAGCGTCACGATGACAGCGGACGAGTTTTACCGTCGACTACCAACCACAACTGCAATCCCCACCTCTTCGCAACCCAGTTCGGGAGAATTCCTTGCAGCCTTCAAGGAGGCTGCTGCCCAGGGTGCAACTGAAATTGTGTGCCTCACTGTCAGCAGCAAGCTCAGCGGCACATTTGATTCCGCCGGTAACGCTGCCCGAGAAAGTATTGTGCCAGTGCATGTGGTGGATACTCGCTCAATTTCCATGCAGCAGGGTTGGCAAGTCCTGGCAGCAGCTCAAGCAGCACGCCTGGGTGCATCGCTGCAACAGGTGCTGGATGCCATCGAAAGCATTCGCCAAAAAGTGGTCTTTTCAGTAGGGCTGCCATCGCTAACCAATCTTGCCCGCACCGGAAGATTGGGGCCCGCCTTCAAATTGATCAGCAATGTTGTGATATCGGTGCATCCATTGGTAGCAGTCAATTCGGATACCGGAAAAATAGAACCGGTAGGTTTGGCACGTACAAAAAAATCCATGTTGGATAAGGTATTCAACCACTTCAGGCAGAAAATTGGCGAGGGTCTCAGTCTGCACGCAGCTGTCATGCATGGTTCTGCGAAAGAAGAAGCGAATTATTTGAAAGAACGCATCGAACAGGAATTGGCACCTGTAGAAATGATTTTGCTAAGCACCGGACCTGTTTTAGGAGCGCATGCCGGTCCCGGTTCTGTCGCGATCAGTGGGTATTACGAATAATTAGTTTTTATTAAAGAGGACCGTTTTTCAGAAAACAGGATAACGGTCTAATAGTAAGGGAGACCATGGAAGGTCTCCCTTCATTTTTATCTAAAAAATAGCTTTGGTGACGGTAGTAAGCTCTCACCTTAGGTAAGAACAATTCCCCACCTCCGTCTCGGCAGGTTGATCGTAGAGGTTTCCCTCTATTTATTGTACCAATGACAAAGCAGCTTTATCTGCGATCAGGGTCACGTTCGGGTGTACCTGAAGGATCGAGGCAGGAAGCATGGGGTCAATGGGACCTTCCAGCATCTCCTTAACAGCTTCAGCCTTACCGGAACCGCTGGCGAGGACCAAAATTCTTCTCGCACCAAGGATCGATTTCATGCCCATCGAAATGGCTTGCCGGGGAACTTCGTCTTCCGAATCAAAAAAGCGGGCGTTGTCTTCAATCGTATTTTGTTTCAGATCGACCAGGCGGGTCTGAGCAGAAAAATACTTGCCGGGTTCATTAAAGGCGATATGCCCGTTGCTGCCAATGCCGAGTAATTGCATATCGATCCCACCCGAAGTTTCAATTAGCTCGTCATATTGCTTACCGTAACCCTGGGGATCGGTGGTCAGTCCATTCGGAACATGGATGTTCTCAGGCACAATATCGATATGATCGAACAAGTTTAGCTGCATAAAGTGGGCATAACTTTGCTCATGGGATGAAGATAACCCGTAATATTCATCCAGGTTGAAAGAACGCACATCCTTGAAACTGAGCCCGTCTTCGTTATAAAACCGGATCAGTTCCTGGTAGGTGCCAATGGGGGTAGACCCAGTCGCCAAACCAAGAATACAATCTGGTTTGAGCAAAACCTGGGCTGCAATAAACCGGGCTGCTCTACGGCTCATATCGTCATAATCTTGCGCTCTGATAATCAACATTTGTCACTCCTTGAACTGAAAATTCTAAAAAATTATACTGCATCAGATAAGAGTAGCGGGAAAACAGGAGGGTATAATCTATAAAAATACTCACCAGATAAGAACGAGGAGATTATGACTGATAAATTAGCCTGGATTGACGAAGAACTCAAAACCCTAAAGGAGACCGGATTTTATAACAACATCCCCACGATGGATTCAGCCCAGGGTCCTTCTGTGATCATTAATGGAAAACAAGTGCTCAATTTTTGCGCCAATAACTATCTTGGTTTGGCAAACCACCCACGTTTGGTGAAAGCCGCAACCGAAGCCATGCAAAAATATGGCGTCGGACCGGGTGCAGTGCGCTCGATCGCTGGAACGATGGATCTGCACATCCAGCTGGAAAAGCGGATGGCGGCATTCAAGCGGGTTGAAGACGCAATCACATTCCAATCAGGTTTCACTGCCAACGGTGCCACGATTCCGGCCCTGGTTGGTAAGGAAGATGCCATTTTTTCTGACGAATTGAACCATGCCTCCATCATTGATGGCTCACGCCTCTCGGGTGCAAAAATCCACCGCTTCAAGCATACTGATGTGGCAGACTTTGAACGCGTAGTACAGGAAGCCCAGGGAACCTACCGCCGCGGTTTGATGATCACAGATGGCGTTTTTTCGATGGACGGTGATTATGCTCCGCTGGACAAACTGGTGGAGGTTGCGAAAAAGTACGACCTGATGACCATGGTCGATGACGCTCACGGTGAAGGCGTTTTGGGTGAGGGTGGTCGTGGTATTGTGGACCACTTCAAACTGCACGGACAGGTTGATGTTGAAGTGGGCACGTTCAGCAAGGCTTTTGGCGTAGTTGGCGGCGTGGTGGCTGGCAACGCGAAAATCGTCGAATGGCTGCGCCAACGCGGACGACCCTTCTTGTTCTCCTCAGCTGTTACCGTACCCGACGTGGCTGCCTGCCTGGCTTCGGTGGACCTTCTGGAAGAATCAACTGAATTGGTCGATCGCCTCTGGGCAAACGCCCGCTTTTTCCAGAAAGAAATGCGCAACCTGGGCTTTGATACAGGTCTGACGCAAACCCCAATCACTCCGGTGATGTTGGGTGATGTGCAACTGGCACGTGAATTCAGCCGGAAATTGTTTGATGAGGGTATCTTCGCCGGCGCTCTCGGCTTCCCAACAGTTCCAAAAGGAAAGGCCCGCATTCGCGTCATGATCTCTGCCGCCCACAGCCAGGACCAGCTTGAGCAAGCTCTGGATGCCTTCGAACGGGTTGGCAAACAACTGGGCAAAGGCGCTTAACTCAGCCAGGTTTTCACTATATACACATCTATGGACAGGGATTTGGTTTATACCAGATCCCTTTTTATACTTAACGAACAGGTGAAGTAAAAAGGAGTCCAATATGAATAACCGACCGATCCATTTTGAATTACAGGCTGACGATCTTGAGCGAGCCATGAAATTTTATAGCGATGTTTTTGACTGGAAGTTCGAAGATTATGGTCAATTTACTGGAAGCCCATATTTTGGCATCATCACGGGCGAAGAAGGCACACCCGGAATCAACGGTGGCATCCAACCTCGCCCAGCTGATCGCCCCAGCCTCGAGATGGGCACCAATGCTGCCACACTCACCATGGGTGTGGATGATTACGACGCGTTCGAACAGAAAATCCTCATGGCGGGCGGGCAGGTTGCACTGCCAAAGATGGCACTGACCGGCATGGCCTGGCAAGGGTATTACCTGGACACCGAGGGTAATGTTTTTGGTATCCACCAACCAGATGAAAGTGCTGGATTATAAAGCCAACCAAGTCAAATATACATCGTCATATTTGAGAGGCACTCTTTTCCAAGATTGCGTGTATTCTGCCGTATGGTGGAGTGGGCTTAGGACGAAGTCCCGCCATAGGTGGGTGTGGATTTTTAGGAAGAATATTTCTCGTCTTCAGTAGTAAAGGGTGATGGAAATGGTACAATTCTTTTGCCGCCCTGAGCATCTAGGGTTCCGCTGCGATCATTAGTTCGCAGGGCTGGACCAAGCGTTGCAAAAGCGAAAGCGTAGCACCGGATCGGATAAAAACCGGGAGGGGTTAGGTAGGCATTCTTTGATCGTGTCGAGAAGAGGAGTGCTGCTATGTCAATTTCCCAACGAAATAAAGCCATTCTCCAAGCCTTGTTTGTGACCTTGTTATGGTCCAGTTCCTGGGTATTGATCAAATTGTCGATCGAGGAGATTCCCCCGCTCACGTTTGCCGGGTTGCGTTTTTCCATTGCCTTTTTGGTCCTCTTGCCTGGTCTGATCAAAAGGCGTGAATCCATTAAGAAGTTCAGCCGGGAAGAATGGGCTAAATTACTGTTGCTTGGTCTGATTTACTACGCCTTCACCCAGGGTGGGCAGTTTTTATCGCTGAAGTATCTTGATGCGATCACGCTCAGCCTGATGCTCAATTTTACAACTCCTGTTGTAGCAGTCATCGGGTTGCTTTTTTTGCGAGAATCAGTCCGCAAACTGCAGTGGGTTGGTTTGGCTGTCTTTTTATTGGGAGTGCTGATCTATTTTTTCCCGCAAACCAGCCTGCCGAAGAGCGCGCTGGGGCTGTCATTGGGGATTTTTACCGTGTTTTCGAATTCGGTCGCCTCAATAATGGGGCGCTGGGTCAATCGTGAAAAAAGTCTGGACCCGATCATCGTGACCGGGATCAGCATGGGGTTTGGAGCATTTTTGATGCTGGGAAGCGGACTAAGTTTTCAGGGTTTACCACCCTTAAGCGGGAGATCCTGGCTGATATTACTCTGGTTGGCAGTGGTCAACACTGCCCTGACTTATTGGCTTTGGAATAAGAGCCTGCAGGTTTTGACCGCGATGGAATCCAGCATCATCAACAATACCATGCTGGTTCAAATCAGCCTGCTTGCCTGGCTGTTCCTTGGCGAGCGAGTGACCTGGATTGGTGCGCTCGGTTTGGCAATTGCCACTATCGGAACGGTTTTGGTGAATATCAGACCTGGCCGAAATCAATTACCTGATTGATATATGAAATTTGGTTTTCTTTTTGCATTTTTTTAGGAGTTGCTGATAGAGCAACTCGTCATTCGTAGCAATTAGATTACCCCAGGCTTTTTCATCGTGCAACTGGTGGGGGTAAGTAAAGTAACCTCTCCAGGAGTGTTGTTCGCCATAATTTACAATCGGGTGCCACTCAGATACGATCACATGATAGCCTTTTTCTACCAGGTAATCTGCCATGGAGGTAAAGGAGTAACCCAACTTTTGCGTTTTCATATCTTCAAATTCACACAAAATCATGACCGGCTGCAGACGCTCCCAGGGGACTCCCTTCAACACCATCAAGTCGAAACCTTCTGTATCAATTTTGAGAAAATCCACCCGATCCAGGTTTTGTTCATTCGAGAACTCGTCCAGGGTGGTAACGCTTACCATCAATGCCAGCTCGTGGCTGGGGTGAAATGCTGAAAGGCTGCTGATGCCGCTGGATTCTTTAGATGTATAGAAAGATGCCGAATTGGAGGTCTGGTCAGAAACTGCCCGTGGGTCAATGTGAATCGTTGGGAAGGTTTGTGTGTTTTTAAGCAATACCCTACGGTTTTCGGGGTCGGGCTCAAAGGCAAAAATTTTCCAACCAGCCTGGGCAAAAGGGGTGAGGCAGTAGCCGAAATGGGCACCAACATCAATCATAACTCTTTGAAAACCTGCGTTCGCCAAGGTTTCCAGAATAATTTCACTTTCATCTGTATTATTGAGTGCCACAATTTTTTGCCTGAAAACCTTCCACGCTGCTTGCGGACCGTCCTGCCTGACGATATTAACAACTGTACGAAATTTTTTTTGAACTCCCATCCTTAACTCCTTAAGTACCGCAATGTTCGATTATTTCAAAAGAGATCCAATAGTTAGGTGGTTTTTCAGCGTGAAAGCCGTCGTCTGCGCAGCCAGATCCATAGCGGCTGCAGCCATTTACGAATTGTGTATTTAAGGGTCATCAGTGAGATTTTCCTGCCGCCGTCACGGTAATGCACACGCAGCATCTCTGGCCAGCAGCGGTCATCTTCGGCGATCGATTTTGCACCCTCGTGCAAGCGGAAGGCTGCCCACAGTTCAGGAACATAGAGCAGTGGTGCCTGGGCTGCCAGGCGCGTCCAGAGATCGTAATCCATGGCGAAGTAAAAGCTATCGTCCAGCGGACCAACCCTGCGCCAGAGGTCTGCCCTGAAAAAGGCCGTCTGCTGGGGTACATGTACGTAACCGCGGCGTAGTTTTTTCAGGTCGGTCTGAGCAGCGGGAAACTTACCAATCACCTTTCCGTCCGCATTGATCCAATCGCAATCGGCATAGACCATGCCAACCTCGGGATGCTGCTGGAGTTGCTGCACAGCCGCACTGACAGCACCAGGGTAAAGAATATCGTCCGAATTCAACCAGGCGAGGATTTCTCCGCTGGCTCGTGCAAAACCCTGGTTGATGGCGTCAGTCTGACCTTTATCTTTCTGGCTTTGCCAGTATGCCAGGCGATGGGCGTATTTTTGGATGATCTGGGGACTCTCATCGCTGGAACCGCCATCGATCACGATGTATTCGATGTTTGGGTAATCCTGCTCCAGCACAGAGAGCATGGTTTCTTCGAGGAAACGCGCCTGGTTATAGGAGGGCGTGATGATCGAGACGAGGGGTTGGTCTTTCATAGGTTAATTATAGATGATAGCCTATTTCTGTCTGATTAGGTAGGT
>ENA-UOOH01002935-UOOH01002935.1-fermentation-metagenome-genome-assembly--contig:-NODE-2935-length-13769-cov-5.956395_pt1 | contig 13769 bp, 11 predicted proteins | sample MGYA00245778_ERZ724025 | MGnify/ENA primary metagenome ERZ724025 (study PRJEB28704, sample SAMN03018313) | fermentation metagenome | biome: anthropogenic terrestrial biome; feature: soil; material... | reverse complement strand
TGCTCACTCCTTTCCGGGATTGGTGAATAAATTTTTATAGTGCCGTTGACGGGAATACATCTTCTATGCCCAAAAAAGTGCGCTTATTTGGAAGAAGCCTGAAGAGCCACAAAAATGGCGCATCAGGCTTCTTGCTTTTTTCCTCAATGCCTAAACTCAATTGTAAATTTTGCTCACAATCAGTACCGGGGAATTTATCACCCGTTATTAACTGCCCGGCGCTATTCAGGCAACCGCCGATCTTTTCCCAAGGACTGGGATTAACCTTGCCGGGAACAAGTGTCAGGAGATCACATCTTGCTTTGTGAAACCACAATTCAAACCACAGGTAAGAATAGTAAGAATTTTCCTCAATACGCAACAGTTCGCTTTGGTATTCAGGGAATACCTCGATCAGCCAACTTCCTCCCCCAACCGGTACCTGATCCAGTACCTGAAAGTCAGACCTGACAGTTCCTGTTGGTTTTATGCTGAGCAAACTGACTTCATTATGTATAGTCACTCTTTTACACGTCCTTCTCCCGTTAGAGGTTATTAAACGACTCTACCAGATCAATCAAAAAGGGTTGTGAGTTGGTATTTATGTTATTTTCTGGTGAACCTGCGCTAACTAATTACCGATATCCCCCAAAACCCCCTTTAGTTATTCTATTACGCAAATAAACTTAAAGCAATAAAAAGTAACATGAAGTAACTTATAAAATAGTAATTGGAAATCACACCAAACACAAACAAAACAAACTGAATTTAACGACACCCAAAACACGTGCTAAAGCAATAAAAATGAGACTAATTATAAAAAACTAAGTTGTCTTGAATACAAAAAATAATTCAATAAATCTTAAAACCATGTAGGGATTCTGAGTTTTTAGTAGAATAGGCTTATTATACAAGTCTCCGAGCCTGGTAAACCTTAGCCGGGAGTATGGTTGCCAAGCCGTTAGGGTGCTCTAAGAAATTGGGACGCCTCCCATCGTGGAAAGGAGTAGATAGCTTTGCTTTTTAAACGTAAAGCTTTGTCCTTTTCACCTGTGGGGCAGAGCTTTTTATTTTATATATTTCATTTACGCCAAGTATTTCATAGCTCCTGACCATAGTTATTGACTGGCCCTTGAATTCCTTAACGAATTTATGCCCTTCGCTATGCTCAAACTTACATACCGTAATGGTTATTATTACCTGTTCCGACTTATTTGTCAATAACAATAGTGCACGTTCGCCTGATTCCAAAAGACGAAGTCAAGATCTTGGGCCAATAGTTAAAAAGGAGGTGAGCTAAAGCATATTATTAATAGTTTGCATGTAAAATCCGCACTGCACAAACTCTACTGTCTTTAAACTTAATAGACCCAGGATAGCAGTCTCTCGTCTTTGGAACTTGCGAAATCGCCTTGTTGGGGAAGAACCTTAAGGAATGATGCCTGCCGGTTATACCTGCGCCGGTAGGGGTTATGAAACTGTCAGGTCTATCCCCTGGCTCACAGGCAATTGTAATGGGTAGAATTTGGGAGGAGAAATTATTATGGATCTAATTAAGTTGAGCATTAACGGAAAGGAAGTTGAAGTTCCGGCTGGAACAACAATTCTCAAGGCCGCCGAACAAATGGGGATAGACATCCCACATCTTTGTTTCGACGAGGAATTAAGTTCAGTTGGCGCCTGCCGATTGTGTGTAGTCGAAGTTAAAGGAGCGCGCAGCCTGGTAGCCTCGTGTGCGGCAGCAGTAACCCCGGGTATGGTCGTAGAAACACATTCGCCGGATGTAATGGAAGCAAGGCGGACCATTCTCGAACTGCTGATTGCCAACCACCCGCTTGATTGTCTCACATGCGAGAAAGCAGGCGATTGCAAACTGGCGGATTATTGCTACGAATATGGAATCAAGGAAAGCTCCTTCGAGGGAGAAAAACACAATTATCCCATTGATGAAAGCAACCCCTTCATCGTCCGCGATATGAACAAATGCATTTTATGCGGAAGGTGTGTTCGCGCCTGTGACGAAATTACAGGTCAAAATACCATTGATTTTGCTTACAGGGGCTTTAACAGCAAGACAACAACCTTTTTTGATGATGAACTGGTGGAGTCGAACTGTGTTTTCTGCGGCCAGTGCGTTTCCGTCTGCCCGACCGGAGCGTTAACTGAAAAGCAAATGCAGGGCAAAGGCCGCCGCTGGGAGTTCGAAAGAACTAGAACAACTTGCCCCTTCTGTGGTACAGGTTGTAATTTTGACCTTTGCACCAAGGACGGAAAAATAATCGGCGTGTTTTCCAATCCCAAAAGTCCTGTCAACGGGCGTGCCCTCTGCGTTAAGGGAAGGTTCGGCTGGGATTTTGTGCAAAACGAAAAACGCCTTAAAACTCCATTAATCAAAAAGGACGGGGAATTTGTACCGGCATCCTGGGACGAAGCTCTGGATTTGATTGCTTCCCGCCTGGGAGATATCAAAGAAAAGCACGGGCCGGACGCTTTTGCAGCCCTGAGTTCCGCCAGATGCACCAATGAGGAAAACTACCTGGTTCAAAAATTTACAAGGACGGTGATGGGCACAAATAACGTTGACCACTGTGCCCGTACCTGACACGCGCCCACAGTGGCCGGTTTGGCCACTTCGTTCGGCAGCGGCGCTATGACTAATTCCATTCACGAGATTACCAATGATGCCCAGTTGATGTTATTAATCGGCACCAATACCACGGAAGCACACCCTATCATCGGCTATAAAATGAGGCAGGCAAAGCGCCGCGGCGCTAAACTGATTGTCGTTGATCCCCGGCGCATCGACCTGGCGGAAGAAGCTGACTACTGGCTTCGGATCAAACCGGGCACAGATATCCCGTTCCTGAACGGTTTGATGCACATCATTATTAAAGAGGATCTTTACGACAAGGCTTTCGTCGAGTCAAGAACTGAAAACTTTGAAGCACTCGCGGAGACCGTTAAAAATTATACACCTGATTATGTTTCCCGGCTGACAGGAATACCTGCAGATGACCTGTATGCTGTTGCGCGTCTTTACGCCACCACAGACAGAGCGATGACCTTCTATACCCTGGGGATCACCGAACACATCTGCGGGACACATAACGTCATGAGCGTCGCCAACCTGGCCATGTTAACCGGGCACCTGGGGCGGCCCGGCACAGGCGTCAATCCGATTCGGGGCCAAAATAACGTGCAGGGAGCCTGCGATATGGGAGCGCTGCCCAACGTCTATTCCGGCTACCAGCCTGTCATTAACGCTCCTGCCCGTAAAAAATTCGAGGAGGCCTGGGGAGTATCACTACCGGATAATGTCGGCCTAATGATCCCGCAGATGTTTGACAAGGCCAATAGCGGTCAAGTCAAGGCTATGTACATTCTGGGCGAGAACCCGGTGCTCACCGACCCCAACAGCAATCACATCCGTTCCGGCTTGGCCAAGCTGGAATTTCTGGTAGTGCAGGAACTTTTCCTGACTGAAACAGCGGAATATGCGGATGTTATCCTGCCCGCTGCCAGTTTTGCGGAAACAGACGGGACCTTTACCAGCACTGAGCGCCGTGTGCAAAGAGTGCGCAAAGCCATTGAGCCCCTGCCGGGTCAGGCCAACTGGCAGACGCTCATGGCCATGAGTGCTAAAATGGGTTACCCGCTGGAATACAACAGCCCCGAGGAGATCTGGATGGAAATGGCCGCTCTCTCGCCCTCCATGGCTGGTATCACTTATGAAAGGCTGGAGGAGAAGGGAATCCAGTGGCCGTGCCAATCCTACGATCATCCTGGTACAGCATGCATGCATGCCGGATCATTCACCCGCGGCAAGGGACTCTTTCAGGCCATCGACCACATTCCTCCCCATGAAGTGCCGGACGAGGAGTATCCCTTCCTGCTCTCGACAGGCAGAGTTCTCCAGCACTATAATGTTACCACTCCTTATTCCACAGGCATTCAAAGCATGTGGTCGGAAGAGTTCTCCGAGTTCAACCCCGCTGACGCGGCAAAACTCGGGGTTGAAACCGGTGATCAGCTTAAAGTGGCCTCCAGGCGCGGTGAAATTACCACCAGGATCAAAGTTACCGACAGAGTTCCGCCCGGTATGCTCTGGATGTCCTTCCACTATGCGGCGAGTCCGGCCAACCTAATAACCAGCGATGGCCTGGATCCTATTACCAAGACCGGCGAGTACAAGGTTGCCGCTGTTAGAATAGAAAAGATCTAGGAGGTTTATCATATGAGGAAGGTGCCTGTGACTGAAGCGGCCGGCATGGTTCTCTGCCACGACATTACCAGAATAATACCCGGTCGTGAAAAAGGCCGTGCCTTCCATAGGGGGCAGATCATTACGCCCGGTGATATTCCAAAACTCCTGGATTTGGGTAAGGAACACATTTATGTATGGGAACCAGAAATTGACCTGATTCACGAAGATGAGGCCGCTCTGCGCCTGGCCCGGCATTCCGCCGGGCCAGGCCTGAGCTGGGATCAACCCAGCCAGGGACGGGTCAATATCCGTGCGACACGTGATGGACTCCTAAAAGTGCAGGTCGATCGGTTGCATATGGCCAATAAACTGGATGATATCGCCATGGCAACCCTGCATAATAACAGGGTTGTGACAAAAGGGCAGGTTGTAGCCGGTACCAGGGTCATTCCGCTGACAGTACAACGTCACCTCCTGGAGGCGGCCGAAAAAATTTTCGGCAAGCCGGGCCCCCTGCTTACGGTAAAGCCCTTTCAGCCGCTTTGGGTAGGGGTTGTAACAACGGGTAGCGAGGTTTATTCAGGCCGTATTCAAGATGGTTTTTGCAGTGTCATCCGGCAGAAAACCGCGCCCTTTGGCGCCAGGGTGCTTGGACAGGTTATCGTTCCGGACGACCCGTATCTAATTTCCACCCAAATCCGCCAGTTGATAGGTGAGGGAGCAGAGTTGGTCATGGTTACCGGAGGCATGTCGGTGGACCCTGATGATGTAACCCCTTCCGGGATCAGAGCTACCGGAGCAGATGTCGTCTCTTATGGCGCTCCGGTACTCCCCGGCGCCATGTTTATGCTGGCTTACCTGGGGCATGTTCCTATTTGCGGACTGCCCGGTTGCGTAATGTTTAACAACACCACCATCTTTGACCTTATTCTGCCGCGCATTTTTGCCGGAGAGCATCTGCAACGTTCGGATATCGTGAATTTAGGGCATGGCGGCCTCTGTGAGGAATGTGAGGTTTGCCAATATCCGGCCTGCTCTTTTGGCAAGGCCACCTAAATGTGGCTTTTGAGGGAGGAAATATTAAGTGCTTTCAAATATAAAACTTGAAGAGGCTCAGGATATCTTGCTGAGCCTCGCCACTCCTTTGCCGGACGAGACGCTTCCTTTACTGCAAACGCTGGGCCGCGTTACTTCCCGGGAGTTATTTGCTGATCACGACTTGCCTCCCTGTCCGCAGGCAGTCGTTGATGGCTATGCCATCAACGTTGACCCAATAAATACGCATAAAAGTTATGTGGTAACAGAGCGCCTGCGGCCGGGTGAAAAATCGAGCTATCCTCTCGGCCCGGGTCAGGCCGCCGGTGTAGTGACGGGCAGTCCTCTGCCTGATGGTACCGCAGCTGTTGTGCCGCAGGAAACTTCCAGACTTGAAGGGAAGCACGTTGCTTTTACGGGGAAAATCCTGCCCGGTGAAAACATCAAGCAGCAAGGAGAGGATTTTCGGACCGGGGACCTGCTTGTATCGCGCGGCACTTGCCTGGACCCTGGTGTAATCGGTGTCCTGGCGGCATATGGGAAAAGTAAAGTCGCGGTTATCCAGAGACCCAGGGTTGCGGTGCTCAGCCTGGGCCAGGGGATCGTCCCTTACCACACGATGCCAAAGTCCGGTCAGTTGCGGGACAGCAACGGCCCCCTCCTGGCTGCGCTTGTAATGCGTGACGGGGGCCATGTGACCAGTGTAGAGGCAACGGGAGATGAAAGCGCCTCAAGTCTCAAGGATCACCTGGAAAACCTGCTGCATCAAGCTGACCTCGTAATTACCACTGGAGGAGCTGCTTCCGGAGTTTATGACCAGGCAATTTATATGTTGAGACATATCGGAGCGCGATTGCTTTTTTGGGGGGTTAGAATAAAGCCGGGCAGTCACAGCGGAGCGGCAATATGTAATACCAAGTTTATTATTGCGCTGTCCGGAAACCCGGCAGCTTGTGCCGTGGGCTACCACCTTCTCGCGGGCCCTGTTTTACGCGCCCTGCAGGCACTCAACCCATATCCGCAGCATCTTTCTGCTTCGTGTACGAACTCTTTTCCCAAAAAGGTAGGCTCCCGCCGATTTCTCCAGGGGTATGCGGAATGTAATGATGAGGGATGGAGAGTAACCATATTACCGGGACAAAAATCAAGCATGCTCCGGGCTCTCATTAAGTCAAACGCACTAATCGACCTGCCGTCGGGGCGCCCCCCAGTTGAAAAAGGTCAAGATTTGCCCGTTATCCTCCTTTACCCATCACATCCTGGGTAGAGCAACACAATTCAATGTTACCTTTTGGAGTCTTCATGAAACCTTTGGGGAAAGGACAGGCAGGTATGGAAAAGGCTGAAAATGCAACTGTAATTATAGAGAGCACTCCGATTTCAGACTTACCGGTTGATCAAGATCGGCAATCTATTATTGAGGGGATCGCCCTTGATTCTCTATCAAAAGGTTGCAATGAATTAGAAGCCCTGGGCATGCTCTTCTGGAAGTTGGCGGATTCAGATCCCCCGGTAAGTTATGAGGAACAGGTACTACTTTGCGCCTTTCACCGTATGCATCAAAGTTACCTGGATCTAATATTAGATAGTTACGAAAAAGCTTTTGAACTCCTCGAAATATCCACTAATAAACTAAACTTACCTCACAAGGAAATGATTAGAAAAGCTAAGGTTGCCTATTGGAAACAATTTAATGACCTGTCCCCTGATTTAAGAAGTCTACTTTCAAATGCAAACAGAATTGGCATCAAGAAAAAAGCATTGGGCTTTATATGTAGCCATAGAAGTATCTTAAAAACTTAATTATAATAGATATTTTATTGTTGCCTGGTTATGGCTGAAGTATGAAATGCTTCACATCGATACTTTTTCCAGATGACTGTATACCGTTAACCTTTCTCCTCGGGCAAAGCCTACCAGTGATATATTAAACTCATCAGCCAGTTCAACGGCTAAAAATGTGGGAGCGGAACGCGACACCACTACCGGTATCCCGAAGTGTGCTGCCTTGATCAATATTTCTGAGGATATTCTCCCACTGAGGAGCAGGCATTTGTCTCCCGGGTCGATTCTGTTTAAAAAAGCGTGCCCTAAAACCCTGTCAACCGCGTTGTGGCGTCCAATATCTTCGTGCATTACCAGCATACCCTTGCTGTCGGCCAGAGCAGCGCTGTGCACACCGCCTGTTTTTCGAAAGGTGGACGACTTCTCCTCTAGTAGGCCGATTAAGTGTAACAGATGGGCCGCTTCAAAGATATGTGCAGACTGAACGGGCTTCAATTTGCGGGCATCATTTATATAATACAAAGCTGCCCGGCCCTTGCCGCAGCAACTGGCAATCTGCCGGCGTAGAAAATTCTCCAGTTGTGGGACCGGCGCGGTGGTTTCCACCCAGAGCAAACTATCCTGTTCGTTATAAGTTATATTTTTGATGTCTGTGTAATCCCGCAGCAACCCTTCGCTCAACAAAAATCCCACGGCTAGTTCCTTGTGGCCGCCGGGTGAACATATTAAAGTAGCCAATTCAGTATCGTTAACGTACACCGTCACGGGTATTTCAACCACAACAAGGGCACTTATGGATTGTGTTTCTCCACGGTCATACGTTTTAACATTGCGTTCTCTATAAAGTAAAGCTTGGTTCATATAAAACTCACTCCTCTTATCAATATATTGCAAAAAACATGTATTCTGTTTAAAGCAGCTATCATCCATTCAAATGAAACTTAATTATACTAATATATTTCTATTGCCTAGCACCTACTGCATATTTTAGCATACATTTTAATTGACGCATAGATTATTTGTAAATATTATTATTATAAAATCCTTGTTATCAATATTCATTATTATGTTATTATCCAATGATTTATATGAACTTTTTACGATTGTCTTACCACAAAACAAGATGGCTTTATATTTTACTGCGCGAGGGAGCTCACATTATTTCCAATGTATATTCAATCAGTCCGGTTGGGATAATAAAGCGCCTGAACAACAACCAAAACACATTTTTGGGAACTGGCTGACAGTGAAATAATGAATTATTATTTGCCCGGATATTCCTGACTACTTATTAATGTTTTTTATAACCTTTATCATCCAATTGTCTCCCCCATACATCCTTAAACACTTATTTTTGACCTTTCCCGGTTTTCCTGAACTTTGAAAACCGGGGTTTTTTTGGTCAAGAGCGTACCAAGCGTTTGCTGTGTCGTGTCAGGGTCTGGATCAAAAATTTTTGTGACACTTTTTTATCAGTTTGTGAATAATGTTATTTTCAATTGCCTGGTTATAAGTTATAATTAACAACAAGAATAAATCAGTTTTATTAAAATTTATAATTTTTATACAGTTCTCTCCGAGCCACAAGACCTAAAGCTGCAAGGCCAGGGTTGGTTGGACGTCAGGGTGCGTTTGGAAACGAGCGTGCCTTCCATTGCGAAAAGGGGAGTTGGAACCCGGTAACTTTTGCCGGGCCAGCTTTGCTTTCCGCATCGCAGGCCCGGCATTATGGTTCTTTAGACCTAATGCCGAGAGGCTTTGCAAATCGGCAGGGCCATTTACAAATCAGAATACAGTTCTCTCCGAGCCACAAGACCTAAAGCTGCAAAGCCAGGGTTGGTTGGACGTCAGGGTGCGTTTGGAAACGGGCGCGCCTTCCATTGCGAAAAGGGGAGTTGGAACCCGGTAACTTTTTGCCGGGCCAGCTTTGCTTTCCGCATCGCAGGCCCGGCATTATGGTTCTTTAGACCTAATGCCGAGAGGCTTTGCAAATCGGCAGGGCCATTTACAAATCAGAATACAGTTCTCTCCGAGCCACAAGACCTAAAGCTGCAAAGCCAGGGTTGGTTGGACGTCAGGGTGCGTTTGGAAACGGGCGCGCCTTCCATTGCGAAAAGGGGAGTTGGAACCCGGTAACTTTTTGCCGGGCCAGCTTTGCTTTCCGCATCGCAGGCCCGGCATTACATTTGCAAAAGGAGGTGATAATTAAAAGAATAAGGTACTTCCTTGTCCTTGTTTCGCGCTTGACAAAACAATTCCGGGGAACACTAAAAATCTTTGGAGGAGAAGGATTATGCAAGATTGTAAGAACGAGTTGGATGAGAAAAAAACGATAAACCGGCGTTCTTTTTTTAAAAAATTGATTGCAGGCGCCGGCTTTGTAGGCCTGACAGGCACTCTTGTAGGCTGTGTGAAACAAAACCCGGAACAGGCTGGTGGTAAGGGTTGGCTGCCGTACCAGTACAACGTGGCAGGCAACCTGCCGGCCCAGGTGCGGGGCCGCGTTCCCATTGACGCTGACAACCCGTCCATCGTGCGGGACGACCAGAAGTGTATTCTGTGCGGCCAGTGTCTTGAGGTCTGTGAAAACGTCGAAAGCGTCTACGGATACTACAGTCTGCCGGTAATTGACGAAACCATTTGCATCAATTGCGGCCAGTGCTCCATGGCCTGCCCCTCCGGGGCAATCAGTGAGCGGGACGATACGAAAAAGGTTTTTGAAGCCCTTGCCGACAAAAACAAGTTTGTTCTAGTCCAGACAGCCCCCGCTACCAGGGTTGCCTTGGGCGAGGAATTCGGCCTGCCGACAGGCACCTGGGTCCAGGGACAGCAGGTGGCGGCCTTAAGAAGACTGGGTTTCAATGCTGTCCTGGACACTAATTTCTCCGCCGACCTGACCATAATGGAAGAGGCCACAGAGCTAATCAGGAGGATTAAGGGTGAAGTGAAAAAACCCCTGCCCCAATTCACCTCCTGTTCACCGGGCTGGATCAAGTTCTGCGAATATTTCTACCCTGAGCTCATCCCCAACATTTCTTCGTGCAAGTCACCCCAGCAAATGTTCGGCGCCCTGGCCAAGACCTATTACGCCAAGGCCAAAGGAATTGATCCCGAAAGCATCGTTTCCGTTTCTGTCATGCCCTGTACTGCCAAAAAATACGAGGCTCAACGGCCGGAAATGAACGCCAGCGCAGAATACTGGAAACTCGACAAATTGCGTGACGTGGACATCGTGCTGACTACCCGGGAACTGGCCCGAATGTTAAAAGAAAAGCAAATCGACCTGACCGCCCTTCCGGATGAGAACTACGATCAACTGATGGGTGAAGAAACCGGCGCAGCGGTTATTTTCGGCGCAACCGGAGGCGTTATGGAGGCTGCCGCCCGTACTGCCTACTTTCTTATTACAGGCAAGGAACCTCCCCCGCTCTTCCTCAATCTGACGCCCGTGCGCGGTCTGGCCGGAGTTAAGGAAGCAGCAGCGGAAATACCTGGCGTGGGAACACTGCATGTAGCCGTCAGCCACGGCATGGCCAACGGTCGCAAGGTTCTCGATGCAGTCCGCGACGGGAAGGCCCCCTGGCACTTTATAGAATTCATGACCTGCCCGGGTGGCTGCATTGCCGGAGGTGGACAACCCCGTACGGCTGTTCCCCCTACCGACGCTGTTCGCGAACAGAGGCTTGCTGCGCTCTATCAGGCGGACGCAACTCTACCTAAGCGCAAAAGCCACGAAAACGAAGAGGTCGCCGCCCTTTACCGTGACTTTCTGGAGCACCCGATGAGTGAACTGGCGGAAGAATTGCTTCACACAGACTATTATTCCCGCGCCGATAAATTAAAACGCCTTCTTTCCCGGGTGGTGTAAGTGATCTCAAAAAACGTTTGATAGTTAATAAATGATTGCAGTGAAAGGATGATGTCCAGTGGCCGGCACGAAAGGAGTGCTTGTCGATATCACCAGATGCATTGATTGTGAAAGCTGCGTTGTCGCCTGCCGTTTGTACAACGGCCTTGAAGAAGGTAAAAACAACGGCGCCAAAGCAATGCTGCCCGAAAAACCCAAACTGGCTCCGAATAAGTGGACGGTAGTCCAGGAATATAAAATCGAAAAAAGCGGTAATCCTGTAAGGCGGTTTGTTAAAGAGCAGTGCTTCCACTGCCTCGAGCCGGCCTGCGCTTCTGCGTGCTTTGCAAAAGCTCTCCAGAAAACACCCGAAGGCCCTGTCGTTTATAATGAAAAACTGTGTGTGGGCTGCCGCTACTGCATGATCGCCTGCCCATTCGGGATCCTCAAGTTCGAGTGGGAAAAACCCTTTCCCAGGGTGCTCAAGTGTCAGATGTGCCTGGCCCGGGTGGCCGATAACCAGATGCCGGCCTGCGCCAGTGTCTGCCCCACAGGCGCGCTAACCTTCGGCGAGCGGGAAAAGCTTGCTGAAGAAGCAAAGTCGCGCATAGCATCCAACCCTAACCTTTACATTAATCAGATTTATGGGGAAAAAGAAGCGGGCGGCACTTCCTGGCTGTACATTTCCGATTTACCTTTTGAACAGCTTGGATTTCGCGCCAATGTGCCCTATCGGCCCATCCCGGATTATACCTGGCAGGTACTCAAGTGGACACCCCATATCTTCATCGGCTGGGGCGCTCTGCTGACAGGCATGTATATGTATACAAAAAGACGGGCTGAGGTACATGCGGAAGAAGAGCTGTACGCACCCATTGATAAAGATGAATAAGGAGGTGCAACTTATCAAATGGCAAGGACCCTGCACTTTGGAAGATGGCATTTCAAACTTACTGCCACAAGATACATTTTAATTCTTCTTACAGTGATTATGCTGGCAGCCGTTGTGGTCCGCTTAATTAAAGGTCTCGGTGCAGTAACGAACTTAAGTGACGAGTGGCCCTGGGGATTGTGGATCGGCTTTGACCTGCTCAGCGGCATCGCTCTCGCCGGGGGCGGCTTCAGCACAGCTTTATTCGTTCATGTTTTACACAAGCAAAAATACGCTCCCGTAGCCCGGGCCGCGCTTCTAACTTCCCTGCTCGGCTACTTAATCGCCTGCCTGAGCCTTTTCTTTGATGTGGGTAGATGGTACAATTTCTGGCGGCCCTTTTTTTTCTGGGGTTACCACTCCGTTTTGTTTGAAGTGTTCTGGTGTATTTCCCTTTACACGTTGGTGCAAATAATTGAGTTCGGGGATATTTTCTTTGAAAAAATAAAGTTCCCCGCCTTGAAAAAAGTCATTCACAGAGCTATGCCCTTCTTGCTCATCCTGGGGATAGCATTGCCAACCTTGCACCAGTCTTCATTAGGGTCTCTTTTTATCGTGGCGGTGGGTAAACTGAACCCCTTGTGGTGGTCCATGTTCATTCCCTTCTTTTTCGTCTGGTCGGCCTTTTTCCTGGGTCCCGCCATGGTCACACTGGAGGGAACAATGGCCTCCAGGGCTTACAAAAGAGAATCAGAGCTGCCCATTTATGCAAGTTTGACCAAAGTAACCATGTGGATGTTGATTATCTATCTTATTATAAAAATAATTGATTTAAATTATAGGGGTGTCTTGTCTCTTGCCTTTAACGGTTCCTTCGAAAGCAACATGTTTTTGCTGGAGATGATTGGAACCGTTACTATTCCCATCATTATGTACGCTATTCCTTCTATCCGCAAGACAAGTTGGGGAGTCTTTACAGCTTCGTTCCTGGTGGTTGCAGGGGTCATTCTGAACCGCGCCAATGTATGCTTTGTCGGCATGGCTAAGGCGGCAGGGGCATCTTATTACCCCAGCATCTGGGAATGGGCCGTTACTCTTGGTCTGTGGAGTATTTTGGTTTTGGGCTACTGCTTTATTGTGGAAAACTTCTCCATTCTGCCAAAAGAAGAACACAAAACAGCTCCTACCCGCAGCGCAGGTGCAAAGCTACCGTTTGGCGTCTGATCATAAAAAAGGAGGAGCATAGCGCTCCTCCTTTTTTTCACAAAATCAGCAGTATTGTGAACTGGAAATGTCTTTGGCAATGGATTATTGTGCTCGTGAAATTCTCCAATTTACTGGACGGTGACCATGTCCTTTAAGGCATCAAATTTTTTGTCACCGATACCGGAAACATTTTTGATATCCTCAATTGCTGCAAAAGGGCCGTTAAGCTCCCGATAATCGATTATTCGCTGGGCCAGAGACGGTCCAATCCCGGGCAGGGTGTCGAGTTGACTCAGGTCCGCTGTGTTAATATTGACAAGCCCCCCGGCAGAACCCCCGGGCCTGGTTCCTGTTTGGGGAATGAATACGTTTTTAGCGGAAGACATTGCGGGTGTCCCGGTCTGGTTGCCGGGTACCGGCGTACCGGCCTGAGCAACGGCATCCTGCAGGCCTGGAACATAGATGGTCTGGCCGTCGGTGACAGGAGCTGCCAGCTTTAAGGAATTCAGATCGGCGTCTGCCGCGGGACCGGCCTTTTGGACGGCGTCAATGATCCTGGAGCCCTGCGGCAACTGGTAAACCCCCGGCCTTGCAACCGCACCGGCAACATGGATAAACAAGTCTTTTGTCTTACTATCATCCTTTGCTTCCCCTCGCTCCAACGCCGGCTTGCTATCCTCCACCGCCCGCTCTTTCGTTTGGGCAAGCCGGTATCCCGCACCAAAAAGAATAACACCGATCAGCAGGATAATAAGATACTGCTGCCTGCGGTCAAGCTGGATCATAAATGTCCCACCTCCCTGAGGTATTAAAGCTGGACTACATGATTAAATAGGTTATTT
>ENA-UOOH01002933-UOOH01002933.1-fermentation-metagenome-genome-assembly--contig:-NODE-2933-length-13771-cov-6.484179_pt1 | contig 13771 bp, 22 predicted proteins | sample MGYA00245778_ERZ724025 | MGnify/ENA primary metagenome ERZ724025 (study PRJEB28704, sample SAMN03018313) | fermentation metagenome | biome: anthropogenic terrestrial biome; feature: soil; material... | reverse complement strand
ATTAGAAACAGACATTGATGATTATGGCGGATATGATTATGAAGATATAAAGAAATTTATAGAAGCAAATTTTGAGTAAATTGACAATTAAAAAGTAGGTAATTAAATGAGGAATGAGCATCAAGTGAACGGAGTTATTGAATTACCACCTGAAAAGTCATTTGACGAATTTTGGACTAAATTTATCGAGTTTATCGAAAGTAATGGCGGTACATTTGGTGGCGGCTACACGAGATTAGATGAAAATGGGAATGCAATTGCGGAATAAATGCAATATATAGGATTGCAATGATAGTAAGCCTTATAAGGATAGACCTAATGTATAAATAAAATATAATCCTACATTGTAGGATGATATAGATATTAAATAACATAAGAAGAAAGGATAAAAGTATGGAAGTAGAAGAATGGCTTGGCAAAAATAATCAGCTTGGAATTGATATTTGGGAGAAAAAGTATCGTTATAACAACGAAACATTTGATGAATGGTTAGATAGAGTATCAAATAATAATAAAGAATTGCGAGAGTTAATTATAAATAAAAAGTTTTTATTTGGTGGAAGGATTTTATCTAATAGAGGATTGGATAAATTAGGTAAAAAAGTTACACTAAGTAATTGTTATGTAATTGCTCCTCCTGATGACAATATTGAATCAATCTTTGACTGTGCCAGCAAGTTAGCAAGGACATTTTCATATGGCGGTGGTTGCGGTATTGATATTAGTAAACTTAGACCTAACAATGCAAAAGTAAATAATGCCGCAGAACATTCAAGTGGTGCAGTTTCTTTTATGGATTTATATTCTGATATTACAGGTACGATAAGCCAAAACGGACGTAGGGGGGCTTTAATGATTTCAATAGATTGCACTCATCCAGACTTAGAGGAATTTATTGAAGTAAAGTCAGATTTAAATAGAGTTACAAAAGCAAATATATCTATAAAAATCACAAACGATTTTATGGAAGCCGTTAAAAACAAAGAAATGTTTACCCTTAGTTTTACAAATTTAGAGAATAAAGAAACAATAACAAAGGAAATAGACGCATATAAAATTTTTAATAAATTAAGTCAAATGAATTGGGATTATGCAGAACCAGGAATGTTATTTTGGGACAGAATTAAAGGATGGAATTTACTAAGTGAATATTCTGACTTTGAATATGCTGGTGTTAATCCATGTGCTTGACATACTAGGCTCATGTAAAAAATTTCGTAAAATCGGTGAAGCCTAAGTTGAAAAATACGGTAATACCGAGAACCCACTACATCATAGGGGTTTGTAACGCATAGATGGTGAGCAACAAGAGAGCAATAATCCATCCAAGAGTACGGAACTTTGACAATATAATCAATATAAATTTCTTTAAAAGATTAGATTATCAAAGAAAATATATGCTGAACTGGTCTGAATTAACAGACGTATCTCAACATTGCTGGTATTGAGTATGAGGGAAACCTCCAGAAGTAAAGGATAAAAAACCTTTACGATAACACTATTGGAAGAACCACTGCCAGCCGGAGGTTCGTGTTTACTTGGTAGTATCAATCTTTCTGAATTTGTTAAGGAAGATAAATCATTTGATTATGCGGATTTTTCCAAAACCGTTTCAATTGCTGTTAGAGCTTTAAACGAAGTTTTGGATGAAGGATTAGGATTGCATCCGCTACAAGAACAGAGGGAATCAGTTAGGAATTGGAGGCAAATTGGATTAGGTATATTTGGATTAGCTGATATGCTAATTAAAATGGGGATTAGATATGGTAGTTATGAATCTATTAATCTCTGTGACATGATTGGATCTGAAATGATTAATGAAGCAATTCTAACGTCAAGTAAATTAGCAAAAGAGAAAGGAATATTCCCTAAATACAATAAAGAAAATACACTTAAGTCTGAATTCTATGAGTATAATACGTCAGATGAAACTAAGTCATTTGTAAATCAATATGGACTAAATAATTCTCAGCTGCTGACTATTGCTCCTACAGGTAGTTTATCTAGTATGTTAGGCGTTAGCGGTGGCATTGAACCCATATTTGCAAATTATTATGAAAGAAGAACTCAGTCACTCCATGGTCATGACGAAGTATATAAAGTTTATACCCCAGTTGTCGAACGATTTATGGCAGAAAATAATATATCAGATGATGAACAATTACCAGATTATTTTATTACAGCACAAAATTTAAATTATAAAGAAAGAATTAGGATGCAAGCAATTTGGCAGGAACATATTGATGCGTCAATATCATCTACAGTTAACGTTCCAAATTCTTTTACCATAGAAGATACAGAAGATTTATATTTACAAGCTTGGGAAAATGGATTAAAAGGTGTTACTATATTTAGGGATGGTTGCAAGAGATTAGGAATATTAACTACATCAACTGACAAAAAAGAAGATAATAAAAGTGAAGATAAGAAAACAGAACTTCCTAGAGGATACATTATTGAAGCAGATGATAACGTAATTGGTAAAAAACGTACGCTTACTACTGGATGTGGAACACTACACTGTACAGCATTTTTTGATCCAGATACTGGCGCATTATTGGAAACATATTTTAGTAAAGGATCTTCTGGTGGATGTAACAATTTTATGATTGGACTATCTCGAATGATATCATTGTCAGCTAGAGCGGGAGTTGACGTTTATACAATAGCAGATCAGTTAAATAGTTGTGGTAATTGCCCGTCTTACGCTGTTAGAACTGCAACTAAAAAAGATACATCTAAGGGAAGTTGTTGTCCTGTAGCTATTGGCAAAGCACTAATTAATATGTATAAAGAAATACAAAAAGATATTGACGCTGACTTTGAGGACGGAAAAAATATCAAACAAATAAGTAACAAAGAAATTAATCAGTTAAACAACAAAAAAATTAACAATCCATGCCCTCAATGCGGTGAAGAATTAGTATTTGAAGGTGGATGCAGCTTTTGTAAATCTTGTTCTTGGAGTCGTTGCGAATAATGAGTGATAATTATAAATTTTTTCAAAACATAAAATGTGGATATTTCCCATGTCATAAAGTACCAAAAGGCAAAGAAAAAGACTTTAACTGTATGTTATGTTACTGTCCTCTTTATCAATATTCCGATTGCGGAGGGAACTATAGTGTTCTCTCCAACGGGATAAAGGATTGCTCAAATTGTACAATACCTCATTTTAGTTATGACTATGTAATTAACAAGCTAAAAAGTATAAATTCTAAATGAAAATGAAACTGACACTTAACTGGTTTTTAAGATGTAAAGGAATGATATAAATGACGTTATATTCTAGTTGGGTAAAAGAGAATAGATACAATCCAAACAAATCATATTATTCGTACTGGAAAGATGATTATACATACATTGTAGGTGCTTATGATAAAGAAACAGGTGATGGTATTGAGCGAGAGCTATTAGTTAATCATGAGTATAAGATTAATAAATTAAATGAAATTAGAGAAGATCTAAGGTTATATACTGAATAAAAGGAGAAACTGAGTTAAAATGGCAAAAGCAAAGGGAGTAAAAACATTAAAAGATACTGTACCCGATAATGAAATTGTAAGACTAGGTGAAGTTGTAAATGAACCTAATTATATTTTCCCTGACGGTAATTTTGGAATCACAGGCAAATATGCAGATTATTCACTAGTAGAAAAGAAAATATCATATCGCACAGGGAAAGAAGATGATGGAAAATACAAAGATTGTGTTATTGAATATACAGAATGGAAAGACTATCCGTGCTATTATTCAACGATAACTGATATCTTTAAAGCTTATGCTAGAATTAATAATTTAACTGCATTTAAAACTAAAAAGTTAATGTCCACCGTTGATGAACTAATTGAGATTCACAAAAATACATACGAATTAATTGATAAAGCTTTAGGTGATTATGATATGACATTATCCAATAAGCAAGAAGAAACAGTTAGACTTGCTGACAAGAAATTAGAATTAGAAGATGAAATTGAACAGCTCAGGGGACGTATTGATACATATAAAAAGTTGGATAAAGAAATAGACAAAATGTATAACAAGATTAAGGAAAAGACTACGATCATTGTAAACAGAGATAAATCGAAAGTACACCGTGTTAAGGAGGAAAAATAACTAGTGACAAAAATAGTAAATATTAATATAAAGAAATTAAATGATAATGCAATCGTACCAACCAGAGGAAGTAACTATGCAGCCGGTTATGATTTATATGCTAATATAACAAAGCCTATTACAATATTACCACACTATACAGCTAAAATAGGAACTGGAATTGCAATGGAAATACCAGAAGGTTATTTTGGAGGTATTTTTGCAAGAAGTGGCTTAGCTACTAAGTACGGATTGCGACCTAGCAATTGTGTTGGAATTATAGACAGTGATTATCGTGGAGAAATTATTGTCGCCTTACATAATGATAGTAATCTATCACAAGAAATTCGTCCAAATGAACGAATAGCGCAGCTTGTATTAATACCATTTATTGCTATAAACTTCAATACAGTTAATGAATTATCAGATACAGAACGTTCAGATGGAGGCTTCGGATCAACTGGACTAAAATAATTGCCTAATGTAATAATAATATACTTGACACACTACAGTTATTGTGCTATAGTTATTCTAGCAACAAAGGAAATATATAAACCTAATGAATAATTATAACACAATATTTTTTGTTATATAAGATGGAAGGAGAAACTTATTTATGAAAGTAAAATTAAAAGAAAGACTACATTACATATTTTATAAGGAACCATATGGAACAGATGCAGTAATACATATCAATGATATTATTATCCCTAGAGAGTTTCTTAAATTAAAAAGTAAACCTGCTTATTGGAAAATGGTAAGAGCTAGACGTTTCTATGTAGATCATGGGTATGTTGATATTCCTGTAAGCGTTTCACCTATTATTAATGAAAGAAATAAAACAAAATACATATTAGTTGATGGATATACAAGATATTTAGTACTTAAAGAGGTTGGTATGAAAGAAATACCTATAAGATATCAGTATTAGTGTCTAATGTAATAATAATATATAAAGAGGATAATTATTCAGAAAGAAGGATATATGTGAACCATATAAAAGTAGAAATAAAAAGAATATTGATAGCAGATGATGGAAAAAGTTTTAATATTGGAGATGATATTGCATTCACATATAATGCTAAGCGATATATAGGCGAAATAGTTGATATGACAAAAGATAATTTAATTTTAACTAGAATTGAATGCAGGGGGATATAGGATCACGATGACGATAGATATTAAACAAATTAAACCAAAAGGAATGGATTCAGATAAATATAGCATTCAGCTTTATAATTTTATGAAAAAGAATTATCCAAATGGATGTAGCGTATCATACATATCAACTCAAACAAAGTGGAATAAAGAAACACAAAATACCTATGAAGAAGATAAACCATTTGATGAAGATACATTCTTTACAAGAGACATTTGGATTGGTAAAACAGACAGAAAAACATATAATAGCGATGATTTTAAAGGATACATTGATTGGATGTATGGTAATTCATTGGGAACTATTTTAAGTAGTAGTAGAAATAAATATACTGTATTTGCAAATCCTTGGAATAATAAAAAAACAGTAATTGATATTACAGAATGGTTCTGGACTAAGTACATAGAAATTGGTCGTTGTATTTGGGATAGAGATCATATGGGGTGGTTAGCTAAAGATGAAAACAGATTTACATATTTAGATGAAAATAATCGTAAATGCAATTGGTGCGGAGAAGTTCAACATAAAGAAGTCAAAGAAGAAATTATTAAAAAAGATATGTGGGTTTCAGATACTATAAAATAGAGGATTGATGTTAAATTTTAAGAAAGGAGAATTGAGAAATGAGAGAAATTTTAGGTGATAATTTAGAAAAAGTTATGGAAGTTCATAATATTAATGCAATGAAGACTTATCAAGGAAATAAAACCAATACTGATTTTCGCCAAGTGTGGGAATTAGAAGATGAAGATTTTGAAAAACTTAGTAATATTTCAGATGACGACTGGTTAGGTGATTATGGTTGGTATAGGTATGCAGAAGGATCAAATATGGAAATAGTTGATAGAAGATATAATATTAACAATCACTACATTAAAGCGTGGGATGGGGTAGGCAGAGAAGATTGGGAAGAAGAAAACAAAAAAGTCTCTCCAGATGATAGATGGTTTGAGCCGAGAAAGTATTCTAACTTACTTGAATATTTTTGTGAAGAACTAGGAGCTTCTACAGAAAAAAATGTAACAGCTTTGGCTATTGATTTGGCTAAACAAAACGGAATAAAAATGTCTGAATTATTTAAGAAATATCAGGATTAATACAATCAAAGTGATATTTTAAGTGAAATTGAGGTGAAAGCAATAAAAGAATTATATTACGATGAAGAAAAAGAAATTAAAAATCAGCTAATGTATCAGAGAATAGTTAAAGTGGAAAATAATACTTTGTTTTTAGACAATGGAAATCAATTAGAAGTTATAGCAAACTCAGGATGTGGAGGTTGTGATGCTGGATGGTACGAGGTAACAGAATTAAATGGATGTGACAATATTATTACAAATGTAGAATTTACTTGTGATGATATTAACGATACTCAATTCTATAATGATACATCATATAAAATTTTTGTATATGCTGAAGATAAAAAAATTAAAGTTTTGCAAGTTGATGGTAGTGATGGTAATGGTTATTATGGTACTGGATATTCAATCATAGTAAAAGAAAAAGTTAAATAGCATAGGTGTAATAAGTATTTTGCCTGAATTAATAGAAAGAAGATGATAAATATAGAAGTATTAGCTCAAACAGAGTATCAAGATTTATATAGAATATCAGATGGAGTACTTTTAGTTATTAATAAATTCGTACCAATTGATTTCTCTGAAAAGACAACTGGATTTGTAAAAATATATAAAAGCAGATTAAAAAAATATAACAAAGGATGCCAAGATCATTTGAAAGTACTAGATAAAGATTATTTTGATAAATGGGCTACAGTTACAGTTAAAAAAGGAACAGTTTTGTACGGAGGTATTCCGGTTATTAAAACAGATAATAAAGCAGATTGGAAGTATGAAGTCAAAACAACAGGAAGTAGTCTTGGCGGGAATTTTGATGTAATAGAGGATATGCTTAGCTCAATATTAAGAATCATAAGGACGTAATTTGAATGTAGAATGGTTTACAAAAGATTAGATATTAATAAAGCTACTGCTCAATTTGAGAATAAATAGAAAGGATAAAAATATAAGATGGATACTGTAGAAATTTTAGTAACAAAATGTGACAAATGCAATCATAAAGAAATATGTAAATATGTTAACGAAATGACACAAATACAAAGAGATGTTTATTCAATAGAAAAAACAACTGAATCACCTATCAGCATTGATACAGATTGTAGTGCCTATGAATGGAAACTACAATAACAATATAATGTTACATATAGATAAAAAATGTAAAAATATTAAATAAAGTAGAGATATTAATAGATATTTTTTATCTAAAATAAAATCATAAAAAAGGAGAAATAATGATATGAAGGCATTGGCAATGAGAAAAGTATCTATGGAAAATGGAGATTATGCGTGGATCGAGTGTAAGGGGAAAAATGAAAAATATACAGGTTGGTTTTTAAGAACTCGTGTAGATGGCAAGATTCAATATGTAAATATCAACAATACTGATTTTATGTTATCAGACACGTTATTTACAAATCAGAATGAAGAAAACTACATTTTATACTACAAAGTAGACGCTCTAACTGTACTTAAAGGGTTTGATTTTTCATCAACGACAAAGGAAAAAATATTGTTAACAAATATGAGTACTTCAGTAAAAAAAGAAATTGAATATTTGGAAAAATTAATTAGTTATGCCGAAAATGATCTTACTAATAATAAAAATAGACTAGAAGAATTAAAAATCAAACTACATAATATTGAAAATGGAATCATTCCGAAGAAGCAGTATGTATATGGTGTACATGCGTTAACCGATAACAGAGAATATTGCTGGGAAAATACTAAAGGACTTGATTTAAAAGAGAACGATATTATAGAAGTTGATACTAAATACGGAACACAACGAGCTATTATAACTAAACTTGAAGAAAGTATTGAAGATCGTGGTTGCAAATCTATTATTAGGAAAGTTGATAAATTACCGTAAAATAAGGAACTGTCTCATGGATATAAAATTAGATTTTTCAAATAAAGAAATAGATAGACTTGCAGATAAAATGGCAGAAAAATTAAACAATAAGAAAATGAATATATTGAAATATGGAATAATTAGAGAGTTTGATAACTCATGCTTATGGTTTGAACCTATAACAGATACTAAAGATGGATTTGTACTAAGAGATATAGATGATAATATAATAAGTATTTTTACTGAATCAGCAATATAGAAGTCTTTAGAATTTGTTAAATAAATTATATAAAAATGGAGGATAAAAATGAGCAGTGTGATTTTAGGAATAACAATAGGAGTATTAGCATCTGTTCTTATAGGAATAATAGGTGGTGAAATTTATGATCTATTTTATGAAACGTGGAAAGAAATAACGTGCATAGTCGTTACTATTGCATTATGTATTGCGATAACAATATCAATAACTGCCGGATTATGCAACTATAATAAATTGCAATCCACTTGTTATATTAAGAAATATAATGTAACTAAACAGACAATTGAAGAAAGTATTAAAAGTAATGCTATATCAGGAATGGAAAGATTACAATTAGTTCAGAATGTTATAGACGAAAATAAATATTTAGAACAACAACAATTCGATTGTCAACAGTGGTATGGCTTTTTAATTGATAAGGATGTACTTGAATTAAAACCTATCAACTTTAAATAATATAACTATAGCAAAATAATAATATGGAGATTAATAATTATGATGATTAGCAAAGAACAAAAGAGATTAAAGGCAGTGAACTACCACGAAGCTAAAGACTTCGTGGCTTCCATTAAATAGTTCACCAGACTAAGCTATTAGAAACAATAGCTACGATAGTATAGTTATGATACCTTTGGTTGACGCAACAGACCACTGCTCTATCGTATATATTTAAGTTGGGTTGGAATAAGAAAAGCCCTGTGATATATACATGTAAGCTATATTATCATTGTCGAGTTGAAGTTGGAAAAATCTTATGGTAATAGTAAGACAAAGTACATACCACCTGCTTTTAGCAGAGTATTTATTAGGAGGAGCTAATTATAGTTTATGTAATTTCTAAAGATAATAAACCACTTATGCCATGTGAAAATGTGGTAGCAAGATTATTATTAAAACAAAAAAAAGCAAAAGTAAAAAGAAAAACACCGTTTACCATTAAATTATTATACGATACAACAGAGTATGTTCAAGATTGTACATTAGGTGTAGATACTGGAAGTAGTCATGTAGGAACATCTGTTATTAATTCTAAAAATGAAGTTTTATATATGTCAGATGTAGAAATAAGAAATGACATTGCTGATAAGATGTCACAACGTGCAAAATATCGTAGAAACAGACGTAATAGAAAAACAAGATACAGAAAAGCTAGATGGTTGAACCGTAAAAACTCCATTAAAAAAGACAGATTTTCTCCTACTATGAGAAGTAAGCTAGACTCCCATATGAAAGAAATAGAGTTTATTAAGAGTATTTTACCAATAAGCAGATTAGTTATGGAAACAGCAACGTTTGACCCACATCTACTTAAAAATTCAAGTCTACATAATCCTATATATAAAAAATGGGGCTATCAACAAGGTGGTAATTATGGATTTGAGAATACCAAAGCAAAGGTATTAAATCGTGACAATTATATTTGCCAACACTGTAAAGGCAGAAGGAAGGATTCTAAATTAGAAGTCCATCATATTATTTATCGTAGTAACGGTGGTTCTGACGAAGAAGATAATCTTATAACGCTTTGTCACACTTGTCATAAATGTGTTCATAGTAAAAGTATAAAATTAAAACTGCTAGGCAAAAGAAAAGGGCAATTAAAACATGCAACACAAATGAACAGTATAAGATTACAGTTGTTAAAGCTATGTTCAGATGCGATAGAAACATTTGGGTACATCACAAAAGCCAATAGATTGTTGCTAAGAGTAGATAAGAAACATCACCTAGATGCTTGTATTATTGCTAGTGGTGGAAACAAATTTACTATTAGGCAAAATATACTTTATAGAAAGAAGTGTATTCCAAATGGTGATTTTCAACAGACAAAAGGTGTTAGAAGTCAACAAGCAATACCGACAGGTAAAATACAAGGGTTTAGGAAATTTGATAAGGTGAGATATTTGGGAAAAGAGTATTTTATCAAAGGCAGAATGAGTTCTGGATATGCAATACTTATGGATATAGAAGGAAATAAGGTAGACTTCTCAAGTATGCCTAAAGGATGGAAAACACCAAAATTAAGTAACTGCAAACGAATATCAGCAAGAAAAACATGGATGGTGGATAGCTTAGTGGTATAACGCAATTCATCCACTAGGCTGAAGACCTAGTGGTATTCTTGCTAGTTTTATATAAATAAGTACAACGTTTTAAATAGACTTTAAAAAGGGGGATACATGAAGAAATTAGTAACAACGCCGCTATCAAATACTATTTGGTGGGCTACGGTTAATGAAGAAAGAGGAACTATGAATACAAATACCAGAATAGATGTTACAAATAATGCAATTAATGCAGTATTAGAGCATCTTATGAATTTGGATTCTAAGAAAAAAGGTCTTTCTGGATATGTTTTTGATAGGAAAAATAAAAATGGAACTATAACTATTGCAGCATATGACGAAAGGTATATTTTAATTGCTTCTAAAGAATATGAAGAACTAAAAGAATACAAGAAGGTAAGTGATTTATGTAGATAAAGACAACATTTTATGTTGATTTTTTAAAAGATTGGAAGTGATTAGATGAAATATTGTAATGTTATAAGAACAAATATTCCTTATGAAACCGCATTTTCTAAATGCAAGTTAATACGTGCAGAGATTGATTTAAAGATTGGAGATATATTATGTGACTGCATATTAACAAGTACAGGAAATCCAATGATAATACAAGATGGAGCATCCTCTGATTATGACGATTATTTTAAAAGTGGAATGTATGTTAACTTATTTCCATTAGAATACATAGATATTATCGAATCGGACAATGGGAATATAGATATTAAAGGATTTACAGTATATAAAGACGAAAAAGTATTTCATCCACTTAAAGGTTTTGACGACAAAGGAAATGAAATTGCTGATTTAGATAAAAATAAAGAAACTGTAAAATGTAAATACTACTATGTAAATAAATCAAAAACAAAAATTAAAGATACTTGGTTTTAATAAACAACATATAAAACAAAACTACAAGAAAGGAATGAAATAATCCTAGGTAAATGTCTGCGCAGACGATAAGGTGGATTATTGGCAAATCAAAAGTATACGGCAGAAGATTTAAAAGAAATGCAATCATTTAGTTTAGATAGGAAAATTCAAATCACACAGACAAGAATACTTGAATGGTACACGAAGTTTGAAGGTAAAGTTTACATCAGTTTTTCAGGGGGTAAAGATAGTACGGTGCTATTAGATTTAGCTAGACGAATGTATCCTGATATTGAAGCAGTTTATATAGATACTGGACTTGAATATCCTGAGCTAAGAGAGTTTGTAAAATCAGTTAAAAACGTAAGATGGCTCAAACCAGAAATGAATTTTAAACAAGTAATAAATACATATGGATATCCATTAATAAGTAAAGAAGTAGCTGATAATGTTTATCGGGCAAGACGTGGCAGTAAAAATGCGATAGATCGAATGAATGGACTTAATCCAGATGGAACTTTAAGTAGTTTTAAAAAGGGAAACATAAAATATAAATATCTGCTTGACGCTCCGTTTGAAATTTCTAATAAATGTTGCACGATTATGAAGAAGAATCCTGCTAAAAAGTATGAAAAAGAAACTGGTAATAAACCGATTATTGCAACAATGGCTTGTGAGAGCACATTTAGAAAAACGGGATGGTTACAAGTTGGATGTAATGCTTTTAATAAAGATAGACCTACTTCACAACCAATGTCGTTCTGGACAGAACAAGATGTTTTACAATACATAAAGAAATATAACCTTAATTATGCAAGTGTATATGGCGACATAGTTGAAGATGGCAAAGGTAAACTATATACAACAAAGTGTGACAGGACTGGATGTGTGTTCTGTGGATTTGGTTGTCAGTGCGAAAAAGAAGATAACCGCTTTCAAAGATTAAAAAGAACTCATCCTAAATTATGGGAATATTGTATGAAACCTGTATCAGATGGTGGCTTAGGTATGAGAGAAGTATTAGAATACATAGGAGTTAAAATTGAATAAATTACATACAAGATATAGTGGTCAAAATATAATAAAAAACAATATATAGTAATAATTATAACATAAAAGAGGCATTTTATTTGCATTTTTTGAAAGGAGAGAAAGATGGGAACAAGAAATTTAACTTGTGTTTATAAGAATGGTGAGTATAGAGTTGCTCAATACGGGCAGTGGGATGGATATCCAGAAGGTCAAGGAGTTACTATTTTAGAATTTTTACATAGAGTTAATATGGATGAATTCAAAACAGCTATTGACAATTGCAGATGGATTACAAAAGAAGAATTAGATGAGATTAATGATGGTATTGATAAAGGTTATATTGTTAATTGGCAGAAACGCTATCTTGAATTAAGCAGAGATACCGGAGGAGAAATACTTGAAGTTATCACCTTTAAGAATAAAAGAATTTTGCAAAATAGTCTTGATTTCGCAAATAATAGTTTATTCTGTGAATGGGCTTATGTAGTTGATTTAGATCAAAACACTTTTGAAGTATATAAAGGATTTAATAAAGAAAAGTTATCCGAAACAGAAAGGTTTTATAATGTAGAGAACAATGAAAAAGATTATAAGCCAGTAAAATTTTTAAAGAGTTTTGATTTGAGTAATTTGCCAACTAAAGATGAATTCGTAGCTGCGTTTGCAGAAGAAAATGAGGAATAAAAACAACGTCAAATAGAGGGTTGATGTTATATTTTGAAAGGAGAAAATGAATGAGTAAAGCAAAAGTAATTAGTGCATTTCCTGCTAGTGGTAAAAGTACATATTATCGTGAATGGAGTTGCTATTCAAAAGATAATGTTTGGCACGGAGCTAACAGGCATAATAGTGATGAATTATGTGGTGATAAAATATTGGATAGTGATAGCAGTCAATTCAGTTGGATTAAAGATGAAAATGGAAACAATACCGATGTTAGAAATCCAGATTTTCCAAACAACTATATTCAACACATTAAAGAACATTTAGATACAGAGGATATTATTTTCGTAAGTAGTCATGAGAATGTGCGTAAAGCACTGGAATATAATAATATAGATTACTATCTTGTTTATCCAGATAAAAGTTTATTAGATGAATGGGTTTATAGAATGAAAAACAGAGGTAATAACGAAAAATTTATAAATTTCATTACTTCAAATTGGGATAAATTTATTGATGATATAGAAGCAGAAACATTTCCTACAAAAGTAAAACTAGAAAGTGGTGTTAATACGGACGCTATTACCGTTACAGTTATGAATAGCATTATGGATTATAAAGAAAGATTTAGAGCAGAATATTTTCAACTTAAAATAAGAATAACTGGTTTAAGTGAAATGTTAAAAAAGTACAAAG
>ENA-UOOH01002930-UOOH01002930.1-fermentation-metagenome-genome-assembly--contig:-NODE-2930-length-13789-cov-4.483690_pt1 | contig 13789 bp, 8 predicted proteins | sample MGYA00245778_ERZ724025 | MGnify/ENA primary metagenome ERZ724025 (study PRJEB28704, sample SAMN03018313) | fermentation metagenome | biome: anthropogenic terrestrial biome; feature: soil; material... | reverse complement strand
GTTTTCACGTGCGCAATCGCGTGGGCCAAGGGATTGGAGCTTGTGGATTGGGGCAAGAACTAAGGAACTGCTCGGAGCTCCTGCTTCGACAACCTCCGAGCTTCAGCGCACGACGACCAGATCGACGACGCGGGCCCGAGGCCCGGTGATGGTGACCTCGTGCCCCTTGAGCTCGAGCGGGCCTCCTCCCGCCAGCTTCACGCGCCAGGCGCCGTCCTCGGACTCGACGCAGCCACGCTGCTCGGGGCTCGCGCACTCGGGAAGTCGCGCACCGTTCGCGAAGAAGCCTTCTCCCTGCCGAGCGCACGTAGTCACCGCGTACGTCGTCCCGTCGCGCTCGACGAACGAACCGGTTCCGCCTGCGAAGACCCGCACCGTCCGACGGTCCGCCACGTCGTCGAGGTCGACGACGCCGGGCGCCGCGGGGACGAGCGTCTGGACGCTCTCGGGGAGCATCGGGACGACCGACCCGGCCCGCGCGAAGAGCGGCACCTCCTCGAGCGGCGCGTCCACCTCGAGCTCGACCGGTCCTTCGATCGCATCGCCGCCCTGCCACGGGATCCAACGTCCGGGCGGAAGGTGAACGGTGCGGCTGGTCTTGCCCTCCTCGAGCACCGGGGCGACGAGCAGCGCCGGCCCGAGCAGGTACTCGTCCTTGATCGCCCAGCCGGGCCCGAACTCGGGGAACTGAAGCGGCAGCGCACGCATGATGGGCAGGCCGGTGCTCTCGGCCACCGCCGAGCAGCCGTCGAAGTAGGGGAAGAGCTGGATGTGGAGCTGCGCCCAGCGCTTGAAGTGCGCGATCGTCTCGTCGTCCTTGCCGAACCACCAGTTCCTCTTGGCGTCGATTCCGTGGTGCGTGCGCATCACCGGCGACAGCGCGCCGAGCGAGGTCCAGCGGAAGAACAGCTCCTTCGTCGACGGCGGGTTGGTCCCGCTCTGGTAGCCGGCGATGTCGTGCCCGTAGGTGGAGACGCCGGCCAGGCCGAGGTTGAGCCCCAAGGTGACCACGGTCGGCACCCCGTCGTCGGCCTGGAAGCTGGTGCGCTGGTCGCCGGCCCAGAAGACGGGCACGTTCCGCGTCGTGCCCAGCCAGCCGGCGCGCGAGAAGAAGAGGCGCTGCCTGCCATCGGAGGCGCGCTCGGCGAGCACCTCGGCGTTCAGCTTCGCCCACTCGTCGGGATAGCGGTTGTGGGCGAGCAGCGGGTCCTCGCCCGAGGCGAGCACCGCGTCGTGCGGCAGCCACTCGCCGAAGTCGGCCATCCAGCCGTCGAAGCCGACGTCGAGCGCCTTGCGCAGGTAGCCCTTCACCCAGTCGCGGGTCTCGGCGCGCGAGAGGTCGGCGAGGCCGGAGGGTACGAAGGTGACGCCATTGAAGAGGTACCGGCCGCCCTCGGGCGAGACGACAAGGTGGTCGCCGGCCGTGGCCTCTTCGAAGATGCGCGTCTCCTCGACGAGGAAGGTGTTGAAGTAGGCGAACCACGCGAACCCGAGCTCGTGCAGGTCGGCGGCGAGCCTCTCCGCGTCGGGGTAGAGCGTGGGATCGAGCGCCCACTCTTCCTTGAGCCGATAGCCCTGCGGATTCTCGAAGCCTCCGCGAAAGTCCTCGGTCCAGAGCGCGGAGGAGGGGATGCCCTTCTCGCGGATCAGCTCGGCGACCGCGCGCACCTTCGCCGTGCCGTAGATGGCGTCGTTCCAGGGCGCGAAGGCGAGCGGCGGCGGGCGCGGCGACCGCCCGAGGAGCCCCGCGGTCGCGCGCTCGAGCGCCTTCGCGGGCTCCGGGCCGTAGAAGAGCCACAGCTTCAACGTCGGCGCCCAGGTCTCGATGCGGAAGGCGTCTTCCTTCTCGGAGCAGAGCTCGAAGACGGTGCGCGTGTCCGACTCGACGACCCCGATGTAGCCGCGCTGCGACAGCCAGGTCGGCAGGCCCATGCTACTGGCGTGGCGCGTCCCCTCGAGCATCCAGAACTCGCCCGGATCGTCGGAGTCGCTCTTGCCTACCCCCGGCTCGCTCGTCCAGATCGGGATCTTGTGGCCGCGGTGATCGAGCGCGTCGGCCTGCGCGCCGAAGCCGAGGAAGCGATCGTCGCCGGCGCACTTGAAGGCGAGCGAGAGCCGGTTCATCGCGGGGTCGTCGGCGGTGAAGGTGAGCAGCAGCGCGTTCTCCGAGGGCGCCGACACCTGGAGCTGTGCCTGCGCCTCGCCGGACTCATCGGCCCAGCGGACGGGTGAGTCGGTCACGGCGCCCGACAGCGCCTGGCCCCTCGCCTCCCGCCAGCGCTGCGCGCCTTCGGTCACCTTGAAGCTGCCGTACGACATCTCCCACTGCGCGGACGCCTTGCGTGTGGCGAGCGGGGCGTAGGCCTCGGAGCCGCCGAGGTACGACTCGAGCAGCGGAGCCGCTTCGCGCGACAGGGGCGCTATCGACAGCCCGCCCTCGGCGATGCGGACCCGGAAGTCGCCGATCGCTTCAGGATCGGGGGCGGGCTCGGGCTCGTTGTCGCTGGAGCAAGAGAAGAGGAAGAGGGACGAGAGCAGAACGGCGACCGGTGAACGCATGGCGCGGCAGTATGCCACGCGGCAACGGAAGGACCCCTCGCGCGGCAGTCAGGATGTGTCGGGAAATCTCCTGCTCAGTGTGGCGTGCGCGCAGGAAAGAAGAGGCGCTGAAGCCAAGCTGAGAAGGACTCTTCGACACATCCTCAGGGCATCGAGAGGCCGCGGGCCCGCGCCAATCACGCGAAGGGCCGCGACCGCTCTCCCGCCCCGTCTACCTTCGATTTCGCCGCACGAGCCCCAGGGCCAGCAGCGCGAGCATGGCCAGCGAAGGCTCGGCGCCGCCGGTGGCGCAGCCGCATCCGTCGGCCTTGGCTTCGGAGACGCCGGAGGGCACCTTCCCCGCGTCGAGAGGCTGCCCGCCAGCGTCCAGTTTCGCGCCCGCATCCGGCGAGATCCCAGCGTCCGGCTCGACGCCCGCATCCGGCTCGCTTCCCGCGTCGGGTTCGATCCCGGCGTCAGGCTCGTCTCCGGCATCGGGTTCGAGGCCCGCATCCGCCTGCCCGGAATCCGGCATCCCAGCGTCCGGAACCGGCAGGCCGTCCGTGGGATCCGTTCCTGCCTGGCACTCGGCCGCGTTGCTCACTCCGTCGCCGTCGGCGTCCTCGGCCCCGTCGGAATGGTCGCGCGGATCGAGCCCATAGCGCGTCTCGCACTCGTCTGAGGCGCCGTCCAGGTCCAGGTCGCCGTCGGCGAGCGAAGGCTGCAGATGCGCGATCACGCGGTTGAAGACCTCCACGCGCGCGCTGGCCGGGACGATCGTCTCGAGCGGCAAGCCGAAGAAGACGACGTTCGCCGAGGCGATGGCCGCGCCGCGACCGTCGGGATAGGTCATCACCTTGCTCGCGCCGCTCGCCGCGTCGAGCACGTCGGGGTAGCGCACTTCGTAGACGCCCTTGGTGCCGTTGTCGAACTCGATGCCCGAGAGCCCGGCGAACGGGCCACCCGCCACGCCGGCGATGGTGAAGGCGTCGGCGTCGTCGGCGACGAAGCTGGCCTTCAAGGTGCCTTGGAGGAAGGCGAGGTCGCCGGCCGAGCCTCGGTCGCCGAGATCGAAGGCTATCTCCTCGCCGGAGATGAGCAGCTTGCCGCCGCCGCCGAGGAAGGCCGAGAGGAGCTGCTGCATCGCGGTGGAGACCGACTCGTGCTCGACCGAGTCCTTGCCGGCCTGGAAGTCGACGAGCTGGTAGTCGGCGAGGTCGACCGTGCCATCCTCGACGACCCTGTCGAGCGCGCCGTCGAAGAAGAGGTCGCGGGTGCCGGCCAGGCCCTGCGCGTGCTCGACCGCGTAGCTGAGGTCGTTGTCGACGACCTGCACCCAGGCGTCGCGCCGGTCGTAACCGCCGACGAAGAGCGCCTCGGCGGCTCGCCCCGGCAAGTTGCGCGCGCCGCGGAAGCGCGCCGTGACGGCCGGCGAGGGCAGGCCTTCGCCGTTGGCGTTCACGCCGGCGACCCGCACCGCGTAGACCTGCCGCGGCGTCAGGTTCGTGACCGTGAGCTCGGTGCCGGTGACTATCTGCCCCGCGTCGAAGGCGCGCTCGCGACCGGAGCTGGGGTTCTCGAGCAGGAAGACGCGGTAGGCGGTCGCGTCGGAGACGGCGTTCCAGGCGATGGTGAGCGAACCGTCGGCGTTGTTGACCGCGCGCAGGCCGTCGGGGCGGCCCGGCGGCGGGCCCTTGTTCTGATCGAAGAACTGGGCGACGCCCTCGGCGACGCCGTAGGCGAGCGCGTCGCGCCAGCGCGGGTCGTGCATCGAGCGGTTGTCGGCGTACCGGGGCGGCGGGGATCCGCTGGGGTTCGCCTGGTTGTCGAAGAAGCCGGTCTCGATCAGCGCGCCGGGGGTGTCGTCGAGGTTGCGCAGCTCGCCGAAGTTGGCGACGAGCCGGCCGCGGTCCTTCCAATTCGGATCCCAGTCGGCACGCACGCGCCTCAGGATTCCGTTGTGGACGAGGTCGAGGGCACGCCGCGAGCCCGGAGGATCGTCGCAGTTGACCGCGGCGTCGCTGCGCGAATGGTCCGAGTACATCTGGCACGAGTAGCGGTAGGACGAGGTGCCGGTGGCGGTGCTCGGCGAGGTGCCGGCGGCGTTGCCGTGGATCGAGAGGAAGAGGTCCGCGCCGATCTCCTCGGCGTAGAGCGGGCGGATGGAGACGTCGCTCGTCGAGGTGAGGGAGGTGCCCGCCCAATGCACGTAGCTGACCGCGCCCATCTGCCACCAGGGCTTGTTCGAGGTGGACCAGACGCCGCCGCCGAACTTGACCGCGTCGGCGATGAGGTAGCCGCTGCCGGGGTTGGAGAGGACGATTTCGCCGGCCCCGGTGGGAAACCAGAAGGCCCCGAGGTCGAGCCAGAACAGGCCGTTGAGCTGCTGGTTCAGGTCGAAGAGCGTCGAGCCGCCGCCGTGGCGCACCTCGACGAGGGCGCCGGTGGTGCGGTTGCCGCCCGGGACGTAGCGCAGCGCGACCCGGCGCGGGCCGGGCGAAGAGAAGCTGGCGGCAAAGCGCGCCTCGCCGCCCGAGGCGTTGGCGCGGTAGTCGCCGCCGTGTCCGCCGGGGTTCGATCCGGCCGTCCACGAGCCCGATTCGCTGTAGCCGCTGTCGCCGTCGTCGACGGTGACCGGCGCCTTGAGCGAGTGATCGGGCTCGCGCACGAGCACGACCTCGGCCCCCATCCCTTCGAGCAGCGGGATGATGTGGTCGCTGACCAGCTCGGCGTTGAAGAAGTCCTCGATGATGCCGCGGCAGGAGCCGCAGCCGGTGAAGTCCCACCTCGAGCGCTGGGTGCGCCAGCCGCCCGAGCCGTTGTCTATCCAGCCGTGGCCGGCCGAGATGGCGATGCGCTTGCCGAGCAGCGCGCCGCCGCGCGGGAGCTGTGGCGCCGGCCTTGGCACAGGCCGCACGTGCAACGTCCGGCGCTCGGGCGGGCGATGGACTTGGGTGCCTCCGAGCCGCCGGTAGCTGCCGTCCGGCGCCTGCACGTGGATGAAGGCGCCGCCCTCGATCTCGAGGGCGCTCATGGTTCCGAGCAGGCTCTCGAGCCGCAGCTCCTCGACCACCTCGGCGAGCGCCGGGTCTTCGGCGAGGGCGGGCTCGCTTCCCCAGTCGCCGCCGAGGAAGAGGTGCAGCGAGTCGCCCTCGCGCTCGACGCGGTCGATGGTCAGGCCCGGCGGAAAGAGCGGCTTGTCTTGGGGACCGTGGTCGCTCGAAGCGCGCAGCTCGAGCAGTGCCCGCTCGAGGCGCTTGGAATCGCCTTGCGCGGCGGCGGGTATGGAGAGCAACACCAAGAGCGCCAAGGCGCAGCGGGTCGTCGTCACCTTCGACCTCCTCGAGATGCCGCCCACTATAGCCCGATGCCCGTAGCCGCCTCAGAGGACGGGCCTTCGCCTCCGGTCGAGTCGGCGGGCAGGGGCCGAGCTTCGCCGGATGAGCGGCGTCGCGACGGCTGAGGTATTTAGTGTCCGCTTTCGACACTTTTGGGGCCGGTGGCAGGGGCCGGCGCAAACACTCGTGGCGCGTCCTGGGAGTCACGCCTCTGCGCCTGACGGCAGGGCGCCACGAAAGCCGAAGAAGGGGTTTGAAGTGCAGTCAACGCGAGCTCTCCTGGTGCTGTTGCTCCTCGCCGCTCCGGCGTACGCCGCCAAGTCGCAGCCGACTGATCAGCCGGCCGAGCAACCAGCCGGGCAGCCGACGGAGCCGGCAGTCGAGTCGGGCCCGGAGAGCGGCGCGGTGCCGGCGGGCGAGGAGGTCGCGCGCTTCGAGCTCCTGCTCCTCGGCAACCTCGAGGGAGAGCTCGCGCAGGTGCGCTGTCGCGAGGAGCCCGATTCGGACGAGTGGGCCTCCTACGCGAGCCAGGCGCGGCTCTACTTCGACCGCAAGGAGCAGGCGGCCGCGAGCGGCGCCCTCGAGCCGGTCGCGCTCAACACCGGCGACTCGATCTTCCCGGGCGCGCTCGCGCGCTACCTGCTGTCGAAGGGCGGGCAGGGCGCCGCGCAGCTCGCGAGGCTCCTCGCGCAGATCCCCTACGCGGCGCACGCGGTGGGCAATCACGAGTTCGCGCCACCGCGCGGCGAGTATCGGAGCTTCTTCGCGGCTGCCCAAGAGTCCGGCCTGGCGGTCCAGGCCGCGAACCTGCGCTGCAAGGAGAAGGGCGGCGCCGAAGAGATTTGCGAAGCCGTGGGGACCGGGGAGGGCGGTCGCGCCTTCTCGCTGGTCGAGCGCGGGCCGCTGACGATAGGCGTCACCTCGGTGGTCGACCCGGAGGTCGTCGCGCTGCTCTCGCGCAGCCGGCTCGAGGGGCTCGAGATCGCCGAGCCGAGGGAGGTCCTCAGCGGCCTCGTCCCGCGGATGCGCGAGGCGGGCGCGGACCTGGTCGTCGTGCTCTTCCACCTCGCGGGCAAGCAGTCGGGCGAGAAGGCCGAGAAGCTCGCGGGGCGGGTCCCGGGAATCGACCTGATCGTCACCAACGGCCTGTTCGAGCCCTTCGAGCCCGACCACGACATCGAGCTGAGCGAGACGCGGCCGAGCGGCTTCATCGTCGCCCCGCGCACCCGCACGTTCCTGGTGGGCGCCGACACGGGCAGCCTGCGCGCCGTGCTCGCCTCGGCCGAGGCGAAGCGCGCCGAGGACGGCCGCTGGCAGCTCGTGCGCCTCGACCCGAAGACCGTCCCGACCAGCGAGCTGCCGCCGTACCCGGAGACCGCGCAGATGCTCGAGGAGGCCGCGCGCGCCTACTGCGAGGACTGGGGAAAGCCCCTGCGCCCCGGGCTCGAGCTCGCGCAGGCCTTTGACCTGCAGGACCTGCGCACCTTCGTCCTCAACGTGATGCGCTTCCAGACCGACTCGGAGATAGCGCTGGCGAACGCACAGTCCTTCCGCGGCCAGCTGTACTTCCCGCTCACCGACACGCTCACGAGCGCTGACGTCTACGCGACGCTGCCGTACGGAAACCGGCTGGCGACCTTCGTGGTGAAGGGGAGCGAGCTCGCCGATCTGGCGAAGAAGCTCGGCGACGAGCTGGTCGCCTCGGGCCTCGAGGACTCGAGCAGCGGGCTCAAGGTCAACGGCCGGCCGCTCAACAAGGACCGGACTTACCGGGTGGCCGCGAATCAATTCCTGGCCGAGGGAGGCGACGGGGTCTTCGATCCCAAGAAGCTCGAGCGCCTGGCGTTCTACTCGCCTCCGTGGAGCGAGTCGCAGCCGACCATCGCCGCGGTGGTCGTGCACTATGTCGCGACCGGCCAGCACCTTCGGCGCGGAGACGACAAGCTCGCCCCCTCCGAGAGCTTTCCGGACCTGCACTCGAAGTTCCTGTGGACCTACACCGGGTCGATCAACTCCTCGTACAACCGCGTCAGCGTCGCCAATCCCCAGCGCAACGGCGCGGCGGCCTACGACAGGACGAGGCTCAACCTGACGGCGAGCGACGTGGTGAACATCGAGGCCAAGGCGGCCGCCCGCGCCGACAGCCGCAACCACGGCTGGGACAACGACCTGCTGGTGCTCTACGCGACGACCCGCCTCAACGGCGAGGACGCCGCGGGCGGCTTCGAGGAGACGAGCGACACCGTCCGCCTGCGCAGCGCCTACAAGTTCCTCGGCTTTCGCGCCGCGAGCGGCGATCGCTGGTGGGTGCCGGTGCCGTTCGCCGAGCTTCAGGTCGAGAGCGAGTTCAATCAGCCCGACGAGCGGGCGTGGCACCTCTTCGAGCTGACCGGCATCGTCGGAACGCTCTTCCGCATCGCCGGCCCGCTCGAGATCAAGGTCGGCTTCAACGGCAAGCGCGATGTATTCCAGCCCGATCGCGAGACCACCTTCGGCTTGAACGCGGGCTATCAGCTCAAGCGCTTTGATGTCTTCAAGCTCCTCGGAAAGCCGGTTCAATTCGAGAGCGAGCTCGAATACTTCTTCAACAGCATCGGCGGGGCGAATATCCAGGAGCTGCGCTCGCTCAGCCGGCTCTATTTCTCGCTGACGCACCGGCTTTTCTTCACCGCGAGCTATAACGCGTATCTGTATCGGACGGCCGAGGTGCGCGTGCCCGGGCATTCGAATGAGATCAATGTCGGGCTGAATTTCCTCTGGGATAAGACGGTGCAGAGTTTTTAGGGCGCAGGTCGAGAGTCGACAGTCGACAGCAGCTTCGCCGGGATGCGGCAACAGGCAGCTTGTGGCCGAGGCGGGTTGGTAGGGGCGCATGGCAATGCGCCCGACCGGGAATCGAGCACAGGGTTGGCACGGGCGGTTGCGACAAGGTTTACCCAGAACCGCGGTGGCGATCGAAACGGACCGCTTCCCGCGACAGGCGGGAAGCGGGTTGACGGCATGGTTCCGAGCTCATGCCAAGAAGCGACACATCAAAGCGTAGAAGCCGCTGCATCGCGAGCACTTGGTTGGGAGCCGCTTCTTGGCGGATTGGCGCGTCGACTGAGCCCGCTGTGGAAACTACTTGGCGGGCGCCCAATGGCTTCTCGAGCTAACCAGCATCGACCGAAACACCGCCATCCCGGTTGTCGCTATTAATACCTGTTTCGTTCGTTGGTCGTGGAGCGGATGCGGCCTGAATGCCAGTTAAAATGAGGGCTTCAATTTCGTTCCTGGAATACGCGCGCTCGCCGTAAATGAATACGTCCTCCTGCATAGGAAGGAGGACATCCACGATGGCTCCAGGGGTCGTAAGACCGCTAATTGAGCCAGCGGCGGCTACCAAGGCAAGTGTGTGGATTGGAATGCTTTCCTTTGGCGGCTCGAGACATGCCTGCTCTTCTGCAATAACCGCGGCCTCAGTGCCTATTGCGCGGACGCACCCTCCGAGTTCCACAAGGAAAGAGGGAGGGGTTCCGAAATAGTGTTGGCGCGCCTCGAAGGCATACCGAACCCCGGCTTGCTGTTCCTCGATGCATTCGGCGAAATCGCAATCGCGAACTCGAATTCGGTTGTGATGCTCGACAGTTGTCACTTCGACCAGTGCTATATATCCATGAGGTGACCGCGCAACGGCCTCGAAGCGGAGGTCCAAACCATTGGGGGAACGCGAAAGGAAGTTGCTGGGCGGATTTTCGCTGGAGGGCTGCGTTGGGCTTTGTGCGACCTCTGTGCATCCGGCGACCAAGAGGATGACGAAAATACAAAAGAATGCTGTGCGCATTTTGTGTCTCCTGTCCGCTACTGCGATGTGTATGCAAGAGCGTATTCGTTAATGATTGTTATCCTTCCGTTGACAAATTTGGCGACAGACCTATACGCTACGGCGGCGCCGCTCTCTTGGATGCCTTCGAGTGGGAACGCCAAAGGCGGGGTATTTAAAACAGTCGAACCGGGAGTTTGGAAGTTCACTTCGACGGGTTGGTCTTGATTGGCGGCCTTTGTCCATGGAAGAGTGACAACCCATTTTGCTCCTGTGCCGCCGTCAATGGCATAGCCTAGATTGCTCCATTTGCCATAGTTAACATTCGCGACGACCGAAGGCGGGATTTGGGGGCCGTAGGTTGTGTTCGGTGCAATTGTTTCCGTGAAAAAGCCATAAAAGTCGTCGGCCTCGTAAACGATTGCGCACTCGGAACTGCCGCACGTTATTCCGGGGGTCGCGTATGCTCGTGTTGCCTGTAGGGGCATTCTGCTCATGCTATCGTATAATGGGGCCCCCGGCTTACAAAAGTTGCGCATCGTGACTAGACTCGTTGATTTGTCGGTCCATCAAATTGACTTGCGACGGAGGCGACGGCAATGCCATCATCTATATGATGGTATAGTGCCGCTGCGGGGCCGTGCCCCCAAACGAAATAGGGGTCGAATACGCCGCCGCTGTCGTTCGCCTGACCGTTCTTGCAGAACTCCTTGAATAGCACCGTGTCGCGCGGATAGCCGGGATTCAGTTGATCGGATATTTGTTTGGAATAAAAGACGACGATGCTGCCGTCAGCTAGTGCAATAATGGCCGGTGAAGTTGTAACATTGATGTCGACTAGTATTGGAGTACTCCAGGATTCTCCTCCCGTTGCTGATTCGATCAGCTTTACCGCTCCGTCCGGCCCGGGCTCGACAAACGCGATGGCGTAACGCCCTCCTCCGTATGTGATGGCAGGTCTGCTTGTAGTTAATATCGTGGGGTCGGTGCGGTAATCGATGGCGTTAAGGGAGGCTGACATATATCCGACGCGGACAGGCCATTTCAAATTTGGTCCATAAATGGAAATTAGGCCGCGCCTGTCGTCCATTCTTGGCCACCGACTTAGGGCACGCAGTTCGTTGTGGTACCAGGGCCGCATCACTGCATCGGTATCCCATGTTGTATGGTCGAGGCCCAAAACGTGTCCGAATTCATGCACCGCGACATTGGTCATATCAACATAGGTTTCGTCTTCTGTGTATCGCAGTGCCCAGTGGTTCTTGCCGCCCGGCGGGAAGGTGCCTTGGTATGTGCAAGCCGCGGAGCAAGCGGCTGGATTGCTTCTGCAGGTATCGCAGTCGAGGGAGGTTTGGCATTGCTATTGATAAAAAGTCACCTGTGGCCTGTTTGAACACGAATAGCTTACTGCTGCAAGGGGCGTGCTGCTGTTGATTAGCCCAGTGTAGCAGACGTCCATTCTCACAGTGACCCCGTAAGAAGGGTATTGGCCAGACCCTGTTTCGCCTGAATAAAGAAGTGTTTCGGAGGCGCCGCCATTGATGTTCCATGAATTGATTGCTTTTTCGACTACTGTCTGGGCGTGGTTGCCGGAGATGCCGTCGATCGTCTCGAAGCTTTGCTTGTCTATATAAACTGGGAAGTTGTCGGGCAGCCTCCAGCCCAAAGGGCATAGCTGGTTGAAGCCAAATGCCGCGCCCGGAAACGTGATTAATAAAAATAGTATGCCGGTGTGAAATGCCTTGCGTTTCATAGCGCCTCGCGCGTTTGTTTTTCCTAGACACTGTATGGGTAGCCCGATTGGCAGTTTCGCTCAACGCTTCCTCGCGGGTCAACCTGCCCGCCAGGCCGCTGCCCCCACTCACCAGGCGGGCGATGCACGCCCCCGAACACCTAACGTTCTGGAAAGGCGCCCTCTCAGGGCGCGGGGGGCTGATCGCATGGCACGAGAGATCGTTCTTCCGCCTACCGGGGAGCCAGGCTCCCGGCAGGCGGGCTCGCTGCTCTTCATCGGAAACGCCACGGTGCTGCTTCGCTACGCGGGTTTCGTCATCCTCACGGACCCGAACTTCCTGCACGCGGGCGACAGGGCGCGGCTCGGCTATGGCCTGCTGCACGCTCGTCGTCTGACCGACCCGGCGCTCGAACTCGACGAGCTTCCCAAGCTCGATCTCGTGCTGCTGTCGCACAACCACGAGGACCATTTCGATCGCAAGGTCGCCCGCGAGCTCGATCACGCGCTGCCGATCGTCACGACCCGCCAGGCCGCTCGGAAGCTCGCCAAGAAGGGCTTCTCGGCCACGGTGCCGCTGAAGACCTGGGAAGACGTCGTCTTCGTCAAGGGCAACGACCGGCTACGCATCACGGCGCTGCCTGGCCGGCACGGCCCGGGCTTCATCTCCCGGCTCCTGCCGTCGGTGATGGGCAGCATGCTCGAGTTCGAGACGCCCGAGGCGAAGACGCTGCTCAGGCTCTATGTCAGCGGCGACACGCTGATGCATCGCGACCTGCGCGACATCCCGAAGCGCTTCCCCGAAGTCGACCTGGGAGTCTTCCACCTCGGCGGCACGCGCGTGCTCGGGGTGATGGTCACGATGGACGGCAAGCAGGGTGCGGAGGCCGTGCGGTTGATCAAACCGCGGACGGCGGTGCCGGTGCACTTCGACGACTACGACATCTTCAAGTCGAAGCTCGAGGACTTCCAACGCGAGGTGAGGGCGGCGGGGCTCGAGGACCGCATCCGCTACCTGGTGCGCGGCGAGGCGCTCTCGTTCCAGGTGGTCGAGGGCGAACGGCTCAGGCCGCTGCCGCTGAGGGACGAGCTCCACAAGCCGTCGCCGCATCCGCCGACGACGTAGGGGCTATCCCTTTGGTGTCGAGGTGGGCGGGGCTATGGTCCGCCTCGGGCTCGTCCAGAACGCGCCGCGCGGTGCCGAGGAAGCCCTTGCCGGAAGGGGAGACTGGAGGTGGCGCGGCGGCGGGTTGGCCCGCCCCCTCCCCTCCCAAACGGCCCGCACGACCAAGGTGCTTGTCACCGACTTGGTTGCGCGGGCCTGGGAGGGGCGATCGCGTGTGCTTGCCTTCGGGTTGCTGGTTCACGCTCTTCCGCTTCTACGGCCCGCAGCCCGCGCTGTTCGACAAGAGCTGGCGGATGGGGACATCGAGAGGCTTCCGGGCGACGCACTCGACCGAACCACCGCTCCCGTTCGAAGCAGGTCCTACTCCGACGGCCGCGGATCGGATCCCACCGGCTCACATGCGCCCCGCACGTATTCGTACCCAGGCATGTCGAGGGTATAGGTGTTGTTTTGGAAATCCCACGCCGACAGCGAGAAGCTCGAGAAGATTCCTCCGTTCTCACCGCTGCAGGTGCCGAGCCCCACGAACGGAGTAGTTTCTAAGCGGCACTGACACCTCAAAGGTCGGTCCGGGTCGGACGGATTGGGGTTCTCCGTGCACGGAGCGCCGTCACAGACCGCCCAGTGCAAGTCGCCGACATATCCCGATGCGCCTGGATCGCAGGGCACGAAGCCCTGCGCCAGGATCTCGCACCATCCGCGATACGAGTAGGTCGAAACCCAGGCATAGATGACGTCATCCACGGTGTACTGACCGTTGCGGATGGACTCACACACAGGTGCCTCGTCCACGTCACAGGAGGCCTCGCGAGTGCATCGAGTCTGCGTCTGGCGTTTGACCTCGAGGTCCTTGATTTCGGCCGTGTAGACGATGTGGGCTTCGTTCACCCGCATGCAGTCGCAGTCGGCCCGGTCTCCATTCATCGTGCAGTCGAAGGATGCGCTACAGAGGGCGTGCCATCCGGTGCAGACGACCGCTTCTTCGGGCGCTCCATCGAGTCCATGGACGTCCGCCTTCGAATCGCGACAACTGCTCGCCGCCAGGGCCAAGGTGGTGATCGCCACGAACTGGAGTCTCATATCTTCCCCCACGAGCCGTTCCGAGAATGTGCATCCTGACCCGCGCTGACCGCCGGACCGTGCACGTCAGTATCCGGATCCCTCCAATGGCTCGGCGCGGCGGGCGGGGCACGAGGCGCGAGCGCAGCTTGGAGCCGGGCGCGAAGACCCCGAAGTAGCGCACCAGGTGCGCC
>ENA-UOOH01002928-UOOH01002928.1-fermentation-metagenome-genome-assembly--contig:-NODE-2928-length-13812-cov-5.616268_pt1 | contig 13812 bp, 12 predicted proteins | sample MGYA00245778_ERZ724025 | MGnify/ENA primary metagenome ERZ724025 (study PRJEB28704, sample SAMN03018313) | fermentation metagenome | biome: anthropogenic terrestrial biome; feature: soil; material... | reverse complement strand
CACCGAGAGGAGCGCTGATGAAAAAGTTACTAAAGCTTCTTCTGATCTTATCCGTATTAATTACCGCCTTTCCGTCATCCCAAGCCCAAGCTGCCCCGCCGCCCCCAGACCACCCTTGGCTCTCCGAGGTCATTGAAGCCGACGACCTAAACGTTAGTGAAGGTATTTCCATTGCCCGACTGCCAGGCACGAACACACTCGTCGTGGCTTATACCGGCGAAAGACCAAGCCTTAATCACCGCATCCTTAAATTTGCCATACAGGTGCAAAAAGGCACCGGCAATTGCGGCATACCCAAGGATTGGTACTGCATGGAGGTGGATAACACTCCCTTTGCCGGCTGGAGTCCTTCCATCGCCGTTTTCCAGGACCCCAAGAATAGAGACCTGGTGCGTATTGGCATCTCCTATATGGATATGTTTGAACTTACCCTCAAGTATGCGAACAATGTTTACGACAAAAAAACCGCTCAGCTCACGGGTTCCTGGCAGGTAGAAACCATCGATGGCCCTACGCCTATTATCTATCGGGCAGCTTGGGTAAACAGCCTCACCTTTGACCCCCAGACCGGCAAGCCGGTGATTGCCTACGATACATTAGAGGCCGACCTGCTGGGCAACCCAATGAACAAAGGTTGGCTAATACCACCACCTATGTGGGTGCAGGTAATGGAAATTGCGGGGTTTCCAATAGTTGGAACTGCGTTCAGATCACCACCGATCTTACTCTGAAAGCTTTCACCCACATTGGCCTGGGATGGATCGACAGCAAGCTCTACTATTTTTATACATCGCAGAATGGGCTATCCTATGCAACGCTTGCCCCCGGCATGTCCTGCCACAACCCAGATTATTACTGTGAGGTTATCGATAATACCAACACTGTGGTTGGCGAGGACTTAAAAGTAAGCTCCTGGAGCGGTAACCTGCCCGGTACACCCGGTTACAACCCTCTGGTCAGGGAAAACGGCGTAAACATCGTCTATAAGGACGAACCCAATAACCTGATTAAATTTGCCACAACGCCAAAGACTGGGCCTCTTTTTAAGGTCAGTGATATTGCCTCCTATGGCACAGCCGATGTGTCCAGTCTCTCGGTAAGCACGGACGCCAATTATTTCGCAGCCGCCACTTTTTCAAGCCCATCTTATTACGGGAATGACATCGTGCTCGCCCGCCCAGCTGCTGCCTATGGCAAGCTTTTTGGGGACGGGTGCGGCTTTACCATGGGTACCTGGGTATGCGATGTAGCGCTCACCGCGGAGCGGTATTCAAAACCAGGCGAACTTGCCGCAATCGATGTCAATGGCGGCAATCTGGTCAGCATCGTCCATAATCAGTACTATCCCATCAGGGATTTCCATGGGCTGCAGATTCTCAGGCAGGAAGACTACAAAATGGGCCTGCCGCTCATTCGCAGATAAACCGCAAGACCGGCCTCCTGGCAGCTCAGAATTCAGATTGCCTGCCCAATTTCAATATAGTTCCGAAAGGAGCGGTGATGAAGAGGATATCCGTATTAAGTTCGATCGCATTTTTACTGATCAGCGCCATGTTCAGTATTGCGCCGCGTGCAGCCCGAGCGCAAGGCCCGCCGACCACCATTTATGAGGTGAACACCTTTGTCGATCTGTATGACAATGCAAACAATGATATTTGCGCCGGCTGGGTTGGCCCAGGCCCTGGGGATTTTGGCCCCTGCTCCCTGCGCTCAGCCATCTTTGAGGCCGGCTTTGTCAATGGTTTACAGCCTGGCTTTGTTCATATCAAACTGCCGCCCGGAACCTACAAACTGACGCTTTCGGCTCCGCCTTTTGTAGGCGCTGAAGACAGGTATTATGGCGATTTAGACTTACGGGACTTCCCGCAAGGCCAGATCCCAAATGAAGTGCTCATCGAGGGCACCGGCGGCCCTGACAACCCCTCGGTCATCGATGCCAGGTTTATTGACCGTGTGCTGGAACTTGGAGAATATCAAAATCTCACCTTGAGGAACCTTGTCATTCAGAACGGCAGCCTGACCGGCACCAAGGCTGAAAATTCCGTGGGCGGTGGTATTTATCAGCACTATGGCTCTACTTTGATACTGGAACATGTCTTGCTTGAAAATAACCATACCACCTGTTCTGCATATAATTGCTCTGCAACCGGTGCTGCGATCTATAGCCAGGGTAAAGACCTCTTCATCTACGATTCTGAATTTCTAGGAAATAATTCAGACCGAGCTTCCGCAATCGGCTTTTTTTATGCACCTGGCACGCTCCTGATCGAAAATTCATCCATTCATCGCAACGTTAGCGACACTGCAACGATCATCGGAAGTGGTGACCTCTTCCTGGTCAATTCCACGATCGCGAAAAATTTTGAGACTGATACCGAGCATTACCAAATGGGGACCATCCATTGGGCGGGGCCTGCCTGGATACAAAACTCCACCGTGATCACTGGGCACCCAAAAAGGAATATTAGTGTGGGGGAGACGCTCACGCTCAGGAACAGCATCCTGATGAACGCGGATTCGCCGCAGCCAGCCGGCTTTATAAATTGCTCTCTCAATTTTGATCTTGGCCACCCTCAAATTACTTCGATGGGCGGGAACATTTTCAGTGACCAGTCTTGCATGCCGGACCCCGGCAAACGTGACCTCGTATTAAGCTTCGATAAGGCCAAGCTTGACATTTTGGAGGATTATGGGGGGTTCACGCCGACGATGGCGCTTTTGGAGGGCTCGCCGGCGATCGACCGCGTTTTAGGAACGTGCACGGTGACCCGCTTGGTTTCCGACACCCTGAAAGATCAACCGTTAGAGACAGACCAACGCGGCAAACCGCGCACAGGTGCCTTTTGCGATGCCGGCGCGTTTGAAGGGGATGGCGGTTCGGTGCCCTTCTTCCTGCCCATAATCCGGAAATAGGCGGCAGGATTTTCCATGCATTCGATGTAGGGGAGAGACGACCGCAGGGAGGCTCTACCGCGATGTGTGCCGGGAGCGAGGCGAGATTGGGCCGACACAAGTGGTCGGCCCCTACCTGGGCGGGGCGGGGGAAATGTCCGTTGGTTTAATTGGGTTTGGAGGGGAGGCTCGGGCAATAGGCCCGAACCCTACATGGTGGGTGCGATGGATTTCGCTCCCATTCCGGCACTGCGTGCCACCTCCCCCGCTTACCCGGCCGTTTCACGGCGGGCACAGGTGGGGGAGGCATCGTGGCGCCCGTTGTGAGATCAAGAGGCAGGGGGAGGGGAGGGACGGCCGCAGGGAGGCTCTGCCGCGATGGTGCCGGGAGCGGGGCGAGATCGGGCCGACACAAGTGGTCGGCCCCTAACTGGGGCGGTGGCTATGATGCCGGTGGGAAATCCAAACGTGTGTTGTAGGGGAGAGACGACCGCAGGGAGGCTCTCCCGCGATGTTGGCATCGGATTGGCACCGGGCCGACACGAGTGGTCGGCCCCTACACGGTGGCGTTGGACGGGTCAAGACAAGTGGTCGGCCTGTACCTGAGGTTTTTGACAGGATCCACGGGTACTTGGGGTTGCACGATCTTGCTCTCGCCGCGGAGAGGTATTCTAAACCAGGAACGGCAATCTAGAATTCTATTGACAAACGGTCGCTTATTGTCTTAACGAATATTCTCAAAGCTTGATCGATCGTTTCGATCAGCGAATCCTGGTCTTCAAAACTCGGGTTGGAATTCAATGAGCACTCAAGGATAGCATCCGAATTACTCTCATCATGAAAAAGGTTTAAGTTTCCTCTGCCATCACGCTTAAGCATTGATGCGTAAGTTTTTGCGATATCCCTGTTCCGGGCGGAAAGCCATGCTTCAAAAGCTCCCTTTTCATGTAAATAGACGACGGCTATTTTTAAACCCTTGTCCTTTAATGCCTTGGTGCTCAGAGAAAAATAAGACATATCCATGTACCCTTGGTAGAAACTGCTGACCTCGTAGTGCGGGTATTTCTTAATTAACGCAGCTCTTAATTTCCCTAAAAAGCCAAATATTCCACGATACGCAGCTTGTATTTCACCCGCTTGTAAAAGGGTTGAATACACTTTAATCAACTCATCGAGAGTCTTCAAATTACGCCTCCCCGATCTTCAGCATTTAATTCCCTAACGATACCACTGTCTCCAAAAAGCCGGGCCAGCAGGACCCTACTTTAAGGCCGCTGGCCTTCCACGATCTGTGCATCGGGCGGGCCTTGCCCTGTTCAACTCTCCTTGGCTTACAGGTGCCGATCATCTTCGCAAATGCCTGAATCCCGCTCAAATCCCCGCTCTCACCGTATAATGCTTGCCAATCAGGAGGAAGAAATGAGCGAAGAAAAGACCCCCCAAAATACTGCAAATCCCACACCGCCCGTCCCGGAAGACAAGGCCGTGACCACTGAGCACAGCCTGAAACTGGGCAAGAAGACCCTGGAATACAGCGTGACCGCCGGCACGATGGTGCTGAAGGCCGAGGACGAAAAAGAGGGCGAGAAGGCGCGCGCCTCAATCTTCTACGTGGCGTACACCCTCAAAACCGACACCCCGCGGGCGAAGCGCCCGATCACCTTCTCGTTCAACGGCGGCCCGGGCTCATCCTCGGTTTGGCTGCACATGGGCTTGCTGGGCCCCAAACGCGTGAAAATGGACGATGAAGGCCTGCCCCTGCCTCCGCCTTACGAGCTGGTGGATAACGAATTCACCTTGCTGGAAGACTCGGACCTGGTTTTCATCGACCCCGTATCCACCGGCTACAGCCGCGCGGTACCCGGCCAGAAGCCCGAGGAATTCCATAACGTTAAGGAAGACGTGCGCTCTGTGGGCGATTTCATCACCCTTTTCACCACCCGCAATTTGCGCTGGTCCAGCCCCAAGTTCCTGATCGGCGAGAGCTATGGCACCACCCGGGCCAGCGGCCTGGCCCAGTACCTCCAGGAGCGGCACGGCCTCTTTTTGAACGGGATCATGCTGATCAGCGCGGCGCTCAATTTTGCCACCCTGGAATTCAACGATGGTAACGACCTGCCTTACCCGCTGCTGCTGCCCACCTACACCGCCACCGCCTGGTACCACAATAAACTGGGCCCAGACCTGCAGGGCAGCCTGAGTGCCGCGCTCAAGGAAAGCGAGGCCTTCGCGGCCGGAGACTATACCCTGGGGCTGATGAAGGGCAGCGCGCTCACGAAGACCGAGCGGTCCAAGCTGCTTAAACAGCTCAGCCGCCTAACTGGTCTTTCCAGCGCCTATCTGGACGACCACGACCTGCGGGTGACCGTGGGTGAATATTGCAAGGAGCTTCGCCGCTCCGAGAACATCACGGTGGGCCGCCTGGACAGCCGCATGACGGGTTACGAGCAAAACCCCAGCGGCAGTACCATCATGCGGGACCCATCCTACAGCGCCATCCTGGGGCCCTACACCGGCACTTTTTACGATTACGTGCGCGGGGACCTGGGCTTTGCCTTTGATATCCCCTACGAGATCATCGCCCACCTGGATAAATGGACCTGGGAACGCGGGCGTTACGCCGATGTAACCGGCAACCTGCGCAATGCCTTCCTGATCAACCCGAACCTCAAGGTTTACGTTGCCAACGGCTTTTACGATATGGCCACGCCTTACTTCTCCACGGAGTACACCGTGAATCACCTGGGCCTGCCGCATCCACTCTCGGAACGCCTGCAGATGTCTTACTTTGAGGCCGGCCATATGATGTACCTGCAGATGGCCTCGCTGCGCAAACTGGGCAAGGAACTGCCGGCCTTCATCAAGGATTGCATTTCGCAATAGTTACCTAAGCATAGTGCGGCCGAAATTTCGGCCGCACTATTGATTCTTCGCCCGCCCATGGAGAGATTTACACAAGTGTGCCCTGCAGGGGGCTTGCCGGAGTGTTAGTATTTAGCCAGAGATTCGATTGAAAAGGAGCAGCCCAATGCCGCTTGTTACATTATCCGAGATCCTGAAACCCGCGAATGCCCAGGGCTATGCCGTGGGCTCCTACGACGTGTTTAACCTGGAGATGGCCAGTGCCGTGATCCAGGCCGCGGAGGAGAACCGCTCCCCGGTCATTTTGGCTTATGTTGAAGTTTTTGACACGCTCTTCCCCATGGAAGCCTTTGCGGCTGCCCTGCGCGATTACGCCCAAAAGGCCTCCGTGCCGGTTTGCATCCACCTGGACCACGCCACGAATCTGGCAGTGATCGAGCGCGCGCTGAAGGCTGGGTTTACGGGCATCATGATCGATGCCTCGGACAAAGCTTTTGAAGAGAACATCCGCATCACATCCCAGGTGGTCGAGCTTAGCCACGCCCTGGGCATCTCCGTTGAAGCGGAGCTGGGCCACGTGGCCGGGAACGAAGGCATGTACACCGATGACAGCAGCGTGTACACGGAGGTTTCGCAAGCTCGGGAATTTATGGACCGAACCGGGGTGGATGCCCTGGCTGTATCGGTTGGGACAGTGCATGGGGTGTATAAATCCACGCCGGTGCTCAGCTTTGACCGCTGCGCCGAGATTAAAGCGGAAACCGACGGCCTGCCCCTGGTGCTGCATGGCGGCTCCGGCCTTTCCGATGAGGACTTTAAGAAAATCATCGCCAGCGGGATCAATAAGGTCAATATTTTTACCGATCTCACCCTGGCCGCCATCCGGACGCTGCGGGAGGCGGACCTGACGGGCAAAACGCCTTACTTCGGGCTGAGCATGCAGGTGAAGGAAGCGATCAGGCTCGCGGCGATCGCGAAGATGAGCCAATTTGGCTGCATCGGAATGGCCTCCTAAAAAAACTAAGCGAAGGTAAGGATCGTTCTAAAATTGGCAGGGTCCAGCGATGCCTCGAAGGCCTGCTGGGCCTCCTGATAGGGGAAACTGGCGCGCACCAGGCTGCCGGCTCTTACCAGACCCTTATCGATCAGGTTCACTGCCTGGTCGAAGGATTGGGTGCTGGGGTTCACCGCGCCGGTAATGCGCACTTCCGTGTTGTGGATCCAATTGGGGCTTAGCTGGATGGGCTGGTCCGGATGCTGCGAACTGTACATGACGCAGGTACCGCCCTTTCCAGTGAGGGCCACCGCTTGCTCCGCCACCGCGGAAATGGCCGTGGTGTTGAACACCGATTGTGCCCCCCTTCCCTGGGTGAGGGCCATGATCTGAGCGTGTAAATCCGTACTCATTGGATCAATGGTGAGGTTGCAGCCCAGTGCCTGGGCCACCTCACGCCGGGCCTGGTTTGGCTCGCTGAGGATGGTGAAGGCGCCGCGCAGCCTGGCGGCGATGATGTGCAGGAGACCCATCACCCCGCCGCCGATGATAAGCGCATCGTCGCCTGGGCGCGGGTCGGCCTTGCTGATGCTGTTCATCACGCAGGCCAGGGGTTCGGTGAGAACCTGATCTTTAAGGGGCACATCGTTCCTGAACTGCCAGACGGCGCTGCGGTCCAGGCTGATGTACTCGGCCAGGCCGCCCATGCCGTAAACCTCCGGGCCGTTCAGATGAAAGCTGTTCAATTCCACGCACAAATTGGGCAAATCCCTGCGGCAGTAATAGCAGCTATTACATTGCTTGACCACGCGTACAGCCACTTGCTGGCCGATGGGGTAGGCTTGCGGGTCCACTCCCTGGCCCAAAGCGCTGATGATGCCCACGGTTTCGTGGCCGCCCAAAAGGGGCAAGGGCACCTTTTTTTCGCCGATAAAAACCCGCTGTTCCCAGGTGCACAGTGCTGTTGCTTTCACTTGCACCAATATCTCATTATTGGCTGGCACCGGCTTGGGAATGCTGATCACCTCCGCCTTGCGCTCCCCCGTAACGACAACAGCTGACATTTTTTCGGTCATTTGGTCTCCCTGCAGAGCAGGAGCAATACTGCTCCTGCTCTCTAATCATATGTTTTTAGAAGATGCCCACAAGGCCGCCGATCACCGCGATGGCGATGACCAGGAGGATCACATACTGGGCCTTCCACCCGCGTTTCAACAGGGCATAGGCGCCCAAAGTGAGCAGGAGCGATAGCAAGCCCGGCACGAGGGCGTCGAAGAAATCGGTTTGCAGGGAGAAGACTTTCTCCCCGCCCATGGGGAACTGGATGGCGGTTTTCACATTGACGTACTGTGAAACCAATCCGCCCATCACTGCCGCGCCCATGATCCCGGCGCCAACGATCACCTTGTTGATGGCCTTGTTCTCCATCAGATTGAGGATCGCTTCGCTGCCTTTGTTATAGCCCAACTTGAGCAGCCAGTAACCGTAGGCGTAGTACAGGGCAAAGAAGAGCGCTGAGTACAAAATGGGAGCGCCAATGTTACCCTCGCGCGCCGGCCCTAAGAAGAGCACGATCATCAGCGGGATCATCACGGCTTGCCAGATCGTGTCGCCTACACCAGCGAGGGGGCCCATCAAACCGGTTTTGATCGAGGTGAAGGCCTCGTCGGTGAGGTCCGCGCCTAACTTTTTCTGTTCTTCCATGGCTGCTACCAGGCCGATAACGGCTGAACCGGTGGCATTTTCTGTGTTGAAGAACTCGACGTGCCGGCGCATGGCCGCTTTCATTTCCTCTGGGTCGTCCTTGTAGAGGCGGCTGAGCACCGGGCTCATGGAGTGCAGAAAACCAATGCCCTGCATGCGTTCGTAGTTGTAGGCGGATTGGAAGTAGTACATCCACTTCCACCAGGCGCTGCGCACGTCTTTGGGTTCCAGCAGTTTGCTGGCCTTTAGCGCGCCGGTCTCCGCGATGGGAACATCTTCAACAGCTTGCCCTTCGTCCTTGCCTTCTTTGAGCTCGATATACAGCAGGGTGATGCCCAGGAAGATCAGGGCCAGGGGCAGGGTTTTGAGGCCCAGGAAGGCGGCGGCAAGGAAACCGAGGAAGAAGAAGATCCGGGCCGGGCCTTTATAGATGGCCAGGAGCATCATGCCAATACCAACTGCCGGCAGCATGCCGCCGATGATGCTGAGGATGCGCAGGAAATTGCCGCCCAGGCTGGCGATGAGGTCGGCTATGGCACCCGCGCCGTAATACGCGGCGAGGAAACAGGGAACTGCCGTGATCAGGAAGAGGACCATTTGAGGCAGAAGGATATTGGCAATCCAAACCTTTTCAGGCTTGCCTTCTTCCACGTAGCGATCGGCCAGGCGGACGAAGACCGTATTAAAGGTAAGCTTGCCCACCCATACCAGGGCGCCCAGCAGACCCAGGGGCACAGCCACGGCCAGGGCCGCGTTCATTTCCAGGCCCTGCGAGATGGCCAGGGCAGTACCCAGGATACCGGCCAGGGACATATCCGCGGGCATGGAGCCGCCCGCGCTGATGAACCCGATGTACATTAAGTTGATGGTTGCCCCGATGATGGTGCCGGTGACCGGGTCGCCAAGGATGAACCCCACAACCAGACCCAAAACCATCGGGCGATAGATAATGGCATAGTTGCCTAAGCCGCCAAAGGGCCAGGGGCTATTGGCCAAATAATAAAGCAGCCCCAAAATCAAAGCCTGCGTAAGCGTCATTTCTCTCCTTTTAATATGTTTCTTAAATTCGTTGAACGTTCAGCTGGTACCAATTGGTAATAAATTTCAATACCGCTCTGCATCAAGCGGTCAAACGATGCAATTTCTTCCGGGCTGGCGGAGATGTTTTTGTTGAGCTGGCTGCGGCCGGCCTTGGCGCCCATGCCGCCCAGGTTGATGGAGCCAAGCTGCACGCCCTGAGCGATGAGCGCTTCCATCATTTGCGGGGTTTTTGTGAGCAGGATGATGGGTTTCTGGCCGGCGTCTTCCTGCTTGAGGTATTCCGCGCTCCCCGCGAGGTCCCGGATTTCGACCGTGATCCCGGGAGGCGCGGCGGCTTTCAGCAGCCGCTGCTGGAAAGTATCCTGCGGCAGTTTCTCATCGGCGATCAGAATCACATCGGCGTTCTTGAGCTTGCACCAGGATGTGACGATCTGCCCATGGATCAGCCGATCATCGATTCTCGCGAGTACAATATTTCGCATAGACCTCCTATTCCTTCATCAAAGCGGTAACGTCCAGGAATGTACCTGGAAAGGCGGCGACCAGATGCGCCGTTAGGGCTGGCAGCGGTAAGTCGTTCAGCAGCAGGGATGCTTCCAGAAGGATGCCTAAATTAACCCCGCTGAGGTGCTGAAAATCGTAGTGCTGCATCAGGCTGCCGACTACGTTGAATGGGGTTCCGGAAACCAGATCGGTGAAAACCAGCAAGTCTTCCCCGCCTTGACGGTCCAGGAACGCGCGCACCCGATCTTCGAGCTGTTCGGGGCTTTCTCCCGTTTCCAGGCCAATGGCCGCGGCCTGCTCTCCCAGGTCTCCAGCGATCATGGCCGCGCTCTCCAGGAGCGCGCCTGCCAGGTTAGCGTGTGAAACGATCAAAATCTTAGCCATTCTTGGTTCCGTTCTCAGCTTCGCAGGCAGCCAGCATGGCTTCTGCGGTTTGGCTATCGGTGATGAGGGTCTTGATGTAGCCTTGCCGCGCCGCTGTCACAAGCGCGGGCACCTTGGCCGCGCCTCCGGCGAGGCAAACCACATTGCGGATCCCTTTCAGGCGGGCAAGCGGCAGCGAGACCTGTTCGTAGAAGCCGCTGGAATCCAGCACGCTGCCGTCTTTATAGAAAAAGTTGGCCAGGATATCGCCAACGGTCTGGCTGGAGGCGATGAGCCTCTTATATTCCTCGCTGGCCTCGCTGATCAAAAAATCGCCCCTGGAGAAACGGGGGCCCAGGCCAACGATGGCCGCGTCCAACTTCTCCCATTGCTGTTTAAGCCGGGAGTAACGGTCTTCTTCGATGCTCATGCGCGGGCTGCCGCGCTTGAGATAGGCGGGAACACTGGTGTAGTAACTCTTAGCCTGGAATTTTTCAGCAAACCGGTCCACGATCACATTGCTTTGCAGGTAGGGGTTGTTCTCATCCGAGATCCCAACCAGGGGGATGAAGGTCATTTTGCCGGGGAATTCCTGGCGGGCTTGCAAGAGGGCGGTTTGGTAGATTGTGTATCCCCAGCCGACGCCCACAAAGTGGGATTTGGCCAGGATGCGGGGTAGGGCTTCCGCCGCTGTGTGGGCGATTGCTTCGGAAACCAAACGGGTGTCAGTACCGGGTTCCGCGGGGGTGCTGACCAGGGTCACCTCCAGCAGCCCCAATTGGCGCTGCAGGCGCTCCGCGATCTCACGGAGCTTGAGGCTCTCCGGCAATTCAACACTGATGCTTACGATGCCCATCTGGCGGGCCTTATTTAAGAGCCGCGAGACATGCGGCCGAGAGATGTTTTCCTGTTTGGCAATGTAACCTTGGGAGCGGCCTTCCAGGTAGTATTGCTGAGCGATCCTGTATAAGAAGATGTATTCCGGGTTTTCTTTCATATCTCGGCGTGGATGTACAAATGTACCTGGTGCGCAGGCGTTATTAACATTATAGGCGCTGAGCTGAAGTTGGGTCAATCGCTGGGGAGGTACATTTGTACTATTTATTGTTCTGGCAAGTGATTACTTGATTAAAAAGAAATCGCCAGGGAATTGCCCTGGCGATAAGGATGATCCTGGGTTTAGGCCATCTCGTATTTTTCGGTGGAGATCTTCTCACCGGGGATGCCCATGCGCTCGAGGATGCGCTCCATGGCGACCATCATCGGGATGGGACCGCACATGAAGTAATAGAGGTTTTCGCGGCCTTCGGCAGGCAGTTCACTATCCAGCAGGCCCTGGGAGACATAGCCTTTCAGGGGGTAATCCCCGTCCAGGGGTTTCTCCAGAACGCGCAGGACCTTCAGGTTCAGGCGGCTTTCCAAATCGGCCAGTTCTTCTTCGAAGAGCCTGGTGTTTTCGTTGAGGTCGCCATAAAAGAGCCAAACCGGGCGTTTATCGCCGGTATCGTCCATGGTGTGCAGGATGCTCATCATAGGAGCGATGCCGATACCGCCGGCAAGCATGACCAGGCCGTTATCGATATGCGGGTTTTTCAGGTCGAAGGTACCGTAGGGGCCGTCCACCAGCAGTTTATCGCCGGGTTTCAGGGAACGGGTTTTGCGGGTGAATTCACCCAGCTCCTTGATGGAGAAGCGCAGGCGGCCATCGCTGGCCTGGTCCGAACCGGAATACGAGAAGGGGTTGCGGGCCACCCTAAAGGGCTGTGTGCCCACGCTGATCCAGGCCACCTGCCCTGCCCTAAACTGCTTCACCTCGCCCTCGGGTTTGAGGTAGAGGGAATAGGTATCCGGGCTCTCATCGACCACTTTTTCAACCACAAAGGGTACTTTGGCGATCGCCAGGGGCTTGAGCACACGCAAGTAAATGCCAATGCCGACCCAAATGACAATCTGGGCGATCCAGATCACCAGCATGGCCTGCTTGCTCATGTACTTGTTCACCTTGAAGAGGTGAATGGTGGCAAAGATGAGGATGCTGGAGGCCAGAATGGCGTGAACAGCCACCCAACCGGTGTAGTCCAACTTGATGCTCTTGCGGAACATCGAAGAGAAGGCGATGAGGATCAAGGCAAAAAGCCCGATCCAGCCCGCGAGGACCGTCCAGGGCGCTTCCCAAAACTTGAAAAGCTGCAGGGTGGTGAAGTTGTTAAAGACCAGCAATACCGGGTGCAGGATGCAGAGCATCACCGAGCCGAGGCTGACGACATGGTGAAAATGGTACATGTCGTCCAGCTCCAAGGAGTCGGCCAGCCAGGGGATCTTGGCCACCGGCAGAAACTGCAAGCCGGCGACCGAAAGGCCCACAAAACCCAAAGCCACGCTAAGGGTCAGCAGCCAGTTGCGCTGGTTGAGGGCCTGCTGTTCCGGGGTGCCCGGAAAGACGAACATCGCCAGTAGCGGCAGAAGCGCGATGAACACGCAGACTGCCAGAAAAATAGTCTTTTTTGTCGAGGCTGCCATGGCGCTCCTGGGCTTAGGGCCGGGTGAGGCCCTGGGTGCTTACGCCGCTGACCGCCGAGAGATCCTCGATCGAGTCGTACATCAATTGCAGAACGTACTTAGCGTTGTGCACATAGGCACCGGGTTCTTTGGTAACGAACATGAAGTTGAAGGCGGCCTTCAGCATGCGGGGGGTGAAGCTCTTGAACCCGTTAGGGAAGGTGGCCTCGTCCTCGGTGATGGTACCGTCTTCGTTGGTATCAATGAAGGCGTAGGGGTAGGAGTCGCCGTAGAAGCCCCACATGGTGCCGGTCTGGTTCTTGCTGTAGGCAGAAATGGCTTGCATGAGTTTCATGCGCATGCCTTCCACTTCGTCGTAGGCCGATTCCACGGTTCCGTCACCGTCGTAGTCCACCTTGGAGATGCTGATCTTCTTGTAATCCTGCCAGCCGTTCACGACCTCGGTATGGCAGGTGCTGCACATATCGGCGTCGGTGGTGCTGGGCTTCTGGATGTGCAGGGAGTGCGCATCATGGCATTCCAGACAGGTATTGGCGCTGCCGACGTGCTTGAAGGTGCCCACGTAGGTCTTGCCTTCGTACTCGTAGCCGCCGGCCCCGTCCGAACCCAGGTTGGTGGCAGCCGCGTGGAAATAGTGCGGGCCCATCATCGAGGCATCCGGCAGGACCGTATCCGGCTCTGCTTCCGCGTAGCGGCCATCCACGCCGCTGCCGGCGCCCATGCCGCTGTGGCAGGTCATGCAGATGTTGTTGTTGCCTTCGCCGGCTACTTCCTTGGTGGAGGGCATGATCACCTTATCCAGGCTCCAGGAAGCATCGTTGTGGCAGGTGGTGCAGCTGACGACATCGTTGATGCGGCCGGGGGCATCCACCTTGAAGGCGGTGCTGCCATCCTGGCCCACGTAATCCATGAAGCCGTGGCCGCTGTGGCAC
>ENA-UOOH01002926-UOOH01002926.1-fermentation-metagenome-genome-assembly--contig:-NODE-2926-length-13818-cov-251.127734_pt1 | contig 13818 bp, 13 predicted proteins | sample MGYA00245778_ERZ724025 | MGnify/ENA primary metagenome ERZ724025 (study PRJEB28704, sample SAMN03018313) | fermentation metagenome | biome: anthropogenic terrestrial biome; feature: soil... | reverse complement strand
TATTGAAAGTCTGAGGATTCATTTCATTATCAGTTATTACAGTGAAATTAAATCTGTATTTAACAATAAGGTGTGAATCATTTTGAAAGTCGTAAGGTACCTAAAGAAAAGCGTAACTGATATCTTGGAACGAGGGAATGAGCCTATGGACTGGTAGAGGTTACTCTGTGGATTAAAGCAAGAAGCTCCTCCTTCAAAAGACTGAGCTTACAGGCTCAAGCGTTAGTAAGAGTAGTTCATAAGCATCTAATCTGTATTTAGAAATCTAGGTTGTATTTTTCAACTTACTCTTTAGATTTTTTTTTCAATTTTTGCTCCAAGTCTTACTAGGTCTTTAAAGAAGTCAGGATAGGAGATGGATACAGATTCAGTTGTATCAATCGTTGTATTTCCTGCCACCATCCCTACAAGTGCAAGGGACATAACAATCCTGTGGTCATTCCAGCCGTGGACTGCTGCTCCTTTCAGTTTTCCTCCTGTGATGGTTAGACTGTCCTTCTCTTCTTTAAGCTGAACTCCAAACTTTGGAAGTTCGGTTGCAAGAGCGTGAAGTCGGTCCGTTTCTTTATATCGGACATGCTCGGCATTTTCAATCCTGCTCGTGCCCTCAGCAACTGCAGCAAGGACAGCAACAGTCGGAACAAGGTCAGGAGTTGCCCCTGCATCAAAGGTTATGGCTTTTAATTTTCTCCCTCCTCGGACGGTCACAATACCTGCTTCTTTATCCCAGGTGATATCTGCTCCCATTTGACTCAGAGTTTCAATAATTACCTTGTCTCCCTGTTTTGAAGAGAAGAGATTTTTGACTGTAACTTCAGATCCACTAATCATGGCTGCGGCTGCAAGCAGGTAGGATGCAGAGGAAAAGTCACCTGGAACCGTGTAATCTTTGAAATCATACTTCTGTTTTCCCGGGGTTATAAATTTGGTACCATCACTGTCATCGGTATGGACTTTAACGCCTGCTAGTTCAAGCATTTCAAGGGTTACTTCCACATAAGGTCTTGACTTAAGCTTCCCTGCAATGGAGAGCGTGGTGCTATTTTCGGCAAGTGGACAGGCTATTAGAAGGGCTGAGATAAACTGAGAACTAACAGAGCCATCAATACTCACTTCCTGTTGTCCCTTAAGTCCGCCTTTAACAACAAATGGAGCTTTCTCGTTTCCTCGAGTGGAGCAGGCTTTTGCTCCTAATCTATTGAGGACTTCAAGAAGAGGTCCATTTGGCCGGGTACGAAGAGATGCATCTCCGGTAAGCACTGTAATGCCATTGGCAAGAGCTGCTATTGCGGTCATGAAGCGGAGGGTTGTCCCCGAATTCGCAGCATCAATTACATCTTCCGGGACACTTGGTTTTCCATTTACTCCCTGGATAATAAGCCTGTTTTCTTTCCATTCAATCGAAGCCCCAAACAGCTCGGAAGCTCGGATTGTAGCAAGTGTATCGGCTGAAATCAGGGGACGCCTGATGATTGATTCATTTGAGAGAGCTGCCAGGGTTATAGCCCTATGAGTATAACTCTTTGAAGGTGGGGCAAAAACTTCCCCTTTGACTGAGGATTTATTGATAGAAACACGCATATGTACCAGATCTCTTCAACTTTTATTTAGATTTTTATGAGATTCAGGTGCTACTTCTAGCCTTCTAAGTAGATAATTTTTGATAATTTTTCAATTTGTTACTAACTTGAACAAGATCAAACATCTTAAATATAATTAAAAACTCAATTACTACCATCAAATCCATAAATTCCCTTTTCGTCCTTACTGTTTATCTTTTTTCTTTCTTCATCACTTTCTTTTATACTTGTTTTCTAAAGATATGCTCTAAAATCGTATCTTGTAGCTTGATAACATATAGCACGCTTGATTTAAAAGAATTCCGGAAAAAGAAAGATTTGGAAAAATAGATCAAATAAAATTGAAGAAAAAGAATAAAAATAAAAGAATTAAGGAATAAGGGTTGAGAGCTATTCTCAGAACCTCATTGCTCTAAGGCGTTTTACCCTCTCATCGGTAACAGGGTGAGTACTGAAGAGAGACTGAATCGTTCCTCCCTTTAAAGGGTTGACAATAAACATGTGGGCGCTGCTTTCCCTTGCCTGCACATCTGAGACTTTCGGCCTGTAGCGAGAGTTCCCGTATTCAAGCTTTTCAAGGGCATCGGCAAGAGCCCAGGGTTTTTTGCAGATATTAGCCCCTTCTGCGTCAGCTGCAAATTCTCTTGACCTTGAGATTGCAAGCTGGATCAGCATTGCAGCTATAGGCGCTAAAATTGCCATTGCAATGAGACCTATGACGCCGCCATTGTCGTCTTCGTCCCTGCCGCCTATGCCGCCGAAAATTGCAGCCCATTGGGCCCATCTAGCCATCATTGTGACAACACCTGCAAGGGTTGCAGCTATAGTACTTATCAGGGTGTCCCTATTCTTCACATGTGCAAGTTCGTGTGCCAGCACACCTTCCATTTCTTCATAAGAGAGTAATTCAAGAATTCCAGTTGTAGCAGCCACAGCCGCATTTTGTGGGTTTCTCCCGGTTGCAAAGGCATTCGGCATTCCGGATTCTACGATGTACACTTTAGGTTTTGGCATTCCTGCTCTCATAACGAGGCCATCGACAATCCTGTGCAGGTTCGGAGCTTCCGCTGGGGAAACCTCCTTTGCCCTGTACATCTTGAGCACTATTTTGTCGCTGTACCAGTAACTTCCGAAATTCATAATTACTGCAAACAGGAATGCAATGATCATTCCGCTTGTACCACCGAAGAAATCTCCTATCAGAACCAGGAGACCTGTAAGAGCGGCAAGCAAAACTGTAGTTTTAAGCATGTTCTTCATGACTTATCACGCGACGTCCTCCCAGGCTAATGTCTGGGTTTTCAGTCTTTGACTTCTATGCTCTTGATTTATTTTGCTAAGTTCGATCAAATGAAACCAACAATCAATATTTTGTCTATAGATATATATTTTTTATCTTGAATCAGGCAGGTTTCTACATTAGTGCTATTTTCATTTCCTATTTTCCAGAAATCTATTTGAAAATTTCTCAGAAAGGAAATCTTATTTCCCATATTGGAAATTTTTCCTTTTTGGTAGGATGCTTGCCCCTGCCTTCTGTTGCAATTCCAAGATTTCAAATTTACAGCATTCTTACTATGTCGGTTTTAATATATTTATGTTGCTTAGTTTTTTTGAATGCTGATTTTAGTTTGATTTCAAACAATTATATTGAGATTTCAAGTATATATTTTTATTGAATGAGATTTTTTGGGTTATAATATCTTCAAAATAATTCGTATCCATCTTCTTAACTTCTTATAATTTCATTTTTGAAACAGAGCTAAATTGAGGAATAAAATTTGGGTCGTGTCCTTGAGTTGTTGACTTATTTCATATATAGTAAAGAGGCTAAATAATGCAACTATTAGATGAGATACAAAGTGGTTTTTATTGCAGCAATTATAGGCGTGACTATATGTGAATTCTATTATTGTTTGGGGGTTGAAATCACTTCCGAAATAGCTTTTTCACAATTCTGTTGCTTGAATGAAGATTTTCCGGATTTAGGCATTCGAGACCAAAACATAGCAAAATTTGCCTCTATATAGGACTGAATGTTTTAAAGGCCTCCCATAGAAAACCTTTTTCTGGAAAACTCCGAGAAATCCAAACTTTTTACCTTTTCTTTTCTAAAACTTCTCCATCTCCTCCTCAGGTACCCCAATTCCTCTAAAAATAAAACACTCTACCAGAGATCGCCTCTATTAGAGATCGCCTCTATTGGAACTTCATCAATATGATTCCTTTCCTGATCGGTTCTCTTGCAGTTGCCAGGGATTCGCTCAAATGGGTAGCAGTTTACATAGGAATAGCCCTTTTTTCTTCCTGAGCATCGAATCCCGGTTTGCCTGCACTCACTGCTTTTACTACATCTAGAGTAAAAGTTCCGTAAAATGCATGATGCTTTCTGGAGTGCCAAAAAGCTTTAAAGCCCGTTCCGGCCCTTACAGCCCTTTTGAAAAGGCGGTTACTGTTCTTGGGGCTCTGTCAGTGTTTTTTCCCGTTTACTGGCTTATCATGGACCCTTTACTTCTGGGAGCCTATATCGTCTTCTGAGCTCTGTTCTTTCTGACAGTCCGACGATACGAGTGCGTTCTCTGCATTAATTTCGAGTGTCCTATGAATAGGGTACCTGCAGGAGTGAAAGAAGAATTTGAAAAAAGGGATGGGCTTTCCGAGAACATTGAGTTTTCAGAAAAAGAACTTAAGGCAGAAGGTTCAAGTAAATGTGCCTCTCTTAAAGTGGAGCACGAATTTAAGGATTTTCTTTACTGGAACTTTGTAACGCTGACTATTCTGTTTTCTGCAGAGCTCGCGATCGGTATCAGTTCAACTGGGTGGCTTCTTGCATACATTTTCACGGTTCTCTTACATTTCGGTATTCTGGAAAAACGTTTTTTCTGTACTCACTGCCCTTATTTTGTCAGAGGTAAAAAGTGTTTGAGGTGTATTATGAACTGGGGCTGACCAAGGCATTTTAAACCAATACCGTACCCTCCGAGCAAATTCGATCTTGCCATTACATCTCTGGGATTTATAATAGTGATTCTCTTTCCGCTTCCCTGGCTTTTGAAAGTACCGTTCCTGCTGGGAACTTACCTGATTTCCATATTAATTTTTTTGCTGACAATATGGAGGTATGAGTGTGACCGCTGTATCTATTTTGGATGTCCTTTTAACAGAGTGCCAGCTGAAGTGAGGAAAGAATACAAAGAGGAAAAATAGAGTTGAATGAGTCCGGATGAGCAGGCTACTATTTTTTCTATAGTATGCTCTGAGAACTCCAGTACAATCGACTGATATTGCTTATTTCCTGAAATACAATCAGTATGCCTTAAAAGCATAGAAACTCTTTAAAAAACATATTCGGGAGCGTTTTCCTTTCTCTTACAGATTGGAATATATTTTTATACCATTATGTTTATCCGAACATATCGATTAAACCATCAAAAGTCTGTAGGGATTTCTATGCGTGGAAAAATAGGTACAATATTGATACTCTCTCTGCTGGTTCTGTCTGTCGCATCCTGTGGATGTGCAGAAAATATGAATCAACAGGCGGTTCCGAACTCAAGCGCTGAACTTCTGAACTCAGGTACTGTGCAGATCACCGACATGCTGGGTAGGCAGTTAACTGTGCCCGAGGAACTATCTTCGGTAGTAGCCACTTCTCCCCCGTCAACTATCCTCGTTTATATGCTTGCGCCGGACAAACTTGCAGGCTGGAATTTCAAAAACAATTTCACCCAGCCTTTCATGGATGAAAATTACTTAAGTCTGCCTGTAATAGGGGGCTGGTTCGGGGGACAGACCGGGAACTATGAAACTATAATCGACATGCATCCTGACATTGTGGTTGAAGGTTATACCACGGATGGAGGTACCCATGAAGCCATAAAACGCAGGCAGGAAAGTTTCGGAAGCGTTCCGGTGGTTGCCGTTGATGATTCCATTATTTTTGTGATACAATCTGACCCTACTATCGAATACGTGGGCAAGCTTCTTGACTGTGAAGCCCAGGCTGAAAAACTGATTAAGTTTCGCAGTTCGATCCTTAATGAAATCAACAGCACTGTAAAAGATATTCCCGAAAATGAAAAAGTGCGTGTTTACTATGCCGAAGGCCCAAAAGGACTGATGACCGACCCCTCAGGCTCTCAACACTCCCAGGTCATTGATATCTGCGGTGGCTTCAATATTGCAGACTGCCAGCTTACGCCAGGGAAAGGCATGACGCAGGTTTCAATAGAGCAGATCATGACCTGGAACCCCGAGGTAATCATTACGTCAAATCCGCAGTTCTATTCAACGGTTTATTCCGACCCTCTCTGGGCAAGCCTGGACGCTGTAAAGAATAAAAGGGTATACCTTGCTCCTCAGAATCCTTTCTGCTGGATTGACAGGCCCCAGGGTCCTCACCTCATCATCGGGACTGCCTGGACTGCAAAAATGCTGTATCCGGACCTTTTCGAAGACATGGATCTTCCCCAGTTGACCCGCGAGTTCTACTCGGAATTCTTCCACTATAAACTCACCGATGAAGAACTGAATACGCTACTTGACCCTTCAGCAGAGGCTAAGACGTGAGCGAGAAGGGCAAATCTCCAGGATTTCCCTACATTGCCGAGCATATTTTTGCTCCTATCTACCCTGTGATAGCGGCTCATATAGTCGAAGATAGCGGGATAAAACAGGGCATATGCCTGGACCTGGGATGCGGTATAGCGTCCCTGGGAATTGCTGTTGCAGATATCACGGAGATGCAGGTCTATGGTGTTGATATTTCAGCGGAGATGTGCAGACGCTCGAAAGACAAAGCTTATCGTCATTGCCTTTCAGATAGAATTTTTCCATTACAGGCTGATGTGCATAAGCTTCCTTTCAGGAATGACTGTGCAAACCTCATAGTAAGCCGCGGTTCCGTGTTTTTCTGGAATGACCTGCCTGTGGCCTTCAAAGAAATCTCTCGCATCCTTGCTCCGGGTGGGAAGGCGTGGGTAGGAGGCGGCTTTGGCACAAAAGAGTTGAGAGCACAGATTTCTGAAAAAATGGTCGAAAGAGATCCAGAATGGCATGACAGTACAAAAGATCGGCTCAGTCCGGAAAACCTTCAGGCTATAAAGGAAGCTGGAATGCAGACAGCCATTCCCTGCCGTGCAGTCCAGGACGATTCAGGCTTTTGGCTGGTATTAAGCAAAGGAGTGAGTAAAGGAGGCTAAAATGAAGTGCAATGTGTGCGAATTCAAGTGTGAAATCAATGAATACAGCAGGGGCAGGTGCGGTACTTATACCTGTACAGATGATACCATAGTTCAGGGCCCTGATGTGGGATATATGGGTGCATATCCAGTATCCATAGAAACAATTCCTTTGCTTCATTATTATCCCTCAGGTAAGTTCCTTCAGATCTTCAGTACTGGTTGCAATTTCCAGTGTTCTGGGTGTGTAGCTCGCTTGCTGTCATCAGGCAAACATCTTTCCCGCACGCCCCTTACACCTTCTCAAGTAGTGGAAAGGGCCCTGCAGCAGGAATGTCTGGGTGTTGTTTCTACATTGAATGAGCCTGCTGCAAATTACTATCTATTCAGGGACCTTGCAGAGAAGGCAAAAGAAAAAGGTTTGCTCGTAGGCTGTTCCACCAACTGCTATTTCACAGGCGAGACTTTAGAAGAGTTTGGACAATTTGTGGATTTCGTAAATATCGGAATTAAAGGTTATTCTGATAAGAGTTACATAAACTGCGGAGTTCCATCCTCAGCTCCTGTTTTCCGCAACATTTCCCGACTTTTCGATATGGGTGTGCATGTTGAAACTTCAGTTGTTTACTCAAGGAGCAATGAGGACGATGCGATAAAAGTTGCAGAAACACTGTCTGATATTTCCTCCACCATTCCGGTTCAGGTCATGAGATTTATTCCTTTTGGGGAGGCTCCAATTGAGCTTGAACCCTCAATAGGAGAGGCTGAGAGCCTGTGCGCTGCTCTGCGTAAACACGTAGATTATGTTTATCTCTTCAATTCCCCTGGTACGGAATTCTTGAATACTTACTGTCCTGAATGTGGTAGCCTCCTGATTGATCGGGAATTTCACGGGCCCATGGGTTCAAGACCTGTAAAACCCTGGATAAGTTATGCATGTAATTGCGGTAACAGTGTTCCAGTTAAAGGGACAACTGCAACTGAAAGTTTTAGTGAGGCAGGTTTTATTGGAGGTTACAGGATAAGTCGGGCTTTCGCTATGGTCCATGCAGTACTTACATGCCTGGGAATACTGGATGATTACAAGTTAATGGAGACCTGGGAGAAGATCTCAGATACCGAGACCCTTATGCAAATACACCATATGATACAGCAGCCATACTCTTATCTTGGGTTTATCAGGCTTATTGCTGAAAAGGCAAATGTGCCGGAAAAAGGAGAAGAACTTATCTCTTTTATTTGTAAACGTCTGGAACTTGTCCAGTCCCTTGCAGCAGAAAATCATGATCATAAGGTATATTACTGCATGGGCTCTCCTCTCTTTGCCCTGAATGCAGGGAGAATGGAAAACAACCTTGTGGCATTTTCTGGGGGCGTGAGTATCAATAAACAGCTTCAAAAAGAAGGCAAACCAGGTGTAAATGTTTCTCCTTCATTCATCAATGAGCATAATCCGGACACTATTTTCATCTCCGGTTTCCTTTCCCGCCCCCTTGATGAATTCTACGACCTGTGCCGGCAATACGGCATAGAATCGGAGGCTGTAAAACAGCAGCGGGTTTATGTGATTCCCCCATCCTGGGATTTTGGAAACCCCCGCTGGATACTGGGACTCATGTACATAGCAGACAGGCTACACCCAGGAAACTCAGGAATTGACCTGAAAAAGGAAGCAGAAGAGTTTTACCAGCAGTTTTACGGCATAACATTTGAGGAAGCCACGCCTAACAGGTCTTTTCACAGGCCTTCCTCCGGGGGGATCTGGCCCAGGCATGTGACGAGGTTCACTCATGCTTGATTGCAGGCGTTCCCGCACTGTTCTGGTGTACCTGCTGCCTATCGCCTTACTCATAGGCTCCCTTTTTGTAGGGAGATATCAGACTCCTGTCTCTGTGGTTGTGGAAGAGAGTATGAAAGCTTTTTCATATCTCTTTTTTGGCACTCCTGCTTCGGTTTCCACTCATCACACCGTATTATTTAATGTAAGGCTGCCCAGGATACTTGCAGCTTTGCTTGTAGGAGCTGCACTTTCTGTAGCCGGGGCCTCTTTTCAGGGAATCTTTCGCAATCCCCTTGTCTCTCCCTATATCCTGGGAGTGGGCGCAGGTGCAGGTTTTGGAGCATGCCTGGCAATACTGCTGTGGAATAGTTATCTGTTTATACAGCTGATGGCTTTTGCTTTCGGACTGCTGGCGATGTTTCTTGCCATAAGTATGGGTAAAGCCAGTAAAGGTACTGGGACTCTTGTGCTTGTTCTTTCCGGCATGATAGTAGGTTCTGTTTTCACGGCTCTTACCTCACTGGTAAAATATGTGGCAGATCCTTATGATGAACTTCCTGCAATAGTATTCTGGCTTATGGGGAGCCTTGCTGATGTCAGGTATGACGATCTACTCTACATATTATTGCCGATATTTGTTGGGGCTCTGGTGTTATTTCTTCTCAGGTGGCGTATCAATATTCTGTCTCTTGGAGACGAGGAAGCTAAAGCCCTTGGGATAAACGTGGAAAAAATGCGCCTGATTATTATTGTTTGTGCAACCCTCATGACTTCAGCAGCGGTCAGCATCAGCGGTGTGATTGGCTGGGTCGGACTGGTCGTGCCCCATATCTCAAGGATGATTGTTGGGCCCAACTACAGCCGCCTCTTGCCCATGAGCATGGTTATCGGATCATCGTTTATGCTGCTTGTAGATGACCTATCAAGGACTATTGCCGCTACGGAAATTCCCCTGGGAATCCTCACTTCCCTGGTAGGCGCTCCTTTGTTTGCATATCTTCTCAGAAGGGGGCGCATGGGATGGAATTGATGCTGGAAGTGAAATCCCTTGCCTTTTCTTATGGAAACGGACCGGTCTTTGAGAATGTATCTTTCTCGCTAAAGAAGGGCGAGGTTATGTGCATCCTGGGCCCGAATGGGGCTGGAAAGTCCACATTGATCAAGTGCATTGCAGGGATTCTCAAACCTGCAGCCGGCTCTATCCGAATTCAGGGAAAGGATACAACTTCTCTTGGGGTAAGAAGGGTTGCCAGGCTTATAGGTTATGTGCCCCAGCAGAATGAGGTTGTGTTTCCTTTTTCCGTACTGGATTTTGTTATAATGGGCCGTGCTCCTCATCTTTCCATGTTTGCATCCCCTGGTGCCGAGGATATGGAGATTGCAAAGGATTCACTTGCAGTGGTTGGACTTTCTGATCTTGCGGAAAGGCCGGTTTCCAGTCTCAGCGGTGGACAGAGCCAGATGGTGCTGATTGCCCGGGCTCTAGTCCAGAAGCCGTCTCTGCTCCTGCTGGATGAGCCTACTTCTCACCTTGACTTTGGCAACCAGATCCTTGTGCTGGAAACTGTGCAGAGACTGGCATCTATGGGGATATCCATCGTGATGAACACACATATGCCTGACCATGCATTTTTGGTGGGCAGCAGAGCTGCAGCTCTGACCGGAGGCAAGCTGGTTGCTTTGGGAGAGGTTGAAACGGTTGTAACCAGCAAAATGATGTCTTCGGTCTATAGTGTAAATGTCGCTGTCAGGGAAATAGAGGATATGAAAAGGAAAGTGTGTCTGCCTCTGCGGAGAAAGTAAAAGACTGAATATGCTTTAAATAACAGAAAAAGGGCACAATAGCCTGAATTTAGCTTTCTCGATAAAAGGCTGAATATAGAAAAACAAAAACGAACAACTAATGGAGAATTTTTATGAACTTAAAAAATTAATTCTTTAGCTCTGGCTATCTTTGTGCTAACGCTTATTCTAGCGCTGGCAGGAACGTGCGCAGCTATGTCGGTTGAAATAAGGGGTACACCCTTTGATACCGGAAGTACGGATGCTCAGAATATTTCGTGGGATTTCAGAAACATCGGAGCCTTTTTCTTTGGTGCAAATAATAAGTACAGTAATCTCATGAATGGGTCTGGAGAGCATCTTTATTTTGAGGACAAAGGAGACAGTCCTTCTCTTGGGAAAGATAATCCTTCAGCCCATATAATCCGATGAGGGCGAACTCATTTATACTGTCAAACAGTTCCCTTCGAAGTATAAGGTATTTTCTAAAGAAAATAATGTAACAAAGGTGTCTTTCTTTTATACACTGCCATACACTGCCGTTGTTTGGTAAACCATATTGCGCTATTGACAGTGATGCAACACAGCTTACTAAGATATTGTTCCAGTAGGATGAAAACGAAAAGATAACACTCAAGGAAGGAGAGAGTTGGGATATTGTCGGCGGATACAGCCTTACTCTGAATGGGATTGACATTGACGATAATAAATGCTCTTTTTTGTTTTATAGGAATAATACGGAGTTAGATACTGCTTTAGTCTCTGTGGACGGCACTATAGATGATAGGATATTTACTGCAGAAGACGAATTCGGGGATAACTCCTCACATATTTATTTCATTACCTTTGTAGACTCTATCTTTTCAGGTGCGGATGCAAATTTTGCAGTGTTCAAATATACCTGCTGATAGACAAAGACAAGACTCTTTCCATCAAGTCCGGGGATAAGTTTGGCAGTTTTGAAGTGGACCAGACTCTTGAAAATCTGATAGTAATGTCAAATGCCAATTCCATAAAAATTAATCTTAATGCTGGCAGCAGGACTAACATTACGGATGAGTGGTATTTTAAGACCTCTGATGAGGGAAAAGGAAGTAATAAAGGATATGTGATCTATCCTGCAAAAACAATCGTTGTTGAAGAACAGCAGCCTGATACTGCAGGAATGAATGCTGCACTGAACACATCCGGCGGCGTTCAAATGGATGGGAAAAATAATACGCAGCCAGCTGTAGCGGTAGAAAACACCGGCGAGAAAAACAGAGAGACCTCTAATGAAGTTTATAAATCCTCCTCTGAAACCCCGGATGAGGCAGAAACACCTGTAGCTATCGTCAATGAAGGTAGAAACACCTATAGCTGTCGTCAATGAAGATCCAGCAAGCACTGGTTTTGGAGGATTTCTGGCTATTATTCTCCCAAGCCAGTATGGTTCATTGTTTTAAAAGGAGTTTTTGTCTGTAAAAACTTATTTGCTTTTTCTGAGTTACTCTCAGCCTGAATTGGGATTCCTACCTAAACACTGAAATAGAGTAACTTTATGAAGTAAAGTGACTTATATTTCATAATTGAGAGAGTAACTGATTAGAGAGTGATTGCCATGAAAGCCGCCTGTATCCAGATGAATATCTCCCTTTGCTCAAAACAGGAAAACCTTGAGCGTGCCCTCTCCCTTGCAGAAGAGGCGGTTTCTAAAGGAGCTGAGTTACTCGTCTTTCCTGAGGTTTTCTCGACCGGCTTTTGTTATGACCGCATAGAAGAGGTAGCTGAAACCGTTTCAGGTTCCACGCTCGAAGCTTTATGTGATTTTTCAAAAGCTAATGATTGTATTCTTACAGGCTCAATTATAGAAAAGATAGAAAGAAATGACAGGGAGGCAACAAATTCTGAAAAAAAAGCTCCTTCCCAGTATAACCTTGGCTTCTGCATCGAATCCGGAAAGCTGGCCGGTATCCGCCGAAAAGTACAGCTTTATGGTCCCGAAAAAAAATATTTTGCTTCTGGAGACAGCATAGCTCCTATAAGGCTGCAAAAATACGGACTCTCCGTTGGGCTTATAGTTTGCAATGAACTCAGGTATCCAGAAGTTGCTCGAAAACTGGCCCTTGATGGAGCAGACTTGCTGGTCTCAGCTGCCGAAATCCCGGACTTCTATATTTATCCCTGGCGCATTATGTCTCTTTCGAGGGCGATTGAAAATCAGCTGCCTCACATCGCCTGTAACAGGGTAGGGAAAGACAGGTATTCGACTTATCCAGGTAGCTCTTTTATCGCGGATGGATGGGGAAGGATTCTGGCAGAAGCTGGAAAAGAGGAATGTGTCCTTATAGGGGAAATTGATCTTGAAGAGGCAAAAGAAATCAGTCAAACTGGCTCTATTTGCGAAGATCGCAGACCTGAACTGTATTAAAGGTTAGTATATGAACTGTATTAAAGGTTAGTATAAAACGAAGATTAAATGCAGACCGCTGCTGGTCTGAAGGTTTGCAAAGTTCAGAAAAAGACGTATTTTTCGTTTTTAAATCATATTTTCTTATATGGCGGCAGGCAAGACTGCGCCAAGGGGCTGGACAGAAAAGCTAAAAACATCTCTCCTATAATTCCTGCCAGATTTCAACCTGAATAAAGCCCTGCCCTTTCTTGAGGTAGATAAAACACTTCCTCACCCCCTAAAAAATAATTCTAGAAAAAATCCAGAATCCGGAAGATAAAAAGTAGTTAAAAAGGTAAACCCTACCGGGTTACCCTTTTAGTTCTTTTACTATCAGTTCGCGTGCGGTCTTTGCATCCGCCGTGCCTTTTGTCTTTTTCATGACCTGTCCCACAAGGAAGTTTAAGGATTTCTCCATGCCTCCAAGATAGTCCTGTACTGCAGCTCCATTTTCGGCTATTGCTTCGGCAACCGCTTTAGTTACTAGGTCGTCTTCGGCTTTGAAGAGTCCTTTTTCTTCAATGATCTGGGTAGGAGTCTTTTCCTCCGTGCCGTCCAGAATGGTACGGATGACTTCAACTGCAGCCCTGTCGCTAACCTTGCCTTCGGCAAAAAGGGTGACCAGTTCTACCATATCCGGGACCTTGAAGGAATTCTCCACTTCAGGGTCTTTTGCGTGAATGAAACCTATTCTCTTCCCGTCATAAGAAGAGATTGCAAGGTCACGGTAATTTAATTCCCCAAGGAAAACATCAGCCGTCCAGGTAGCTGCAATCTTCGGGTCCACGCCCTCTGCACAGACGCCTTCAAAGAAGTCGGCGAGCATGATCTTGGAAGTCAGAGATCTTGCATGCATATCCGTGATGCCGTACTGTTCTATAAAACGTGCACGTTTGGCATCTGGAAGTTCGGGAAGGGTTTCCCTAATTGCAGGAATCCAATCGGTAACGCGCATAGGCATGAGGTCAGGTTCGCGGAAGTAGCGGTAATCTTCAGCTTCCTCTTTTGTTCTCATTGAAAGTGTTACGCCCCTACCTTCGTCAAAGTGACGAGTCTCCTGTATGA
>ENA-UOOH01002924-UOOH01002924.1-fermentation-metagenome-genome-assembly--contig:-NODE-2924-length-13838-cov-3.386708_pt1 | contig 13838 bp, 17 predicted proteins | sample MGYA00245778_ERZ724025 | MGnify/ENA primary metagenome ERZ724025 (study PRJEB28704, sample SAMN03018313) | fermentation metagenome | biome: anthropogenic terrestrial biome; feature: soil; material... | reverse complement strand
ATTATCAGGGCCTCCGGAGCCTTGGACCCGGGTTCGAATCCCGGTATGCCCGCCATATCATATGGCCAGCATATGTTTTTCCGAGGTCAATAACCACAGATGAAATTTGCGTTTACTCATTTGGTTCAATTTTGTTAACTATTTTAACTACTTTATATACTACTCAAAACACAAAAATGGTACTGGGTAGTTCAGGTTAACAAACAGGTTAACAAAAGGTTAAAATAAATTTTGTTAACCGAAATCATATTTAACAGAAAGAAAGGCTTAGATTCAATCTTTCAACAACTGAGCTTGAAAGGTTGGACTAGTCCAAATGAACAAAAGACGCAAAATGATAGCGATCTCAGCAGCCATGGCCTTTCTTACCATGGCCATCGCGATCTCAGTCATCGCCCCTGCAGATGATACAGTAGATGCAGCTCCAACGGAGATCTCAATCGCTCCTGGGATGAAATACACATACAAACCGACCTATCCGCCTGAGCTGACAGTTACGACTGTGATCCAGTCGCAGGGCATAGGGTCTGCGACAGATGGAACTTGGGGATCCATGAGCAACGAGACTCTGATTGTCAACGTGCCCTCTTCCGCAACCCCCGGCTCCACATACAATGTTGTCCTGAAGGCAACATCTGAGAACCCTCATCAGGAGGTTCTGATAGAGATCGCATTGAAGATCTCGAGCAATATGTCCGTTTCCGGTTCTCAATCCAACATTGTCACAGGTAGCGCAATCAACATGACGCCTACTGTATCTGGTATGGGTACCTTCAATTGGTCTGTGACCTCTGGTAAGACTCTCCCTGCCGGTCTGACACTTGACCCTGCTACAGGAAAGGTTACCGGTACTCCGACAACCATGGGCATTAACACGATCCATATCACTGCCACATCAAGCTATGGTGAATCAAAGGATCTCGTTGTGACCTTTACTGTCGTTCCTACTTTGATAGTGACCAACTCCCCTACCTCCGGAGCGATAATATATGTCTGATCGCGCACACGTTAAGATGGCTTCTTTTGCCCTAATGGCGATTCTGGCCATGACCGCGATCTCTGTGGCATCCGCACTGGAGTCAGATGCAGCTTGGACAGATGCTCCGGAGACAGAGATCGTGGATTATGGGGAGATGTGGGGCTATAAGGTGAACTTCGAGTACTCCTATGACCCCGCTGTTGGCAATCAGGCACAGACCATAGAATGGGATTTCGGTGACGGATCTTCCAGATCTACAGACTGGAATACATCCCACACCTATGCTGAGATAGGGACATATCTCGTGATCCAGCATGTAACCAACAACTACAACGGATTCTCAGAGGACTGGGGGTACTATCGGATCCATGTGATGGGCCATCCCTACGTGGAGATCGTGATGCCTGAGGGCGCTCCTTCGGCAGAGAAGATTTACACAGTTAAAGGAGAGGCGGCCGAGAGACCTGCCGATCCGATATGGGAGGGACATGAGCTCATAGGTTACTATGCCGATCCTGAGGGCACCGTTCCCTTCGACTGGGACCAGCTTCTGGACCATGCCGTCGTAGCATACCCTAAGTTCAAGATGACTGGTGAGGGGGTCTACACACCAACTGAACCCGCACCGGAAGAACCGATCGCGATTACCAGTACCGGCCTGATAGTCTTGGCCGCGGCAGGTATCTTTACGATACTTGCTGCCATTACCAAAAGGCCCCTGTTCGCGATCATCGCGATAATCCTGGCAATAGTTGCTGTGATAGGCATCTTCGGTATCGTGGACGTCCCGGAGGTGTTCTCTGGGTTCGAGCCCATAGTTCTTGAGGTGAGGTCATGAGGTCCAAATTGGTCGCCTCGTTGGCGATCTCCCTTATGGTATTCTCCGCCTGTGCGGTTTTGATTGTCATAGATGATAGTGAGGAAACGGATGCGGCCACCGTATCTTGGGAGAAGTTCAAGGCTGGCACTTACAAATGGAAAATAACCGTCAATACGTATGTCGGTGAGAACTGGTCTGTGCACGTTCCCATATCTAAGGCGCAAGAGATAAATTCTGGAATTAATGCATTTGATAACGTAATTTGGGTCCCCACGAGTAATCCTCCTGTAAGTTGTCCTGTAACACTAACTAATAATGGTGACGGGTCTTTCACGATATCTGGAATAAACAACACACCAGGGATCTACGACTATAGCGATCTTGGGCAAGGCTTCATCAAAGGAAATTATCTTCCAAAAGATACAGCTTTTAATACTTTTAAGCAAGTAGATTTCTTTCTCAAAGTAGTAGTATCTGATGTTTACACAATTCAGTTCGATGCGCAAAACGGCACTTACTATAATCCCATAGTCCGCGGACCGGGTCAGGAATATGGAGCGCTTCCAACTCCGATAAAGTCCGGATATGAGTTTGGTGGATGGTACTACACCGAAGGTGACGGGTCTGTAACCGGGCCTGTAGGCTCCAACTGGACAGCGTTCATGAACCTGACCCTGTGGGCAAAATGGACATTGATCGAGATCCCGATCGAATACACCGATCCATCAGGCAATCTTGCAGCCAATGTCTCATGGAGCCATCAGATGTCCGACACATCCGGTGTGTCTATGACGATAAGCGGAGAAAACACCGACTGGTTGAATGTATCCGGTGGCAGGATCTACGGCATCCCTCCGGCGGCAGGTGAGTATGAGGTTACTGTGACCTTGTCCTCCCCCAACGCTACGACTGTATCCACGACGTTCACGTTGCATGTGATGCCGCAGCTGGTACCTACGAACTCTCCATTGTCAGGGGCGATCATCTTCGTATGAATCGATATGTCGTGTGGTCTGCGGTGATCATGATGGTCTCCATAACAGCTATCGGTTGTTGCGTCACAGAGATGTCAGCGGATACTGCGGGAGCGGAGATCAGCATGGTCCAAAACGGGTCATACGCAGCCTTGATGGCGGGAAGCCCGGATGACACTGTCCAATGGGACTTCGATGACGGAAGCTTTGCCGAAGGGCATTCGACAGGGCATACATGGCAACCCGGGTTCTATACAGTCCGGGCCGCCGTAACATCCGGCAACAGCACATCCTATCTGGAGGCTCATCTTGGGTATTATAACAGCAATCCCGTCACATATGGTCAGTGCAATGCGGAATACAGATACGCTGTGTACAACGGTCCGGACCCGAAACTGTCTGTCAGGGATGAACAGGGACGAACAGTATCGTGGCTGACATACGATTTGGATCACAGGATCGTGACAGGCATACCGCGGACCCCTGGGACGTACAGTGCGACTTTGGAGGGGATCAGGACGATCAACTGGACTATCACAGTTGATGATGCTCCTGTTATGCTTCATTGGGTGCGCTTCACATCCAAGGTTGACGATCGGGTCGTTACTGCGGAGAATGTCCGCGGATCTGCTGCAGATGGTGTGGTCAGATATTCCTGGGTTCTTTCCGATCTCAATGGAAGGCTGGTCTCTGCATTTGAAGGCAAGAACCCGTCCATGGCAGCAGATCCGGGAGTTTACATCCTGACTCTCAGGTCTGTTTCTATGACGGGCAGCTCTGCCTACTCCCAAATGGTGAATGTGCCTGATCCCGCTCCGGAGAGCGGAGATTCACCTTCGATAGGAGTCTATATTTCTGCCATCATGGCGACTGTAGCCTTCGCAGCATACCTGATCTCCGGACGAATCGAGGCATTGGCAGTATCTGGCGCTCTCGGTTCTATGGCGATGATTTTGGTGGTGATACTATGAAGAAGATGAATGCGGCACTGCTTGCGGTTATGATGTCCACGCTGTTTCTCACAGCGGCAGTCGTGCCGGTTGTGGAAGCTGCACCAGAGCCCGTGGCCCAGTCATACGGCGGGCTGGATCCAGGGACAGAGGAAGCCATAGATTGGTGGCTCAGAGTGATTCCGGGAGTGAATACAGTCAAAGGCATCTATGATTTCTTCACCCGTGACTCCGGGTCCTATGATCCGGGCGCGGGCGCGGATAATGCCATGAAGGCTTATGCCAGGAATGTGGACTCTATCAGATCCTCGGAGCAGATATACAACGTCTACAGCGTTGCATCCAATCTTGTGGACAACGACAGACTAACATGGAAGCTCACAGACGCCTATCTGAACAGAGCTGCAGAGATTGGTGCAGGGTCGATGTGGTATGAAGGCGCATCCTTCAACCCCGATGACATCCTGGCCTTTGCAGGGATCTATGCGTCTGTCGGCGATGGGAATTATAACACCCAGGCAGTACTGGATCGTGCCGCGTCCGCAGTCATAGACCTCAAAGGGGATTGGAACGGGACAGAATATGGCGGATCCATGAGCATCTCCTTCATATGGGATGAAGGAGGCACAGGCGATTGCTCGTCTGCGCTCTATCTTGATTTCTTCTCTCTGGCTGAGGTCTCGGCGGGCAAGAATCTTGTCTACCTGACCGCGCCTACCGGTGTTGACGTGGATGCGACAAGTCACACCATCTGGGCCTACACAACGACAGGAACCATTACGCCTGTCACGCCCGGATCCCCGGCCAGGCCGCTTGTTCTCGGCCCCAATCTGGTTGACGATCTGGAAAGCGGCTGGTATATCCTGTCTCCCGGCATCTACGGGGGGCCGTTCATGCCGTCTGTCTCGGAACGGGCGGCACCTATATCGGGAGCAGTGGGGTTGATATGCGATGAGTCTTACGGATACATACGCACGTTATCCGATACCACAATGCAGGTAGTATGGGGTGGGATGCAGGAACAGACATCCACTTTTGATTTCAGGATCTCTGGTGGAGCGGATAATATAGTTGCGCAGAATGCCCTTGCAGGAATCGTCAAGTCTTATTCTGCATATATGGAGCAGCTGTCGTCATTGTTGCATGAGGCGGCCGAATCTGCACAGGTCATGTGGACGATCAGTGCGATAGCACGCACATCGAATCCGCTGCTCTCTCCCGCCTCGATTATACCCCACCTCAAGAATGTTGATGTTGGTCCAGAGCAGAGCTACGCAATGTATGTTGCCGCTCTCGACCAGATCGGTCAGTACAACACAACCTACGGCGGCCTTCTGAAGAGCACCGCAGCCAAGATCTCCGCCCAGTCTCTCGATCTGTATTGCCATGGCAGCATCCATGCGTCCGATGGGACGATTCTGGCAGATAATGTGATCTTCACACCGTATATCTACATTCAGGATTGGACGATCTACTCTGGAAAAGCGAGCACTCTGCGTCAGGACGGTCTTGCCATGGTATGGGCGACTGCAGACTCGGCAGCAGGTTGGGTGCCCTCGCCTGCGACAGATTCGTATCAGGCGCTGATTCTCCAAAAAGGAACGTACTTTGTCGCGGACCAGATAATATATCGCGGAGCAGAGGTCCCGAGCCTTCATCTGGATGTCGAGGAGATCTCTCAAATGGAGATCTTCAAGAAGGTTGAGTGGACAAGACCTGAGCCTCCCAAGGTCCTTTCTGCAGAGCAGTTGGTGATGATGATTGTCATCGAGCTTGGTGCGATCATCGCACTTATCGGGTATGCCTTCAAGATACCCCAGCTGATCATCGCAGGTGCGGTAGTTGCTCTCTTGGGATTCTTCCTGTCAGGATGGATAGCCAGGGTGGCATTAGGCACCGAGGGTTTCTGGGATTGGTTGCCGTTCTGGCAAGGAGGCAGGATATGAGCCCCAAGGACCTCATGATCGCCGTCCTGGCGGTGACAGCATCATCGCTCATCATCTTCGGCCAGGCCTCCTTGGATGCTGTGGCCCGGAGTGTGCCCCTGTGCATCTTCACAGTATGCGGCGGCCTTATTATGATGTGGCGGGGCCCGGCACCGGTCTACAAACTGGCCGGTGTGGCCCTGGTCACGTCTCCTTTCTGGCTGATACCGGTCTTTGACAGGATCGTGGGATTGATAATAGGGGTGGTATGATGGCAGATTCCAAGGAGCTCAGGGCTAAGATAAGAGAGGAGAGGGCCCGGAACAAGGCGATTCGCCGCCGTCAGGATGCAGAGATGAAGGCACTGAAGGCCCGGGAGAAGGCTGTGCGCATCCAGGAGAAAGAGGATCTGAGGCGTAAGGAGGCGGAGCGCAAGGACCGCGAGAACGCCATCAAGGTCAGGGAGACGGCGCCGACCAGGCGGAGATACTGATGATCTCGTTCTCCGCATATGAGCTCCTGGCGGCCGTAGGCTGTCTTATGGCTGCCTTGTTCATAGGCAGGGCGGTCAGGACCAAGGCATGCTGCTTCCTGCCCTTTGAGCCGATAACCGTCGTCTTCTACAGCGGTCTCATCTCCGGTAAGATTTTGATGGACCACCTGGGGATCTCCGATCCGATAGTGGCAGTATGTCTCATATGCGCCGCAACTGGCTACGTAGTGGGGTATCCTCTCGGAAGCTTCTCCCATCGCGGTGTTGTCGAGCTGTCCATCGACAAGAAGGTGGTCCTGAAAGCGTACAACATAGCGTACTACTACTCCGCGGAGGAGAAGAGCTATTGCATTCAAGAGCAGACGTTCAAAGCCGTTCTCCTGCGCTTTCTCTTCGGGGTGCACCATACGATGAGCTTTGATTTCGACAGGATCCAGTCGAGAACGCAGATCACGGTGAACAACAACTACTTCGAGCTTAAGGTGGACGGCGCTATGACATACATCCTGATCAAGGAGCCCAAGACCGTCAAGAGAGGGAGGCATACCTTCAATGCGGACCACTACAGATTCATCCCGGCGGACATAACCGAGAAGGGGCCTTACGATTTCTTCCTGCGCACCGAGCTCTATCTGGCGGCCATGGACATAGCCGACAGGGCCAAGGCGAAGGAGCTGGAGGCGGATATCCGTGCCAAGAAGTCCGCTGCTGAAGGCGGGGCGACGATCCTCGAGTCCATCTGCAAGATGGAACCGGAGGATGCCGCGGCAACCTTGAACCAGCTGAAGGTCTTCGTCAGCGAGGAAGGTAAGACAGTCACTGACGCAGAAGCGAAAGCCCAGGAACCCGAGGCCAAGGTCCCGGAATTGGTCAAGAGGAGATGGCCCTGGTCGAGGAGGAAGGATGCCTAAGACGAAGGCGGTGACGCCAGAAGGGCGCAGGACCTTCTCGCTGTTCAGAGGCGAAGCCCCTAAGCAGAAGGACATAAGATTCAGGACTCACAACCGCCCGATCATGGTTTTCGATGAATCCGGTTCCACAGGTCCGCTCGGTTCTGACGAGCCCGATCCGAGGTCCGTTTTCACAGTGGTCTCCACACTGGCCGAGGATTCGAATCAATTCAAGAAGGTCGTCTCCGCATTCCCCCGGAAAAAGAAAGGGGAATTCAAGTATGCGAATGCCACCATGAAGGATGCGGAGCCCGTGTTCGACAGATTGACGGAGACGGACTTCACCTTCTCGGAGCGCCATCGGTCCAGGCGCAATGAGACGTTCAAGGACATCGGTAAGGTCAAGGAGTTCTACGTCGAGGCGATATCCGAGATGATCGACGAAGGGAATCCGAAAATTCCATTCGACGTGATCATCGACGAGCCACCGATCGAGACGGGGCCGGAATTGAAGGCCCTATGCAGAGACAAGCTGAAGGAAGGCCTCGAGATAGAGTGGTTCGAGGTCTCCAGGAGCTCGGAGGAGCACGCCCTCCAGGTGAATGATTTCATCACCGGGGCGGTCGGCGACAACGTGAACGGCATCAAAGGCAAAGAGAAACTCTATGCGAAGATAAGAGGGAGAAGAAGATGAGAACTGCCGCCAATCCACCAGATTTTTTCGGAGTCCTCGATGGAGTACAACGACCATCCGTACCTTCCCCCTCACGGGGTACTAGGGACAGTTCTGGTGGCACCAATGCGGCAATCTGCCATTCGGCATGTCGGTATTTATATTTTTGGAAGTGGCAGAAAACTGCCGTCAGCCAACCAGATTTTTTCGGAGTCCTCGATGGAGTACAACGACCATCCGTACCTTCCCCCTCACGGGGTACTAGGGACAGTTCTGGAGGGCACCACGAACGGCAATCTATCATTCGGTACGTCGGTATTTATATCTTCGGAGGTGACAGGCACGGATAAGGTCAAAGGCGAGAACTTCTCGCTGATAAACAGGCTGCCGGACAACGACACCATGGAGATCGTGCTCTTCGGCACGGCGTATCCGGACGTCAAGGCCGCGATCTTCCGATTGGACCGCCTCCAGGCAATCCTGGAGAGGCGCGGGGACGCAAATCTGAAGGAGATCCTCAAGATGCCCTCGAGAACGATAATCGAGGTATCGGAGGTGCTCTCGGTCGATCCGGAGAAGAAATACGTCATGGAGGATGCGCGCTACGCGGCCGCCGCGAAGGTCCGCAAGCATCTGGAGATCGTGGCCGCCATAAGGTGGTGCCAGAACAAGAAGAGCCTGGTGCGCATGTACGGCCGTCTTATCGGTGCCCAGGAGCAGGGCACGCAGATCCGTGCGTCAAAGGAGCAGATCAAGACATGGCGCAACGCGATTTTACAGGTGGCCAAGGAGCCCCTGGAGTTCGAGACGGTGAGGGATGACTATGACATCTGATGATGATTCGAAAGAATACGAGAAGCAGAGCCGTTTCTGGCTCAATCTGCCGCCTTTGCTCTTCGATACATATCAGGACCTTGTGAGGTCCTACGCCGACATGGACACCAGGGCAATCTATATCAGGACGTTCACGGAGCTCCTGTCACTCACTCTCCCCATGGAGATCGAGGAGTACGACGAGTACAAGGATGCCTTGGAGGAGAGCCCTCTGCCGGATGACCCTCTGATGAAGATCTCCTTCGACGGCTACACGCATTGGCTCAGGACGCTGCGCCTGATCATGAGGCGTGCGGGCATAATAGGCGGCGAGAGATCCTCCGGAGAGACTCCGGGCTTGGATGACTCGGTCATGATCTTCTCGGATCTTCAGGAGGCGATATGAGCAAAGCCTTCGTCCGGATCCGGAGGGAGGCCCTCATGGACCGGTGCACTGAGCCCGGTGCCGTCAATCTGGTCACCGGGAACCGTAAGGCCGGGAAGACCTTCACCATGGTGTCCATGATGCAGCCTCTCGTCGAAGGGAGGATAAAAGGGATTCCGAGGACGTTCCTCCTGACGAACGTGGTCTATGTCGAGGCGGGTGTTCCCGGACGCTCCATGCCTCCTGGCGTCCGCTACGTGGACTCCGTGGAGGCCCTTTTCAGGGAGATGCTGACAATCTTCCTTGAGTATGGGCACAATGTGCGCCTGGTCCTCGCCATGGACGAGGCACAGGCGCACATGCTCGCAGATCAGAACTCCGATCCTGTGAATCAGGCCATGCTGCATATCCTCCCCGTCATTCGTAAATTCAACCTGAGTGTATGGTTCGCCTCTCCCTCGATGATGAATCTCGTTCCGAAGATACGCAACTTCATTGACGATCCCAAGAACCCTGGCAATCTGAACTACCTCTGGTTCAAGGACCTGCCTCGGATCCGCCGTTTCATCCGGACGAAAGGTCTCAGGGAGCAGGACTATCAGTTCACCACATGGAAGCCCTCTGCGCAGCATGACAGTGTCCTGCTGTACGTTCCTTGGACGTCATGGACAACCAAGATAGCGGATCTCCGGGAAGGTTACGCATACGATGATGAGGCCGCCGCAACCTTCCGTTATGCTGATACGCCCGGATTCGATCATCAGGCTGTGATAGACATGTGCTCCGGGATAAGGAAGGACGAGCTTACCAGAGCTCTGCAGGATTACTTCGACGGTTTGGACCAGACCAAGAACGAGGTCCTTGACCCGGAGGAGCAGAAGCTCGCCGATCAGGCCGCAAGGGTAAGGAGAGCCGGGTCCCTGGACCCGCCTCTGAAGTGGGACCTGATCGTCGCTGTGGAAGGTGTTCCCAAGTCCACTCTCATCTCCCGTATGGGCAGATATGCGCCCTCAGCCGGGGCCCCGTCGAAAAAGGAAGAGGCCAGTGCGAACGGCGACGGCAGCCCGGGCGGGGGGACTTACACACATAGAGATAGAGACGTAGTCTCTACGGAGGATGCTTAGGGATTCCCCTCTTTCGCTGCCCGGAGCCCCGGCGGCGGGGTGGGAGGCCACGACCTTTTTCAACGATCGGGACGGGCTCCTTGCAAGCTATCTCCGGCATCACGCTTACGCGTACGTCAAGTGGTTCTTCGGCACGGATTTCGGCTGATGGCTGCAAAATTGAGAGAAGAAGGGCACTGCAGCAACAAAAAGAAGGGGAGAAAAAAGGACATGCCCAGGAACCCGCTTTACAGCCCGATTAAAGGCATAACGTGTTCAGACATATTGAGACATGGATGAGGTCGCTGTCGTCATGCCTTGATAGGTATGCGGAGAGGAAGTTTTCACGCCGCAGTAGAAATGAGAGATCCCCCTGCAGCAGGCCGCAGATTTTATGTGTAACCTCTTTTGATTAAGTCATTTGACGTATTTTCCCGGAAGGACCCTGCAGATATTTTCAGAGATATCCGGACAGAAGTATGACAGATGACGTCGAGATATTCACGCAGAGTATCGTGGTACCTGTCCTGTGATTTCCGCCATAGCGGAGATTATTTAGGCACCGGAATAATGTCTAAGTATGCTGTTTAACGACTCCGGCGCTTTCAAACTTTTATCACTCAACACATTCAACAGTAGACTTTGCTGAGTTTCGTCCAAAGAATCGTATTCATTCAACCATTCCTGGGCCATGCCGTTCTCCTCGTAGTTGTTTCTGTACTTTATGTATTCGTCTGGCATGGCAAGTATTCTCAGGAACTCCTCTGGGTTATTACCGTAGGCTCTGTGAAAGAAATCGTCCTCGGCCATCACTATGCCGCGCGTCACGTTCAGGATCACATTCATTGCGCCGAGCTGTTTCTTTGTCCAATGCTTTCCGACGTATTTCCTGTCGGTCTGATCGATGGGGGCGTACTTCATGGGGAATGAGAACAGCTTTGCCTCCGGCAGTTCTTTATAGAGATTGATGTTGTTCTCCAGCCTGTTCCAGAGGTCTTCCGGCTTCTCGTCGTAGTTGTACAGCATATAGTTGGAGAAATGGCGCACACCGTGCTTGTAGGCCGTCTTGAAGGCCTTTTGATACTCGCTAGTGAACTTTATGTTGTCATAGGCTAGGCGGAACGGGCGTATCGGCAGGGGGGAGATGATCTCCATCCTCTCTTCTGTAAGGGCCCGGGCATCTATCCCCTGGTTGAAGTCGACGTACCTCTGTAGCTTCATCTTGTGCAGATACGTCTCCGTTATCTCCGTAAGCGTGTCATAGTTCTCCCAGAGAATCCTGATACGCTCCTTGCTGTAGATCATGTTCTCGTTCAGCTCTTCCAGGATGGCGTCCAATGCCTTGGCCTTCTCATCGGATGTTACGCGGGTCCGGAACGACCTCAGGAATTCTGTCAGGTGATAGAGCACCCACTGCAGGTTGTTGCCTGTTTTCATCCTGCGCTCTATCTTCTGCATCTGAACATGCAGAGGGTTCGGCTTGACGAAGTTCTTGACGCCGTTCTCAAAGCCTAGGGACTTGAGATCAGTAGCTATGTTCGCGAGATCCTTAGAGTACAGGACGTTATTGTCCATTAGGAGGATGTTGCGTTTGTCGCCGAACTTCTCCCGTACGGTGTTTATCTGCTCGACGAGATTGTTCGTTGTCTTGAATTCAGGCTCCAGTTTGCTGACTGCGCAGAATTTGCATTTGTTGCGGCAGCCCCTGGTTGAGTATGCGAAGAAGTTGTCCTCCATAGGGTACCGGTACATTATGTCGTCCAATATGTCGTAGTCCAGAGGTAGCTCGTCGATGTTTATGTCATCCTCATAACCCATGCCTTCGGAGTTTTTTCGCTGCCCGATCTGTATGTTGACCTCTCCGATATCCTTTCTGAATCGATCGGCCATTATCGTTGCCGCTATGCCGCCCAGGTAGATGCTGTCGTCGGAAGCGAAGTTCCGGATGTGGTTAACTGTCTCGACGGTTTTATCGTAGTAGAACGTGAAAAGGGACGTGATGAAGATCTTGTCCGAGCTGATAATTTGATGGTGGGACGGCAGACCTTTGCAGAACTCCACGAAGTCCCCCTTCTCCTTGTAATATGTGGAGATTTTCATCAGACCTATCGGTGGGAACTTGTTATTATAGTCCGGCTCAACCAACAGTATCTTCATCTTTCGCACTCTTCGCTAGCTCTGATTTGAGGTTGCTCCTCATTCTTTCGAACGTGGTAAAGAGCCCCTCTTCCTTCATGAACCTTTCCATGACTGTCATGATTCGAACATAGAATTGCGTATGTTCCTCGAATTTGTTCTCCAAATCCTTGGAATAGTCCGGCCCTTCGTCATCAACAGATAGGGGATTTATGTCAATTTCACCAGATTCGCCTTTGTCCTTCTTTTTCTTCTCTTCCGCGAGTTTCGCGAGTCTTTCCGTCTCGATTCTGTTGTATTTTTCCACAACATATGAAAGTGTTTCTTCAGGATCCGCTTCCAACAGATCTTTCAAACGGTCCTTTGCATTGACGTAGGCTTTTTCCTTGGTCGCACCCTCTTTTATGTTTAGGTATTTGGAAATGGCATATCTGTATTGCTGCAGAGTCTCCAAGAAGGTATTCATATAATTCATGAGATAGGCGGATTCCAAGCCCATTCTGAACCAGTCCCTTTTAGCGTTATCCTCTAAGTCTTCAGAGTAGATTAGCATCTCCCCCGATACGCCGTAAAGAGCGGCGATCATTTCCTTGTAAGTGCGCGTCTTAATGAGCAATTTGGATGCTTGATCAGCGAACATACTGTTGCTGCCCATCAGCATATTCTTTGATCTGAGTAAAATGCCGTGTATGTTCTTCTTCTTCCAAACATTATTCGCATCAATCTTGGTATCGAATGTGAACCACATCAAACCGAGTTTTTTAGAGCCGTCGTTCTGCTTCATGCTCACATTCCAGAATGTTATTCCAGACACGCCGATATCTCTATTCGTGTATGGCTTCTCCAATAATGTTCCGTTGAGATATACTGGACACATGTAGGTCTCTAGGCTGTGCCCCATGTATTCACGGTATTTGTCCAGGATTAGCTTTGATTCAGAGAACTCCTCGGAATACCTTAACGGTAGAAGGCTTTTTAGATCTTTTTTGAATGAGTTTGATGCTAATAGTTGGTGGATCTCTGTAGAGTAATTTTCTATTGTCACACGGAAGAATTGATTTTCTTCGTCATCGCATGGCTGACGAGAACTGAATGATGTGATATCCTCTATAAGCCTCAGAACGCCGTTATCTTCTTTTTTATCGAGCTCCACGGCATATTTTTCTGCATCGAATATGCAGACGTTTATAACGTCTTCTTCGGCATATTTGCTTTCGAAGGCGAGCTTCTTGCATAGAGGGAGAGCAGACAGCCGGCCTATTCCCCTAAATCCTATACGGCCAGGCCTATCTTTCTTATCTGAGCGGCTTAACCTCAGCATCTTATCTTTGAAATTAGAGGTGGGTATTCCCATGCCATTATCTTCGATTGTAATTGTAGCGTTTTCTTCATCGATTGTGATGTTCTCTGAAACTACTGGTATCTTTTCCAAGTTTCTCAGCTTCTACTTTAGAATCCAAGGAGTTTTGAACATATTCCCTGAAGACGACAATGGGCTCCTCATAGAGCGACGTAGTCAGAGTTTCTAGAATCCTTTTACCTATCATGTAGTTTTCATCCATATGTCGGTCCTCCTCAAATGATTCAATATCCATGCAAATTTACGCTTGATGTTGGCTTTTCCGATCGAATTGTCGCATTGGTCATGAAGGTTCTCGAGTTTCTTGATTGAGTTCTCACAGAATTCGTCAAAACCC
>ENA-UOOH01002923-UOOH01002923.1-fermentation-metagenome-genome-assembly--contig:-NODE-2923-length-13839-cov-4.152278_pt1 | contig 13839 bp, 7 predicted proteins | sample MGYA00245778_ERZ724025 | MGnify/ENA primary metagenome ERZ724025 (study PRJEB28704, sample SAMN03018313) | fermentation metagenome | biome: anthropogenic terrestrial biome; feature: soil; material... | reverse complement strand
GAGAAACAGAAACTCGAGGAACTTCTAGTTCCAGTTTGACAGACCACATGCCTGCCTGCGCCTCTGCGGGAGGCTCTCCGGATTCGGATGTGAAGGCCAGGCTGGGAAAATCGGATACCTTTTCGGGCGAGCTCGATCAAAACTTCACCGATTGCGACGACGAATCACATGTCATCTGCACCGCTGCACCAAGTCCATATCGTGCCTGCCGGAGTCACCCGCACTGTCGCCTGGGGTGCCGGCCTGGCCGACGTACTCTTCGACCTCGGCGTCGAGTTTCCGTGTGGCGGGCGGGGCCAATGCGGCGGCTGCAGGGTGAAGGTGAAGAGCGGGTTCGCACCGGTCACGCATGAGGATCGCGCGGCGCTGACCCCGGAGCAATTGTCGGATGGCTGGCGGCTGGCGTGCCGAATGACGGTGCGCAACGACCTGACGCTCGAGCTGGGCGGTTGGGCGATACAGATCCTCGCCGACTCCGACTTGCAGCAGGTGCAGGGCGGGCAGGGCTTCGGCCTGGCGATTGACCTCGGTACGACGACGATTGTGGGTCAGCTCGTGGAGCTATCGACTGGACGTGTGCTTGCGACCCGCTCGGATCTGAACGCCCAGGCACGCTTCGGTGCGGACATCATGAGCCGGGTGGCATACGGCCTAGAACCGGAGGGCCTGCCGATGCTGACCGGGACGATCCGGGAGCAGATCGGCGCCATGGCGGAGGCGTTGCAGGCGGAGGCCTCAGTGGGCACGGGCGCCGCCGACGGCGCGCTCCCGTTGGCGGGGATTGTGCTGGTGGGCAACACGGTCATGCACCACCTCTTCTGCGGGCATCCGGTCGAGCCTTTGTCGCAGTTTCCGTTTGAGACGCCGATGGGGGCGGGCTTCACGACTTCAGCAACGGACCTGGGCTGGCGTCTGAGTGGCAACCCGGAGGTCAGCTTTCTCCCGTGCCTGGGCGGCTTTGTCGGGAGCGATGTGTTGGCCGGTGTCTTGGCTGCAGGACTGACCGAGGGGGATGGGACCCAGAGCCTGATCGATCTTGGGACCAACGGCGAGATCGTGGTGGCGGCTGAGGGCCGGCTGCTCTGTGCGTCGACGGCCGCGGGGCCTGCGTTTGAGGGCGCCCGGATCGACCGCGGGATGCGTGCGGCGGCGGGCGCGATCGATCGTGTTCGGCTGGTCGACGGGCGGTTGGAGTGTCACGTGCTGGGCGGTGGCCGAGCGCTAGGCATCTGTGGGAGCGGACTGGTCGACGCGGTCGCCTGTGGGCTTGAGCAGGGCGCGATCCAGCGCTCCGGTAGGCTCTCCGGAGGCCTTGAGCGATTGGCACTCAGCGAGGAGTTGGCGCTCACCCAGCGTGATATCCGGGAGCTGCAATTGGCCAAGGCGGCCATTGCCGCCGGGATTACGCTGCTGCTCGAGCGTGCCGGGAAAGGGGCGCAGGAGCTGGATACGCTCTATCTGGCGGGTGCATTCGGCAATTACATCCACCTCGATTCCGCGCGTGCCATCGGGTTGATTCCGGCGCAGGTGTCGAAGGTCGTACCGATCGGCAACAGCGCGCTGCACGGGGCCAAGACCGCGCTCCTGGCACGGACGCACCCGGCGATCGCAGGGCGGATCGGTGACATTGTGGAGCGCTGCACGCATCTTTCATTGAGTGCGGACGCGGAGTTTATGGATCGGTTCGCGGGCGAGATGGGGTTCCCGGAGCCGCTTTCGGCGAATGATTGAGGGGTGGGGCTCGAGCAGCATGGAAACACCGAGAGATCGATTCATCGCGGCGCTGGAGCGCCGTCCGATCGTGGGCCGCGTGCCCCATTTTGAGCTGGTCTTCTTCCTGACGATGGAGGCCTTCGGCATCGTGCATCCGAGTCAGCGCCGCTATGACCAGTGGGACCAAATGGAGGAGGGTGAGCGGGAGTTGCATCGTTCGCAGATGGCGGACATGTATTTGCGGACCGCGGAGCGATTCGAGCACAGCGCGATCTTTCTGCATCCGAACCCGGGCGGGTTTGAAGAGACCGTGCGTCTGATCGACCTGATCCGGGAGCGCTCCGGCGACCGGTATTTCCTGATGATGCATGGGGATGCGACGTTTGAGATCCCGGACGGCAATCGGATGTACGAGTTCTCCTACCGACTAGCGGACGAGCCCGAGGCGGTGAAGGCCGAAGCCGCCGTGATGGTGGATCGGGCCTTGATCGCGGCGGAGCGCTACGCGGCGCATGGCGGCCTGGATGGGTACGCGCTCTGTGCCGACTACTGCCTCAATGCGGGACCGTTTTTGAGTCCGAAACTCTTCAGCGCGTTCGTGACCCCATACCTGACCCGGCTGATCCGCGGGTATCGTGAGCTCGGGTTTTACACGATCAAGCACACGGACGGGAACATCATGCCGATCCTCGATCAGCTGATTGAGGCCAACCCGCATGCGCTGCATTCACTCGACCCACAGGCGGGCGTGGACATCGCGGAGGTCAAGCGCCGGTACGGCGATCGGGTCTGCCTGATCGGCAACGTCAATTGCGGCCTGTTGGATACGGGGACCGAGGACGAGGTCGCGGCCTCGGTTCTGTATGCCCTGCATAGCGGCATGCCGGGTGGCGGGTATATCTTTTCCACGAGCAATTGTGTCTACACAGGGATGTCGCTGGCGCGCTACGAATTCATGCTGGATCTCTGGCGCCGGCATGGGAACTACACCGCGCCTGCTGGAGCCCGTCCGAAAAGGTAGTGGCTTTCCCATCCGGATGGGAATGGGGAGGACTCCCGCAGAGAACGCAGAGGGCGCAGTGGGGTATTGTAAGAGGGGGGATGCAGCAACATCCGAGCTGTTTTCTGCAACTGTCTTGGTCTTCAGAAAACGGTTTTCCCCAGAAGAGTAGGGATCAGGCCTTTGACCTTCATCCACTTTCATGGCCAAGTCGAAAACGCCACCGCGTCCCCTTCGGGAGGCTCTCCAAATCCGGATGGGGGGGCAGGTTGGGAGAGCGGCTACCTTTTCGGACGGCCTCACGCTAGGATTTTCGGACGGGCTCCTGCCGGCACGGCGGCTACATGAGTCGGTCCGCGACGTCCTCGTAATCGGCGTCCATGGCGAAGAGCCGCGCGGTATCCTTCTTGGCCGAGGAATTGTCGCCCAGTTCTTCATAAGCAAGGATCCGCTCGTACCTCAAGGCCTTGAGCAGTTCGGGGGAGCGGTCTTTGGTCTTGCGCAGTGCCGAAGTCAGGACGGTTTTGGCCTCATCGGCCAGTCCCAGTTTCCGCAGTGCGCGCGCCTGGTAGAGCATGAGGCAGGCCTCGGGCTCGGAGTCATTTTCCGTACCTTGTGTGAGGCGTACGACCTCCTTGATATGCTCCGGGTTCTCCTCTGCGCCGTCGAAAAGGAGTTCCGCGAGGGAGAGCCTGGTGACGGGATCCTCCGGATTCAGGTCCAGGAGTCCTTTGAGCACGGTACGCGCCTCGTCCAACTGGTCCAATTCCTGGTAGGCCTCGACGAGTCCGAGCATGGCCGCCCTGGGATTCGCGCCGGCGTGCACGGAAAACTCCTCGTTGATGGCGATGCTGATGTGGGGATCTGTGTCGTACTTATGAAAGAGGGTGCCGAGTTCGTTCCCGCCTTTGGCCGCGAATGTGAGCTGTTCGATCGCCTCCGGCAGTTTCTTTTGGCGCAGCAGGATGAACCCGGCCATCAGTGCGGGGTCCGGGTGCTTGGCGGCGTTGAGGAAGTGCTGGAGGGCGGTCAATTCGTCCCCGAGGTGCAGCGCCTTGAGACCGTCGACGAAATCCTCTTCGTGCTTGGGCGTCACGAGGCGTTTGAAGAAGCCCATGGTCAGGCGGTCCTGTTTGCGGACAGAGGGTGCGGAGCCGCGCTTCTTTTTCGAGCCTGGGCGCCAGATCTTTTTGGTGTAGTACGCGCCTGAGCCGGGGAGCCCGACCGATCCGCTTGCACCGCGTGGGCCGAGGTTCAATTTGGCCCCGCGTGGGCCGAGCGAGAGTGAGCCGCCGGATTTGCTGAGATTGAGGGTGACGCCTGGAAAGAGTCGGATTCGTTTTTGAAAGCGAAAGCCCATGGCTTGTCTCCTGCATGACAATGGAAGGATCAGGATTCGGTCGAATCATGGCGTAGCATTCGTGCTGATCATAGCGCGAGGTCGTCCGAAAAGGTAGCCGCTTTCAGAGCCTACCCGCCCCATCCGGAACCGGAGAATCTCGCGCAGAGGCGCAGAGGCGCAAAGGCGTTTGCGGCATGGCCGTGGGGTTTTTGAACAGGCACCAGCGCAGAATCGAATCGCGTTCCCGTCCAAAATTGGCGTGCAATTGCGGGGTGCGGTCGGTATTGGGAGAGCTCGGGATCAACCTGGAGACAGCCTGATGAAAACGATGACGCGACGTCCGCGGGGAATGAAATGGGGCCGGCTGGTCCTGCTCGGTATTGTACTGCTGGCGCTGGGGCCGAGACTGGCGGGGGCTGCTCTGGTCGAGTCCGATTTCGCTCGACCGCCCAGGGAAAACGGGGTGCGCTGCTGGTGGTGGTGGCTCAATGGGAATGTGACGGAAGCGGCGATCACGCGCGATCTGGAGGCGATGCAGGCCAAGGGTTTTAGTGGCGCGATGATCTTTGACGCGGGCGGCGCGGAGCAGCGGGGAAACCAGCAGGTTCCTGCTGGGCCGTTGTACGGGAGCCCGCGCTGGCAGGAGCTCTTCTTGCATGCACTTCGCGAAGGTGAGCGCCTCGGCCTGGAGCTGGGTCTCTCGATTCAGAGCGGTTGGAATCTGGGTGGCCCCAACGTGACGCCGGAGTTTGCGGCCAAGCAGCTGACCTGGAGCGAGCTCGAGATCGAGGGTCCGGGCGCGATTGACCTGGCATTGCCGCAGCCGTCCGCGCGCGAAGGCTTCTATAGGGACGTCTGTCTGCTGGCCTACCGCCGGGAACCCGGTGCCGCTGGTACGTCCTTTGCCTTGAGGACCAGCAGTGCGCAGTCCGACTACCCGCCTGCCAACGCGCTCCTGGACGACACGCGGTTTTGGGTCAGCGGCGGTGCGGAGCCCGGGCGCGGGCCGACGGCGGCGACGCCGGAGTGGCTCGAGTTGGAGTTCGCGGAGCCGGTTGCCGTCGGTGGATTGGTCGTGCGTGGGCGGACCGGGTACGGACCGAGGGCGTGTGTGCTGGCTGGGCTCGATAGCGGAGAGGAGAGCCCGAGGCTGGAGATCGCCGACGGTAGGGTGGGTCGGGTTCGGTTTGAGCCGATGGCCGGGAGGCGGTTTCGGCTGCTGGTTCCGGCTGCGTACGATCCGCGGTTTCCGGATGCACCGCGCAACGTGCAGATCGAGTATTGGGCACTGCTCGACCAAGCGGGTGTACCGATCCAGCTGCCGGGGGTGCGCCGTCCGATTCGGGATTTGGTGTTGAAGTCGGGCATACGCGAGTTGGGCGGTTCCGCACCGGACTGCAGGTTCCTGTTGGAGGACGTCCCTGCAACGCCTGGGGAAGCGGATGCGGCTGCGGAGGATGTCCTGGATCTGACGGCATTCGTGACCGCGGACGGACGGCTGGTCTGGTCGGCGCCGGCGGGCAACTGGACGCTCTTGCGGTTTGGCTACACCTTGACGGACGCGCATGTCTCGACTTCGAGCGGCGATTGGCAGGGGCGGGTGATCGACTATCTGAGCAGGGATGCGTTTGAGCGCTATTGGGACGAGGTCGTCTCGCCGCTGCTCACGGTGGCGGGGCCTTGGGTGGGGACGACGCTGAAGCAGCTCGAGACCGACAGTTGGGAATGCGGCGGGATGAATTGGAGTCCCGGCTTTCGGTCCGAGTTCCTGGCGCGCCGCGGGTATGACCCGCTGCCGTATTTACCGGTCCTTGCCGGAAAGCTGATTGATGACCGCGAGCGCAGCAACGCGTTTCTGGCGGACCTGCGCAAGACGTTAGGCGACTGTGTCGCGGACAACCACTATCGGGTTTTTGCGGAGCATGCGCATCGACACGGGCTCGAGATCCAGCCGGAGAGCGGTGGCCCGCATGCGGGGCCGATGGATGCGATCAAGAACTATGGTCACAATGACATCGTGATGAGCGAGTTCTGGGTGCCGTCGCCGCACCGGCCGACACCGGAGGCGCGGTTTTTTGTGAAACAGGCGGCCTCCGCGGCGCACATCTACGGGAAGCGGCTCATCGCCGCGGAGGCGTTCACGTCGATCGGTCCGCACTGGGAGGATGTCCTCTGGCGCGCGCAGAAGCCGAGTCTGGACCACGAGCTGTGTGCCGGGCTGAACATGGTCTTCTTCCACACGTTCACCTGTTCACCGGCGGAGATGGGGGTGCCCGGCCAGGAATACTTCGCGGGCACGCACGTCAACCCGCAGGTCACGTGGTGGGACTATTCCGATGGGTTCATCGACTATATCAATCGGTGTCAGTACTTGACGCAGCAGGGGCGGTATGTGGCGGATGTGCTCTACTACTACGGCGACCACGTGCCGGTACTGGCGCGGCTGAAGGAGGATGACCCGGCCGGTTGCCTGCCTGGGTTCGAGTATGACGTGACCAACGAGGACGTGCTGTTGCGGCTCGAACTGGATGACGATGGCCGGATCCGGGTGCCGGGCGGGGTGCGGTATCGGGTGCTGGTGCTGCCGGATCACGCGGTGCTCTCACTGGCGGCGCTGGAGAAGGTGGGTTCGATCGTGGCCGCGGGCGGTGCCGTGCTCGGTCCCAAGCCGCGTCGGCTGGTGAGCCTGACCGGTGGTGCGGCCGCGCAGGCGCGTTTCCACGCATTGTCGGAGGAGCTATGGGGCACCGGCAATGAACCGGCGGGCCGGCGCTGGTATGGCCGCGGGCGTTTGGCGTGGGGGATGACCGCTCGCGAGTTCTTGCTCGCGGATGGGCTGGCGCCTGATTTCGAGGTGATGGGCGCAACGGAGGCGGGCCGGTTCGACTTCATCCACTATCGGGTTGGTGAGGCGGACCTCTATTTCGTGAGCAACCAGACCGAGTCGGAGGAAGAAGTGACATGCCGGTTCCGCGTATCCGGCAAGCGCCCGGAGCTATGGGATCCGTTGACCGGGCGGGTGCGGGGGTTGGAAGCATATGCGTCGGAAGGGGGGCGGTGTTCGATCCCGATGCGGTTCCCGCCGAACGGCGCGTATTTTGTGAGCTTCGAGGTGCCGAGTGACGTGGATCCCGCCATACCGCTGGATCCGGCGCGGAATTTTCCGGCAGCCGAACCGGTACTGACCGTCGAGGGGCCTTGGGTGGTCGAATTCGACCCGGCTTGGGGCGGACCGGAGGAGGCTGTATTTGAGCAGCTGATCGACTGGCGTGCGCATCCGGAGGCGGAGGTTCGGGACTATTCAGGGCGGGCGCGGTATCGGACGGAATTCGATTGGTCCGGTTCGGCAGCGGGCGGGCGGTTCCTCCTCGACCTGGGCGGGGTGGAGGATACGGGGATTGCGGCGGTTACCTTGAACGGTCATGAGCTGGGGATTGTATGGACCAAGCCGTTCGCGCTGGAGCTGGGCGATCGCCTGCGGCCGGGGCGCAACGAGCTGGAGATCGTGGTGGTCAATTCCTGGCGCAACCGGCTTGTAGCGGATCGTGAACTGCCTGTGGGTGCGCGGCTCACGCGGACGAACATTGCGCTCCAGCCGGGTTGGGAGCGGGTATCATCGGGGCTGTTGGGGCCGGTCGTTTTGAAGCGCGTTGTGGGTGTGCGGGAGGCAACGCGGTGAAGGCACTCGATTCGGGTAGAGCTCGTCCGAGAGCGTGTTGGGCCAAAGCCGGCGACCGGATGGGGGGGACTCGCGCGGAGGCGCGGAGGCGCAGAGGTGGGAGAAGGGGGGATAGGGTGGGCGAGGAATCCAGGAACGTCGGGGCTGTATTTGGCAACTGCCTTGGTCAGCAGGCAAGGGAAAACCCAGGGATCTCCCCAAAAAGAGTGGATCAGCGCATTGGCCTGTCCCACCCCCATAACCAGGTCGAAAACGCCTTGGCGCCTCTGCGCCTCTGCGCGAGTTTCTCGGGGGCCGGAGGGGCTGCTTTCATCTTTTCGGAGGAGCACGAGGGATCGGTTTGAGCGAGCCGGAAGTGAGTTGGTTGTGCGCCGGAACGGCGATCACGCATCTGAGCGAGTCGATCAGGAGGTAAGTCGATATGCGGAAGTGGAAAGTGAATTCGTTGCTGTTCCTGGCGGTTGTTTGTCTGAGCTGGGGCATGTCGGGGGCGGCCGTTGCGGGCCGGGAGGTCTATCGGATTGATCTGTCGGGGTTGAGCGCGCTGGACCTGAATGTCGAGGCGAACGCGCGGCAGGCTTGGGACACCGCGCACCTGGTGGTTTCGATCCAGGGGATCGTGAACCGGGATGCGCCGCGGCTGTTGATCCGGGCGATGCCGCGGCCGGACGATTTTTGGTTCGAGCAGTTCGTTGCGCCCGGGGCGTGGCTGGATGGTGCGACTGTGAGATCGGTCGAGGAACCGTTGCAGTTGCTCGAGATCTTCGGTGACCTCTTCAACGGGGTGGTCATTTACTCGGAGGAGCCGGCTGCGGCCTCGAATCTGGCGAGCACGATCGCCGGGGTGGAGGACCGTCTCTGTCTGCGGTGGGATCCTGCGCCGGAATCGGTCTGCCAGCGGGTGCTTGGCTCAGGTCTATCGTTTGTCGGTGACGTATTGGATTTGCGACCGGTCTTGGCGGGCGTGGGTGAGGGGCTGGTACCGGGGACGCATCTGCCGAGCAGCGGGAGCGCGAAGTGCGACGCCTATCAGTGGTTGAAGGCGCACTATCTGGACACCGGCCGATGCAGCGAGGAGTACATGGCCAATTACATCGATGCCTATTGGCTCAGGCATCCGGGGATCAGTGCATTCAGCAACGCGACGCTTTTCAACCACGACTTTTTCATTGCCCAGCGGGCCTTCTTTTTCGACCTGCATGTCTGGGGTGACGAGCCGCCGGTGGACGATCCGGGGCAGGCGCTCGGGACGGATGTGCAGACGCTGCATGGGATCATGCGATCGATGTACGAGCAGGCGAAGGGTGAGATCATCCACATCGGCGGGTTCACTCCGTGGGCATGGAAATACACCGACCATGGGATCGCCGGTGGCGGGCATGGCCCGGTCGATACCGAGTGGCAGTATGCGAAGATCATCTCGACGTACAACGGGATCATGGACGCGGACGCGCTCGGGTTCTCCGGCATGTCGAACGCCTCGTTCTATCAGCATTTCCCGCTGAAGCCGCACTACCCACAGAACCCGCGGCCGACGCAGGCGGATTGGATGGCAGACGGGCTGATGGATGCTGAGGGGCGTGTTGCGGAGCAGATCTTTGTCTGTTTCTACATGGGCGACTACGACTCTGCCGCATGGCTGAACCATCATGCGCCGATTTTGTGGGGCGATCCTGCGCACGGCGAGACGCTTTGCACGTGGGCGTTCAATCCGAACCTGGACAAGCGAGCGCCGCACGTGCTCGACTATGTGCGGACGAACCAGAGTGCGAACGACTGGTTCATGTTCGGCGATTCCGGGGCGGGGTATCTGAACCCGGGCGGCCTGATCGCGCCGAGGGAGTCGGGTCTGCCGGACGGACTGGATGCGTGGGTGCGGCACAACCGCGCGTATGCTGAGCTGTACGATCTTTCGATCACTGGTTTCATCATCGACGGGCATTCCGACGGGATGGGCGAGGCGGGGATGGACGCCTACCTGGAGATCTCGCCGGATGGGATTGTCGGGCAGAAGCTCCCGCCGCAGGGCGTGTACAAGGAGCGCATGCCGTTCCTGCGCATGAAGCTGGACCTCTATGGCACCCCGGAGGAAGCGGGCGCCCGCGTCGCCGGCCTGGGCGGGGTGAATGTCCCTAAATTCCTTTTTGTCCGCACGATTTTGCAGACGCCGTCGTGGCATGGGGAGGTCATGCGGATCGCGAAGGAGCAGAACCCGAAGATCGAGTTCGTGGATCCCTACACATTTATGGGACTGCTGCACGCGCACTACGAGCACCTGCGTGCGGCGCCGCTGGCGGACGGCGGTCGGGAAATGATTCATTACCGTGCGGACGGCGCGGGCGCCGGTATCGGGCTGGTTGCGGTGCAGGACGGGCCGTTCGCCCTGGTGGAGCATGAGGGCGCGCCCGCGCTGCGGCAGGACCCGGGCGCGGGCGGGATGTTCGTCTATTGCGAGCTCGACGACGCCTTTGTGCAGCCGTACCAGCTGGGACTGCTGGAGCAGGCGATCGTCACGCTGGAGGTCTGGGCGCAGGAGGGGGAGTCCGTGGGTGCACGGATCCAGTATGACAGCCATTTGGAATCGGCGTATGAGGCGACGCCGGACCATTGGACGGAGCCGGGAGAGGCCGGCTGGAAACAGCTTCGGATTGTATTGGACCGGCCGTTCTTCGGTCACAGCCAGAATGGTGGGGCCGACTTCAGGGTCGTGAATCTGAACCGCGCGCTGTTGGTGCGTGAGGTGCGTGTGGAACGTCCGCAGTAGGCCCATTGCGGCGGTACGAACCCGGCGTCAACGGGTCCGCACTGCCGCAAAAACGGCCTTGCATCGGGTCAGCAACGCCTTCAATTGCTCCAGCGGCAGGACGGTCGCGGGGTCGGACTTGGCCTGCGCGGGGTTGTCGTGGATTTCGAGGAAGATAGCGTCGGCGCCGGCGGCGATAGCGGCGAGGGCGAGCGGCTCGATGAATTCGCGTGCACCGCCGGAGCGGTCGCCGGCACTGCCTGGCAGCTGACAGCTGTGGGTGGCGTCGTAGACGACGGGTGCGAAGCGGCGCATCCGCGGCATGGCGGTCATGTCATTGACCAGGCGATTGTAGCCGAAGAAGGTGCCGCGTTCGGTCAGCAGGCAGTTGGTATTCCCGGTTTCGGCGACCTTCTGGACGGCGAGCCTGCACTCCTCGGGCGAGAGGAACTGGCCTTTTTTGATGTTCACGTTCTTACCCGTGCGGCCGGCTGCGACGAGCAGATCGGTCTGGCGTGAGAGGAAGGCCGGGATCTGGATGGAATCGAGGACGCGTCCTGCGGGTTCGGCCTGTGCGGGCTCGTGGATATCGCTCAGGACCGGCACACCGAGCTCGGCCTTGACCTGCTGGAGGATGGCGAGGCCTTCTTCGAGGCCGGGGCCGCGATAGCTGTGGACGCTGGAGCGATTGGCCTTATCGAAGCTGGCCTTGAAGATATAGGGTATGCCGACCTTCTGGCTGATCTCCAGGATCGCCCGGCCGAGGGCGAGGCAATGTTCCAGCGATTCAATGACGCATGGGCCGCCGATGAGTGCCAGGGGCTGCTGGTTACCGATGTGGACGTTCCCGATCTGCGCGGTTTCGATGGGGTTCATGATGGTCCTGTCTGAGGAGGTTGGGATGGGACTGTCTATTCTGCTTGGTCGTACGCTGCGTCGAACCCGGCGGTGAGCAGGTCTTGGATATCGAGCACGCCGAGAAGCGTGCCCTTGGCGGGGTCGGTCACCGGCAGCTCATCGATTTTATGGCGACGCATCAGCTCGCAAGCGTCGATCGCGAACTGGTCAGGGTGGGTGGCCTTGGGATGTGGGGTCATCACATCGCGCATCATGCATTGGGTGGCATTGAGCGCGCCGGCGGAGCAGACCAATCGGCGCAGGTCGCCATCGGTGAAGAACCCGACCAGTGCGTTCGCGGCGTCCACGACGGAGATCGCGCCGGCGCGTCCGGGTGTCTGTGTGATCATGGAAAGCGCCTCGGCGACGGTGGCCTCGACGGAGACGGCGGGGCAGTGTCGACCGGTGCGCATGACCTGGCTGACCCGCATCAGCTTTCTGCCGAGGCTGCCGGCCGGGTGGAGCAGGGCGTAGTTCTCCTCGCGGAAGTTACGTTCCTGGATCAGGGTCAGGGCGAGCGCGTCGCCCATGGCGAGCATAGCGGCGGTTGAGCTGCTCGGGGCGAGACCCATCGGGCATGCCTCGCGGATCGGGCCGAGATCGAGTATGAGATCGCTCATCAGGCCGCAGGGCGAGCCGGCGTCGCCGGTGATCAGGATGATGGGGCAGCCGAGGGTGTGCAAGACGGGCAGGATCCGCTGCAGCTCTTCGGAGCGCCCGCTGTTGGAGAGGGCGAGGACGACATCGCCTCTGGCGGCCATGCCCAGGTCGCCGTGGACGGCCTCCGCCGGGTGGAGAAAGAATGCGGGGGTGCCGGTACTGGCAAGGCTGGCGGCGATCTTCTTGCCGATGATGCCGGCCTTGCCCATGCCGGTGACAACGACACGGCCGGTGGTGGCCAGGATGCGGCCGATCGCCTCGGCGAAGCGCTCGTCCAGGCGGTCGGCGAGATGTGCGAGGGCTTCGGCCTCCTGGAGGATGATGCTGCGGCCGCGCTGCAATCGCAGCGCGGACCCCTCAGTGGGAGTGGTTTGAGAATCGGGAGGAATGGGCTTGCTCATCGGGTGCCTGAAAAGGTGTCCGAGAATCCGGGGGCTGCCCGGAAACGGAGGAAACGCGCTGGCGGCGGCCGGGTGCCGGGGCCGCTGGTACTCTGGCTGATGCGCTTGGCCGGCGCAAGGATGGAAGGGGGGGAGTGGTCGGCTCAGAAATGCCAGCCGGCACCGATCATGCCGACCTGTTCACCGCCGAGGCGGGAGGGAATGCCCCAGTCCTCAAACCGGACGAACGCGCGGTGCCTGCTGCCGCGGAGTCCGGATTCGACGGACCACTCGGGCGTTTCGCTGCCCGAGCCGGCGGCGCCTTCCAGGTAGAGCAGGTATGCGCCGAGGCCGACCAGGTCCGAGCGCAGGGCGACCAGGCCGGAGAAGGGTTCGGATTCGTCCACCTGTTCGAAGTCCCAGCCACCGGAGATCTGCCATGCCAAGTGACCGATCCAGCCCCGCTTCCGGAGCAGTTCCGCGTGCGGGACCGGATCGCTGTAATCCGCGGTCTCGAGCCGGAGCCGCGGGAAGACATTGATATCGGTGCTCTGGATCCGATCGGTGTTCGGATCGAGTGGTGCGCCGGGGGCGAGGATCTGCTGTTTCGGCACGTCGAGCGCGTGATCGCTGCGGTGGGTGAAATCGAGTCCGGCGATCACGGGTAACCCGGTGGGCGCCCAAGGCAGCGGGGTTTCGAGTCCGACCATCACCCAATAGGCTGAGTTTTGTGGATCCTCGTCTGCGAACCCGAGTTTTCTGCGGTGTGAGTAGTCGATGACGAAGCTCCAGGGGCGGGTAAAGGCCTCGAACGTGAAGGCATCGCCGTAGAGATCGAACTGTGAGAGCCAGAAATCGGAGGAGAAGCCGAGGTCATATCGGCCGCCGATGCTGGGCGCGCCTTGGAGCTTGCCGACCTGGGTGGGGGTGTCCAGGCTGTCGCCCCATGCGGGACTGGAGACGGCGATTCCGAGGAGGGTGGCGTCTTCGTCCTGGGTGGCGGCGAAGGGGTGGTTCTGGTTGGTCCAGTAGTGGGCGAAGAGGCTGAGGTCATTGCCCTGGCGGGTGGGAAAGACCAGTTCGGGGCCGGCGCGCAGGGTAAACGGATCGGAGGGTGCGCCGGCGATGCCTTCTGCATCGACTGCGAGTCGGAGCGCGGCTTGGTCGACGTTCCAGAATACGGGCCAGACCTTACTCAACGGGCGTTCGACCTGGAAGCGGGTCTGCCAGACCAGGTCGCCGTCGGCGAGGCCGTCGCCGTCGACGACAGGGCTGAGATCGGCCTCCGCGCGCAGGGCATAGGCGCCGAGGCGGTCCTCATATCGAATCGCGGGACCGACGGCGACCAATGACGAGCCGCCTGGGCGGTCGATGGCGTAGGTTTCGGTATTGCGCAGGGCGAGGCCTACCGCCCAGCGCTGGGAG
>ENA-UOOH01002921-UOOH01002921.1-fermentation-metagenome-genome-assembly--contig:-NODE-2921-length-13847-cov-18.407918_pt1 | contig 13847 bp, 18 predicted proteins | sample MGYA00245778_ERZ724025 | MGnify/ENA primary metagenome ERZ724025 (study PRJEB28704, sample SAMN03018313) | fermentation metagenome | biome: anthropogenic terrestrial biome; feature: soil... | reverse complement strand
AGGTGAGCGGGATGAAGATGGTGGCGATGATAGTGAGGACCTTCATGATCTCGTTTATTCAGATATTACCATACGGTTTTGGCTGTTTTTATGAACAAGAATCGACATATGTCTCTCCAATCGGCGATACCGTTCCAGAAATTGCCCCGATGTGAGATAACGAGACAGATATCAAACGTTTTGGCAAAATGCCTGGTTTTTACACTTGTGCAACGGCAACGGCGGTCCGCGCGCGCAACCGGGAAAAAGAGTGAGCGTTCAGACATCCCGGCAAACTTGCCGGAAGGTTCGTTAAAAGAGGAGTAGGGTTATGCCTTCGCATCGAGCTGCTTCTCGATCTTCTGCATCAGCCTGCTCCACCCTGTCGGGTCCTCTTCGCGGAACTTGACAAGGGCCAGCATCACCCGGGGGTCATCAGCCGCTGCACCTGCATCCTTCGCGAGCACATCGATCAGCCATCTGGGTATCGCGTCCATCGTCAGAGGTAGCCCGCACATCACGCAGAACCGGCCCGTGCCTTCCACAGCCGCACCACATCGCGGGCAGGGCGGCACGGCCGGGGCGGCCGGGACCGGGACCTCTGCCTCGTCGAAGACCCGCCGGATCTCCTCGACGAGTGCCTGTTTGTAGTGCTGCCGGGCTTTGTCGGCGTCGCGGCGCTCGTCGCCGCTCAAATCACTCTCTGTGTAGTCCATGCGTGCCAGGACACACGAAACCAGTTTTCCGAAGTCAATATCTGTCATGTCTCATTCACCTGTTGGTCCCCCTTGACGTATGCCGCCGGGGTGCCTCGCACACCCGGGTCGCGTGGTTACGGTCGGCGGTGATCTCTCTGCTCGAAGGCCTCCAGGACCGCGAGCGTGGCCTCTAGGATCTGTCTGTATGTCGCGTCCTCCGGGACCACGGCTGCCGGGCTCATACGCGGTCCTCCGGCCGGTCCGCCTCGTCACCAGGGCGCCACGGGTCGCCGGCGAGGTCTTCCATCTCCTCGCTGTAGTCCGCCGCAACAGTCACGTCGCGCCATCCGTGGCCGGTGTTGATCTCCAGGGCGAGCACCGGATACTTGTTGCGCATTTCCGGTGCGAGCACGACCACGCGCCCACCATAGAGCCGGAGGGCGATTTCCTCCACTTCGATACGGCCGGTCGCATCCACACAGACCGACGCGCTCAGGATCGTTGCGTGCTCCAGATCTGATTTGATGATCTTCTCCAGGGTGCGGCACTCGTCCGCCGGGATCGGGTCCATGTCAGAACCCCTCCCGGCAGAGTCCCGCGTCTATCGGCCGTGCCTGCGCCGCGTCCGCGTCAATGACCGGGGCGGGGCTGGAGAGCTGGGCCGATGCACGCCTGCCGGAGACCACGGCCTGTACCGCCGCGACCGGGACCGACAAGATCCGTGCCTCGATCCTGATGTTGATCGCCTTCCCGCTCCGTGAGGGGCGAGCCGTGCCGGCGAACCCGACGAAGACATCCTCGCCACGCTCCTGCACGAACGAGACATCGACCGGGCGCCCGGATAAGACCTTCACCACGTCGTCGGCGGCGATCACGAGTGTTCCAAGCTTCCAGGACGGCAGGTCCACACGGAGGGCGTCGTGGACCTTCTCGATTTTTCCTACGGGTTTGAACTGGTTCATGCTTTGCACCCCATTGTTATTTTATTGCTATAATATAACAATGGACAGCATGGTATTTATAGGTTGCTGTCATAATATAGCCACAATGAAGCCATTTACTGTAACGATAGACGCCTATGATACCGTCGAGAAGGAAGTGAGCAACGGAGGCAGCAGCGGTCGGGTATTCGTCCCGAAGACCTGGGCAGGAAAGAAAGTGCGGGTAATCCTCCTGGAGCCGCTCGAAGAGGAGTGAGCCGAATGTCGGAACCCGGTGATGGTGAGTGTCTCTGGGTGACCGGCGAAGAGGTCTCGGTGAGGATGGAGGAAGACAAGCACCGTGTCGTCATCGAGAAGGGTGGATAACCCCTTCTGTGTGTCTCCATATCATCGATTTAACGGCCCCTCATGCACCTGAGAGGTAGATCGGCACCCTTATGATTCGGTTTGCCCCATGCCCCTGTATGAAGACCCTCTTCGTTATCAGTGCTCTTTTGGTCGCCCTGATCCTCGTGTGCGGCTGCACCGGGACCACGGCCGATCCGATCGTGCCGGCCGCGACTCAGCCAACAACCGTTCCGCCGACGACTGCCGGCGTGACCGTATCGACGCCGAACGTACAGGACCATACGTTCACGCAGACGATCACGTTCTCAGACGAGAACGGGACGACCGTGATCACTAAGAACAAACTCGTGAAGACAGCCACGATCGACGCCACCCTTACTCTTAACCCGCCGCCGGATGGATTCAACCGGACCCGGTACTACGATCTCCTCGCCAGTGTTACCGGGAACGTCATGCAGATGGCGCTCTTCAACCAGTCGGCGCTCGCCGAACTTGAGGCGCAGGTCGAGCAGTGGAACGCGCAGGAGTGGACCGTCGAGGACGACAGCCCGCCGGGGCAGCGCGAGACCGAACCCGGCGAGAACCCGCTCGACGGCTACACGGTGACGCGGGCGACGATCCAACTGCTGGAGCGGGGCACGGAGGCAGGCATTGCCGATATCGTGATTACCGGGCCGGGTAAAGAGGACGTGGCGATTACGTACCTCTAACTATTTTTCTATGGCAAACTTCTCAACCGCAGGTCGGTGGTTCGCCCCGTATGTTCCGAGGCGTGTCTGTAGCACTTGTCACAGATGCACCACGATATCAGCCGGCGCTTCCGGTCCCGGGACGCGAAGGTCTCCTTCCACGCTGCCGGCGCTCCACAGATCCGGCATTTGTAGGAACGCACCGATAGCAAATAATTTGCCAACGGGTAGCACGCTGCCGGCGCTCCACAGATCCGGCACTTGAAGGGGTAGGGCCGGCCTCTCTTCGGCCGCGTGATCCGCTCGTAGTCGATCGAAAAAGAGGAGTTAGCCATTCAGCGCGCCGCCGGTGCGCCGGTTCCAGGTGCGGAACATGGCTTCACCGACCGCGTGGCCGTCAATCTCAACCGTCACATGATGATCGCCGCCGACGATCGAGACCGGGGTCTGACCCCTTGTCATGATATCCGACGGCGTAGGCGCACAGATGGCGGCGAGGTTCGGGAGATGTATCTCCGAGAACTTGAACGCCGGGAATTTCGGCCACTCAATCGCCGGCATGGTGAACCGGGCGAACTCCTGATCGACATCCTCCTCTTCCTCCTCGACGGGCTCGACCCGCTCATCTGCCGCCGGCGGTGCTGCTTGCACCGGGCGCAGGGAGTCGGGCCAGTTGATCACCATGACCGGGAGCGGGACTTCAAACGCCGGCAGGGGCCCGATGGCCGGCACCTCGAGCGCCGGGGCGGCTGCCTGCTCTCCAGGATCCTGCACAGTGGCCCGGGCTACCATCTGATCCCAGTTCGTCACCGTGACCGGCACCGGGGAATCAAGTGTCGGGAACGATACGGTCGGCGTCGAGATCGTCGGGGTCACACCCTCCGGGATCCCCGGGGTGTCGATGGTGGTCTCCGGGACGTCGACGAGCGTATCCGGGACCTCAGTAGACGGGGCCAGGGTAGAAGTGGGCTCGGGGACCTCTGTGGAGGGGGCTGTAGTCAGTTCGGGCTCCGGCTCGTCCTCGAACTCCGCGTCGATGTCCTCTTCTTCCTCTTCTTCCTCATCTTTCCCGCTCTCCAGGAATGTGCCGATGTTCTTACCGAGCTGGGTCTCGCTCCACCGCGGGATCTCGAGTTTTGGGATCTCAATCTTGTCTGCCTGAAGGTGGATCCGGCCCAGTTTCGGGAGCGAGATCCCGACCACTTCCGTGACTCTGCTTGCGGACTCGATGAACCCGTTGATCAGGTCGATCATGCGGTTGATCGAGTCCTCGGTCCACTGCACGATGTTCTTCCACAGACCGTACACGAACCCCAGGACACCCTGCCCGACGAACTCGATCCCGGTGGCGATCGCGTCCCACCCGGCGGCTATTACCCCGGTGAGTGCCTGCATTGCGCCCTTCGTGATGTCCACCAGGGCCTCACCGGCCTCCTCCCAGTCGCCCGCGAGGATCGACGCAAAGAGCTTCGCGACACCTAACATCGTTTCCAGCACCCCGGAGACGATCGTCTCGATGTAGGGCCATGCCCATTCAATGATCGGGACGATCACGGTGTCGATGACCCACTTGATCGCCGCCCCGATGTTCTCCCAGGCGGCGATGAAGAGCGGGCTGTTCTCCTCGTACCAGTCGAAGAGGTAGGCGAGTTTCTCCTGGAAGAAGTCGAGCACCGGCACCAGCGCCGTCGCGATCGGGGTGACAATGTTCTCGACCGCCCACTGGATGCTGGCAGAGAGCGCGTCCCAGGCGGCGAGGAACGCCGGACTGTGTTTGTCCCACCACGCCTGGAGGTCGTCGAGTTTCCCCTGGAAGTACTCAACGGCAGGGGCAAGGCTGCCCCGGAGCGTGCCGACCAGGGAGTCGGGAGAATCCGCGGCGGCACCGAACCAGCCCATCACGGTCTTGATCCCGTCGACGATCCCCCGGAGCGCCGGTAAGATGTAGTCGTTCACGACCGGGACGATTGCTTCCCCGATGTCGAGAACGATTACGTTGAAATCGGCGGCGAGTTTTTCGAGTTGCCGGTTGATGCCTCCTTCCATCGTCTCGTAGGCGGCCTGGGTGGACCCGGCAGCGTTCTCCATCTCTGCAAGTGCGGTTGTGAACGCCTCCGTCCCTCTCCCGGTCAGGGTAAGCGCAGCACTCCCAGCCTCGACAGACCCGAAGAGATCATTGATCCCGATGCCTGACTTCACCGCGTGATCTTCCAGGAGCTGTAACGCCTGCTGCACGTTACCGCCGCCAGAGATGAAGTCCCGGAATGACGAGCCGGCCAGCTCCTTAAACAGGGTCGCCGTCTTGCTGCCTTCCTTCGAGAACTCGACGAGCATCTGCCGCATCTGCGTGGTGGCCACGCGCGTCGGGGTGCCTTGCGCCGTCATGGCAGCCAGGGCGGCGCCGACATCCCCGAACGTTACGCCAAGCGCCTGTGCAGTCGGGACCACATTGTACAGGCTATGCGCGAGATCCTCGAACGTCCCCTTCCCGACCTTGAGACTCTGGAAGATGATATCCGATGCGGTCGATGCGTCGAGGACGTCGGCCCCGTATGCGTTGACAACCGACGTGAGCCCGTCGACGGTCGTTGTAAGGTCCGTGGCCCCACCGATCGCCGCCTCCTGAGCCGTCTTGATGAACGCGAAGACGTTATCCTCCGGGACGCCGGCACCAAGCGCATCGTAGAGCGCCGCCCCGACCTTATCCGGGAGGATACCCATCTCCGACGAGATCGCCTTCACATCCGCGATCATCTTATCGCGGGCTTCTGCAGAGGCGCCAGGAATGAGTGTGAAGACCTGGTTCATCCCCTGCTCGAAGTCCGCGAACTGCTTGACGCCGTAGACCGCCGCTGCGCCTGCTGCAGCCCCTACTGCGGCGAGCGGGACGGCGAGATCCCTCATCTTTGCTGCGAACCCAGATGCAAACCCTTCGGTCTTCTTCTGTGCGCCTTCGATGCCGCTGCTAAACCCTTTCGAGTCGAGCCCGAGTGTTGCAACCAGGTTTCCCACGTTCAGCGCCATGCTCACCCGTCCTTCGGCAGGCATACGGCGGTGTAGGTCGCTTCCGCCCCACAGGAGCAGGTCACCTCGATGCTGATCGCCGGCACTCTGTGCACGTGGCGCGCGACTGTCATCCTGCCGGTCTCAAACCAACATGCGGCGCGCCCGGGGGCGGGCAGTGCCCTGTGGAACGCACCGAGCACGTGTGTGAGGGGATCGGGCACCTCGCCACACTCCGGGCACGCGAGATCCTTGAGGCGGCGGACTTTGGTAGTCTTCCCCGTCGGGCCGGTCACCCATGCCAGGACCCGGGCGGCCGTGATCGCGGATTCGAGTTCCGCCTCACGTGCCTCCTTCTGCCGGCGCCGGGTTTCCTCTTCGCGGGCCTCACGCTGCCGTTTTCGCTCCTGCTCTTCAGCCTCGATCTTTGCCTGCCGCTTGCGCTCGAGCTCCCGGATATCGATCCCGAGCTCGTCCGCGATCAGCCGGACGGCCTCATCTGCCGACACATACCCGAGCCGGCCTTCGTCGGTTGCCATTTAGAACCCTCCTAGGTCAACCACGCCGACCGTGCCGTCGGCGGCTCCGACGGTCATCCGGCCGAGCGGTTTTATCCAGTTCCCAGACGGATCGGTGTCGCACACCCGGACCTTGCCCGCGCTGCCGGTGACAACGGCTCCCATGTAACAATTGCCGGAACAATCGACCGACACCTCACCTTTTGTGGCGGCCCGGCCGATTGCGCCTTCGGGGATGGGCTCAATCGTGACCGCGAACGGTCCCGTGCCGTCTTCGGCACAGGTCGCCGCGGTCGGGGTCCACGCGGGCGTGAGCGTGACGACGGCTCCCCGGGCGATTTTTGCGGTGCTCACGATCTTCTGCACCCGGGCACCCAGGAAGATCTCCCCGGCTTCGTACGCCATTCAGACCACCCGGATTCCGTACTTCTTCGTGAACTGATCCGACAGGTTCTTAAACTGTACCTCGTCGCGGCGCTCCCGGTCCATGTGGGCGCTCTCCCCCTTAATCCGGTCGATCTCGTCGCGGAGCTGATCGACCTCCGGGAGGTTTTGCAGGCGCGCCGGGACCGGCGGCTCGGCGTCGAGGTTCACCCTGATGCCGAACATCTTCTCGAAGCTGGCGGCCGCTCCCCGGGCGATCGCCTCGTCACCAGCCGGGTCGATAAGGTTCGTAAACTGTGCTGCACCGGCCGGGATGTGTACGGTCGGTCCGTGAAAGTGCTGTAATGCTGTCATTTCAAATCACCATAAAATTACAGGAGATTTATGGCGCTCCTGCACGCCGCCCCATTGGGCTGCTTTCCGAACGACTCGCCTCCACCGTTCCACGGGCATCATCGGCGCGGTCGTCCTCGCTCGTAGAACTCACTCCCCGGGGGGCGGTGGTGAGGCACGTGGACGAACTCGTTGGAATGTGGGCAGTAACGTTCCCTGTCATCGAGATCGCCGGGGCGGGCGGGGTCTGTCATACCGGCACCTCACCCGCTATCGCCTCGATGTGCCGCCAACGGGACACCGCGTCTGCCTCACAGAAGAGCATCAGGCCGTACGGCGTCTCGATGCGGTCCTGGTCAAAGAGCTGCAGGAGCTCCTCGTCAGTTAGGTCGCACGCACGGCGAGGGCCGCGCGGCGGTGCCTGTTCCAGGCGGCCGAGCCGGTTTTTGAGTGTCTTGTTCACGAGGTCCCCCCCGCGATGTCGTCGACGATCAACACGTCGCCTGGGCGCATCTCCGGCGCCGGATCATCCGCGCAGATGAAGAAGATCCGGGGGCCGGCGATCTGGCGCTCCAGTGCCTCGATTCGGTTTTTGAATGTCCTGTTCATGTCTTCCTCCATTGAAAATTACAGTCAGTCATTCCGGCGTGCTTCCAGGGCCGCGAGCCGCTCCTCAAAGCGGTCCAGATCCTGATCTTTGATAATGCCGCCCAGGGCTGCCGCGCCGGACACGAGCCCCCGGGTGATCTCCATCAGGGACCGGTCGGTGTCCTTCGCCACGAAACGTGTTGCCGTGACCCGGGCATGGAGTTTTTTCAAGACATCGGACAGCATAGCGGCGAGTTCTTCCCGGGTAAGTGCCTCTCCGGGCTCCCGGACCGCCGTAAATGTTCCGTCTCCTGCTCTGCCCCGCGCCATGGTTTCTGCGCTCTTCCGCACTGGTTCACACCCCGGGGGATTTGCCGACGATATCGGCGAGTGCCGCCGTCGCCATCTGCGAGATGTTCAGTCCCCGGCTCCGCGCAGCGTCGTGGAGATCGCGCGGGATCCGGATGCTGGTTCGGACAAACTCCTCACCTGACCCATTTACTTCAAAAACAACCACGCTATCACGCTCCACATAATATATTATATTCACAACGTCATATCCCTACGGAAATTGCCGGAAATGGCAAAAGGGAAAAGGATATATTATATTTCGAGTGATACGGCCTTTGCCTGCTTCCACTCAGAGAGGATGCGGTCGACGACCTCGGCCTGCCGGAGACGACCGGCACGACCGCCCCAAACGATCGCGAGTTTTGCGATCTCGCCCGCGGCCGGCCGGGACACCTCGATCCGAGTCATCACGATCGCCTCCGATCGCCGAAATATCGGGCGGTCTCAGAGTCCATACCAACCAGGCTGTAGTTGCCACATTTTGGACACCCTACAGGGGCAGTGGTCCGTTCACCTTTCCACCGCTGCCCGCACTTCCCGCACGTGAAGAGGGCGCGGGGCTTGCTGTCGTCGTTCACCCGAACACCTCGACCGGGCTGAGCCCGAGCGCCGCCGCGACAGAGATCGGGTCCACGGCCTCACACGGTCTGCTAGGCCCGCCATAGTAAACTGTCCAGTCGTACGGCGGATCGTAACGTTTCAACCAGAACAGGGACCCTACCCATGCATGTCCGCGGAACTGCCGCTCCCGTCGCCATACTGACGCAACGATGATCTTCTGATCACCCAGATAGAGTTTGCCCGGTCGGAACTTTCCGGGGCCGGAGAGCCATAGATCGTGTCGCCTGACGTATGGCAGGTGCATGAGGAGATCGATCGGGATGCAGAGTTGGGTCTGCTTCGGGTGGATCTTCACCTGTTCGGTTTCGGCGATCGCGTCCGTGTAGGCGTCGACCTGGTCCTCGTCGCCGCGGTGCAGGTGGACCGTGCCGGCACCGATGAGGGCGGCGCGAAGTTCCAGGGAGCCCCGGGGTGCAGTCCCGATCACACGCTCATAGAGTGCGAGCGCTTCGGTGAGTTTTGCGTCACCGTTCGGTTCGTCTGTCATACCTACCCTGAGCTTCAGCCAGGCATCGTGAAGGATTGATTTTTCGCTGTAAGACTGTAGTCGGTTCATAGTTGCGTCTCCTCGTTGAGTTTTTCAAAACATGGTTTGCAGAGTCCGGACGTGCCGCGCTTGACGTTGAATCCCAACGGCTTCTCTCGGTATGCGACCCCCGGGGTGCCACACACTTTACACGTTTGGCCATACTCGGTGTGGCGAAGGGTCGCGTAGTCGACCGGATCGGGAGAGTATGCCATCTTGTCCTTGTCGGCGTGGGGTGTCTGATCGTCTGGTGACACCGATGACACGTTTTGGCTAACTTTCTCTCGTGCGTGTGAGTAGGGTAAAGTTTGCCGAATCGTGTCATCCGTGTCACCCGTGGGCGAAGGGTGGTTGGAGAGGGCGGCCTGTCTTTCAACAACATCACCGCTGTTTTCCAGTTCGGCCTCAGTTTTGCGCCGGATGCCGATCCAATATCGGTTGTTTTTGTCGCGATATTCATCAAACAGAGTTTTCATAAAACTACTAAACTTGGTTTGAGACAGCGATTTCCACCCGACGGACTCGCACCACGCGAGGTATGCGCTATAGAGATCGGACTTCCCGATCTGTCCCTGAGAGTCGCGCACACACCATTCAGCCACGAAACGCCCGGCGGGGTTCGACGTGATCCGGTAATCCTGTACGGCGTTCTGCACGGCTGCCGGCTGCACGAGCCGATCGCGTTCCTGGTATCGACGGAGACCTTCGAGCATCCAATTGAGGATCCCTGGGCCTTCCCGCTCGAACAAGACGCTTCCGTACTCCGGCTGCCGTTTCTCGGGCGGGATGACGGCGACGAACGGGAAGAGCCAGATCCGTCTCCAGATTCCGTCATCCGTGCCGTTAATCCTCGGCAAGTGGTTCGTTGCCAGGAAGATTTTCGCACCCGGGACAAACTCAACCGGACCCGCGTACAGGGGCCTCGCCGTCACCGCGTGGTCGCCGGTGATGCTCTTGACCAGCGATTCGGATAGTTCAGCGTTCTGATCGGGTTCGGTGCAGGTCACGAACCGCGCACCTTTGAGCCGGAGAACGTCCGGCCGTGCCCGGCCGACGTCGTTGTTTCGAGACTGCATCAAGGTTGTCGCCTCGATGTTGACGGCGTAATCTTGCAGGATAAGGGCGATCGTCTTCAACGTCTCAGATTTGCCGTTTTTTCCCGAACCCCACAGGATGCTCATAATCTGCTCGGGGTTGAATTGCAGGAGACTGTACCCGACCATCTCCTGAAACGCGGATATCACTTCCGCGTCGCCACGGAAAACGAGGTCGAGGTGTGCGAGCCAGGCCGGGCACGCGGCGTTCTGATCGTACTCCACGCCGCTCATCTTCGTAAGAAGGTCCTCTCTCCGATGCTCCCGGAACTCGCCGGTCTCCAGGTCGAGTGTGCCGTTCGTGCAGTTGAGCAGTTCCGGCCGGGCGTCGAGATCTTCCGGTCGGACCGGTGCCATGAACACTGCACCGTCGATCGCTGCGCGTCTCAACGGTAACGACTCCGATCGGATCGCCCACCTCGCGATCTGCTCCCGCCGTTCGAGGGTATCGGCAACCGCGGCTTCGGCAAAAATCATCTTCGCGCTCCGGGTCGCAAGGTCCAACATCCGGTGTATGGTGTCGGGCTCCCATCGGCAGCCGTCCCAGACGAACCACTGCTTCAGGGTCGCACAGTAGCGGATCTCGTCGCCGAACAACCGAATCAAGCGCTCGCTATTGCCGGCATCCGTCAGGCGATAGTCGGCAACCAGCTCTACCGCGTCGAGGTCGGAGCCGGCGGACTCCTGCATCACGCTCTCCCCCCCACGGGCATCTTGCGCACATCACCGGCGGGATACTGCGCAGCCGACGCCGCGATCCTCTCCAGCTCCCGATCATCGAGCGGTATCTGGCACCGTTTCGCGTTGATCTCCCGGAGGAACCCCAGTATCACCGCTTTGCCGGCACCGCGTCGCCGGATCGCGCCGGCCGCACGGATGAGCGTACTGTTTCTCGCACCCTCCGGGATGGCGTCCGGCAGGGCAAACGGCGGCTTCCCGGTCGCATACCCACCATCCCGCGGGCGACCCCGCCCCGTAGTTTTTGCGAGTGCTTCGAGCAGCCAGTCGGGCGGATCCATCGGGAAAACATCGGGCGTCAGGGCACCAGTCGGGGTGAGCCAGGCATACCGCCGCCCAGAGGCGTGCAGGGACGGCGGCGCGACGACATACCCGCCATCGGCTTTGATGTCGATCCCGGGGCCTAGCACGTTGTTGCCGCGCGGGATCGTTGCGCCGCGAGGATGCCGATAGATGATATGGAGACCGTCGCCGCCGGTCCGGGCCTGCAAAGTGGTCATCTCCCCGTGCTCCTTCTCCAGGCGTTCGAGCGTTTCGAAACCACCGCTTCGCCGGTCCACGTCGACCACGAAGATCCCGGATCGCTTGCCGGTTGCAATTCCGATCCCGGCCTCGGGCCACCGGCGCCACCACTCCCGGATCTGATCACGATCGCACGTGGCGGCGTCCACTCCATTGAAGGTTCGCGGATGTTTTCCGGGACTCTGGCAGCGCATGGCGCCACAGGTGCAGAGACCGCCGGGGCCGGGCGTGTGGATCGGGACGACCGGCCATACTCGCCGGGCATACTCCAACACGGCGCTGAGCGCCGGGGTCGATGTGTCGATCACGCGACCGCCTCCGGGGACCCTGCACGCGCGAGAATGAGTAGGCCTATATAGTTGGAGCACCGACTATATATTGACATCCGCCATTCCTCGTTGTGTCGCTGAGGCGGGCCTTCGTCGGGGTCCGCCTCGTTTCGCTTTTCGCGTCGCTGTCTTCGCCTTCGAGTTTCCATGCCCCTTCTGCGATGAGCAACCTTGCGAGTGCTGATTCCAGGGGATTTGTTCGCTCCATCGCCGCGAGTAAGTCGCGGGAAATGGTCCGGCGGGTAACCTCTTTATGTGGTGCGGCAGAATGAGTACTGCCGCATCCGGCTGATGCTATCACAGGCTGTCACTGGGTGGGGTCGGCCGGTTCGGGCGATTGCTGGCAGGCGTGGCCCGAGCCGCGTTCTGATATTCGTTTTCCAGTACCGCTCTCAGCGTTCCACTGAGAGAGATTCCCGAGTCCCGCGCGAACGCGCGCAGGTGTTCGGGTATCCGCACACTTGTTTGCACACAGGGGGCGGATTCGGGTTTCTGTTGGTATACAACCACGGTTCATACCTCCAATATATACATATGCGCGCGGGGGTATAAAGAATCAGTCAGCGGTGTGAAAGTGAAACCGGCACAGAGCGCCTCTTCCCGTCAAATCGCGCGAAATTATTAAATACTTTTAATGTCATGCTGATTATGGTGCGCGCGCAAAGCTAGAACTCTCGCGGAATTTCCTTCGAAATGAGTTTCGAGGCCCGAAATGCGACGGACTGTTTTTGAAAAAAAGAGGAGGTGCCGCACTTCGTCACGGTGAGGCGGGACCGGGGTTCTGTGCGTCTCCCTGCATCAGCTTGATCGCCTCGATCGCCCGGCCCGGGTCCTGCACAAGAATAGTCCGGAGTTCGGCCAGAACCATATCCAGATTTGCCTGTGCTGCGTTTTGTGCCGCGACCTGTCGCCGGAGATCGTCGTAATTATCCCGAAGTTCCCGGTTTGTTTGTTCGAGTTGCTTTAGCTGCTCTTCACCGATCGGCCGGGTCCTGGCAATCCACAGGGCGTGTTCAGCCTGCCGATAGGCGGATTCCAGATCGTCCGGAGTCAACCTCACGTAACTGTCGGTCAAATACCCATCGTGCCCAAGCAACAATTCCACCACGTCAAGCGGGCAGCCGCCCTGTGGCAACCGGGTTCTGAAATATTTTCGCATCCCGTGAAGGTGGATGATTCTCCTTCCCGTCGTCGGGTCGCGCTCATCTAAACCGGCCCGATCCAGGATGCGGGCAAACTTGCTCCGGGTCGAGTCGTAAGTTGCGGGGAAAACGAGATCGGGGTTTCGAACAAAGTCCTCCTGCCAGGTGAAGGCGTCGACTTTTGCAATATACTGGCTATGATAGCTGCGCCATTCGGAGAGCACTTCCATACATTCCGTGCTGACAAAAACATCTCGTGCCTCTTTGGTTTTTGTGATCTCTGCAGGAATGAAGACATGCCCGCGATCGAGGTCCACGTTGTCCCACGTGATCGCTAGCGCCTCCCCCGGGCGCATCCCGCTGGAGGATAACGTGAGAATGAGCGCCTTCATTGCCAGATCGGCGTGAGATAAGATCCGGCGCAACTCCTCCACGGCGGGGATTCTGTCGCGCGTCTGTGCCCGTCCTCCTGCCTTCACCCGGCGCGTCATCTGCGCCGGAAGGTAGACGTGATTTTCACCCAACCACGAGAGCACTACAGATTTATAGATTCCCCGGGTTTTGGGGGACAGGTCACTGCTTGCTCGGATGAAGTCGCGTAAATCATCCCCAAAGTCGTATAGGTCCCGCTCGCTGTTTAAATATTCGAGGCTCAGATGATCGTAAAATTCCATATCGACGGGATCCGTTTTGCGGGGGCCATGCCGCCGCGTTTCGTCGACATCGAAGATGAAATTTAGGAACCGTATCACCGCCCCACGGTAAGACTGTATGGTATTTTTGGGCCGGTTTTTCAGAAATTTTGAGAGGTCGCGGGTTCGACGTCTCTGTGAGGTTTCTTCGACCATTCGTATCTTCTCCAGTCGTATTTTGGGCCCGTGAGTATATAAAATTACCTCCAAAACCGTATGGTAATACTCGAACAATCTCGTTCATCCGGCTGCTCTGGCTTGAGAGGTAGACGTCGAGGGTCCCGGACATCATCTCACGGTAGGTCTCCACGGTCTCGGCGGCCTGGATGATGTGGTCATAGACATCCCGAA
>ENA-UOOH01002920-UOOH01002920.1-fermentation-metagenome-genome-assembly--contig:-NODE-2920-length-13848-cov-3.536359_pt1 | contig 13848 bp, 11 predicted proteins | sample MGYA00245778_ERZ724025 | MGnify/ENA primary metagenome ERZ724025 (study PRJEB28704, sample SAMN03018313) | fermentation metagenome | biome: anthropogenic terrestrial biome; feature: soil; material... | reverse complement strand
GCTGGCAAGCAGGAAAGGAATTCCCGCCATCAACAAGACGTCGATTTTCAGTGAAACTAAAAATCCAAACGTAAACGAGCAAAGAAAGACAAAAAGACACACCAGACACAGAACAGTTTTATTGCCATAGGCCTGCTTTCGAAGAAAAAGCCGATTCAAGGCAGCCAGCAGAGGAAATAACGTCAATGTCACATAGGCGATCACCAAAGCGACGGATTTGGCTTTCGCGGCAAGGCGTGGCTCATCATTGTCCCCCACCGTGGTATCATCGGATATACCGGAAACCAGCTTGTTCGTTTCACCCGTATCCATCGTGAGAAAATCGGCATCGGGTTGATTGGTAAGATGGGCAGTTTTCAACAAGGAAAGATACTCCTGATAACTGCTTTGGATGGAATCTCCCGTGTAATAAAATACATAGGCATAACCCTTATCCGGAAAAAGACCGAAAGCGGTGCTCTTTTTAAGGGCTTCCCCCATCAGACCGGGCGTTGAAAACCCCGAATATTCATAGTAGGTATTTTGATCGTAAACCGTTTTCTTGATATGTTCGACGGGGGCGGACATTAACTCCGAAAGCCGGATGCGTGTGAAAATCTTTTCAGAAATCGTCTCCCGTATAAGCTTGCTTTTTTCCTCTTCGGTCAGGTGTTCCCAAACATCGATTTTCAATAAAAAGACCTCGTTTTCCGGATGATTTCCATCACGCAGGGAAAGCAGCAGAGATTCGTCCCCGGCATAACGGTCTGTTTCGACCCATCCAGCAGGAAGGGAAAAAGAAATGCCGGTTTCCTTGTTTTCATAGGAGAATTCGCTTGCGGGAATCTGGATATCCTGTTCTGTGACATCCGCGGTATGAAATACAAGATTATCCATGATCGTCCGTATGTCCGCATAGCCGGTATACATATTGACGAGATCGTTCATGCCGTGAGAAACCCGCAACAGCAAATCACCATGACAGGCTTTCTGAAACGAGAGGCAAATTTCTTTGCCGTCCCGAACCGTAACCATCGTGTATTCATAGACATTTTGTTCTATGCCGGGTTCATCTTCATACATATCAATGTTGAACACAAACTTCGCCTGGGGGTGATAATATATTTGGGAATAGAGATGCTCCGGGTGAGTTTTTGCATTCTGCCACAACAATTCCCAGTCGCTGATGTGGGCGTAATCCTGCCGGGAAGAATCCGCCATACTCACCTGCATGGTAAAGCGTTCCTCTTCATCCATCGCCACCAGATATCGGTTTTTGGTTTTCATCTCCCCCAACAATGCTTGCGGGGTGTACCCGTACCATTTCAGTATTTTGGACTGCCTTTTTGCATTTTCCCGGGTAAAGACATCGGTAATCATGGGAAAGGTGATGGTCAGGCCCACTTCTTCCAGCTCATAGCTTTTTAACGAATAGGCAGACACGGAGCAAGGAACAAACCAAGAGAATACAAGCATCAAAACCATATACAAGCAGACAATTCGTTTCATTATGTCCTCCTTACATGTGCGGGGTAATTTTTTAACGTTCAGGTGGAAAATTATCGGGTTTTTTGCGCATTTGAATAAAATACAAAATACCGCCCATCCAATAGACCAGAAGAAGAAACCGCATCCAGGAGCGGGTGAAAAAGACAACCTGACAATAGGTACACCCTGCCCCAGCCAGGAGAAACAATATGAATAACAAAACCACTGTGTTGGGGGAAACGTTTTTTTTGCCCACGGTTTCCATCAGGAAAATGAACAGAGGAAAAAGAAAAAGCAAAGCAAAGGAACCATATACCGCCGTCGCCTTCCATCCCTCCTTCTTATCCTTATCAGGAGGCGGCGCGTCATTGTTTCTATTCGTATTTTCCGGTACACCGCTCAGGGTATATTCTTGCTTTTTAGTCAGAACGTTTTTGGCAGACACAGGGAAAGGCATACAAAAAGAACCAAGTAGTATCAATATCAAACACCCATAGAAAAATCGTTTCATAGTTCCTCCTATCCAAAGCTTGGGTGAATATCATCCAGGGTGGTTATCAAAGAAGAAGGACGAAAAATAGTGATTCTTCCCTTCATAGTTTACACTGATTTTCATACATTTGTCAACTGGTTTACTTAAATATAATGTAATACACTTCAAAAAAAGATCAACCGGCACTCTGTTGATTTCTTGGTATGAACGTTTCTTCGTACCAATTTACATAGGATACTACGAAATCAAAATAATAATGAAAAATACGGGGCAACAGCTCCGTATTTTTATTGTTTTTCTTTATAATATCGGGTAAGAACATCCATAAAGGAAACCCATTTCACCGCCGCCCTTCCGTCGGGAAGGGGATAAAAATAATACAGCCGTCCGTTGTGGTACAAATCAAACTCTTTACCCACGGTGATGGGAAATGCGCCGATGTTTTTTGTGGGTGTTTCAAAGGATAGCGCCTTCCCGTCCACCACACCCCGGAAGGTAAAAACGTCCTTGTCCAGGGAGATTTCTCCCTGCCCGGCATCGGAATTCATCTCATTGTTCCCATCGGGGGTACCCACCTTCACCTTGCTTTCCAGTCGCAGGATTTCAGGATCCAGCAGGGATTCCTGCCAGAAATACCAGGCGTTGATGGTGGGAAACGGAGAGGAATGGTCAAAATGGTAGGCGGCATCTAAAGTCACATCCAGTCCGCAGGTACAAACCATATGATTGTTGCCGCCTTTCAAAGTTCCCTCCCCCATACAGTTCGGACAGCGGTACAAAATTCCGTCCAGCCCCAAGGTCATGTCTTGACAGCGGTAGGTCACCCCTTCCATGGCTTTTTCGTCGTCATGGAGGATAGATGCATCGATTTTTCCGCGAATTTCTTCCAAAGAGAGCGTGAGAATATCTTCTTTATGGAACAATTTTTCAGTGGTGACATAGATTTTTCCCCGACGGGAAAGAGGGCTCCATTTAGGAAAGGTCAAATATGCCCCGTTCCCCGTGATGGTGTACACGTCCACACCCAGTTTTTTCACCAATTCCGCTGTGCCTTCGGTGACGGGCAAAGAATGCCCAAAGCAGGAAAGCCGCCCTTCGGGGAATAAAACAAGGATGTTGTTTTCCCGCTTGGCTTTGAGGATATTCATGATGGCGGACACGTCGACGGTATACATTTTTTTGGTGATCACATGCATGAGTTTTAAATAAGGGCGGAGTTTAGGACGAGTCATAAAATGCTCGCTGACCACATAGGTGGGGCGTTTGGGATACAACGCCATGGCGGTGATGAGATGATCGTTCCCCGAAATATGGGGACAGAGAACCAACGCAGGTCCGGAAATACCTTTCAGACCCGAACGATCAATTTTCATACCGTATCGCAGAAAATAATAGGGTATCAGCACCAACCCCGCCGTCCATAAAAGTAAGGCGTTTGGCTTTCCGATTTTTTTGGCTTTGGTTTTTTTCATGGTCCCATCCCTCCATTATTATCCAGTATACAATGAAGAATGAAAAAACGCAATGGAAATTGACAATGGTCACAATCCTATATTATAATAAAAAAAATATATAGAATGGGAAAAAGCCCATCCCTTTTGGAGTCGTGAACGAATTGCATTTGTCCTTTGATCCCCGTCAAGTCCAGACCGAAACCCTCTCGGCATACATCCGTACCTGTCTCCCTGCTACCATGGAAAAGCAAGTACTGTATGTCCTTTTTACTGTTACGGATGAAATTCTTGCCAATCTGTGCTGCCACAGTCGTGCAACCCTTGCCCGGGTACAGTGCCGGTATGAAAAAGGGCGTATTTTCCTCTCAATTTGGGATAACGGCATCCCCTTTGACCCCATAAAAGTGACTCCCTCCACCCAAAAGCAAATTGGCGGATGGGGGTTGTATCTATGCAAAAAATTGACGGATGAGATGCATTATACCCGCGTAAACCAAACCAATCGCTTGACCCTGGTAAAATACTACATAAATGATTAACAAGCCTCCCGGCAGATGCTGCCGACTTTTTTTAAAAAAAAAATTTTTCTACAAAAAACTGTTTTCCATGAAAGAAAAGCAGAAAGATTTATGGGTTTTTAGAGTTTCCCCTCATTCCATGGTTTCACAGGTAACACCGATTGTTTTAAAAACACATATGATGTAGCAATCTAACTTGTGAAAGGAGGGTAAACTTGAATAAGGTAAAATTCTTAGGAAAATCGGATGAAACTACCGGTATAAAGTTATTAAACCTTTTTGGCGGCGGCGGAAACTCCGGTGGCGGACACGGTGGCGATAACTCCGGTGGAGGCGATAGCGGACACGGTGGCGGTAACCCCGGCGGCGGCGATAGCGGACACGGTGGCGGTAATCCCGGCGGCGGCGATAGCGGACACGGTGGCGATAACCCCGGCGGCGGCGATAGCGGACACGGTGGCGATAACCCCGGCGGTGGCGGCTGTCCACCGAATCCCTGCCATGGACAAATCAAATTCAATGCTGAAGACTATACCGTCTCGGCCACCATCATCATTCCCGGTTGTACGGATTATAAGCAAAGCAATCTGGGCGATATACCACTTTCTTCTCAAGGACGCTTGCTGGATTTGTCCTGCAATTTAAAAAATGTTTGTGCCAACCGACAGGTTGCGATCGGCATTTTTCTGAACGAACTGAATAGTTACGGACGTGAAAAGCCCTATGCTTTCAAATCAATTTTTTATCCCGGACACGCTTGTCAACCATGCCATGACGTGACCATCGATCATATTCATTTTGTACTGCCGGAAGTATTGGATGCCTCCGGGAATCCCGATTCCATGTGCAATGCAAGAAAATTTGTTGCGAAAGTCACAGCTCACTATATCAACACCGGTAGTTGCCCGGCGGATTAAAAACCAAGACGAAGGCTGCCCAAAAGGCAGCCTTTTTCCATGGTATTTTTTCATAAAAACACACCCCTCTCTTTAGTTGTTGTGTAACTTTTGGGGTGCATTTCAAAAATAGAAACTGTATTGTGATCCATGCTGTCTTGGCAACGAAATGAATTATCCTAAACAAGTATGGCCTCTTGAATGATTACAATCAGATCCATACATTATTCTTCTTTCCTCGTAGTGGACATAGACATAGCCACGTTGAGTGAATATGTTTATATTTTTGGGATTCTTCTTCAGTTGGATTCTTTTTCTTTTCCGCAATGCGGACAATACCGTTCATCGGCATGTAAGCCATTGCCACAAAATCGGCAAAATTCCGCACACGATTGTTGGTCGGGAATCTGATCATCGCTTACAGTATTTACGGTATGGCTCAGAGATGTATTGTTGTTACCAAGTTTTCGATTCATTTCAGTGGTGTTTTTACAAATAATCAAAATAACCAGGGCAAATTCATAGAATAATCGAATGACTCCGTTGCCAACAATCAGTAAAAGCAAAAAACTTATAAATTTTGCACCAACGCTTCCGCCTTCCGTAAATAGCAAAATACCGATTGAATAAAGAGTAATGAAGCTTGCAGAAATCAAATAAAATAATTTCAGTATTCCTTCGGCAAGCATCTTCTTGAAGTTCAAAAATTCATACACACATCCAAGAAATCCCGTGAACTTATCTTCATTTGTTTTGCTCAAAAAAAGGAAAAACAATAATAAACCGCCGATCACTGCCAATAAAAAACTCACAAAAGAAACAGTTCCCAACGCCCGATAATTGCCAGCAAGATCGAATAAACTGCTTGTTGATTCACTGAAATAATCGTTGTAATTGTACATATTCTTACCTCTTTCTGTTTAAAATTTATATTTTTGACCCATTTCATGGGTTTTGAATCAAGTGATTCATCATAAGAACAGTATTATGATACTTCAGGTCTGTTGTTATATGGTAGCGATTCATTGCATTTTGTCGTGTGAAATATGAAGCATGCATCGTACTTAGATAGCCATTTTCTAAAGACTTTTCCCTTTACATTGTGAAGTATTTCTGGCTATCATCCGTAATTTCTTTTTGTGCAGAAAGGATGTTTTCATGTGGTTGTTAGGCCATCATATCCGTAAAATCATTTGAATTCTTTATATAGTGGCTTTATTTTTTTGGTTAGAAAATAATGGGATTTCACTTCAATAACGATTTCGCCGTGGATAATCGTAGTAATTGTATCTGTATAAAACAATAACATATTTCGTTTACAAAATCAATCTAGAAAGGAAAGTTCTTAAAAAAAAATCAAAGGCTGCACAATTTGTTAAACTTTTTAAGTAAAAACAAATAAAAAGCCCTTCATCCAGCGACCTACACGCAGAAATTCAAATTCAAACTTTTTTCGGACTCTATACTCCATAATATACTTATAGAAAAACCACCTTTCACCTCCCCGTTTGCCTGCCTGCCGTCTGTCTTTTGGGGTAAACAATCGGCTGCACCATGATGAGAAAATGATAGACCGCCCCATTGCTGTAATGGAGCCAGTATCCATACAAACGTTTTGCATTGGCGTACCAAGGAAACCCATTCATCTGCCACGCAAATTGATTGGTCATTTGCATATGTCATATATTCACCGTTTTGCAACCACCCTATCATACACATGCCCTGTACTGGTACGACAAAAAAATAGGTCTTGAAAAGAGTGCCAAACTATGGTATAATTTTATGAATAGAAGTACAATATTTCGTATCGGAAGGATAAACATGGCACAAAAAACCAAAGAAAATTATAGCGATCAGTCCATCAAATCTTTAAAGGGAGCAGACCGGGTCAGAAAGCGTCCGGCGGTCATTTTCGGGTCGGACGGATTGGAAGGCTGTCAGCATTCCGTTTTTGAGATCATCTCCAACTCCATCGACGAAGCCCGAGAAGGTTACGGTCGGGAAATCAACGTCACCTATTACAAAGATTTCTCCGTTGAAGTGGAAGATTTCGGCCGCGGCGTTCCTCTGGACTGGAATGAAAAAGAACAACGCTACAACTGGGAACTGGTCTTCTGCGAACTGTACGCAGGAGGCAAATATGACAACCAGGCAGGCGGCGCATATGAATTTTCCCTGGGCTTAAACGGTCTGGGTGCTTGTTCCACCCAGTATAGTGCAGAATTCATGCACGTCACCTCGTATACCAACCAAACGAAATACTCCGTTTCCTTTGCCAAAGGGAAGGCCATCACCAAACTGATCAAGGAAGATTGGCCCAAAAAACGCACCGGCACGGTGATTCACTGGAAACCCGATTTGGATGTGTTTACCGATATCAACATCCCTAAATCCTACTTTTTTTCCATCTGCAAAAAGCAGGCGGTGGTCAACGCCGGACTGGTCATTCACTTAAAAATAGAAAATCCCGACGGCAGTTGGGAAAAAACCCGTTTTTGCTATGAAAACGGTATTCTGGACTATGTGCGGGAACTGGCAGGAATGACACAGCCTGAAGCGGAAGTGGATGACTCCATCCTGGATGAAAACGAAGAACCGGTGGAACACGTGTCCCACGTCCCTCTGTCTGAACCTGAACTTTGGACGGCGGAGCGGCTTGGCTCGGACCGGGCGGATATGAAGCCATATAAGCTTATTATCAACGCCGCATTATGCTTTACCAATTACGGACAGCGCATCGAATACTATCACAACTCCAGCTTTCTTGAACACGGCGGCAGCCCCGACAAAGCGGCCCGTTCTGCCTTTGTAAAAGCACTGGATACCTACATGCGCAATAATAATAAGTATAACAAGACCGAACAGAAGATCAACTTCCAGGACGTGGAAGACTGTCTGATTCTGATCACTTCCTCCTTCTCAAACCAGACATCCTACGCCAACCAGACCAAAAAAGCCATTACAAACACCTTCATCGCCGAAGCCATGACGGAATTTTTCCTTGAGCGGCTGGAAGTGTTTTTTGCTGAAAACCCGGCGGTGGCGGATACGATCGTAGCCCAGGTACTGATCAATAAACGGAGCCGGGAAGATGCGGAATCCGCCCGGCTGAACTTAAAGAAAAAGCTCTCCGCCCCCATCGATGTGTCCAACAGCGTGGAAAAATTCGTAAACTGCCGGAGCAAAGACCCCAAGGTGAGAGAGCTGTATATCGTGGAAGGCGATTCGGCTTTAACTTCCTGTAAACTGGGACGAAACGCGGATTTTCAGGCAATCATTCCCGTGCGGGGAAAAACGTTAAACTGCCTCAAAGCCGGGTATGACCGGATTTTCAAAAGCGATATCATTGTGGATTTATTAAAAGTCATCGGATGCGGCGTGGAAATCAAAACCAAATCCAACAAGCTTTTGGCGGAATTTTCATTGGAACAATTAAAGTGGAGCAAAATTATTTTATGTACCGATGCGGACGAAGACGGGTTCCAGATTCGAGCCTTGCTTCTGACGATGTTTTATCGCCTTCTCCCCACCCTGATCCGGGAAGGAAAAGTGTATATCGCCGAATCCCCTTTATATGAAATTACTTGCGGCAAAGATATCTACTTTGCTTACAATGAGCCGGAAAAAGGCAAGGTTTTGGATAAACTTTCCGAAAAAAAATATACCATCCAACGTTCCAAAGGCCTGGGTGAAAACGAGCCGGACATGATGTGGCAGACCACCATGAATCCCGAATCCAGGCGCCTGTTGCGGGTCGTCCCCGAAGACGAGGACGAAACCTATAAGATGTTCCATATTCTTTTGGGCAACGATGCCGACGACATAGCCGCCAGAAAGCGGTTTATCAGCGAAAAAAGCCGTTTTTACTACAATCCCGCAGATCTATGAACGGTTTCAAAACAGTGCGGCAAAGGGGGATAGCCTCTTTTACCGAGAGAAAAAGTGTGTTTACCGGCTTCATCGCCCCCATTTTGGACGAAAAGGAAGCCCTGGCGTTCATCCGTGAAATCTCTGCGCGCAACGATACCGCCACCCACAACGTCTTTGCCTACATTGACCGGGGAGGCGGTGCGGTGCGGTGTTCCGATGCGGGGGAGCCCAAAGGTACGGCAGGGATGCCGGTACTGGAGGTATTAAAACGGGAAGAACTGTTCGGTGTGGTCTGCGTGGTATCCAGGTGGTTTGGCGGTATATTACTGGGTGCCGGCGGACTGGTGCGGGCATACGCCCATTGTGCAAAATTAGCGGTAGACGAAGCCGGCGTAGAGATTTTGTACCCCTGGCGTAAACTGGCGTTTTCTGTTTCCTATGCCTTGTATGAGCGGATTTTGTACGATTTACCCCGGATGGGTGTGGAAATCGTACACACCTCGTTTGCCGAACGGATAAAAATGGCCGTTTCGGTGCGGGAGGATAAAGCCGATGAATTTCTGTGGTATTTGACCGAAATTTCCGCAGGATCCATCACGGCGGAAGGATAAAATCATGAAAAAATTACATGAAGTCTTGGCATACCTGCGGAGAATAAACCCCACGCTTCTTTCCACCTATTATGTGTTGGCGACCTTTGCAGCAGCCTTTTTGTTGGCTGTTTTTCGCATTTTCATTTTGCCGCACAAAGCGGAAGATTTTAACATCCAGTCTTTTGCCACCAGCGGTGCCTGCTTTGCCTTCAATGCGGTGATGGTGATTCTGCTCATCGTTATTTTCTGTATGCGCTATACGTTACAGTATCAAGTGGAGGAGCCGAAGAAAAAGGTTCGCCGTTTTTTACGGAATTTGCCAGGAAAATCTGACGCTGCGCCCCGCCTATCCCTGCGGACGGTACGTCCCTCCCTGCCCAGACCATATATGCCGGGCAGTATGCGGATGTTCAACGCATTGCTTGCCGTGATGTCGCTGGTTTGCGCCGTATACGGATTTGTTTTGGCATCCCGTGCCACCAACGTGGTGTTTTTCTATTACATGTTGGCCATGGGCAGCGTGTTCAACGGGGCGTATTTTTTCTACATCACACGGGTGCAGAATCGCTGCGCACCGGGAACGCTCTATTTAGCTTTGATTCCCGTGGTATGGAATGCCATGCGGGTACTGGATATTTTCATCCGCATTTCCACCTATGCTTCCGCCGGGTATCATGCCTCCCAACTTCTTTCCTCTTGTGCGGTTACTTTATTTTTCTTATATGAAGCCAGAATGTACCTACCGGACAAGGTGTTGTGGAAACCCGCTACCCATTTCACCTTTGCCTGTATGTCCATTCTCACCATCGGTTGCGATGCCCTTCCCCGGATTCTATCGGTGGTGATGTACGGATACGCGGAGCAGCAGCTGTATTTTGCCTTGTTTGATTTGATACTGCTGGTTGCTTTGGTACAGCGGCTCATTCTCCCCCGCACCCGCCACAATTTGCAGGTACCGAATACTCAATTTCTGCATGAAAATAACCAAGAACAAAAGCAAGAATAACCACAAGAATAACAAAAATATATTATACCCATAACCGCGGGTTAGGTGTCAATACCAACATAATAAAACTTCCTTCATGCGCCTTCCCCTTGAGAGGAAGGTGACGCGCAGCGCCGGATGAAATGTTGTGCCTTTATACCCTAATTCGGTTTACATGACTACACTCCTGCAATGACATACTGACAATGAGAACGGATGAAATGTATAAAACATCAAAAACACCCAGTAAAAACCGGGTGTTTTTTCATGCTACACAGCTTCGATTACTTCAAAGGGGCTGCCGTTCTACTCTGAAAAATACCGCCTGTTGTCCCATACGTTGCAGTGCCGTTTGTACCAAAGTTATAGCCTCTGTACGTTCTGGCATTATTGATTGTATCGTTGAGGATACCATTGGTGGTACCATTATAGAGTGTTCCGTTTGTGGTATTTCTGCCGTTGACATTGTCAATAACGCTGTTATTGTTCGTGCCATTGAGCGGATTATTCCCATTTACATTGTTGTTATTCGTTCCATTTACATTGTTGTTATTCGTCCCATTTTTTTCGCCGTCGCTGTAATTGCCGTTGTGCTCGTTGTCGTTGTTTTCACGGTCGGTCACATCCCCGGCCAGGTTGTCACTGTCGTTTTTTTGATTGTTGTGGGTGCCTGTACGATAATACGTTTGCCCATTCATCGTCAGGACATTTCCTGTGGAATTTATACTATAGAGATAGGTGGAATACACATTTTTATCTGCTTTGTCGTAGACTCGAATTTTGCCTTCCTCTTTTACAACGTAACGATAGGTTACGTTCCCATTTTTATAGATTTTTCCATCGGCACGATACTCATAGGTATCGTTACCTTTCGTCCAGCTGCCGTATAAATCTTCGGCGTCATCCCTGTTCTTGTAGTTACCGCAAGCGACCAATAAAGACCCCAGCACCAGAAGACCGAACAGAATGCCAAAAAAAAGCTTTCTCATTGTCCTGTCCTTTGTTTCTTGATTTGCGGATTTGACTCCGCATTTGTAGTATTCACTATGAAAGAAAGTATATGTGCGGAAATTTATACAAAAAAAGCAAAAAAAACACTTGACGAATGAAAAAAAATCATATATACTTGTTGACAATCAGACAAATGCCGTGACTGGGAGCAGTGACTATACTGACACGGGCGGTGTGATGTATACAGAGAATTGCCGGTAGCTGAGAGGCGTCATACATCCCCTTCCGCGGATACATCCCGAGAGCTTCATACCAAACGGAATTTTTTCCCAGTAGGCTGTGACGGTTTTCCTCCGTTATGGGAAAAGGGTATATATGATTGTACCCGATAAGGCTGCGCTTGTAAAGGTGCGGTAAACTGAGGTGGTAACACGGCATTGTCCGTCCTCTTCATAAGAGGACGATTTTTTATTTTTTAGGAGGCATTATGGCAATCAAAATCATTCTCATCTGCATTTTTTTTGCTCTGACGGCAACCATCGGCATCGTTTCCCGCAAACGGGTCAACGACGTGAGTAGCTTTGTGCTGGGCGGCAGGGGTATAGGTCCCTGGCTTGCAGGTTTTTCCTACGGCACCACCTATTTTTCCGCGGTGATTTTCGTGGGCTATGCCGGCCAGTTCGGCTGGAATTTTGGCGTAGCAGCCACGTGGATCGGTATTGCCAACGCCCTGATCGGCGGTTTATTGGCGTGGAAAATATTGGCTCGCCGCACCCGAACCATGACCCATCATCTGAATACCACCACCATGCCGGAATTTTTCAACAAACGGTATCATTCTCCTGCTTTGAAAAACGTGGCGTCCATCATTATTTTCATCTTTTTGGTTCCGTATACCTCGTCGGTATACAAAGGGTTGTCTCAGTTTTTTGAAATGACCTTCCATATCGATTTCGTCTATTGCGTCATCGGCATGGGGATACTGGCAGCCATTTATGTAGTGCTGGGGGGCTATTTGGCAGCGGCTCTGAACGACTTCATCCAGGGCACCATTATGATCGTAGGCATCATCATGGTGGTCTGGGCGGTCTTGGCGGGCAAGGGAGGCTTTTCCGAAGCCATACGCCAACTTTCTCAAGTACCCGACACCAATGGCAATACCGGCTCCCTCACGTCTCTGTTCGGCCCCGATCCGTTGGCGCTTTTGGGCGTTGTACTGATGACCAGCCTGGGCGCCTGGGGCCTGCCGCAAATGGTACATAAATTCTATGTGATCAAAGACGACCGTTCGGTGAAAATCGGCACCATCATTTCCACCGTATTTTGTCTCATCATTGCCGGCGGCTCCTACTTTATGGGCAGCTTCGGCCGGTTGTACTACACCTCCGGTGAAGGCGGCGTGGTATACGATACCATCGTTCCCTCCATGCTGTCCCAGCGTTTGACCGATTTGATGATCGGCGTGGTGTTGATTTTGGTGCTTTCCGCCTCCCTGTCCACCCTTTCTTCCCTGGTAATCACATCTTCTTCTACCGTGGTGCTTGACTTATTGACGCCCAATCTGTTAAAATTAAAATCAGATAAACAAAAAGTACTGGTCGTTCGCCTATTCTGTTTTGTGTTCTTGGTATTGTCGGTCGTGATCGCCCTCTTCCCCAACACCCTCATCACTACGCTGATGTCCTTGTCTTGGGGCGCCATCGCCGGCTCCATGCTGGGTCCCTTCCTGTACGGGTTATATTGGAAGAAAACCACGGTGGCATCGGTTTGGGCGTCCTTCATCCTGGGCGTGGGCTTTGTGGTAGCCAACTTCTTTGGCGGCTGGCTGGCACCTACATTGGCATCGGCAGCGGCGATTTTAGCATCTCTCGTAATTGTTCCCGCGGTATCCCTCTTGTCCGGGAAATTACCGAAAGACCACATCGACCGGGTATTTTCATGTTATAAGCAATGATAAAAAAATAAAAGGAGCAATCATAGAAACATGGGCATTTTTCAAGAATTAAAAGACAGAGGCATGTTGGCGCAGACCACCAACGAAACAGAACTGGAACGGTTGTTTGAAACAGAAAAAGTGGTGTTTTACATCGGATTTGATCCCACCGCCGATTCATTGCATGTGGGACACTTTTTGCAGATGATGGTAATGGCGCGCTTGCAGAAAGCGGGACATTTTCCCATCGCTCTCATGGGTGGCGGTACCGGTATGATCGGCGACCCTTCCGGCAGAACCGATATGCGGAAAATGCTGACCCGCAAAAACATCGATCATAATGTGTCCTGTTTTAAAAAACAAATGCAGCGGCTATTAGACTTTTCCGAAGGAAAAGCCATGATTGTCAACAACGCCGACTGGCTGCTTGATTTAAACTATGTGGAATTCCTGCGGGAAGTGGGGGTGCATTTTTCTGTCAACCGCATGTTGTCTGCGGAATGCTTCAAGTCCCGATACGAACGGGGACTGACGTTTTTTGAATTCAATTATATGCTCATGCAGGGCTATGATTTTTATCGTTTGTGCGAGGATTATAACTGCCGGGTGGAACTGGGCGGCGATGACCAGTGGTCCAATATTTTGGCGGGCGTGGAACTCATTCGGAGAAAAACGGGTAAAGCGGCGT
>ENA-UOOH01002919-UOOH01002919.1-fermentation-metagenome-genome-assembly--contig:-NODE-2919-length-13853-cov-3.229091_pt1 | contig 13853 bp, 11 predicted proteins | sample MGYA00245778_ERZ724025 | MGnify/ENA primary metagenome ERZ724025 (study PRJEB28704, sample SAMN03018313) | fermentation metagenome | biome: anthropogenic terrestrial biome; feature: soil; material... | reverse complement strand
AATCTTATCCACCAGGGGCTGGCCGTCCTCGTCCTTGGTGGCCAGGATGTCGGCCGTGATTTCAATGAGGTAGCTGTCCAGCTCGCCCTTGTTCCACTCGGCGAAGGCGGCCGCCATCTCATCGGGCGTCATCTTCAGCAGGTCGCGCATCAGCAGATACGCTTCCACAATCAGCTGCATGTCGCCATACTCGATGCCGTTGTGCACCATCTTAACAAAGTGACCGGCGCCGCCCTCGCCCACCCAGTCGCAGCAGGGCTGACCATCCACATGGGCGGCGATGGACTGCAAAATGGGCTTCACATGCGGCCAGGCGTCGGGGGAACCGCCGGGCATGAGGCTGGGGCCCTTGAGCGCGCCTTCCTCGCCGCCGGAGACGCCGGTGCCGATGTAGTTGAGGCCCTTGCTTTCCACATATTCGGTGCGGCGCGCCGTGTCCGGGAAGTGGCTGTTGCCGCCGTCGATGATGATGTCGCCCTTGTCCAGCAGGGGCAGCAGCAGCTCAATGAAGTCATCCACCGGCTTGCCGGCTTTGACCATCAGCATCACCTTGCGGGGCTTTTCCAGGGCGTCCACCAGCTCCTGCAGGGAGTAGGTGCCGATGATGTTCTTGCCTTTGGCGCGCCCTTCCACAAAATCCTTCACCTTGGAAGTGGTGCGGTTGAACACCGCCACCGTGAAGCCCTTGCTTTCCATGTTCATGACCAGGTTTTCGCCCATCACGGCGAGACCGACCAGACCGATATCCGCCTTTTTCATTTTATCTCCTTTATCCTATCAGCGCAGCACGCGCGCGTTGCCTTCCCATACGTTCCATACCTGGGCCTCGTCGGCGGGATAGGCGTAGTCTTCCAGCATCGTGGTGGCTAGCGCGCCCGTAGCCCAGGCAAACTGCACGCACTTTTCGCCTTCCCAGCCCTTCAGCAGGCTGTACAGCAGCCCGCCTACAAAGCCGTCGCCACCGCCGATACGGTCCAGCACCTGGATGTCGCGCGGCGGGGCCAGGTGCCATTCCCCATCCTTGTACAGGATGGCGCCCCAGAGGTGCTCGTTGGCGCTGAGCACCTCGCGCAGCGTGGTGGCAAATACCTTGACGTTGGGGTAAGCCGTGATGGCCTCGCCAATCATGCCCTTGAACTCCTCCGTCTGGCCCAGCAAATCCTTGCCGCCGGCTTCCGGCCCGTGGATGCCCAGGGCCAGCTGATAATCCTCCTCGTTGCCGATTAGAACGTCGGATACCGAGGCGATGCGGTGGAAGGCGTCGCGCAGCTCGTTTTCGCGGTTCTTCCAGAAGGAGGCGCGATGGTTGAGGTCAAAGCTGATCATGGTGCCGTTGGCCTTGGCTTTTTCGGCCAGCGCCAGGCAGAAGTTCGCGGTCTCCGGCGACAGGGCGGCAAACAGGCCGGAGAAGTGAATCATCCGGGCGCCATCCTGGGCAAAGATGCGGTCCAGGTCAAACTGGTCCGCGCTCAGCAGGCGGCCTACCTCGCCCGCCCGGTCATTGTGCACGCGGGGGCCGCGCACGCCAAAGCCGGAATCGGCGATGTTGAACTGATGGCGATAGCCCCAGGGATCGCCCTGGGCAATCTCGGGCCCTTCCCAGTTGATAAAGCGGCGGCCCAGGTCGCGCTTGATGAAGGTGGCGATGGGGCTGCCCTTCACAAAGGCGGTCAGCACCTTGGTCTTCAGCCCCAGGGAGGCCGAGACGTTGAGCACGTTGCTCTCCGCGCTGGTGGACTGCATCACAAACGTGTTGCCAATGCCCACCGGCTGGCGGTCAAGCGGCGTGATGCGCACGCCCATGCTGGTTGCGGTAATCAGGTCATACATCTATTGAAACCCCCTTTACATAATCACACATCAGCGTTACACGCCGGAATAGGCCATAAACCCGCCGTCCACGGGCACCACAATGCCGGTGACAAACGCCGCGGCCTGCTCACTGGCCAGGAACATCAGCGCGCCAATCAGCTCCTTGGGCTCGCCAAAGCGGCCCATGGGGGTGGCGGCCAGTATCTTGCCGGTGCGCGCGGTAGGGCTGCCATCCGGGTTAAACAGCAAAGTGCGGTTTTGCTCCGTGGCGAAGAAGCCCGGCGCGATGGCGTTGACCCGAATGCCGCTCTTGGCAAAATAGGTGGCCAGCCAACTGGTGAAGTTGTTGATGGCCGCCTTGGCCGCCGCATAAGCCATCACCTTGGTCATGGGCTGGTAGGACGCCATGGAGGAGATGTTAATGATATTGGCGCCCGGCATGCCCATCATGTTGCGGGCAAATACCATGGTGGGCAGCAGCGTGCCCTGGAAGTTGAGGTCAAACACGCGTCGGATGCCTTCCGGGTCCAGGTGGAAGAAATCCTTGGCAACCTGGGCGGTGGGGTCGTGCTGCTCATCATCGGTGGTGGCCATGGGGTTGTTGCCCCCGGCGCCGTTGATGAGGATGCTGACGCGGCCCCATTTTTGTGTAATCTGCTCGCGGGCGCGCTCCAGCGCCGCCTGATCCAGCACGTCGGCGGCAATCGCCATGGCGTTTTCGCCGATGCTATCAGCCACCAGCTGGCCCTTTTCCAGCGTGCGGTTCAGAATGGCTACCTTGGCGCCGGCCTGGGCCAGCGCGCGCGCCATCTCAGAACACAGCACGCCGCTGCCGCCGGTTACCACGGCGACTTTGCCGGCCAGGTCAGCGGGACAAAATGTATGCATATCGTTCTCCTTATACTTAATAAACACCGCAACAAAAAGATAACTTCATCATCACAAATAACAATGGAGTTGTCTTGTTTACTTAGCGAACAGGTTGGGCAGGAACAGGCTGATGTCCGGGATAAACGTAATCAGCAGCAGGGCAACAATCATGCACAGATAGAAGGGCAAAGTCGCCTTGACGATTTTTTCAATGGGCCGCTTGGCGATGGCTGAGCCGATGAACAGTACCGTGCCGACCGGCGGGGTCAGCAAGCCGATGCCGCAGTTGAGGATTAGCATGATGCCAAACTGTATGGGGCCTATGCCGATAGACTGCGCGATGGGCAGAAGCACCGGCGTGGCGATAAGGATGATGGGCGCCATGTCCATGATGCAGCCAAGCAGCAGCAATATGAGGTTAATCAGCAGCGCGATGACAATGGGGTTGTCAGACAGGCTGGTCAACGCTCTGGCCGCCATGTCCGGCACGTGCAGGGTGGTGAGGCAGTAGCCAAAGGCGGTGGAGATGGAGATCAGAATCAGCACGATGGACAGCGTCTCCACGCAGTCGTCCAGCGCCCGCCACACGCCCTTCCAGCTGAGGCCTTTGTACACATACACGCTGACAAGGAGGCTGTAGATGACCGCGATGGCAGCCGACTCCGTGGCGGTGAACACGCCGCCCACCACGCCAACCACCACGATGAGGATGGCGGCCATAGCCCAGAAGGAGGACTTCATCTGCCGAAGCACATTGCGCACGCTGAACGCGGAGCCACGGGGGTAGTTGCGCTTGACGGCAATGATATAGGAGCCGACCATCAGGCTGATGGCCAAGATGGCACCGGGGATATAGCCCGCCAGAAACAGCGAGCCCACCGACACGCCGCCTGCCGCCATGGCATAAATAACCATGTTGTGGCTGGGGGGCACCAGCAGCCCCTCCACGGAGGAGGTGATGGTGATGGCGGTGGAAAAGTCCACGTCATAGCCCTGGTCCACCATCATGGGGATGAGGATGGAGCCCAGGCTGGCGGTGTCTGCCGCCGCGGAACCAGAGATGCCGCCGAAAAAGTAGCTGTCCACCACATTGACCATGGCCATGCCGCCGCGCATCCAGCCCACCAGGGAGTCGGCCAGTTTAATCAGCCGCTTACCGATGCCGCCGGAACCCATCAGCACACCCATCGTAATGAAAAACGGCACAGCCATCAGGCTGAAGGACCACATGCCCTTAACCATCTGCTGGGGCAATGTGACCAGTGCCTGCCCCTGAACCAACAGGCACAGCACCGTGGACAGACCGACCGCGTACGCGATGGGCACACGCAGGATAATAAAGGCAAAGAAACTGCCCAACAGCACCAGAACAGCGAGGGTTTCTACACTCACAGCGACTGCACCTCCACTTCCTGCGTTTGTGACTCATCCTTCACAAAGAAGGCCCGGATATGCTGGTATACCTGCTCTATTTCGAAAATAATCATGCCGGCGCCGGCCAGCGGGATGGGGAAATACATCCAGAACCGGCTCAGCCAGGGCATAGACTCGTAGCGGCCAAACTTGGCAAGCGGGGATGTACACACCTGCCAGCCATAAACCAGCATGATAATGCCCAGTACCATCACGGCCAGGTCGCTTGCCACATTCAGAACCCGGAGTGCATTTTGCGGCAAGTACTTGTCAAACGCCGTCAGGCGGATATGGTTCCCCTTGCGGATGGCCAGCGTGGCGGACAGCACCGCCATGTACACCATCAGCGTCAGCACAACCTGCTCGCTCCACGCCGGGTCCGGGATAAAGGACACATACCGCCCGAGCACCGCCATGGTGGTGATGAGGATGTCAGTAATCAGCAGGATTTTGCACAGGAACATGATGATTTTGTACGCCCATTCATACACCGGGCGTATCCTGTCGAGGATTTGAAACACCTTGGGCATGTACTACCGCTCCTCTCTTGTCCATCACCCACAAAGGGCACAGGAAGGTATGCCCTCCCTGTGCCCTTGGCAGATGTTGCCTTGTTACACGAGGGTCTTACTGCAAATCAAGCAGCTTCTGATATAGCTCGGCCTGGTCCTTGGTGTTGGACTGAATGGTGTTCTGGCAGGCTTCAACCCAGGGGGTTTTGTCGGCCACTTCGATGACGGTGACGCCCTCGGCCTTCAGCTGCTCCAACACTTCGGCTTCCTTGGTGGCGCTCAGCTCGGCGTTGGCTTCCTGCGCGAATTTGCCGGCCTCCAGCACCCACTGCTGCTGCTGTTCGGATAGTTTAGCCCAGCCCTTGTCGGTGATAATCAGCTGAATGGCGCCCAGGGTATGGCCGTCCAGCATCAGGTAGGGGGCAACCTCCGGGAAGGCGTTGGAGCGGTAGTTGGCGATGGGTTGCTCGGCGCCATCCACCACACCGCTCTGCAGCGCGCTGTACAGCTCGGTAAAGGACACCACCGTGGGGCTGGCGCCCAGGTCGCGCACCATGCCGGTCATGACCGGGTCATCGGAGACGCGCAGTTTGAGGCCCTTCAAATCTTCGATGGTTTTTACTTCGTTTTTCAGGAAGAAGTGGCGGAAGCCCTCTTCGCCGTAGGCGAAGCCGCGCAGCGGCAGGCCAATCTCCTGCGGCTCAGCCAGGAAGTCAGCGGACATATCGCTGTTGACAAAGTTCCAGAAATGCTCGCGGCTGACAAAGGTGTAGGGGATGGACAGCAGCTTGGCCTTGTTGCAGCCGTAGCTGGTCAACGCGAAGGCGGAAATGCGGGAAATATCCACGGTGTCGCCGCCGCTGAGGATACCGTCCAGCACCTGCGCTTCGGAGCCCAGCACGCCGCTGTGCTGAATGTCCACCACGACGGAGCCGCCGGACAGTTCTTCCAGTTTGCTCTTGAAGGCAGCGGCCGTCTGGCCGACGATGGTGTCAAGGGGGTTTACTTCCGCGTATACCAATGTAACCGGCGCCTCCGCCAGCGCGGACGTGGAGCCAAGCATAAGCGTGAGAACCAAGAGCAGATAAAGGAATTTCTTCATGTGAATCCTCCCCAATATTATTGTGTGCGGCCATTATTTGCTATCCGCATCTTATACAGGAAGTGTACCATGCGTGCCCGGGCATGTCAACGAACAGAGCGGTTGAAAACAAGACTTTTCCTACGCATGGCCAAGTAGGTTATGCGATGTTATCACATGCTGTGTATTGCATATTATCAAACGGTTTGCTATCATCAATTAAACCAATATAGAAGCAACCCTGCGTTGTTTTATCGTTCATTTATACAGCGTGTGGAACAGAAATTCAGTGTATGACCATTTACAGACGAGGAGACTACCATATGCGCTACGGATACGCTACCGGCTTCGCGTCCCCCATCAAGGACGCGGTGGACTACCGGCTGCTGGATGACATACAGGCGGCGGGCTTCGACTTCGCGGAATTTCCGCTGGCACTGCTTGCCACATTGAGCGTCGATGAATGCCAGCGGGTTGCGGGGCGGTTGGATGATTTAGGGCTGGGTGCTGACAGCTGCTGCAACATGTTCCCGGCTTCCGTGCGTATCACCGGCCCCAAGCGGGACTGGCAGGCGGCCCGCCATTACCTGGACGGCGCGTTTGAGCGATTGGCTTTGCTGGGTGTGAAGAAAGTGGTGTTCGGCAGCTCGGGCGCCCGCAACCTGCCCGAGGGCACAACGCCTGAGGAAGGGTATCAGCAGGTGATTGACTTTGTGGGCGAGGTGGTGCTGCCCTACCTGGAGGCAGGACGCATGGTACTGGCTATGGAACCCATTGGCGGCTATGAAGCCAATTTTATCAACACACTGGATGACGGCATGCGGGTGGTACGGGGCGTTAGCCATCCGCGCGTGCGCCTGCTGGCCGACAGCGTGCATGTGCTCTATGAGGGGGAAGACCCTCACCACTTGGTGGACTACGCCCCACACCTGGAGCATATCCACGTGTGCGAGGCCGAGCGCGCGCTGCCATTGGGGCAGATGAGCGAAGGGCTCAAGGCGTTCCTGACCATGCTGCAAGCAACCGGCTACAACAAAACCCTCAGCTTTGAGCCTGTGCCCTATGCCCTGCCCGAGATGCGAACCGCATTGGACGCAGTGAAAAGCTGGTTCAACTGAGTACACACAACAAAAAGCCCTGCCGCAAACGCATCGCGGCAGGGCGTATTTGTGGTCTGGTTTATGCCTGGGTCTCCCCCAGAAGCAGCGCCAAATGGCGGCCGATATGCCCCTCCAGCAGCGCGGCGTAGTCGTCCGCATAGGTGTCCAGCAGCGCGTACAGGCGGTCGCGCAGGGTGCGGTTGCCCGCCTCATCCTTGGCCGTCAGAATGAGCCCATAGGTGATGTGCAGCAGCTGGCGGGCGTCGTTGTGGTTCATCAGGTCGGGCAGCTGCTCGTCGGACAGGGTGTTAATATCCGGGATGCGGCCCAAATCGGTGGTCACATGGTAATAGGCGGTGGCCTCGGCGAAGCTGTTCAGCGCGAAGGCATGCAGCTCGCGGTAGAAAGCCGGGTCCTTCATGGCCACCAGGCGCACGGCCTCCAGCCAGTTGGTGCCCGCCGTCTTGAGGTGGAAAACGCTGCCCGTCAGCCTGCCCACCGCGGGGAACACCATGAACTTGTCGGAGCCCGAGTGCACGCTCACCTTGTAGCCGAACTTCTTGGCAATGGCGTCGTGCACGGCCAGCTCACGGCTGAACTGCTCCACATCGCCGATGTAGTCGATGCCCTTTTGGAACTCGCCGCAAAAGCGGGGGGCCAGGGACGCAAAGCGCACGCCGTGGCGCACCAGCTCGTTGGCCACAAAGTAATGCTGCAAGGGCGTGGTGGGGGTCATGGTCTCGTCGATGGAAATCTCAAAATCCACCGGCTGGCCCTGCACATAGCGGGCATAGATGTCGCGCATGAAGCCGATGGCCTGCCCGTAGATAAGCACCGTGCGCATGAAGTTGTCCCGGTCAAAGGACAGTGTGACGCCGGGCGTGATGACGATTTCTTGATCCAGGTACAGCCCCTCCAGCTCGGAATCCGGCCGGTAGCGCGCGGCCAACTCCTCCCCCGACAGGTGGGCAGCGTCGCCGCGGATGTGCTCGCTGCAGTCCAGCGTAATCATGGAGTAGCCGCAGCGCAGCGCGTACTCAATTTCCTCGGGCTTCTTGAGATGATCACCATCAGCACCGAAGCCGCGCTTGTACCCGGCCTTGAACACCGCGAAGGTGGCGCAATCCAGCACATCCTCGTAGCTGCGCTGGGTGAGGTTCAGCTCGCGAATGGACTGCTGGGCCAGCACGGGGAATACCTGGGGGTATTTCTTAAACACCCGCAGGTGCCCGGCTGTGGCCACGCCCAGACGGTCGCCTACACCCACGGAGCAGCCGCCCTGCAGGCCGGGGCGCGGCGCGGTAAAGGGAAACACCTGGCGCAGCCGCCGGGCGTTCTCATGGGACAGCGGGGCCACCAGGCACTCCTTGTCCTCGCGCTGCTCGCGCTCGCCCACAAAGCCCAGCGATTGGCCGATGACAATCAGCCGGTCGCCGGCATCGGTGTTCGCCATGAATACCGTGCAGCCCTCCAGCCGATGGATAGAGTCCGGGTAGGGGGTAAAGCCGCAGACTTGCTCGTGATGCACCATGTTAATCCTCCAATGTCAGGCCGAAGTAGGCCGCCGTATTGTTGTAGCTGATATCCTCCACCATGCGGCCCAGCAATGGCATGTCGCAGGGGTATTCGCCGTTTTCCACCCAGCCGCCAATCAGGTCGCACAGGATGCGGCGGAAGTACTCGTGCCGCGTGTAGCTCAGGAAGCTGCGCGAATCGGTCAGCATGCCGATGAAGTTGCCCAGCACCGACAGGTTGGCCAGGCTGGTAATCTGCTCGATCATACCCGTCTTGGTATCATTGAACCACCAGGCGCTGCCGTGCTGCACCCAGCCGGGATGCTCCGGCTTTTGGAAGCAACCGATGATGGCCCCAATCTGCGCGTTATCGGTGGGGTTGAGGGAGTAGATGATGGTCTTGGGCAGGCCGCCCTGCCGCTCCATATGCCCCAGCAGGGCGCCCAGCTTGGCGCCGCTGTCCGGCGCGCCCCAGATGGCGTCAAAACCGGTATCCGGCCCCAGGTCGGCCATAGCCTGCGGGTTGTTGTTGCGCACCGCGCCGTAGTGCATCTGCATCACCACACCCCGCTCGCGGTACAGCCCGGCCAGGTAGGCCATGACCTCGGTCTTGTAGGCATCCGCCTCCTCGCGGCTGACGGCCTGGCCGCCCAGCGCCTTGTTGAGGGTAGCGTCCGCGTCGCCGTGCTCGTACATGATGTAGTCCAGCCCATGGTCAGACGCGCGGCAGCCCAGGGACACGAAATAATCCAGCCGCTTGCGCAGCGCCTCCTTGAGCGCGCTGATGCTGTCGATGGAGACCCCCGCGGCCTCGCCCAGCCGGGTCAGGTAATCGGTAAAGCCGGGCTTGTCGATGTTCAGCGCCTTGTCCGGCCGGAACGCTGGCAGCACCTTGCAGTCAAAAGATTCATCCTCTGCAATCAGCTTGTGCCAGCGCAGGTCATCCGCCGGGTCATCCGTGGTGCAGATGGCCTTCACCTTGGATTTGACAATGATGGCGCGGGCGGACAGGGCCTTGAGCTGCTCGTTGCCCCTCTCCCAGATGGCTTGGCAGGTGTCCGGCGTCAGCGGCTCATAGATGCCGAAATAGCGCTGCAACTCCAGATGCGTCCAGTGATACAGGGGGTTGCCGATGAGCTTTGGCATGGTGGCCGCCCACTGCTCAAACTTCTGATAGGGGGTGGTTGCGGTACCGGTAATGTATTCCTCCGCCACGCCGTTTGAGCGCATGGCCCGCCATTTGTAGTGGTCGCCGCCTAGCCACACCTCGGTCAGGTCAGCAAACACCTTATCCTCATAAATTTGCTGCGGGTCGATATGGCAGTGATAGTCAATAATCGGCATATTCGTCGCATGCCCATGATAGAGCCTGCGCGCAATCTCGCCGGATAGCAAAAAATCCATGTCCATAAAAGACTTGCCCATTGATGCCCTCCTCGTGGTATCTGCGCGTGCCGCGCGTGCTATGATTGCTGCTTCCATTTTTATTCATATCGCGGGGAAAGTCAAGCCAATCTTGACACACCCCGGGATGTGCTTATAATATGAAATAATAACGAATAAAAATGAAACCTGTCGACCTTTGTCCGGCATACGATGCCGTGAACCCATTGGCTGCACTACCCACCGGGAGAAAGACTGATGGCAGCGCCCGGTTCCCCGCGATAGAACAACATCAAGGAGGAATAAGCATGAGCATTGGCATTCGCCTGCAGGACGCGCAGGGGCAGACCCTGGCCCAACGCGCGGACACCGCCAAGTCGCTGGGCTGCGGCTGCGTGCACCTGGCGCTGAACAAGGTGATGGGCAGCGAATATACTGACCCGACGCTGCTCACCCCCGGGCTGGCCGCGTATATCCGCAAACAAATTGCCCCCATGGACCTCGCGGCTCTGGGCTGCTTCCTCAACCTGGCGCACCCCTACGGCTCCACCGCGCAGGAGATTCAAAACAAGTACATCGCCCACCTGCGCTTCGCCCGCTGGGCGGGCGCGCCCCTTGTGGTGACGGAAACGGGCAACCCCAATACGGACTATCATTACGACCCTGTCGCCAGCCACAGTGAGGAGGCGCTGGATGTATTTATCCACCGCCTGGCGCCTGTGGTGAAGGCCGCCGAGAAACTGGGCATGGTCATCGCCATCAAACCCGTATGGCGGCACATCGTGTACGACGGCCAGCGCGCCCGCCGGGTGCTGGACGCCATCGATTCGCCCAACCTGCAGGTCGCCCTGGACCCGGTCAACCTGCTGGCCAAGGAGAACATGGACCGCAAGGACCAGGTGATGGACGAGGCGCTGGACCTGCTGATGCCGGACATCGCCATGCTGCACATCAAGGATTATCTGGTGGAAGGCGTGCCGCGCGCCGTGGCCGCGGGTGAAGGGCTGATGGATTTCCGGCACATCTTTGAGCGCTTGGCGCCCAAGAAGCCCTTCATCCACATCGCGCTGGAGAACACCACCGCGGAAAATGCTGCCCGCGCTCTGCAGCATGTGCGCACCCAGTGGCAGGAGGCCGGCGGTCAGCAGGTGGACGCATGAAGCGCGTGACACTCGGCCTAAGCGGCCTGAACGTTTTTCCCATGGCGCTGGGCACGGCGGACTATGGCCTGCCGCGCATCCCGCAGGCGGACGCGTTTCAGCAGATGGATTTGTACGCGCGGCTGGGCGGCAACGTGCTGGACACCGCCGAGGTGTACAGCAACTGGGTGCCGGGTGAAAAATCCCGCAGCGAAAAGCTGATCGGCCAATGGCTCAAGCAGTCCGGCTTAAGCGATGGCATGCACATCAGCACCAAGGGCGGCCACCCCCTGTTTGAAAGCATGGACAAGCCCAGGCTGTCAAACGCGCAGCTGGATGACGACCTGAAGCGCAGCCTGGACAACCTGGGTATTGAGCGCATTGACCTGTACTTCCTGCACCGGGATGATGCCTCCCGCCCGGTGGACGAAATCGTGGACTATCTGGAGGAAAAAAAGCAGGCCGGGCTCATCGGCGCCTACGGCCTGTCCAACTGGACGCTGGCCCGCGTGCGGCAGGCGGCGGAGTATGCCAAGCGGCGCGGCATTACGGGCTTTAGCGTGAACCAGATTTACTGGAGCCTGGCGCGCATCAACCCGGATGCCATCGCCGACAAAACGCTGGTGCCCATGGATGAGGCGTTCCATCAATACCATGTGGACACCGACATGGCCGCGATGGCGTACACCTCGCAGGCCAAGGGCTACCTATCTAAGCGGCATCTGGCGCAGGCCATTGAGCCGGACCTGGGTGCCCAGTACGAGGGTGCCCATAACGACGCCGTCATCAAGCTGCTGTCCCCCTGGTGCCGCGCGCATCAATGCGACCCATCCCAGGCTGTTTTGTGGTGGTTTATGACGCAGCCCTTCGCCGCGGTGCCCGTGGTCTCCCCCCGCACCTTGGCACAGCTGCATACCTTGATGGACGCCGCAAACGCGGAGCACCCGCCGCTGCCCGAGGGGCTGCCGGCGTGGTAATCGCTTTGTCCGCGAAATAAGGACCTCTGAAACAAATGACGCTTCTCAAGGCGTCATTTGCTTTTTACACGCGTACCTCGGCCAGCCATTGGGCGAGGTCCTGCATCTCCGCACCCTCGGCCTGCCCCAGTCGGGCAGCTAAATCCTGCGGGGTGAAGGGGCTGCCGATTAACGCTTGAGCTACGCGCTCGGCCAGCTCCGGGTCATTGGCATCGGTGTAGCAGCGGGCATCGGTCACCACGCCCCGGCGCAGCGAGAGCATCAGCTCCGCCTGTCCCCAGGCAAAGCGCTCCATCAGCGTGATATCAAAGGCCGGGGTGGTGCCGAAGGTCCAGTCCCAGGAGCGGTACTTTTCCGTCAACTCCGCCATCAACGCCGGGTCCAGCGCGGTTTGCCAGTCCCGCATCTCTGCCGGGCCGTATGCCTGCACAAAGGCATCAAACAATGCCTGTTTGAGGGCGGGAATGGTGATGCCCGGCACGTGGGCGGCCAGGTTTTCCACCCGCGCGCGCACGCTCTGCACGCCCTTGGCGGCCAGCTTGGCCTGGGACGGGGCCAGGAAGCGGCCCAGGTTTTCCATATCCACATCCACCAGCAGCGTGCCGTGGTGGAGCGCCGCCTGCTGCGTCCTGCGAAAGGCATTGCCCGAAAACTTGGCCTCGCTGGCCTTCAGCACGATGTCGTTGCGGCCGGAGGCCTCGGCCTCCACGCCGAAGGCGGCCACCGCCCGGCGGATAACGCCCAGCTGCCGGGCGATATCGTACAATGTCTTTGGCATCACAAAGGAAAAGTTGAGGTTGCCCAGGTCGTGGTACACCGCGCCGCCGCCCGTGGTGCGGCGCACCAGCGTGCCGCCAGCCTCGCGCAGGGCATCCACCCGGCATTCCTTCCAGGCGTTTTGGCCGCGGCCAATGACCACGGTGTGGGCATTTTGCCACAGGAACAGGGCGGGCACCTGCGCACCCGACAGCAGCAGCGCTTCCTCGATGGCCAGGTTGACCGTGGGGTCAAAGCCCGCGCTCTCATACAGCCCGTTCACGTGTCGTCCTCCGGCTGGTACTGAAACACGGCCTCCCGCAGGATTTCGCTCACGGTGGGGTGCGGGAACACAATTTTCTTGATTTGTGACAGCGTGGCCCCCATCTCCATCCACCCGGCCACCGTCACGATGAACTCCGACGCGTAGTTGCTCAGCACCTGGGCGCCCAGGATGGTCTCATCCTGCGGGTTGACCAGCAGCTTCATCACGCCCTGGCCGCCCTCGTTCTCGGCCTGATAGCGCCCGGCAAAGCGCATGGGCAGTTTGACCGTGCGTAACGTGATGTCCTTGGCCCGGGCAGATGCCTCGGTCTCGCCCACGGTGGCCAATTCCGGGTTGGTGTACAGCACCGCGGGAATCGCATCATAGCGCATGGCATCGGCCTGCCCCAGCATATGGTTGACGGCCACCTCTGCCTCGCGGTAGGCGGTGTGGGCCAGCATGCTGCGGCCGTTCACATCGCCCGCGGCGTACACGCCGGGGATATTGGTGCGCATGTGTTCATCGGTGACGACGGCACCGCGCCCTAACTGTACGCCTAACGCCTCCAGCCCGATGTCCCGGGTATTGGCGCGCCGCCCGATGGACAGCAGCACCTTGTCCGCCTCGATGAGGTGGCTTTCGCCGCCTTGCTCGTAGCACACGCCGTGTTCCTCCATGGCGGTCACCTTGGCCTCCAGCTCAAAGCGGATGCCGCGCTTGGCCATATCGGCTTTCAGGATGCCCACCAGGTCCTGATCGGTGTCGCCGGCGATGTGGTCCAGCATCTCCACCACGCTGACCTGGCTGCCCGCCGAGCAGAAGTAGCTGGCCAATTCCAGCCCGATGATGCCGCCGCCGATGACGCACAGGCGCTCAGGCACCTCGGCCAAGTCCAGTATTTCCCGGTTGGTCAGCACAAAGCCGCGCGCCAACCCATCCTGCAGCCCCTCAATGGGCGGCACCGCGGGCTGAGACCCCGTCGCGATGAGCAGGTTGCGGCCGGTCACAGTCTCTTCCCCCACCTGCATGGC
>ENA-UOOH01002917-UOOH01002917.1-fermentation-metagenome-genome-assembly--contig:-NODE-2917-length-13855-cov-4.173043_pt1 | contig 13855 bp, 16 predicted proteins | sample MGYA00245778_ERZ724025 | MGnify/ENA primary metagenome ERZ724025 (study PRJEB28704, sample SAMN03018313) | fermentation metagenome | biome: anthropogenic terrestrial biome; feature: soil; material... | reverse complement strand
CCCATTGGGGGCGACCCGCAGCTGCGCACCGGCCTGCACATCCAGTACCCCAGCCACCTCATCGGCAAGCTGGTACAGGTTGCCTTGGGCAAAGAGCCGGAATTCCACCTCACCGGTGTGGATTGGCCCACCCGCGATGGCAGCGGCATCCGTGATTACATCCACCTTTGGGACCTGGCCCGCGCGCACCTGCTGGCGGTGGAAAAGTTTGATGAAGTGATCGCGGGTGGCCGCGAGACGGATGCGGATTACGCCGTAATCAACCTGGGCACGGGAAAAGGCGTTACCGTGAAGGAATTTGTGGCCGCGTTTGAACAGGTTTTTGGCAAGCCAGTGCCCGTAGTAGAGGAAGGCCCGCGCCCGGGCGACGTAGCCGGCGCCTATGCCAATGCCGACCGCGCCCTCAAGCTGCTCGGCTGGAAGGCAGACCTGCCCGTCAGCCAGGGGATCGCCGATGCCCTCGCCTGGGGCAAGGTGCGCGATAATATCATTCACTACTGATCAAACTGGGGTTAATCGTTACCGCCGGCCTGGGCCGGCGGTTTGCTTTAAGCGGCTGGGGGCTCCGCCAACAATTCATCGTACTTGTCCATGCTCCCGGGCACGGAAGTATGCTCGTGCTGGATCAACCAGCCTTCACCCTGACGCACCAGGCCCAGGCTCATCCGGTTGCGCACACTGCGGCTCAGCTTGCCCTCGGCATCAAAATGGTCGTAATGCACAAAAGCGCTGATGAAGGCATGCGTCTCCCCCGCGGATACTTGCACCTCTTCAAATCGCGGCCGGTCATACCCGCCGTCCTCCCCGGCCCAATTGAACCAGGACGCCACTGTCTTTCGCCAGATATCCTTTCCCTGATATTCCCAGACCTCCCAGGCATCGAACACACGGGCATCCCCGGCATACAGGCCCAAAAAAGCCTCCTGGTCGCTCGCGGATACGGCTGCCGTATAAGCAGCCAGCACGTCCAAAGGGCTGGCAAGCATCTGCGTCATCACGGGCTCCCTTCGTCCGGTTATCCGGGCATCTCAAAATTATCGTCGCTGTACATCAGCAGCCAGGAAACCCCAAAGGGATCCGTGAGGTTGCCATAGAGCTTGGCCCAGAAAGTGGGGGCAAGTTCGTCGCTCACCTTCGCGCCGCCATCCACAAACCGCTGCCAAACCTCGCGCAGCCTGGCCTCGTCCGTGGTGGCCCAACTGACCGAGAAGTTGTTGGCCGGCGATGCCTGGCCGCTGGGGTCATCGGAGAACATCATGGTGGCATTCTCAAAAACCAGCTGGGCATGCCCGATCCAATCCGGGTCCACATTTCCCATATCCCCGGAGGGCGGAAAATCGCCAAAACGCATCATCTCGATTTCCTGGCCAAAAACCTTGCTGTAAAGTTCAGCGGCCTGAGCCGCGGTCCCGGGAAAACTGAGGTAAAACTCCAAACGCTCACCCATAAAAATCTCCTTACATTTACTTTGAATTTCTGATCAAACGAACAGGCGAATCTTAACTAAACTGCCCTGCGGAGTGCAAGGCAGTGTAACTGGTTCTTAAGATTTCAGAGGATTTAGGACCACTGGCGCTCCGGGGCCACTTGCCGCCGCCCTTTGAAGAGCAGCCCAACCAGCACGCCAAAAACAAAACCGCCGATATGCGCCCAAAAGGCCACGCCGCCCCCATCGCTGGCGCCCAGGCTGGCAACGCCGCTAAAGAGCTGCAGCACGAACCACAGCCCCAGCACCACGATGGCCGGCACCAAGGTCAGCCGGCTAAAGAAACCCAGGGGAATAAAGGTGTACACCCGGCTATGCGGGTAGAGCACCAGGTAGGCCCCCAAGGCGGCCGCCACAGCGCCGCTGGCCCCTACCGCCGGCACCTGCGAGCCAGGCGCAGTGAGAATATGAGCCAGAGCTGCAGCCGCCCCGCCCAAGAGGTAAAAAACCAGATAGCCAACATGGCCCAGGCTTTCCTCGATGTTATCGCCAAATATCCACAGGTAAAGCATATTGCCAATCAGGTGCATCCAACCGGCATGCATGAACATGCTCATCAACAGCGCTTTCAGGTCGCCCAGGTCCAGCCCGGAACTGATATTGACCGGCACCAGGGCATTGCGCTGCACCCAGGCTTCCACGCCGCTGCCCATGCTAAGCATGTACAGGAACATCAGTACGTTCGCGGCAATGAGCGCGTAGTTCACAACCGGCACGATGCGGGTCTTGATCTCATCACGGATCGGGATCATCCTTGGGCCTCCTTTGCTTTTTGCTCCTCCGCCAGGTCATTCACCCGGGGGTGGGCCGTGTAAGCACCGCGGCGTTCAGCAGGCAAAAGCACGGCAATGCGTGCCATCACTTCGTCGGTGGCGCGCCGCAGCCAGTTCTTTTTGTCTTCTTCCTGGTCTTGGGCAGGCAGGTTAAAGGGCTCCCCAAAGCGTACCAGCACCTGCATTTTGCGCAGTTTGAACCAACGGCTCAGCATGGCCGTGGAACCGCTCACGCTGGCCGGCAGCACTTTCACCTTGGCCCGTTCGGCAAGCAAGGCAGCGCCGGGTTTACCTTCCAGTAATACGCCCTCCGGCGAGCGGGTGCCCTCCGGGGCAATGCCCACCAGCCAGCCCTTCCTCAGGTAGTCCACGGCTTCCCGGAAGGCCTCAAAGTCGTACTCGCCGCGTTTGACCCAAATCACCTTGATCCCATCCAGGATCCATTTAAACAGCGGAAAGCGCTGGTAATCCTCGGCCACCATGCCAATCGTGTCGTCACGGGTGGTGGCAAACATCAAGAAGGGGGTGTCCAGTCGGCTGATGTGGCTGGTAGCCACCAGGCAGGCGCCCTGCTCGGGGATGTATTCCTCCCCTTCCACCCGCAGGTCTACCAGGGCGTTCACCACCCTGCGCAGGAACTTGCGCCAGGAAAGGGCCTTTTTGGGCACCCGTACGCGCATTTGGCTCGCCTCAGAAACACTCATGCTTAAACCGTTTCAGGCGCATGCAACTCACGCTGCACGCGCTTGCTAAACACCAGAAAACCAAGCAGCATCCCGATCAAGATCAGTGCCATCGGCACCAGGCTGATCGGGTGGCTCAGGTCGAAAACCGCCTCGGAATCGAGGTTGTTTAATCCGTTCAAAATCGCCAGGCTGTTCCAGGCCCCATGGATGAGCGTGGTAAGGGCCAGCATGCCCAGTATCCGCCCCCAGCGTTTATCCTGCCAGCTCTTGGCAATCGCCCAACCGTTCAAGCCGGAGAGGAAGATGTGCAAAAGCAATCCGGCAGCCCGGCCCAGCATAAAGCCCAAAAACAACTCGCCGGAACCCGCGCCAATCACCTGCATCCCGTAAAGCATGCCTTCCACCAGGCCAAAAGCTGCTCCGCTGAATAGCCCTGCCACATAACCCTGCGCCGGCGAAATACTGGGCTTGCGCCCTGCCAAAAGCCAGACGCCCAGCGGCTTGAACAGCTCTTCCAGGAACGGCGCGATCAAGCCGATCGCCAGGATCAGCAGGCCGATGATTCCCGGCTGATTGAGCATACCGGTGAGGCGCTCGAGGATGCGCGGGTCTTCCAGCACCTGCGGGCCTTCCTGAAAGATGCGCCCCAGCTCCTGCAGGATCTGCTGTAAGCCGGGCAGCATTGGCGCCACGAGCACCACCCCCACCAGCAGGAGGGCAATCGCCACCAGTTCCAGGAACATAATGAAATACAGGCTGAAGCCCGCCCCAAAGGTGAACAAACCTGAATCGCGCTGCGGGTAAGCTCCCCAAAGGCCGCCGGACCCATAGCGCAGCAGCCAAAAAGTAGGCACGGCCAGGCCCAAAACCACCAGCAGAGCTGAGAGCCCGCCGGAATCACCGGACGCGCTGACGGAACTGCCCCACGCAAGCAGGAAGGGCCACAAGGCCAGCAAACCGTAAAGCCAGACACTTCGTTTGGCAGGCTGGCCAGGGGAACGCCAGCCCATCAGCCGCCGTACGGCATAGACCGCCGAAATCAAGGCCAAAGCCGCAACCACCAGGGAAGCATAGGCCAGCAGCATCAGCGGGCCGCTGTTCACCGCGCCAAGTTGGGGGTCCATCGGCATAAAGTCCGTAAAGAACATCAGCGCGGCGATCGCCAGGCTGGAAAGTAGACTGCCCACCGAGAACACCAGCTGGGCAATACTCAGCCAATCGGTTTTGGCGCGCGGCTGAACCGGCGGATATGCCGGTTCAGGGTAGGCAGGCGCGTTCGGGTACTGAAAATCCTGCATTATTTCTCTTCGATCGTGATCGTGATGATCTTATCGCCCTCAGGCGCATCCGGATTGGTTTGCGGGTCGCGTTCGGTGATCTGTTTCACCACGTCCATACCGCTTATCACCTGACCAAAAATGGTATAGCCGCCATCCAGCTGCGGGGTTGGGCCGTAAGTGATGAAAAACTGCGAGCCGCTGCTATTGGGCATATTGGTCTTGGCCACGCCCACTACGCCTTCCTTGTCAAAGGTCAAGCCTTCCACAACTTCCTCGCGGAATTCAAAGCCGCTGCCGCTGATGCCGGTACCGCTGGGGTCGCCGGCCTGGGCAACAAAGTCGTGCATCACGCGGTGGAAGGTTACGCCATCGTAAAAGCCCTTGCGCGCCAGGTAAACAAAGGAGTTGACCGCCTGCGGGGCTTCCTTGGGGAAGAGTTCCATCACAATCTCGCCCTTATCCATCTTGATCGTGGCGGTGTAGCTTTTATTTTGGTCGATCTCAAAGGCCGGGCACTCGGTCTCAAGCTTTTCCTCAGCCTTGATCACGTTCAGCACCATGGTCATGGTGCTTAAGTCCCAGTTATAGGGCCAATGGCGGCCGTTGATAAAGACCGTGGGGGTTTGGTTCAGGCCCACAGCAACGGCTTCATCCGTTTCGTTCTTTACCTTGTCCACGATCGCCTGGCTTACCAGGTCCTCATTGAATTTAGGCTCCAGGCCCAGGTCCGCGGCTTCTTTTTCCAGCCAGGTGATCAAAGCTTCAGCCTCCAGGCCGGCCCAATCGCTCTGTTTGGAGAAAAGCACGTGGTACATCTCCCAGTACTTGCCCTGCAGGGCAGCCGCCTCGGCAGCCTGGGCAGCCATGGTGGCGTTGGGGTGAATGGATACCAGGGGGAAGTTGCGGAAAGCCAGGCGCACATCATCGGGGAAGGCGGCTGCCAGCTTCTCGTATTCATCATAAAAGGCCTTACAAGCCGGGCATTGAAAATCGCTGTATTCCAGGATGGTCAAAGCGGCATCCGGCTTGCCCCAAACGTGGTCGTTCTCATTCACTTCGCCCACGCCGCCCATCGCCTCTTTTTCCTCAGGGGTGAGTGGCGGGAACATGGGTTCGTAAACCGTGCAGATCATGCGATTGTTTTCATCGAAGAGGCGCGTATCCGGGGTGGGCGTTGGCGGCAGTTCGATGGTGGGCAAAGGCGTGCCAGCCTCAGGCGTTTCCTCGGCAGGGGCGACCATTTGCGTCTCATCCGCCGCTGGAGCAGCCGCGCTTTCCGTGGGCGTCGCGGGGGGCGGTGTGGGGGCATTAACCTTACAGGCCGCCAGGAGCAGGCCCGCGATGAGCACAATAATCAGGCTTGAATACAGCTTTTTCATGGTTTCCTTTCAGAGGGCTGCTTGATCAGCCCTGGCTTTCCATTAATTTCTCGGTGACTGCCTGGCGCATCGCAGTTTGAACTGCCTCACGCCCCTGGCTGGCATTGATCACGCGCCAGCGTTCAGGTTCTTCGGCAGCCAGGCAGAGGTAACCCTGGCGCACACGCCGGTGAAAATCCAGGGCGTAGGCATCCAGGCGGTTCCAATCCTGGGCTTCTTGTTTGCGTTTCAGGCCGCATTCAACATCCAGGTCCAAATACAGGGTCAGGTCCGGCGTAAGGCCGCCCGTGGCAAAGGCCAGCATCTGGCGCAGCTGGTCGAGGGGCAAACCATGCCCGTAACCCTGGTAGGCCAGGGTGCTATCGCCAAAGCGGTCACAAATCACAATTTTGCCTTCCGCCAGGGCCGGCCGGATCAGCTGATCAACCAATTGCGCGCGGCTGGCTAAAAAGAGCAGTATCTCTGTCCGCGGCCGCAAGTCCTGGTTTTTCATGCTCACCAGCACCTCGCGGATTTGATCACTGATGGGCGTGCCGCCCGGCTCGCGGGTGCAAATAACACAATACCCCCGCTGGCTGAGAAATTCAGCAAGCAAGGGCATTTGGCTGGTTTTACCGGAACCTTCAGGGCCTTCCAAACTGATAAACATGCCTAATCCCTAAAGATGCGCACGTAGCGGTTGGGCTCCTTCCCATAGGATTGTGAAACCAACTCAGCCTTTTGCGCCATGCCGTGTTGCAGGCGCCGTGTTTGCGCATCAGCGGGAGGCAGGTTCACATACTTCTCTCCCGATTGTATCAGGTCTATGGCCAGGGTCGCGTGGCGTATGGCCTCCTCCTGGTTGCCCCGGCGAGGGCCGCGCATCGAAAAAGCGTCAGCCAGGAACTGCTCAATTTGCCCGCCGCTGCTGCTTTTGATCACAAAGATCGGGATTCCCCGTTCTTCAGCGTCCACCACGGGCTGCAGCCGTTCGCGGTAATAGCGCCGTTGGGTCACGAAAAGGTCGGCCTCTTCAGGGGTGCGCACGATGCGGGCAGGCACGCCCATGTTGCGGATCACCTGCAGCAGGCGGTTGCGCGCGACGCCATAGGCGTACACGTTTTTAATTTGTTCACCCGCCGCGATCTCTGCGCCAAAGTAGTCTTCGTCCGCGCTGCCCTGAAAAGGGCCGCCTTCAGCGAAAAAAGGCCGGGCTTCAGCCTCCCCAGAGCCATTCCCCCCATAGGAGGCCGCACTGCCCCGGTCTGCCGGCTGGCCCCGCCGCGGGCCGCGTTTTTCGTTCAGGTTGCGGTCGCGCTGGAAGGGTGCCTTCTCCATATTGCTGCCGCGCCGCAGGCTCTGGGCAGCGGTTGGGGCGGAGGTTGGCGTGGCTTTGATGTAATGGATCTTGCCCTTATCGTCCCAGTAGCGCTCTTCCGGCGGAATGGGGTAGCCGCGCAAAATTGCGTCCACGGCTGCAGCCACGTCGCGGTGCACGGCCACACGGTCGCGCTCCAGCATCTCCACCATCACGGTGAAGGTCGGAGGCGAACGGCGCTCAAGCACGGTTTTTTGCGTCCCGCGCCGCCGGGCTTCATCATCCGAAAGTGTTACCGACTCAATCCCCCCCACCAAATCCGAGAGGGTGGGGTTGAGCAGCAGGTTCTCCAGGGCAATACCGTGCGCGGTGCCGATCAACTGCACGCCGCGTTCCGCGATGGTGCGGGCAGCCTGGGCTTCAAGCTCCCGGCCGATCTCATCGATCACGATCACTTCCGGGTTGTGATTCTCCACCGCCTCGATCATCACTTCGTGCTGCAGCGAAGGCATCGGCACCTGCATCCGCCGGGCTTTCCCCACGGCCGGGTGCGGCACGTCGCCATCGCCGCCGATCTCATTGCTGGTATCCACGATCACCACGCGTTTGCTCTCCGCCAAAATGTGGGCGGCTTCGCGCAGCATGGTGGTCTTGCCCACGCCTGGTTTGCCCAAAATCAAAATTGATTCATTGCTGCTCACCAGGTCGTTGATGATATCAATGGTGCCAAAAACCGCCCGGCCGATGCGACAAGTCAGGCCCACAATGTGGCCCCTGCGGTTGCGGATGGCCGAAATGCGGTGCAGGGTGCTTTCCATGCCCGCGCGGTTGTCTGCGTCAAAATCGCCGATGCGTTCAACGATGTAATTGATGTCTTGCATGGTGACCGGCCGCTCCAACAAAATGAGCTCCTGGTCAAAAAAACGTGCGCTGGGTTGTCTGCCCAGGTCTAAAATGACTTCAACAAGTTGGTCAAAATGGTCCTTGGATTGGACCGCCTGGGCAAGCTCCGGCGGGAAGACAGCAAGCATCGCATCCAAATCATCGGTAATGCGTTGTCTGTTCGTCATCATAAATCGGTTTTCCTTGCTCCAAATCTTTCTTTTCTTTTTTTAATTGTCCGGCTTTATTCTAGAGCATTATAGGTTCTTATGCATATGCGCTTTATACGCATCATATAAGAATCTGGCAAGCCCGGCAATGCCTCAGCCGCGTGCCAGCCTGCAAGGCACTTTCATCTGCTCTGGTTTTCCGCGTTCTAAGTATGGGTGGGCTCCTTGGCCTCCCCGCTGAGCTGCGCCACGGGAACGCGCGCCCCAAAGGCCAATTCTTCGGCCGCCTCTTGCTGGGCTAGGTCCCGGGCGTAACGGCTTAAAAAGCGCACCAGCAAGGCCTGCTCGTCCGCGGCAGGCATGCCGCACTGTGCGGCCAATTCCTGCAGCCAGGGCTGGTAGGAACGGCAAGCCAGAAAAATCGGCCGACCTAGAAGATCAAAGTTTTCCGCCAGGGCAGCGCCCAGCGCGTTGAGGGCCAGGGGGTCGTTCATCTCCGGCAGGGCAAAAACCTGCGCCCAAAACCCCTTGGGGCCCTGGTCCAGGTCGGCGTACGCCAGCAGGCGGCCTTGATGGTCCTTGAGCACCAGGCCTTGCAGGCGTTTGCGCGTGACCGCTTCGATAGCCTGAAACTGCCCGGGCACCAGGCGATGATGCAGGCTCTGCATGGCAGGCAGGTCGGTCGGCAGCCAGGGCCGCCAATCCCAGGCCTCAATCCCGCTGCGCTTGCGTTCCCAATTAAGCTGAAATACCGTCTGGCGCGCCCACACAATAAAGGATGAACGCCTGAAACTGGGCATCAGCTCAGAACCTTCCGGGATGTCCGCCAGCAATGCCAGCACCTGCCAGTCTCCCGCCAGCTCCGTGAGGTCATCCAGCAGAATAGGCAGCTTTTGGGCGATCTGCATCGGCGCCAGAATGGCAAAACTGAGGGCGGCGGTGGCCTCGCCCGCGTAATGCCGCATTTGGGCATAGGCCGGCGGCTGTGGGCGGCCTTCGTAGACCAGTGTGCTCACGTCCAGGTCAGGGCGGATGCGGGCCAGTTGGTTGCGCAGCCCCAGGGGACTGCCGCGCGTGAGCAGGCGCATCTGGTTGAGCGGATGCACTAAATGGGCATAGCGTAGAATTTCAGGCGTATCGGCAATGCTCAGGCTGCGCGTGTACGTTGGGCAATCTCCAAAAAGTAGCGGTGGAACCGCAGGTCATCCGTGAGTTCAGGGTGGAAGGAGGTGGCCAAGAGGTTCTCCTGCCTTGCAGCCACAATTCTGCCATCCTCAAGCTGCATCAGTGCCTGGGCTGGCGCGGAAAGCGTTTTGATGATCGGCGCGCGGATGAAAGTGGCATGATACGGCGGCTCGCTTGGGGTGAGGAAGGGGCAGTCCAGGTCGATCTCAAAGGACTCCACCTGGCGCCCGAAGGCATTCCGCTCGATTTCGATGTTCATTAATTCCAAAAGGGGTTGGGCGCGGCCTACGTTTTTGGCGAGCAAAATCGCCCCGGCGCAGGTTCCCCAAATGGCCTTCTGCCGGCCAAAAGCCCGGATGGGCTCCATCAGGTCAAAGGCCAAAAGCAGCTTCCCGATCGTGGTGGATTCGCCCCCGGGGATGATCAGGCCATCTAAAGATTCGAGGTGCGCCGGCAAGCGCACCTCAACAGTTTCTGCATCCAGTTTTTTGAGCGCGGCAATGTGCTCCCGAAAGGCACCTTGCAGGGCCAGTACACCGATTTTCATCCGCCTACCAACCGCGGCCAGCCATTTTCTCGATCTCGTCCAGGCTGTCTACGGTGCGGCCGACCATCGGCTCGCCCAGGTTGCGGCTAACTTCAGCCAGGATCTTCGCGTCCTTGTAATGCGTGGTGGCCTTGACCACCGCCGCGGCACGCTTGGCGGGGTCGCCGCTCTTGAAAATGCCGGAGCCTACAAAAATGCCGTCCACGCCAAGCTGCATCATCAGCGCGGCATCAGCCGGGGTGGCAATGCCGCCAGCGGCAAAGTTCACCACAGGCAGGCTGCCTGTTTCACGTACCTGTAAGCAGAGCTCGTACGGGGCGCCGATTTCCTTGGCAAAGGTCATCACTTCCTCTTCGGGAAGGTTCTGCAGCCGGCGGATCTCGCCGTAGACCTGGCGGGCATGGCGCACGGCTTCAACCACATCGCCGGTTCCTGGCTCGCCCTTGGTGCGCATCATCGCCGCGCCTTCGCCGATGCGGCGCAGGGCTTCGCCCAGGTTGCGGCAGCCGCAAACAAAGGGCACCTTGAAGGCGTGCTTGTTGATGTGAAAAGCCTCGTCTGCCGGGGTGAGCACCTCGGATTCGTCAATGTAATCCACGCCCAGGGCTTCCAGTATCTGCGCTTCAACAAAATGGCCAATGCGCACTTTAGCCATCACTGGGATGGATACAGCTTCCATGATCTTCAAAATCAGTTCCGGGTCGCTCATGCGGGCAACGCCGCCGGTTGCGCGAATATCAGCGGGAACGCGCTCCAGGGCCATCACGGCAACCGCGCCGGCATCTTCGGCGATGCGCGCGTGTTCTACCGTTACCACGTCCATGATCACGCCGCCCTTTAACATCTGGGCCAGGCCTGATTTAACCTCAAAACCGGATACTTTCTTCGCCATGCAATATACTCCTATGCTTCTGCTAAATCTATGGCGATTGTACCACCAGCCAGGCGTCTAAAGCCTATTTGGCGGCTTCCAGCGCGGCAACCAACTCGCGGTTAAAGTCCGGAATATCGGCCACTACACGGCCCCAAACCAGGTTGCCATCGGTGAAGGCAGCCTCGTCCACCCAGGTGCCCCCGGCATTGACGATATCGTCCTTGATGCCCAGGGAACCGGTTGCCGGGCCCTTAACAATACCGGCGCTGATCGCGATCAGCCCGCCATGGCAAATGATGCCGATCACCTTGCCCTGCTTGTTCACTTCGGCTACCAGCTCGGTCACGCCCTTATTGCGGCGGATCTTATCCGGCGACCACCCCCCAGGCAGTACCAGGGCAAAAAGATCATCAGCCCGCAGCTGGTCCACGGTTGTGTCGGGCCTGATTTTCAAGCCGTTTTTGCCCGTGATGGTGTCCTTTTTCAGCGAAGCCAGCACAACATCGTAGCCGATCTCCTGCAAGCGCATAGCCGGAACGTAGTATTCCAGGTCTTCAACCCCCTCGTCAGCGAGGAATGCAACAGTTTTGTTCTTTTCCATGAGATCTCCTTTTCTCTTAAGCGGATTCTAACGCCTGGGCCGCGTTTTAGGCAGAATTGGGCTGTACATTGCCTCTACTGATCAAACCAGATAGGCGCGAATGCGACTATTGTGATGAACCGTGAGAAAGAAGGGCTCAGGCTTTAAATTGCCTGCGCCGGCGGGCGATCAAAAGCGGCTGCAGCAGCTTGCGCAGCAGGTATTTCGCGGGCAGGGCAGCCAGTTTTTTGCCGCCATCGCGGTAATGCACGCGCAGCATCTCCGGCCAGCAACGGTCGTCCTGCGCCAGGCTTTTGGCATCCCCGTGCAGGCGGAAAGCCGCCCAGGGCTCGCCGGGCAGATACTTCAGCGGTGCCAGCCTGGCCAGGCGGGTCCACAGGTCGTAATCCATGGCAAAGTAGAAGCTGGGATCCAGCGGCCCCACCGCTTCCCAGAGCGAAGCCCGCCAAAAGCTGGATTGCTGGGGAATATGCACATAACCCCGGCGCAGACGGGCGTAGTCCGTTTGAGCTGCCGGGAAGCGCTTGATGGTCTTGCCTTCGGCATTGACCAGCAGGCAGTCACCATACACCATGCCCAGCTCCGGCTCGGCCTGCAAGGCCGCCACCGCCCTGCTCACCGCGCCAGGCAGCAGGTAGTCATCGCTGTTCAGCCAGGCCAAAATCTCGCCGGTGGCCCGGGCAAAGCCCTGGTTGATCGCGTCTGTCTGGCCGCCGTCTGGCTGGCTTTGCCAATAGGCTAATTGCGGGGCGTAAGCTTCAATCAGGTCCCTGCTGCCGTCCTGCGAGCCGCCGTCAATGACGATGTATTCGATATTCGGGTAATCCTGCTCCAGCACGGAGCGCATGGTCTGTTCCAGAAAGCGCGCGTGGTTGAAGGAAGGCGTTACGATGCTCACCCTGGGGAGCGCCTCAGGCATCTTTGCCTCCCTTGGCCTTAGCTTTGTAAGCGCGGCGCCGCAGCCAGTCCAGGGGCTTGCGCAGTTTGCCCAGGCCCAGGGTGCTGGCAAAAGCCAGGGCGATGCGCTTCCAATCCCGCAGCGCCGGGTTGGGCTTCAGGCGCAGGCTGTGGCGGTACATCGCCAGGGCTTCGCGCGGCTGCCCGGCCTCAACCAGGTAGAAGGCGTAAAAGCGGTAAGCCCCCGCCCAGATCCGGCGGTGCAGCTGGGCGTTCAGCGGGTAAAAGCGCTCCTCATTGCCAATCCACTTCGCCAGGCGAAAAGCCTCCGGCCCAAATTTTTCCGCGGCAGCCATGTTCTTGGCGCCGGAATGCATGCGGGCCTGGGCCCAGACCTGCCCGGGGATGTAACGCGGCTCGGCCAGGGCGGCCAGCTCCAGCCAGAGCTTATGGTCCAAAATGTAGTGGTAATACGGGTCCAGCCCACTCACCCGCTCCAGCAGGTCCCGGCGGATAAACACGCCTGGCTGGCCGATGATCTTGAACTGCAGCAGTCCCGCCAGCCCCCAGTTGGCGTAGCGCATGCGGTTGAATGGCCGGCCGTGTTCATCGATGCTTTCCACATCGCTGTACACAAAGGCTGCCTCGGGGTGTATACGGAATGCCTCCACAGCTGCCGCTATAGCGCCAGGCTTATAGATATCGTCGCTGTTCAACCAGGCTACGATCTCCCCCCGGGCTTTGGCAAAGCCCTTATTGATCGCCTCGCCCTGGCCATTATCCGGCTCCGAAACCCAGCCGCTCAGGCGCGAATCGTAGCGCTGCAGCAGTTCCAGGCTGCCATCCGTCGAGCCGCCATCCATCACCCAGTATTCGATGTTCTCGTAATCCTGGGCTAAAACGGACTGGATGGCCTGTTCCAGATAGCCGGCCTGGTTAAAGGAAGGCGTGATGATGCTGACCAGCGGTTTTTCAGAAAGCATGCGCACATTTTAACATAGGCGCTCTGCGTATACCTGTGAGAGCAGCGATTGCGTTCACCTGCCTGTGCGGAACCAATAAAAAAGCCTCTTGCGACTCGCAAAAGGCTGATTCTAGAAGTTGTGCTCGTATTAGCTCTTGCGCTGCAGCCTGGCGAAGGTAAATAACATCATCCCCACCACCATCACGTAAACCAAAACCAGGGCCAGCAAGACTGCCATATTCATTTCCGGCACGATCGCCAGTGCCAGTAAAATCGCTCCGAAAGCGTAAATGAAGACGTCGTAGGCCTTGGCTTTAGCCAGCGCCAGCAGGCTCTGGTTGCGTTCATCGCCGGCTTCAATGCGCTCCCTGCGTGCCAGGGCTGGGTCGTGCTGCAAAATTTCCCGCCGTACCAAGCTGCCAAACCCGGTGCCAAACAGGCCCGCCCCCAGGCCTACCATGAGGTAGGGCAATACCGGGGATACGGTGAAGACCGGCAAGCTACCCTTGAGCGCCAGAATTCCTAACAAAACCAGTAAGAGCCCTACGCCTAAAATTAATACATGACTGCCTTTTTTGCTGAACATGGTTTACTCCTCTTCGTAAATAAAGACTTCTTCGATCGATAAGTTAAAGACCTTCGCTATTTTGAAGGCCAAGGTGATGGATGGGTTGTAGCGTCCGTTCTCTAGCGAACCGATGGTCTGGCGGGAAACCTCCAGAATATCTGCCAACTCTTCCTGCCGCAGCCCCTTGGCCTTGCGTAATTCTTCCAACCTGTTTTTCAATACGACCTCCTAATGTAAAGCTTACTTTCCATAGTATAGCGGCAAGA
>ENA-UOOH01002916-UOOH01002916.1-fermentation-metagenome-genome-assembly--contig:-NODE-2916-length-13856-cov-36.011086_pt1 | contig 13856 bp, 8 predicted proteins | sample MGYA00245778_ERZ724025 | MGnify/ENA primary metagenome ERZ724025 (study PRJEB28704, sample SAMN03018313) | fermentation metagenome | biome: anthropogenic terrestrial biome; feature: soil; material... | reverse complement strand
AAGAAGCTGGGGAGGCGAAATGCAGCACGTATCGGTCTTGGTCGCCATCGGAGTGGGTGATGCTGGTTATCGTGAGATTTGGCAAAGCGCTTTTCCATGAGCTCACCGTGCTTCGGAAACAACGACGATTTCAGGTCACGAAAATACATCGACAGCCATAATCTGTTGACCCCTTCATGTGCCAGTTTGTCCAAGTACTCTTCCGGGTAATAATCGATATCGTTCGTTAGCTCATCAATGAAGAATGGCGGGCGGTAAGTCAGCCCGAAAAAGCAGCGTGAAATCCGGTGGCGCACATATGCCTTGCGCCGCCATTCGCCGCTGGCTGCGGATTTACCCTCCGTTTCCCGTAGCTTATCCTCCAAACAATAAATCCCGCGCCGCATGCCCTCCTCATCGGCCGCTGTTAATTCAATGCCGTTGTGACCAATCTTCAGACGGTATTCTTCGCGACCGAAACTAAAATCCTGCATGAAACGGATTCGAATTCCATCCGGCTTTTCACTAATTCCCTTGGCTTCGAGAATTAGCCGCAACGATGCATAAGCAGTATCGAGGTTCCCGGTCGGAAATTGAATATCAAAACATACGTTTTTACCCAAATCAGGAGAATCCGCGTCTGGCGCATATCCGTACCGTTGTGCAAAACAAAACTCCTCCTGCCGGGCCAGATCATTGACAAACTGCAACTCCTCATGCGCCGGCTGCGGAATTTGACCGTACTTTATAATATCCTCGCGTTTCATATGGTTTACCTTGTATAAGTTTTTATCGTACCATTGCCATTTTTACTGCGGCTTTTGCGAGAATTTCGGTCGGGTCGATTGCAGGAACCGGCAAATCCGATTCCCCGATCACTAAGGGAATTTCCGTACAGCCCAGAATCACGACACCGGCACCGGCCTTTATCAAGCCGGCGGCGGCTTCATTCAGCATTTGGGCCGGTAATTCACTTTGGTTGCCGGCCTTGATGCCGCTTGGGCCATAAATAGCGCGCATAACCAGATTCTCCTGGGTTGTCCGGCTCGGAGTCAACAGATTCAAACCGGCTTTTTCACAATATTCCGCATATACGCCAGATTCCACGGTGCCGGTTGTCGCCAAGAGACCGATATTTTTGCAGTCCGGGTGATTGGCAATGACATATTGAACAGTCTCCTCGATCATGCTGAGAATTGGAATCTTTATATAGGGTTTCAATTCATTGACGAACGCATGAGCGGTATTACATGGAATAATCACAAAATCGGCCTTGGCCCGCTCAAGGCCTTCAATTCCAGCCAGCATCGCTACTGCCGGAGTTATGCCTTTGCCGCGCAAAGCCATAGTCCGATCGGGGATCTGCGGATTGTTGATGATCACGATTTTGATATGCTCCTGATCCATTGCGGCCGGGGTATTGCGGATGATTTTCTCAAAAATATCCGCCGTGGCATACGGGCCCAGTCCGCCAAGGATGCCGATCGTCCGGTATTTTTTTTCGGATGGTGCATATTTTGCGCCGCCTTGGCAGTGAATCAATATCCCAGTTTCATCCGCCACCGCCTGCAAATCACTATATCCGGTGATTTCCGGTATAATCAGCTCCGTTTTTCCTTGCACCTTTATTTCCAGTGCGGAACGGTAAATATCAAGAATATTATACATTAGTTCCATCCATAAAAACCGAGCCAATAAGAGTGGATATCTCCCGGTAAGTATTTAGCTCAAGCTGATGGCAACTGGCTTGAAGTAACCGGACAGGGGGCGATTGAGACGGCGTAATCGATATCCCCCCAAATCAGAATGCCGGGAATACACAATGCCATGGTATGAGGAGTGGGCATGTTTTCCAGAGTCGGCGAATATTCGATTCCCGGTGGCAATTCCGGCATTACTTCAGCCAGGGAACGCGGGGGATTGACCATATGGACCGCGGCAACATCGGTCGGATTGATGATCGTACTGTAAAGCGCCGCCAGGCCGCTGTCGCGATAGCCGGTCAACTCAATTTGCGCCGACGGCGTTTCCCGGCGGGCAAATTCGCGGACCGTCAGATAATCCATGCACCATTCTCCCATCAACCGCCGCCCCAGCCAGATCAACGAACGCGCCAGTTGATGTTGTTCGGAAAAATAGGCGAACCGTTCAGGGATATAGCCGCATTCGCCGCAACCCCATGGATCGAAAATAATCACGGAATCAGCGGTATCATCCAAGTTCAGCTCCGCCTTGCCGCCGGGCGCGGCACAAATCCGGCAAATTCCGGTTGAACCGCGCTTGAACAAGACCGGCAACATCCGGCCCCGGGAAGTTTCCAGAGTATATTTTTCATAACCGTCCTCGCTGGAGAGATAATCAATATGGCGGATGGTTTCATTTTCAAGCCGGAGAACTTGCGCTAATTCCCGAGGTGTACCGGCGGCATGTTTTTTCAACTTGGCGGCGCGCCCGGCAATATACTCGGCAATGCTGCAAACTTCAGGAAGGCGGGCGCCGGACTGGAACATCATCAGCTCTGTTTCCGGCAAAAGTGTCACTTCCGGTAACACCCGAGGCAGGCAACTTCCTTCATTTTTCAGATGGTAATCGAAAAATCCCAATGCCGCGGATATCACTTCAACCGGCAAAGAATGCGGTCCGTTAAAGGCCATGGTTGAAATATTTTCAGGCACGCCAAGTGCTGCATACACTTTGCCCGCTTCCGTATAAGAACGCAGCATCTCGGCGACATAAAAAGTCGGATTGATATCATGCATGGCATTGCATATTTTCAACGCCCGGGGCGCGATCATCGCCAATAATGCCGATTCCTCGCAGACAGTCAATCCGTCGGGTAGAAGTTCACAAATGCAATTGGTTCCCCCCACATACGATTGATAACTGCCGACACTGACTACCGGCGCCACGGCCTTGACCCGTTCGTCAAAGGCCGCCAGATACATGCTCTGGTTGCCGCCGCCGGAACTGCCGATGGCTCCGATTCTCTCACCATCCACGTACGGCAATGATTGCAGTAAATCCACGCCGCGGGCGTTGTCAATAATCTGAATTCCCATCAAAGACTCGCCGATATTCAGGAGACCGCCGCCGCGCAATGCCCCATGGTACTCAAATGCGCCGTGTTTGGCTGTCCGCTCACCTGCGCCGAAGGCATCGACCGACAGCACCACATAACCGGAACGAGCCAGAACCGAGGCTGTCCGTTGGATTTTTTCGGTGAGACGCCCGGAGCGCACATGCCCGTGCAAATTCATAATTCCCGGGAACGGCCCCCCACCATTCGGGACATACAGCGAAGCCGTCACATACCGGTCCGGCACACTCCGATAACACAACTGCCGGATCGTATAATCCTCAAAATGAATTTCACCGAGCCAATGACAATCCAAGTCAAGCTCATGATCGATTTGCAGCTTCAATTTCTTGCTCAATTTTTCGCAAAGCTCCCGGCGCTTGCTCCACCATTCTTCCGCCTCAGTAGGAAGTTGAAAGCGCCGGAAACACTTTGCCGCCTCCAGTTTCAACTCATCAATAATTTCATGTTCAAAGGGTTCGGTCCATACCTGCATACAATTACTCTCCTGATTGAGGATAACGTAGAATTCCGGTGATACTGCCGGAAAAACGAAGTTCGAGAGTGTGTTCACCCGCGCCAAGAAAAGGAAGAATCACGTATTTGCCGGGCCAGGAAATTATATGCGTGCCGACTCCGTCGATTCGAACCTCCAAAACACCGTTTACCGACGGCAATTCCAGCTTGATGCTTTCCCGGTCGCGATCCAGGCTGAATTCTCCGGTGAACGATAGTTCGTCGAACAGATACGGGTAGCCGCACGATGCCGGATCGATTTGCCGGACATGTTTCGGCGGCGGCGCCAGGTTCCATTGATTGGAGCCGTCCGAAAATGCGGCAAAGTTTCCGGCAATATAGACGGTGGGCAATTCGATCGTGTCGTATTCAATGATTTCCGGTAATTCCACCGGAATACGGCAACTCTCCAAATCATATAATTCCATAGCTTCGGCCCGGCTCCAATCAGGGGCGGCTCCGTTGATCTTCAATGAATCCATCAGATGCTCAAGTTCTCCAGACTCGACAATCAGGGAAAAGTTATTTTCTACCCTCGGATCGATTTTGAATTCGGTTCTGCCGGATAGAAGCGGCAGGTAATTGACTGTCGGCGCTTTCAGGCGCCATGTTAGAGAGCGTAAATCCAACCGCTCCTTGAAATCCGGTTGGGATTCGCCATGAAAGCAACTTCCGAATGGCGGCAGGCGGTATTCAAGACCATTGCAGGTAAATTGATTTTCAGTTCCCAGCATATTGAGCATAAAAAGCATTTCATCGCCGGTATGGTCAAAGCCGCGGTAAAGCATTATATCCGCGGCATTTTCTCCTCGAATTTTGGCCAGGCGTGGCAGGTCGTCCACGATGTCGTTGAGAATTTGGCCACCATTTTGTTCAAACTCCTTTAATTTATCCGCCGCTGTTTGATCCGGTATTTTTTCCAAAGGCAAAATAATGAAACGGTAGGACGCTTTGCCGCAGACAAGACGGCTGCCGGAAATTTTCCATTCCGCCGCGCTGTCTTCATCCAGATAATCAAAACCGATGTGGTTGCAAATCAATTTTTCATTGATCTGCACGAAAAGTTTATCTTCGGCCAGAAGGTGTCGGGTCGAAGCGGAATTCAACTCCCGCCTGATCGATGACTGCGGCTTGAGCAGCGCAACATCATGGCGCGGGCGGAAACGGCGAAACAGCTTGGTCTGTCGTTCCTGATATGAAGTCAGTTCGTCCATGTGCCGCCACAAAGGCAGCCTATTGGATAATGTCATTCCGGTCGTGAATTTTCCGGCACCGGCCAGACTGTAACTGAACCCGTGATGGCAAAACAGATTGCATCCGGCAATCAGCAGCCAGTCGATCATGTGCTTCAATTCGGGCAATGACAGATTCTCCTCGCAGCAGGCGCCGTATTCGACAAAAACTTCCGCTTCCCCCTGTTGCGCCGCCACGGACGCGGCTTGTTTCGGACCGATGTTCAAAGCCGCATTTTCGCGGTTTCCCACTTTCTGGATGATCAGGTCGGTTCCCGGTATATCAAAGTATTGCAGATGACGCATGATATTTCCACTGTACACTGCTTCGAGCGTCAAACATTCCTCTGGGCTGATATGACCAGTCAGCAGCAGGTTGTGTTTTTTGCACCATTCGGACATCGGGGAGAGATAATTTCGGTCAAAAAGTTCACTGATCAACCGATAATAATCCATGCGCAACCCCTCTGCGCCGGGATAAGCCGAGTCAATCAGGCCCGGCAGATGTGCTACCAAGTCATATCCATATCTGCTTTTGAATAAATCCGGAAGTGAATCAGTCCACGGCATCACTCCGAAACTGGGTTCATCGGTCATAATGCCGGGAATGACATTGCCGAAATAGCGGCCGAAATATTCCGCATATTTTTCATGTGTTTCCCCGATAAATTCTTGAATACTCTGAGGATTGAGAACATCGAGCCGGTTCATGCGGTCAAAGAAATATCTATCCCGAACAAAAACGGTGTAGACCCGGCGCGATACCGCGGTATTGTTGGTCCACTTGATGCTCCAGGAGATATCTTGCCGCGCGGTCCGCCAATGTTCCAGAAATTCGACATGCGGATAATACCCCCAGTCATGACGGTAAGGTTTTCCGACGCCCGGCCTGGTTGTTCCCAGATAGTCGCGCAGATCGTCCATGACGCCGGCCGGAGCGCCATCGGCAAGCGGCACCGAGCCAATTGCCAGAGGACACATCAAGTCAAAACCTTCCCGCAGAGTTTCGCCCGCTTGCACGTCGAATTGACTGATATGCAGACTTTTCAACTGAAGCTCCGGCCTCCGGGCAAGAACCCGCCCTCCTGCATAACAACTTGGGCACCATGCTTCATCGTACAGCCATGCTTCCATACCAAGGCGCGCGGCTTCTTCTATGCAGACTTGCAGCGCCTCCAAATGGGTTTTCCCAAAATAGGGCTCCATGCAATCGAGCCAATGCATGTAAAAGCCGCCGAAACCTTTCTCATGCATTGCCCGGATTTGACGGATCAAGCGCTCCCGCTCCAATTCACTGTTCAGGAAATACAAAAGGAGCGGTTTGTTGCCGATCTTGTTATTCATCGTGTTTACTCCACGTTTTCCCCTTCACTCAGATAGCCATATGCCGAATCTTTGTGCGGTTCTAACGCGACAGCTTCCCCCGGAAATCTCGGGATCGGGCCGTAAAGCCGCAATATTCCGCGTACCGGTCGTACAGACCGGCTGCGGATTGATACATGCTGTTCGGGCTGATAAAGTGCGAAAATTCAAACGATATGGCTTCTTCAATGCCGACGCTGGCGGCCGACTCCATTTTCCAGAGGAATTTTTCCCATTTGATCGGCAGATAGTGGATGGGCATATCGCGGTCAAAGCTTTCAATATTGCTCCAGCATGCCACTCCATAACGGGCGGCGAGTTCACGGGTGACCTGCAGGTATGCCGGCAATTCGTCATAGTTTACATGCCCATCCTGAAACGCCACATAATCAAGGACACCGCTGAGCTGTGAAAAAATGGTCGTCCAATCCGCAGTATGTTCTTCAATCGTCACCGGAGGATAGGCGTTTCCGCCCCGATGCGCCTTGACACCGGCGAAATAAGGCGAAATCAACGTCGGCTTGCCTCCTGAAATTTTCTTGGCATGTTCGCCCTGTTCAATAAATAGATCAATGGTTCCGGGGTTGTCGCTGCAGACTTCGTGAGTCAGATACCAGCCGGCAAAAGCCCGCCGATGTCCGTAAAGCGCCTGAACTTCGGAAATGATTTCCACATTGATGGCAGCTTCTTGTTTGAAGATTTGCGGATCGCTCCAGCTTTTGCAATTGCCGCTGTGGCAATGAAAAGTGCCAAAATAAAATTCCATGCCGTATTGTTCCGCCAAAGTCAGAAACATATCCACCAGGTCGACCGGCGGCTGATGCATCGCATAACCGCTGATTCGTGGAATTACCTGCGAGGGATAAGTCATGAAATTCCGGTGGGCGCAACGAATCATGATGACCCGTTTGATTCCGATAGCCTGCATGGCTTTGAAGTCATTGTCCCACTCTTCATGCCCCCAGTTTTGGTGGGGGATGTCAAAACTGATTTCATCCAGAAATGTTCCGGTTAAACGCATAATTTATTTTCCTTGTCAATTATTTTACCCAAATTATTTTGGTTTCATTTTGGAGCATGTTTAATTTAAGTGTCCGAGTGTTGCTGCCGTAAACTTCCCCGGTTATGGCATCGCTGAAACTCGCGGTTCGCGGCCAATTGACGGTCTTGTCGCCGCCACGGCCCGAATGCACTCCCAGTATCGAGGCATCGATATAAAGCATTGTATCCGGGTCGTCCGTATAAATATGAACCCCGGCCATTCGGGCCAGTTCGCGCCAGGTCGCCGGAGTCAGGACCGGTACGGCGCTGTAGAAGCTTGTCCAGCGGTCAAATTTTTTCAGGGCCAGGGGGGATTTGTCCGGCGTTTTCAGGAAACGCCCGAAGCAATCGGCTTTCGGGTCGACCGGATAAGCGACCGGAGCCGCCTCCACCGCCGAAGTATATTGCGCCCCGCTGATACGCCGGAAAGCTTCCGGAGCGGCGGCCGGGTCCAGGCACATGGCTAATGGAATCCGCCCGGCGTCGGCCATGGTGATGCCGGTCAGCTTGGACACATTATCAACTGTTCTGACGCCGTTGCTGATTAATCCCGAGTTATACAGCCAGACCAATACCCTGCCATCATTTTTCAATTTTTCAATAGCTTTGACCGCCTCGGCATCCGGAGCCCAGGCATTCAGGAACGCATACATTTTATATGCCGGGAAATCTTTCTGTTTCAGGTCGCTTAGGAAGTAGACGTCGAAATCAGCACCCATACGGCTGATATTGCCGTTCTGTAAATGCAGGACGGCGCGGGCGGAAAGTTTTTTGATCTCGGTCGTCGTATACAGAAAACTCGATTCGTCGACGATGATAGCCACTTCGGCCGGGGTGAAACGGCGCGGAGGCGTCTGCGCCGCCACCTTATGGGTATGGCCGATCGCACGGAGAATGCCGGGGTATTCAAAAATCCCGCCATGCAAATCGTACCAGTGGATACCGTGCCCCTTGGACCAGCTGTAGATAAACATTTTGCGGATCATGGCAATCGTTTCGAAGAAAGTTCCGGCATAGGCCCAGGATTTGGACCCGCTGAGAAAAGTCCGGATGTCCGCCTCATCGATAAATATTTTGTTATGCAGCGTATAGGAACCCAGCGGCGCACTGACCGAGTGCGGATTGCCGGCGGCGCGCTGTGCATATTCCACTGCGATAAAATAATCGAAATCCGGGGAAGCGATCATTCGGCCGATACTGAATTCGCCCCAATCCAGATAACCCGCGATCGAGAAAAATTTGCCATAGTAGGCCGCGACCAGCCGCTCACGGTTCGTCAAACTTTTGACTGTAGCGGCATACGCCAGTATGGTATCCGCCACTGCGTCGGAAAAAGCCTGATTATAATCGACGATATCCGCATCCTGTACCGGATCGAGGAAAAAACCTGCCGGTGAATTCTGCCGCCTGGCGGTTGACGGTATTTCAATCTCGGCAAAAGACGGATAATTTTTCCCCCAGCGCCGGTTCAATTCCGCGACAGTACCGTATTTTTCCTTCAAAACCGACTGGAAATATGTTTTCATGGCCGGGCTGTAGTCGCCCATGTAATTCAAGTTGCGGCCGGTCCACTGCATGAATTGTCCGTCCTCTCCGCCGTCAAAACCGAAACCGGCGATCTGATTGTAATAGGAACGGCTTTTGATATAGCTTATAAGGGTGCTTAGAAATTTTGTCGAATCTTCGCGCCAACGCTCAGAAGCATAGGATACACGATTGACGGGACCGCCGGAATTCGCATAGCGTTCGTCCGGATGAGCTTTTACATACCAATCAGGCGCGTCAGTGTTGATGAAAACCATCAGTTTACTGTTTGGCGCATAGTAAAAAGCGGATAGCAAATGCAGTTCCAAGTCCTCGGTATTGAGAGTGCCGTCCGGACGCCACAGTTGTTGAAAATAAATGTTCAGCTCCATCAGCCGAATTCCCTCGCGGTCAAAACCGGTCATATAGCGGTGGCTTCGGGTATTGTTGCGGAAATTAATGGCATTGCGATATAGCATGGGGGGAACCGCAGAACCATTGAGCAGCAGAGTCGGCAGACCGTTGATTTTTTGCACCTCGGCTTTTAACGGGACGGGATTCGCTATGGCTTTGACGGTTAATTTACCGATATCGCCGCCACGGTGAAAAACGATGCCGCGATTTTCCAGCTTCAGCTCATATTCATCATCCACGGTCGCCGGCGGTATCGTTACTTCTCCGTCAAGAATCATTTTACCCTCTTCAATCCGGCATTGCAACGGGCTGCGAAAAAGTTCTTTATCCTGGCGCAGCAACAGCAAGTGCACCGGTGTGGCCGGCAAAGAGGGCGGCGCCTGCCAAATGGTCCGCAGAGATACGGATTTTCCGGCGGTAGCGCTTAACTGCAAGCTATCGGAAATCATTTCCAGCTCCGGCAGTTTCCGGTAATCCCTGTAAACAGTTTCGCCATAGGGCAACTGCGGCGGACGCATGATAACCCTGGCCTGTCCCCAAATGGAAACATCAAAGTCCGGCTGATTCCAGCCGTCAATCGCTTTGTCGTTGGCCGCCCAGGCGCCGTCTGTAGCGAGACGCCGGACGGAGCCGTCTTTGCCGACCAGTGCCAGTTCTCCCAGAAAACCCGACCCGCCACTGACATTGTAGGCATCCACGGCTAAGCTGTTTTTCCCTTTTATCAGCAGTGGTTTGAGCTTTTCATTGACTGTCGGGACCGCCCAGCCGAACATTTTAAAGGTTTCCTTTCCATTCAGGTAAACGACTGCCTGGTCATCACTGGCCCCTTGAAAAGCCGCCAACTCCAATTCATCGGGGTCCGCTTCGAAATGCAGGACAAAATAACGGTGCGCCTCGGGTGCCTGGGCATTACCGTGCCAAATCCACGACGCCTGCCAGTAATCCGGCTCCACCGGCGGCAGCCAATCCGCATATTGAATACGTTCCAGTTTCCAAAATGGTGAACGCCCATTCCGGCCTTTTAGAGTCAGCCGGGTTTCGACGGTGTCTTTCGGGATGGTCAGCAGCGTATCGAAACGCTGGTCTTTCAGTTCAATACTTTTATTCTCCGTCTTTACCGCGCCGAGTTCATCCACATAGGCAATTTCCAGAGCCGCCTCTCCAGTGGCTTCGGCAAAGCCGTAAATCCGGTTGCTGCTGCCAGGAGTAAACTGGCGGTTGACGACCGTCATCAAGCCATCGACCATGCGCTGGCGCGCCAAGCCGGAAATTTCATCGGCCGTCAGAGCCCGTGGATGAATTTCAACACGCCCGAGGGTGGTACCGAACTTGCTTTTCGGATTCCATTGCGGGATGTCGCCGATTTTCCATTCCAACGGCAAAGCGTCGCCCATGGCGAAATCCAACCGTCTCTGTCCGGCGCTAACACCGTTTACATAAAACTTGAACTCCAGGTTGTCCCAACTGAAGGCCAGATGGGTCCATTTGCCATCGGCAAAAGGAATGGTGGAGATCAGCTCCCCGGTCTGCTTTGCTTCGTGGTTAAGACTCCAAAGCAAGCGCGTCTTTCCATCCGGGAAGCGGTAGAAATAAATATACGGGGTGTTTTTATCCTGAACCCCAGCGGTCAGAAAAAAATGCCAGGCCTGGTCGTCATTGCTCCATCCCTCTGGACGCACCCACATGGCCATGGTTCCCGAACGGCTGAACTGCTCGGTCAATTTCGCGTTTTCATGCGAGCGTGATTGAGGCGGGAAATTTGCTCCGGGCAGCATCTGGCCGCGCAGAATAATCTCTTCACTACCGGCAATAAGATTAAAAATCAATCCCCATCCTATCAAAAACCGGAAAAAACTCATTTGTGACTCCTCAGGGCTGATAAAAAGGATTCATATGAATAAACGGACTGACCTGAAAACGAATCATCGCATCTTTTTCGGAACTGGCATGCCCGTCCGTCCAGACCAGATTGGCCACGCTGCCGCTATGACGGGTGTGGATCAGGCTGCTTGACGTAGTGCCGTTGTAAGCATCTGAAATCCGGAAATAACCGCGATCGATCGAGGCTGTATATTTGGAATCGGCCAGCATGATGATGCTGCTCGGATTCTTGATCATGGATGTTTTTATGCCATATGCCGGCGTATCATAGCTGCTCGAATTATTGCGGAAATAATTCGATCCCACCCCGAGATAGTTATATCCGTAACTGATCCAGGCATAGGTCCAGTTGGAATTCGGGGTTTTGATAAAATCATCGCGATAGGCATAACTGGGAGGAAGCTCCGGGCAAAGATAGATTTTTGAATCAATAATATATTTGTCTTTTTTCAGGTTCCAAGCCCAGCCGTTGGTAGTGTCAGGACCCCAGAAGATGTAATAATCATCGTAATCCCCCTGATATCCCATCATGCCCATGGCGATCTGTTTGTTTTGGTTCAGGCATGAAATTGTTCTTGCTTTGGCACGGGCCAAATTCAGGGCCGGCAGCAGCATGGCCGCAAGAATGGCAATAATCGCTATTACGACCAGTAGTTCAATGAGTGTGAATCTTTTTTCCCCTTTAAACATTATTTACCTCCAGTGTTTATGCGGGCAACTGTTTTTCTTATTTTCAGTTCGGGTTTCAAGTATTGATTAAGCGGCTCGTAATCCGGGTTTTCAATTTGACTGATCAAACACTCAACGGCGCGTTTGCCCAGCTCAAGCCGCTGCTGCTCAATCGTGGTCAATTGGAATTCCGGACGTTCCCCCAGCGAGCCGCCATTGAAGCCTATCACAGAAACATCTTCCGGCACTCGTATACCATGCTGACGCAAGCCATAGATAATATCCAGGGCCTGGTCATCCGAGTAAGCCGCGACTCCGGTGATATCGCGTTCAGACCGCAAAATCTGAACAGCGTCTTCCGCCGTGTTATAGTCTTTGATCTGCATGCCGTATGCTTTCGCGGCCTCGCGGTTCCCTTCAAGACGCTCCATCAGTTGAGTACAACCAATGACTTTCCGGTGACCATATTCAGCCAGTGTTTCCACGGCCAGGTAACCGCCGGAGCGATTGTCGGTAATGATTTCGACATATCCGGCCGGAGCGTTATTGGAACAGAAGACCACCGGCTTGCCGCGCTTATTGAGACGCGGCAGATAATGATCGAGCAAATGATGCTTTGCCGATATGATAAGCCCGTCAATATCTTTTTCCAGCAGCAGATTAATCTGACGCTCGATATGCTCGTCGCCGGGGTTGACCCAGCCAACGAGCAGGCCATAGTTATGAGCGGCGGTTTCCTCTCCGGCTCCCTGCAAAATTTCATTAAAGAATGTCCTGGTAATACCCGGCAGCAGATACCCAATCAACCGCGTCCGGCGCGATTGCAACGCCCGTCCCAGATTGCTCTGTACGTAATCGTGCCTGGCCGCCAGCTCACGGACCCTGCGGACTGTTTCCGGCGAAGTCCCCGGGACGCCACGCAAGGCCAGACTCACTGTCGCCGGTGATACATTCAACTCCGCTGCCAATTGTTTCAAAGTTACATTCATCAAGTATCCATTTAAAACGTTTTAAACAATAAAATTATACAGCCGTTTTTTCATTTGTCAATAGCGTGATAGAAAAAATATCCATCATAAGTCTTAAATTCGTAATCGGTCAGTATAGAATGAGAGAAGGTTTACTCAACTGCACTTGACGGTTCTGAGGTACACTTGGCCGGCCCCTTGGTTTACGCAAATGAACCTGTTTTTGGTGTGCGAGGCCACGAATTTGATATATTCTGTCGGTGTGCTGGTTTGGTGTGCCGTCCGGTTTGCAGTCCTAATCGGGCTTGGTTCCGTTGCGGTGTGCCGTCCGGTTTGCAGTCCGGATCGCGGACACGAAAAAGCCCTGGCGTTTTAAACCAGGGCCGGGTTTCATCAATCAAATGTGCCAGTTAGAATCCTCCATGCGAGTGCAGCCACTGCTGGTACTTGTCCATTGCCAGCGGCTTTAGGATCGTGTATGGACTGGACGAGCATTTTGCCATAACCGCCGGCTTGTTCCGTTCCGACCGGTGGAGTAATATCCGTTTCAAAAAATCCTGCTTGCATATTTTCATTATTCTCCGGGTTACTTGTTAATGCCGGAACACAGCCACGGTTCTTTGGCGGTACCGGCGGTAAACAGTTCCATAGTTGCTTCCACGTGCCCATCCGCGCAAAGGAAATTCAATTTCCCGGAATGCCGCAAAGCGGTGTTGTTTTTATTGCTGACATCGAGAATGGAAGTATAGTCGCCGTCGCAAATGGTCATGGTCGTGCTGGGATATTTGATCGATGAATTTTTTTTCAGCCCAACACCACTTGAATCGTCGTCAAAAGTATATGGTGACCGGTACCAGCAATTATAAGCGTAGGATGCGTAATAATTGCTGCTGAACGACGCGACGGTTCCGGCGCACCCCCGATAGCCCTGCTTGTAAGACGGACAGTATAAAACCCCGGAGACTACCGGCGTATAGGGCTTCGGCATGGGAAGATAATCTCCGGCACAGAGAATATAGGCCCAGTTGGGATACCCTGCCACCAGCGATATGCCGCTAAATAGTCGATTATGCAAAAGCCCATCTTGGGAACGAAAAACCTTTTGACGCAACCGAATGCTTTCCAGGCCGGAGAGATAGCAATGACAGCAATCACATCCTCCCTAAAAACGCCCAAATCCTTTTGCCAATTTTT